>WBJT01000013.1_pt1 | contig 52321 bp, 50 predicted proteins | sample 5109881 | NCBI WGS metagenome assembly WBJT01 (sample SAMN11895465, study PRJNA545514) | wastewater metagenome | isolation source: saline BTEX enrichment culture, original innoculum from Kuwait petroleum... | place: USA:Stillwater, OK | collected 2018-09-01
TTCTCGTCCTTGGGCGCGAAGGTAAAGCCGTTCTGGGTCTGGAGCAGGGCGATACCCTGCTGGTCCGCCGCCTCCTGGATCTCGCGAAAGGCCTGCTGGTGGCGCTGACCCATCTCCTGCTGCAGCTCGCGCATGCGGCGCTGGAACTCGTCGCTCTCGAACGCGGCCGGCAACGCGGTGCGCAGTTCCTGGACCAGGTCCTCGATGACCTTGCACAGGCGGCGGCCGTCGCCGGGGGGCAGTCGGATCAGACGCGGCCGGTTGCCGGTATTGAAGTCGTGGACGAGGCACCAGTCGGGCGGCGTGGCCTCGCCGGAGGCCCGCTCGTGCAGGAACTGCGAGACGACCTCGTGCTTGCCGACGCCGCCGGGACCGAGCACGAACAGGTTGAAGCCGTTGTTGCGCACGCCGGTGCCGAGCCTGAGCGCCTCGATGGCCCGGTCCTGGCCGATGATGGTGCCTGCGCCCCGGAGCTCGTCGGTGGTGTCGAAATCCAGCGCCGCGGGGTCGCAGCGCTGGTACACCTGGTCGGCGGTGAGTGGAGTTATGGTCATGCGGCGGTTCCCTCGCGTGATGCGATACCGGTAACTGTCGCCACCCTGTCTAGCGCGCCTCCGGACCGGTGTCCAGTCCGGCCCCGGGGCGCTCAGCGATTCATACGGGCGAGGGCGCGCAGCAGGGTGTCATTCTGCTCCGGCGTGCCGACGGTGATACGCAGGCTCTCGCGCAGCCGTGGCTGGTCGAAGTAGCGCACGAAGATCCCCTGGTCGCGCAGATAGCGGTACACGGCCGAGGCACCGCCGGCGAACCCCTCGGGCACCCGTGCCAGGAGGAAGTTCGACTCGCTCGCCGCGCAGCTCAGTCCCAGCCCCTCCAGCCGTGAGGCGAGGCGCGCGCGTTCGCCGCGGACCGCCTCCCAGGTGGAGGTGGCATATGCCTGGTCCTCCAGGGCCGCGACCGCGAGGCGCTCCGCCACGGCGTCCACACTGTAGCTGTCCCGGGTCTTGGCGGCGATGGGCTCGATCAGCCCGGGCGCCCCGATCCCGTAGCCGAACCGGATTCCGGCCAGCGAGTAGCCCTTGCTCAGGGTGCGCAGGATCAGGAGGTTATCGTGCCTGCGGGTCAGCGCGATCACGTCGTGCCCGTGCGAGGGATCGACGAAGTCGACGTAGGCCTCATCGATCACCAGCACGCCGGCGAGGCTGCGTGCCAGCGTGGCGATGGCGTCCGGGTCCAGCAGCGTGCCGGACGGGGCATGCGGGTTGACCAGGAAGGTCAGTGGCACGCGCTCGCGGTTCATACGCTCGGCGAAGTCCGGCGTCGGGCGCCAGTCCTCGCCGAGGGCCACGCGCACCACCGGCGAGCCGTGAATCCCCGCAAGCACGGGATACAGGGAGTAGCTCGGCTCGGCGACACCCACCGGGCTGCCCGGATTGACGAACGTCGTGATCGCCAGCCGAAGCAGCTCGTCACCGCCATTGGTCGCGACGATCTGCTCCGGCTCCACGCCGTGCTGTCGTGCGGCAGCACGGCGGAACGCCGCGCTCGTGGGCGAGGGGTAACGCCGCAGTGCGTCCGCCGGCGTTTCCGCGAGTGCGCGCATCACCGCCGGGCTCGGCGGGTAAGGGTTCTCGTTGGTGTTGAGCTTCACCGCGTCGGGGTTCTGCGGCTGTTCCCCCGGCGTGTAGCCCGCCATCCGGCGGATGTTGTCGCGTTCGTAGCTCATCGTCCCTGCACTGTCTGATGGTCAGGTGTTCAGCTTACTAGATCGCCGCACGGCCAGGACAGGGCGGGGGAGCGCCCGCTCAGGGACGCGGTGTCCGCGGTGAGAGCGCGGCGGCACCGTCCCGGGGTCACCTCCATGGCCGGCGCTCCGGTACACTGCATCGGGGGACACGCCCACGACAGCTCCAAGGACATGGGACTGTCGCCTACCGGGGCCGGGCAGGAGGGGATACATCCTGCGCCCTCATGGTGACCGGCCACCATTAATCCGGGGGAACGGCGCCACGAACGGTTGCCGGACACGGGGGAGATGCGGCATGAGCGAGACCATCACGGCGGCCCTGGTGGGAATCGGGGTGCTTGGGGTCCTGGCCCAGTGGCTGGCGTGGCGCATGCAGCTGCCGGCGATCCTCTTCCTGCTCGCGGCCGGACTGCTGGCCGGCCCGGGAGCGCTGGGCTGGATCGATCCCGATGCGCTGTTCGGTGAGCTGCTCTTCCCGATCATCTCCCTGGCGGTGGCCGTGATCCTCTTCGAGGGCGGCCTGACCCTGCGCCGGCACGAGATCCGCGGCCTCGGAGGGCCGGTCAACCGGCTGCTCACGGTCGGGGTGGCGATCACCTGGGCGAGCACGGCACTCGCGGCGTGGTGGCTGACGGCCCTGCCGTGGTCCATGGCGGTGCTCTTCGGGGCCATCACCGTCGTGACCGGGCCGACGGTGATCGTGCCCCTGCTGCGCAGCGTCCGCCCCAGGGAGCGGGTGGGCAACGTGCTGCGCTGGGAGGGGATCGTGATCGATCCCATCGGTGCGCTGATAGCGGTACTCGCCTTCGAGTTCATCCTCGCGAGCGCCGGCGAGCGCAGCCTCGGGGCCACGGTGCTCACCTTCGCGGCGGTCCTCGTGGTCGGCACCGTTGCGGGTGCGCTCGCCGGCCATGCCCTGGGGATCGCGCTTCGCGAGTACTGGCTGCCGGATTATCTCCACAATGTCGGCGTGCTGGTTGCGGTGTTCGCGGTGTACTTCGTCAGCAACCGCATCCACCACGAGGCGGGTCTGCTATCGGTGACGGTGATGGGGATCTGGCTCGCGAACATGCCCCGCGTCCCGCTGGACGATATCCTCAACTTCAAGGAGTCGCTGAGCGTGCTCCTGATCTCGGGCCTGTTCATCCTCCTTGCCGCCCGCCTGGACCCGTCGGCACTGGCGGCCCTTGGCTGGGGCGCGGCGGGCGTCCTGCTGGTAATGCAGCTCATCGGGCGGCCGCTGAACGTGCTCGTGAGCACGGCCGGCACGCCGCTGGACTGGCGGGAGCGGGCGCTGCTCGCGTGGATCGCGCCGCGCGGGATCGTCGCCGCGGCGGTCTCGGCGGTGTTCGCCCTGCGGCTGCAGGCCGCCAGTGTGGCGGGGGCTGAGCTGCTGGTGCCGCTCACCTTCCTGGTGATCGTGTTCACCGTCGTGCTCCAGAGCACGACGGCCCGGCCGCTCGCCGGCTGGCTGGACCTCCGCGAGCCCGCGCCGCGGGGCGTGCTCATCGTCGGCGCGAACCGGGTCGCCCGGACGGTGGCCGCAGGGCTTGCCGCGGCGGATGTGCCCGTGCGCCTGGCGGACGCCAACTGGGACAACGTCCAGGACGCGCGCATGCAGGGGCTCGACGTCTACTATGGCAACCCCACCTCGGAGCACGCGGAACGGCATCTGAGCATGACCGGGATCGGCTTCCTGTTCGGTCTGTCCCCGCGCAGCGATCTCAACACCCTGGCGAGCCTGCACTTTGCCAAGGAACTGGGGCACCACCGGGTATTCCGCCTGCCGCCGGGGGAGCGAGACGCGCGCCTGCCGGGGCCGCTGCGCCAGCGGCACCGTCACGACAACACGCTGTTCGGCGCGGACGCCACTTACGGGCGCCTGGCCAGCCTGATCGGCCAGGGGGCTAGTGTGCACGTGACCGGGCTCACGGCGCAGTTCGACTGGCCGGCGTATCAAGCGCACCACGGCGGGGAAATCATACCGCTGTGCGCCCTGGACCCGGCGGGCACGCTCCACGTGTTCACCGGCGGTGACGACCCCGAGCCCCGACCGGAGTGGTCGGTGCTCGCGCTGGTCGAGGACGGCGAGGCATCAGGTTGAGCGTGCCGGGAGCACGCGCATGGTGACCTCCTCGCGGTCGTGATAGAGATGCTTTACGGCGATGTCCCGGTCCGCACCGGCCTGGCCCCGTAGTGTCGCCAGGGCGTCGGCAACCGCCTGGTAACGGCGTTTCATCGGTAGCTTGAGGTTGAATATCGCCGCCTGCGCGTCGCCCCGGTCCAGCCACGCCGCCATCAGCGCGGCGATGCGGTGGGGCTGGTCGACGATGTCGCAGACCACCCAGTCCACGGGGCGGGCCGGGCGGTAGCGGAAACCGTCGGCGCGGACGTGCTCGACCATGCCGTCGGCGAGCAGCGACGGCGCCATCGGCCCGTTGTCAACGGCGGTCACGTGCAGGCCGCGCCGCGCGAGCTGCCAGCTCCAGCCCCCGGGGGCCGCGCCCAGATCGACGGCGCGTGCGCCGGGGCGCAGCCAGCGGGCCCGCTCCTCGTCGCGCATCAGGGACTGGATCGCCTCATCGAGCTTGAGGGTGGAGCGCGACGGCGCGTCCCGGGGCATTCTCAGACGGGGGATACCCAGGGGCCAGGGCGCACTGTCCCCGGGCCGGGAGAGCGCGACGCGGGCGCTCAGGGCCGGGTCCTCGGTGAGGAAGACATGCAGCCGCGGCGCACCCTCGACGCCCGTACGTACCCCCTGTGCCCGCAGCGCACGCTGAAGCGGCCCGCGCAGGCTGCGGCACAGGCGCGAGAGTCCCTTGCCCGTATTGGTGTCCGGGTATTCCAGCCAGAGCTCACCGACGGCCTGGAGATCCTCAGCCGCCTCGGCGATGGGACCGGCACGGTCGTTCCCGGGCAGGCCGGTTATGGTGGCATGAAGGCGCAGCCACTGCCGCGCGAAGATCAGCCGGCGCCAGTCCAGGGCGGTCCACAGTCGCTCTGCCGCGTCGGCGTCCACGGCGTGAAACAGCACGAAGCCGGTGTCCGGCCGCGCCTCGCAGTAGCCCGGTGCCTCGATCCGGGCGCTCATATCGGTGAGCTCCGCGGCGAGATCGCCCTCGAAACCGGGGCGGACGTAGAGCAGAAAGGTGGTATCCGTCATCGGGTGCAGTGGCTATGCTTGGGCCGGCGAAGGAACTAATCTTCCCAGAGGCGGCGTCCCGCGGCGAGCGTACCGTGTGCCTCAGGGCCGCATGCGAGTCGCGCAGTGTAGCAGCGCTATCTGTGCGGTGAGCAGTGCGGTCCGGCATCCGGATCGCTCGGGAGGGAGACGACCGCCGGAACCACTAGCGACGCCCATGCCGTCAAGGAGGCCTCGATGGGTATCCCCGTGCTGATTGCTATCGCCATCGTGCTCGCGGTGGTGATCTCCGCGTTCCGCGTGTTCAGGGAGTATGAGCGCGGCGTCGTGTTCATGCTCGGCCGTTTCTGGAAGGTCAAGGGCCCCGGCCTGCGGCTCGTCTTCCCGGTCATCCAGCAGGCGGTGAAGGTGGATCTGCGCCTGATCACCATGGACGTACCCAGCCAGGACGTCATCTCCCGGGACAACGTCTCCGTGAAGGTCAACGCCGTACTCTACTTCCGGGTGGTCGACCCGGAGCGTGCGGTGATCTACGTCGAGGACTTCTTCGCCGCGACCAGCCAGCTCGCCCAGACCACGCTGCGCTCGGTACTCGGCCAGCACGAGCTCGACGAGATGCTCGCCGAACGCGAGAAGCTCAACGCGGACATCCAGGAGATCCTCGACGAGCAGACGGACGCCTGGGGCATCAAGGTTGCCAATGTCGAGATCAAGCACGTGGACATCGACGAATCCATGATCCGTGCCATCGCCCGGCAGGCCGAGGCGGAGCGCAACCGGCGAGCGAAGATCATCAACGCCGAGGGCGAGAACCAGGCCGCCGAGCAGCTGGTCGCCGCCGCGGCGCGCATCGCCACCCAGCCGGAAGCCCTGCAGCTGCGCTACCTCCAGACGCTCTCGGACATCTCGGCGCAGAGCCAGAGCACGGTGATCCCGCTCCCCCTGGACGGACTCCGCAGCGTCTTCGGCGGGGTGCCATTCAAGCCGCCGGGAAACGATAGCGCGTCGTGATGGCACCGGCACCGGCACCGGCACCGGCGTCGGACACGGCGGGCGAAGGCGGCGGGGACGCCACACGGATCGAGGCGTTCCTCGACGCCATCTGGATGGAGCGCGGCCTCAGCGATGCCACGCTGGCGGCCTACCGCAGCGATCTGGCGGCGTTCTCCCGCTGGCTGAACGCAAACGGTCGCGGCCTGATCACCGCGGAGGCGCCGGACGTGCTCGGCCTGCTCGGCGAGCGCATGCGCGGCGGGGCGCGACCGCGCAGTGTCGCGAGGCTGCTCTCGAGCCTGCGGCGCTTCTATCGTCACGCCGTGCGCGAGGGGCTGCGCGGCGACGATCCCACCGCCGATGTCTCCCCGCCGAAACGAGGACGGGCGCTGCCGGCGGTGCTTACCGAGGGTGAGGTGGAGGCGCTGATCGCGGCGCCGGACACCGAAACCGCCATCGGCGAGCGGGACCGCACGATGCTCGAGGTGCTCTATGCCACGGGGCTGCGGGTGAGCGAGCTGGTCGGGCTGCCGGTCGCGGCACTCGGGCTTACCGAAGGGGTGGTCCGGGTGACAGGCAAGGGCGGCCGCGAGCGTCTGGTGCCCCTCGGGGACGCGGCCCGGGACTGGCTCGCGCGTTACCTGCGCGGGGCGCGGACGGCACTGCTCGGCGAACGGGGCTCCCGGCACGCCTTCGTGACCGCCCGCGGTGCGGCGATGACGCGCCAGGCGTTCTGGTACCGGGTGCGCCACTACGCCGTCGAGGCCGGGATCCACGGGCCGCTGTCGCCGCACACCCTGCGCCACTCATTCGCGACCCACCTGGTCAACCACGGCGCCGACCTGCGCGTGGTGCAGATGCTGCTCGGTCACTCCGACCTGTCGACCACGCAGATCTACACCCACGTGGCGCGCCAGCGCCTCCAGGACCTTCACGCCGTGCATCATCCCCGGGCCTGACCGGCGGCGGTGGTAGACTCGGCCCGGACCTCATCGACCCGGATGGCACCATGCCCCGTTCCATCGCACTGATCCTCTGCGGCCTGCTGGCCGTGTCCACGGCCACGGCGGAAACGCCGGAGCAGCAGGTGCGCGACGCCGTCCGGGCGCTGGCGCCGGACGCCACCGTCACCCGGGTCGAGGAGACACCGGTCGACGGTCTCTACGCCGCCGTGCTCGGCGGGCGCGTCGTCTACGTGACCGCCGACGGCGACTACCTTCTGGACGGGGAGCTCGTGGACGTGGATAGCGGGCATTCGCTCACCGAGGACATTCGCCGGGAGCTGCGTCTGCAGCGGCTCAACGACCTGGGCGAATCGCGCATGATCGTCTACGAGCCCCGGGGAGAGGTGCGTCACGAGGTCACGGTATTCACCGACATCGATTGTCCCTACTGCCGGCGTTTCCATCGCCATATCCGCGACTACCTCGCCCGCGGGATCCGTGTGCGCTACGTGTTCATGCCCCGGGCGGGCCGCAACAGTGCGTCCTACGACAAGGCGGTGAGCGTCTGGTGCGCCGACGACCGGCACCGGGCACTGACCCGCGCCAAGCAGGGCAGGCACGTCCCGGAGCGCCAGTGCGACAACCCCGTGGACGCCGACCTGCGCCTGGCGCGGGCCTTTGACGTCCGGGGGACGCCGACGTTCGTGACCGATACCGGGCGGCTGGTCACCGGCTACCGCTCCCCGGACGAGCTTGCGGCCCTGCTGCAGTCCGGCAGCGATGCCCGGTGAGGCGGTCCCGCGGCGGCACGCCGGGCGCCACGGGAGCGGGGCGATCGTCACTAGCGGGGCGATGCGGGCTCACCGGCGGCGAGCAGGCTGCAGAACAGCGTCCCCTGCTCGATGGCGTCGTCCAGCGCCACGTGGGTGTGGGGCAGGTCCGCGAACCAGTGCGCCGGCATGCGCGCGCGGGTGGTACGCGTGAAGCTCTCGCCGAGCACTGCCATCGCGTAGCTCTTGATGTCGAGCGCGGCGAAACCGAATGGGTTGCTGCCGTGGAAGCGGTGCAGGTAGTGATTGACGAAGGCGAAATCGAAGCTCGCCGGGTAGCCCACGAAAACGGGCCGCCCGGGAAGCGCCTTCAGCCACGCGGCGTAGCCGGGCATCACCGTCTCCGGCGGTCGCGGTTCGGCCCGGCATGCGGCCCAGGCCTCCGGCTGCGTCCGCCACCAGGCTATGGTGTCCGGGTGCTCGACGGCGTCCGCTAGCCGCACGAGGTTCGCCGAGTAGGTCGCCAGGAGCGCCCCGTCCGCGGTGTAGGCGGCGGTACCGAAGGAGAGCATGCTGTGCAGCCCCGGGGCAGGGCCGTCGGTCTCGATGTCCGTCGAGCAGTAGATCTCGGTGCGGGCCATGGGCGCCTCCGGGACGGTGTCATCGAGGGTCGCCGCGGTGTGGACCCTCTGCTATGCTCCGCGGCCATTTTGCCAGCCGGTGCGGGGACGCGTATGCCCGAATCCCATCTCACCGACGTGCTCGTGGTCATCGCCGTACTGGGCGTGGGGGCCCAGTGGCTCGCGTGGCGGCTCCAGTGGCCGGCCATCGTGGTGCTCTGTATCTTCGGCGTGGTCGCCGGGCCGGTGACCGGCTGGCTGGTGCCCAGCCGCGATCTCGGGGAGCTCGTGCACCCGGTGATCCGGCTGTGCGTCGCGGTAATTCTCTTCGAGGGCGGACTTAGCCTGCGCTGGCACGAGTTCCGTGAGGCACGCAGCGGCGTCCGCCGGCTGCTGTTCCCGGCACTGCCCCTGAACTGGCTGCTCGGCAGTCTGGCCGCCCACTACATCGGCGGGCTGCCGTGGCCGGTCGCGCTGGTATTCGGCGCGATCATCGTGGTCACCGGGCCAACGGTGATCATGCCGCTGCTGCGCCACGCTGCGCTGCGCCGCCGCCCGGCCTCCTATCTGAAGTGGGAGGGCATCATCAACGACCCGCTGGGCGCGATGCTTGCGGTGCTGGTCTTCCAGTTCTTCGTCACTGTCCAGGCCCCGAGCGCCACGCTGGAGATCGTCTGGCGCCTCATTGGCGGTGCGCTGGTCGGGGCCGGCGGTGGCTATCTGGCCGCCCGCGGCATGGTGGCGCTGTTCCTGCGCGGGCAGGTGGCGGAGTTCCTGAAACCGCCGGTGCTGCTGGTGAGCGTGCTCGTGGTATACGCCGGCGCCAACGCGGTGCAGGCGGAGGCCGGGCTGCTCGCCGCCACGGTCATGGGCATGGTCCTGGGCAACTCCGGGCTCGCGGACATCCAGGAGGTCCGCCGTTTCAAGGAGTACCTCGCTGTCCTGCTGGTTTCCACGGTATTCATCCTGCTGTCCGCGGACGTGGATACCGCCATGCTCGCGATGATCGACGGGCGGGCGGTGGCGCTGCTTCTCGCGGTCGTCTTCGTGGTGCGCCCGGTGGCGATCTGGCTTGCAACCCAGGGCACCCCGATGACCCGTGGTGAACGCGCCCTGGTGGCGTGGATCGCTCCCCGCGGGATCGTCGCCGCCGCGGTAGCCGGCGTGTTCGCCCCGGAGATGGCCGCTGCGGGCTATCCGGAGGCGCGGGCGCTGACACCACTGGTTTTCCTGTTGGTGCTGGTGACCGTAGTCCTCCATGGTTTTTCCATCCGCACGGTGGCCCTGCGTCTGGGGCTCGCCTCCCGGGACCGCCACGGGTTGATGATCGTCGGGGCCTCGCCGTGGAGCGTCGCGCTGGCGATCCGGCTGCGCGAGCTCGGTGTCTACGTGATCATCTGCGACCAGTCCTGGCACCGCCTGCGGGCGGTGCGCCTGGCGTCCATCCCGTATTTCTACGGCGAGGTCCTCTCCGAGACGGCGGAGCAGAGTCTCGACCTGGCGGATATCGGCTATCTCGTCGCGGCAACGGACAATGACGCCTATAACGCTCTGGTATGCAGCCGCTACACCCGCGATCTCGGGCGTGAGCACGTTTTCCAGTTGCCCACGGACGCCGAGGACCACCCGCGCCAGATCCAGCGTCCGCTCACGGGGCGCCCGCTCTACGGGCGCGAGGCCCGCTACGAGGTCCTTCAGCAGCGTTACTACCAGGGCTGGCGCCTGCAGCGTACCCGGATCACCCGCAACTACCGCGCGGGCGAGTATTTCGCGGGTCTCGGCGACGACACCATGCCGATGATCGCGGTACGCGCCGATGGCGGCCTGCGTCTGCGCGAGGCCGGCCGGGCGCTCGCTCCGGAACGCGGTGACGTGGTGCTGGCATTCATGTCCCCTCGGGCCCAGCAGGCCCGCCGCCCGGCCCGGGGGCGGCATACCGAGGACGAAGCCATGACCCGGCGGAATCAGGCGCCGGCCGGCAGCCTGCCGCGGGATGCCGGCACGGACGGGGACGAGGGATGAGGGCGGCCGCGTTCGCCGCCGTCCTCGCGCTGCTGCTCCCGGCGGTGGCAGGTGCCGACTGCGGTGACGCCGCCGTCTCGCCGGCCGCCCTGAGGGAGGAACCGCCGCCGGAGGGCGACGCTGTCGCCGTCCACGGGGTCGTGGCGGCGAACTTCGGCGGTGACAACGCCCTTGGCGGTCTGTACGTACAGGCCACGGGGTCCGAGCCGGCAGGCGTTTTCGTCTATGCCCCGGACCGGACCGCAGCAGAGCTGCCGCCGGCGGGGACGCGGGTGCGTGTGAGTGCGCGGAGCGGGCGTTACCACGGGCGTTTCCAGCTGGAATGGGTCCAGCGCATCGAGCGCTGCGGGCGTGCGACGCTTGCGCCGGTCGCGCTCGAGCTACCCGCGACCGCCGGGCGGCTGACCATGCTGGAAGATACCCTGGTGCGCCTGGACAGCCCGCTCGTGGTCACGGGCAACCGTGATCTCGGGCGTTACGGCAGCCTCCGCCTGGCCGTGGGGAGGCGTCTCCATTCGTCGGGCGGCAAACGGGGCCAGCCCGCCGGGGTGCTGCTCGATGACGGGCGCTATACCCGGGATCCGCGTCCCGTCCCGTATCTGGACGGCAACGGCACCCGGCGCGCCGGCGACCGGGTGTATGCGGTCACGGGGATACTCGATCGGGCGTTCGGCGCCTGGCGCATTCATCCGGTGGAGCCGCCGCGCTTCGCCGCCGGTAACCCGCGCGCCCGCGCACCGGGGCGGCGGGGGGCATGGCGCGTCGCGAGCCTGAACCTGGAAAACTATTTCATTACCCGGGGCGGCCGGGGGGCGCCGACGGCGGCGTCCTTCCGAGCCCAGCAACGACGGCTGGTCGCCGCGCTGACCGCGCTCGACGCCGATGTGCTCGCCCTGCAGGAGATCGAGAACCGCCCGGCGGCGGTCCGTCGGCTGGTCGCGGCGCTCAACCGCAGCCTGCCCGGGGCACGCCATTACCGGTCCGCGGCTGCCGGGCGCGACCGGGGCGGCGCGGTACTGCGCAACGCGCTGCTTTACCGGCCCTCGCGGTTCTCCGTCGAGCGCGTGGTCCTCGACCAGGACCGTACCCACAACCGTGCCCCCGTGGCGGCGCGCCTGCGCGACGCTCGAGGCCGGCGGGCGTGGGTGGTCAGCGTGCATTTCAAGTCCCGCGGCGGCTGTCCGGCCGAAGGGGACGTGGATCGGGGGGCGGGCTGCTGGGCGCGGCGACGCACACGCCAGGCGAGGGCGCTGAGCGTCTGGCTGCACGGCCTGGCGGGGGGCGACCGCGCTCTCGTCCTCGGTGATTTCAATACCTATCCGGGCGAGCCGCCGCTACGCGTCCTCGCCGGCGGACGCCGGCTGCAGGCGCTCGCGGTGCGCCACATCCCGCCGGGGCAACGCTATAGCTATGTCTATCGTGGTCGTGCCGGCCTGCTGGATCATGCCCTGGCGACCCCGGGGTTGGCAGAGTCGGTACGCGGCGTGCGCCTGTGGCACATCAACGCCGATGAGCCGCCGGTGGCCGCGGGGCGGGGCCCATGGCGAAGCAGCGACCACGACCCGCTGCTGGTGGATCTGTTCCCGCCGCGCTGATTCCCCATGGTCAGACCGCGGAGGCATTGGTACTCTTTCACCGCAAACCGGGGGGCATGACGCGAATATGAACGAGACCAGCGCGGCGCTGGAGGTGCGCAACATCCACAAACGCTTCGGCGGGCTCGAGGTGCTGCGCGGTATCGATCTGCGCGCCGGCTCCGGCGACGTCATCACGCTGATTGGCTCCAGCGGCTCCGGCAAGAGCACGCTGCTGCGTTGCATCAACCTGCTCGAGCCGCCCAACGAGGGCGAGATCATCTTCGACGGCGAGTCCCTCGCGTTGCGACGGGCACGGGACGGCACCCTCGTCGCCGCCGACCAGCAGCAGATCACCCGGCTGCGCGCCGGCGTGGGCTTCGTGTTCCAGAACTTCAACCTCTGGCCCCACATGACGATCCTGGAGAACGTCATCGAGGCCCCTCGCCAGGTCCTGGGGTACTCCCGGGACCGCGCGATCGCGGACGCCGAGTCGCTGCTGGAAAAGGTCGGCCTGGCCGACAAGCGCGACGGCTATCCGGCGTTCCTCTCCGGTGGCCAGCAGCAACGTGCCGCCATCGCCCGGACCCTGGCCATGCACCCCCGGGTGATCCTCTTCGACGAGCCCACCTCGGCGCTGGACCCCGAACTGGTTACGGAGGTGCTCGCCGTGATCCGCGATCTGGCGGAGGAGGGGCGGACCATGCTCATCGTTACCCACGAGATGCGTTTTGCACGGGATGTCTCCACCCAGGTGGTCTTCCTCCACGAGGGCCGCATCGAGGAGCAGGGCCCGCCGTCGAAGGTCTTCGAGTCGCCGGAATCCCCGCGCTGCCGGGAGTTTCTGGCGAGTCATCTCTAGCGGACGCCCCGCGCGGGCCGCAGCACAAGGAGCCAGCACTATGAGAATCAAACAGCTGATCGTTACTGCCGCCCTCGCGGCGGGCCTCGCCGGTACCGCCGCCCACGCGGGGGATACCATCCGCATCGCCACCGAGGGCGCATACCCCCCCTTCAACTTCATCGACGAGTCCGGTGAGGTGAAGGGCTTCGACGTCGATATCGCCCGCGCGCTCTGCGAGGAGATGGAGGCAGACTGCAAGCTCGTCACCCAGGACTGGGACGGCATCATCCCGGGCCTGATCAACGGTAAGTACGACGCCATCATCGCGTCCATGTCCATCACCCCGGAGCGCCAGGAAGCGGTCACCTTCAGTGCGCCGTACTACTCCAACAAGCTCCAGTTCATCGCGCCGAAGGACAGCGACTTCGACCCGACGGCGGACCTGGAAGGCATGACCATCGGCGCCCAGCGTGCGACCATCGCTGCCCAGTGGCTCGCCGACAATCTCGGCGACAGTGTCGATATCAAGCGCTACGACACCCAGGAGAACGCGTTCCTGGACCTCGCCTCCGGGCGCCTCGATGCGATCCTCGCGGACAAGTACGTGAGCTGGGAGTGGTTGAACTCGAAGGATGGTTCGGCCTACGAGTTCAAGGGCGATCCGGTCTACGACGACGACAAGATCGCGATCGCGGTGCAGAAGGGGAACACCGAGCTCGCGGATCGCTTCAGCGACGCCATCAAGGCCATCCGTGAGGACGGGACGTACCAGCGTATCAACGAGAAGTACTTCCCGTTCGATATCTACTGATCCGACGCCCCGGGCCGCCGGCGGCGGCCCGGGCAGCTGCTTGGGACCCCCTTGATGCCTGAACTGCAGGGATTCGGCGCCCAGCTTGCCGCCGGCGCGTGGGTAACCACCCAGGTGGCCGTGTACGCGATGGCGGTGGCCGTCGTGCTGGGCCTGCTCGGCGCCCTCGCCAAGGAGGCACCGGTCGCGCCGCTGAGATGGCTGGCTAACCTCTACACCGGCATGGTCCGCGGCCTGCCGGAGCTGCTGGTCATCCTGCTGGTCTATTTCGGCTCGGCACGCCTGCTCACCACCGCGGCCGGATGGTTCGGCCACGACGGCTATGTCGAGCTCTCGGCCTTCGCGGCCGGCGTGGTCGCGCTCGCCTTCAACTACGGTGCCTACCTGACCGAGGTGTTCCGCGGCGCGCTGCACACCATTCCCCGCGGCCACGTCGAGGCCGGGCTCGCCCTCGGGCTCGGACGCCGCCGTATATTCCGGCGCATCGTCCTGCCCCAGGTCTGGCGCGTGGCCCTGCCGGCGGTGGGCAATATATTCATGTCACTGCTCAAGGACACGGCGCTGGTGTCGGTGATCGGGATCGAGGACCTCATGCGCGAGACGGCCCTGGCGGTCGGTTACACCAAGGAACCGTTCACGTTCTACCTCGCCGCGGCACTGATCTACCTGGGCCTTACGGCGGTGGCGACGCTGGTGATACACACGCTCGAACGCCACACTAGCCACGGAATGCGGACGCTGTCGTCATGAGATGGTCGGTCATTCTGGAAAACCTGCCGCAGCTTCTGCACGGGGCCTGGCTGACACTCGAGCTCGTGCTCGTCTCCGGCGTTCTGGGGCTCGCCATCGCGGTGCCCATGGCGATCGTACGGTGCTCACGCTTTGCCTCCGTGCGCGCCTTCCCGTGGGTGTATATCTATTTCTTCCGCGGCACGCCGCTGCTGGTGCAGATCTTCCTGGTCTACTACGGGCTCGGGCAGTCGCCATGGGTCCGGGATTCGCTGCTCTGGCCGGTGCTCAGCCAGGCCTACTGGTGCGCGATCATCGCGTTCACCTTCAACACCTCCGCCTATACCGCGGAGATCCTGCGCGGGGCGATCCAGGCGGTGCCGGAAGGCGAGGTCGAGGCGGCACGCGCGCTGGGTATGGGCCGGGTCGTGACCTGGCGGCGGATCGTATTGCCACGGGCCTTCCGGATCGCGCTGCCGGCCTACAGCAACGAGGTCATCCTGATGCTCAAGGGCAGTGCGCTGGCGAGCACGATCACGCTGCTTGATCTGACCGGCATGGCCCGCACCATCATCGCGCGGACGTATACGCCACTGGAGATCTTCCTGGCCGCGGGCGTGCTCTACGTGCTGATCACCTTCCTCATCCTCGGCGGCTTCCGCCTCGTCGAGCGGCGCCTCAACCGCCACCTCCGGCCCCGCACCGGTCATTAGTCTTCTCAGCGGTACTGTCGATTGTGAGGGCGCCTGCACGGTCGCACCGGCGCGGCCGCCGGCCGAGGGCCGCTCATGCCGGGATCGGCACGTGGGGACCCGCCTCACGGGGTACGAGTCCCCGCAGCCGGGGGTCGGCGACCCATTCGTCATAGGTGTCGAAGACCCGGAAGCCGACGCGCTGGTAGACCGCCAGCGCGTCCGGGTGATCCTCGCTGCAGGTGTGCAGCCATACCCGCCGGACCCAGGGCTCCGACCAGGCACGCGCGACGGCGGTGCGCAGGAGCAGCCCGCCCAGCCCCCGACCGGTCTGACCGGGCGCGAGACCACAGTAGGCAATCTCCACGCTCCCGGCCTCCCTATCGCGGGCGTCGAGCTCCACCAGCCCGGCGGCCTCGCCGTCCACGGTCAGGCGCAGGATGGTGGTGCTCGGTGCCTGCAGGTAGGCCCCGATCTCCGCCGCCGTCGCCTCCAGCCGGCCGTACCAGAGCCAGGGATCGCCGACGCGGTGGAACAGCGCCAGGTAATCGACAAGGGCCGGGGCCGGCCATTCCGCGATGCTCGTCCCGACCGGCACCGGTCCCGGCCCGCGTTGCGGCGGCGAGCGCATTTCCAGGCAGTGCACGCGGGAGGTGAAGCGCCCGTTGGCCGGGTCGAAGCGGCGGTGAAAGGTGTCGGACATGGTCGAGTCGTCTCGTCAGCCGGACCCGTGGTGCGGAGCCCCCGGGTATGAGAACCTATGGAGAACAGTTGTCGGCGCCGCGCCAGTCGGGCGACGACGCGGAGTTTAGGGTCACCGTGAACGTATGGCCAGCTACGGGCCGGAACCGAATGGAGGCGATCATGCCGGCGCACTGCACGGATGGACCGCTCAAGGGACGGGGGAGCTTCACCAACCGCGCTTCCCGCTTCAGTGCCTGGCAGAGCGAGGTGTTCGACGACGGGTGGGACAGCGCCGAACCGCCGCCGCAGCGGCTTCCGACCCGGATCCTCGACGATCCCAGCCGCTCGGTGGTGAGCTGGAACACATCGCCGGACATCCCCTTCGATCGTTCCGTGAATCCCTACAAGGGCTGCGAGCATGGCTGTCCGTACTGCTATGCGCGCCCCACCCACGCCTACCTGGACATGTCGCCGGGACTGGACTTCGAAACGCGGGTCCTGGCCAAGCGGGACGCGCCCGCGCTGCTGCGGCGGACGCTGGCGCAGCGGGGCTACACTCCCGCGCCCATGGCCCTCGGCGCCAACACGGACCCGTACCAGCCGGCGGAACGTCGGCTGGGGATCACCCGGGGCGTCCTGGAGGTGCTGGCCGAGGCCCGCCACCCGGTGGTGATCGTGACCAAGTCGGCCCTGGTTGAGCGCGATCTGGACATCCTCGCGGAGATGGCGGGACGGAACCTCGTGTCCGTGCATCTGTCCATCACGACACTGGACCGCGACCTCGGGCGGCGGATGGAGCCACGGGCGGCGGCACCACAACGCCGCCTCCGGACCCTGACGGCGCTCACCGAGGCGGGGATCCCGGCAGGAGTGCTCTTCGCGCCGGTGATCCCGGCGCTGAACGACGCCGAGATGGAATCGGTGCTCGCGCAGAGCAGCGACGCCGGCGCGGTATCGGCGGCCTACGTGCTGCTGCGCCTGCCCCGGGAGGTGGAAGGGCTGTTCACGGAGTGGCTCGAGGCCCACTATCCGGACCGCGCGGCACATGTGCTCAGCCTCGTGCAGCAGATGCGCGGCGGGTCCAGCAACGATTCGCGCTTCGGCTCGCGGATGCGCGGGACTGGGGCGCATGCCGACGTCATCGCTGCGCGTTTCCGTGTCGCCGCGCGACGCCTGGGCCTCGACGGCGGCGGCCCGGTGCTCGATTGTGCTGCCTTTCGCCCGCCGCGTGAGGACGGGCAGTTCGACCTGTTTGGCTGAAGCGGGGTCGCCGGTGGGCTGCAACTCCGCTAAGGTGGTCGCCGGGCATCGTCGCGATGCGGGAGGAACACGCATGGACCCGATGGAACAGCTTGCCGAGCAGCGCATGCGCGAGGCGCAGGCCCGTGGCGAGTTCGAGGGACTGCCCGGCGCCGGCGGGGCGTTGCCGCTGGACGACGACCCGCTGATGCCGGAGCACCTGCGTATGGCCTACCGCGTGCTGCGCAACGCGAACTGCCTGCCGCCGGAGCTCGAGCGACGTCGCGAGATCAACCAGCTCGAGGAGCTGCTCGCACACGTCGACGATGCCCACACGCCGACGGCGCGCGAGGCGAGGCGGCGGCTGACGGCCCTGCGCCAGCAGGTCGAGGCGCAACGCGGAGGTACCGCGCCCCTGTGGGCGGACCCCGCTTACCAGTCGCGCCTCGCCGAGCACATGGCACGTGCGCGGCATACCCCCGGAGACGGCGGCGATTGACAGGAAGGTGCGGGGCATTGCTAGTGTCTCTGCCTCGGCGCGCGGCGCCGTGATCGGGTTTCACAGATGCACGCGGACGGTGCCTTACCGGACATCCGCAAACGAGGCTAAGAGCACTATGCTGAAATCGAAGCGCTTCACCACCCGCCAGGGCCTGATCGTCGGTCTGCTCGCCGGCGCACTGGCGGTGACCGCCCCGGCCATGGCCCAGCAGAACGGCAATGGCGAGGGTAACGGGGGCGGCCAGGCGGCCCAGCAGAAGGCGGCCCAGCAGGGCGGCAAGCTGGTCGAGTCGCGGCTCAAGGTCCGCAAGCTCAGCCAGAAGCTCTCCAAGATCCGCCAGTCCGCGATCAAGAACAATCCGGACCTCGCCAAGCAGCGGGATGCGCTCCGGCAGTCGGTCAACGACTCCATTCGCTCCAGCGGCGTCGATCCCAAGAAGGATGTCGCGCGGCTGCGCGAGATCGCGAAGAAGCTGCGCGCCGGCGACGTCAAGGGCGAGGAGCAGAAGGCCCTGACCAAGGAGTACCGCAAGAAGCGCGAGGCGCTCCTCGAGGCCCGGCGCAAGGCGCTGTCGAACGAGGATATCCAGGCGTCCCAGAAAAAGTTCCGCGATGAACTCCTGGCGGCCATGAAGAAAGAGGACCCGAACACCGAGGACCTCATCAAGCAGTACAACGCGGCCCAGCGTGATCTGCGCAAGCGCATGCGTGATGCGGCGGCGGCCCAGAAGAAGGGGGGTGGCAGCGGCCAGCCCCAGGGCGGCGGCCAGTAGCCACCGGCGTTTCCCGGCCGCTGTCCGCGGGCGGCGGCCGGGGGTATAGTTGGCCCCATGGAACTCTCCCTGGCCACGCCATCCCTCCTGTTTCCCGCCATTTCGCTGCTTCTGCTCGCTTATACGAACCGGTTCCTCGGCCTTGCGGCCCTCATTCGGGAGCTGCAGGCACGTTATCGCAGCGAGCAGAGCCACAGCGTACGCCGGCAGATCGATAACCTGCGGCGGCGGGTGATGCTGATCCGGCACATGCAGGTCGCGGGGGTGACGAGCCTGTTCCTGTGCGTGCTGTGCATGTTTCTGATCTTCGCCGCACAGCCGGGACCTGCAAAGATCGCGTTCGGGGTGAGCCTGTGCGCGATGATGGTCTCGCTGGGGCTGTCGCTACGCGAGATCTGGATCTCCATAGACGCGCTTAACGTCCAGCTCGGGGACCTGGAATCGGATGAGCCCGTACGGTCGGATGACGGCTGACGGGCCCTAGAGGTGGCGGTGATGACGACGCTTGGTGTGATCCCCGATCACGATCCTTTCCAGCGCCTTCGCGTGAAGCGCTTCCTGATGGCCGGTCTGGTCTACGCCACCGCCATCGGGGTCAAGGGGCTGTACGTCCATCAGGGGCTGCTCGACTGGCGTCCGTGGCTGGGCATCTCCGCCGGGATCCTGGTCTTTAACGCGGTGATCTACGCGATACTGCGCAGCGGCCGTAACGAACGTCTGCGCGATCCGAGTATCACCGGCGTGCAGATGGTGGCGGCCTGCGTGTTCATGACCCTCAGCCTCTACTATGTGTCTGGGGCGCGCGGAGCGCTGCTGCTGCTTTACCTGATCCTGCTGATGTTCGGGGTCTTCCGCCTGCGCAACTGGCAGTTCACGACCGTGGGCGTGCTGGCGATGGGGTGTTACGGCGCGGTGGTGGCGCTGCTCATGCACACCCGGCCATGGGCGATCGATCCCCGCGAAGAGGTCCTGCAGCTGATCGCACTGGCCGTGATGGTGCCCTGCGGCGGCTTTTTTGCCGGCTACGTGGACGGGCTGAGGCGGCAGCTCAAGCGCCAGCAGATCGAGCTTCAGCGCGCCCGCGAACGGGCCCATGACCTGAGTGTCCTCGACCCGCTCACGGGACTGAGCAACCGCCCTACGGTCATCAACGCGGTCGCCGAGGAGGTCCGCCGGGGGCTGCGCCTGGGACAACCGCTGTCCGTGGTAATGGTGGATCTGGACGGCTTCAAGGCGATCAACCGGGAGTACGGGCACGATACCGGCGACGTGGTGCTCCGGCGTGTCGCGGACGCGCTGCGCGACAAGCTGCGTGCGATCGACACCGTCGGCCGGTACGGCGGTGAGGAGTTTCTCGTCGCGCTCCCGGACGTCGCCGAATCGGAGGCGCTGGAGTGGGCGGAGACGCTGTGCCAGCGCGTTAGCGGCTGCCGTTTCCAGGACCTCGCGCCCACGATCCGGCTGTCTGCGTCCGTCGGCGTCGCCTCGCTGAAGGACGACGACGACACGTGGACGCTCATCGGACGGGCCCGCGCTGCCGCGGACGCTGCCCACGAGGCGGGCGGCGACCGGGTCGTTACCCCCGGCGGCGCCTGACCGGGCGTTCAGCCACGGTCCGCGGTGGCGCCGGTATGGCTCTTCGCCAGGCGCCGCCACTCGCCGGCGCTCAGGGTGTCCTCCGCCGCGTCCAGCAGTTCCTGCTCCTCCCGGCGTAGCTGCTCCCGGGTCACGGTGATGAATCGCTCGCCGAGAGTCGGGAGCCGGTCGCGGGGGATGACGATGTCCTCCTCGATATCCTCGAGCTGCTCGAGCAGCGCCTGACCGCACTCCAGGACCCGCTCCGCCGCGCGCCGGAGGGCCTCGGCACGGCCGTTCCCTTCATGGGCGGCCAGACAGCGGGCAAGGGCCTGGGTCTCGTGCACGTGATGCGGGAGTAGCGCCTGAACCAGCGCAAGGGTGTCATCGTGCAGGGCGCGGGCGTCCGGATGGTCGGCGGCGTGAAAGGCTGCGAGGCCGCGCTCCAGGGCGTCGAGCCGCTCGCGGATAGCCGCCTGCTCCTCGCGAAGCTGATGCAGGAATCCCATAGTCCGCCTCCGTCACTGCATGGCGTGGCCCGGGTCCTGAAGTCTAGCGTCCCGGCCGGCGACCGCGGCCTACGGATTCGTGTTCTGTGATCACCTTGGCGACGGTGACTCCGGCCGCCGACGAGCGGCGGACACCGCCTCCGAGACCGCGTCCGCGCTCGCGCGTTGCCAGCCGAGTGCGAGGTGACCGCTCGGCACGATCCGGTGGGCGCACGCGCCTGCGGGCAGTGCGCTACGCCAGGGGCTGACGAGCTCGTCGTGGCTCGCCGCGACCGCGGTCAGGTGCAGGGCGCCCGGCGGTGCCACGCGCTCCAGTTCCGCCAGCCAGGCGCTACCGGGGCGCATCTGGCGGGCGTTCTTCCCGGGGCCGAACCGGGCCAGACGGGTGCCCCCGTGGGGCGTGCCCAGCGTCACCATGCCGATAACGGCGTCGCCGCCGCCGGCGGCGAGACAGGCGCGGGCGGTCAGTCCGCCCATGCTGTGACCAACAAGCACGACGGGCCTCCCGGGATACCGGGCCCGGACGTCGCGCAGGTGCGCGCCGAGGGCGTCGGCCTGTTCGTCGATGCCTCCGAACGCCGGCTCCAGGGTCGGCGGCGGCACCACCGCCAGGCCCCGGCGGCGCAGGCGCAGGAACGTGGGTAGCCAGTAGGTGGCCGTGGCGCAGTAGCCGTGCACGAGGACCACGGCCGGCTCGTCGCGGTCGCCGGGTGACGGCCAGCGGCACCTGAGGAGCAATCCGGCGCAGAACGGCTGGAGGACGCTGTGGGTGAACGTGAGCGCCAGCCACTCGCCAACGCCGGCGCGAAGCCCGGCGGCGAGCCCGGTGCGCGGCGCGGGACGGTCATCCAGCGTGCGGGCGAGGGTGCGGGAGAAAGCGACATAGCCCGCGCGACCGGCGAGCGCCAGAGAGATCGCCACGGCGATGGCCACCGGCCAGTGGACGCCGGCGCCAAGCAGCAGCACCACGAGCAGGACATGCCCCAGGAATTCGCCGGCGAGCAGGCGGCGTTCCAGCGAGGCCATGGGCAGGGCGCGAGCGTTCGCTGTCTTCATGACAAGGAAAAGGCCCGGACCTCCGCGGAGGGCCGGGCCTGGTCGTCACGTCATGCCTTACCCGGCCGGGTCAGGCCGCGTGACCGTTCTCGGCGAGCTGGCGAAGCACGTAGTGGAGGATGCCGCCGTTGCGGTAATACTCCCACTCGGTGGGCGTGTCGATGCGCACGTCCACCTCGAACTCCGTGGTCTTGCCGTCGGCGCCGCGGGCGGTGACCTTCACGGTCTCCGGCTCGTTCTCGACGCTGGCGATGTCGAAGACCTCCTCGCCGGTGAGGCCGAGGCTGTCGGCACTGTCGCCCTGCTTGAACTGCAGCGGCAGGACGCCGAAGCCGACCAGGTTGGAGCGGTGGATACGCTCATAGCCCTCGGCAATGACCGCCTGCACGCCGAGCAGGCGCGTGCCCTTGGCCGCCCAGTCACGGCTGGAGCCGGTTCCGTATTCCTTGCCGGCAAGCACGACCAGCGGGGTGTCCGCCTCCTTGTAGCGCATGGCGGCGTCGTAGATGCTGGTGCGCTCGTCCGTGGGGAAGAAGGTGGTCCAGCTGCCCTCGGTGCCCGGGGCGAGCTGGTTCTTCAGCCGCACGTTGGCGAACGTGCCGCGCATCATCACCTCGTGGTTGCCGCGGCGGGAGCCGTAGCTGTTGAAGTCCGCCGGCACCACCCCCTGCTCCTGGAGGTACTTGCCCGCCGGGCTGTCCGGTTTGATCGCACCGGCCGGGGAGATGTGGTCGGTGGTGATGGAGTCGCCGACCTTGACCAGGCAGCGCGCGCCGCTGATGTCGCCGAGACCGGCGGGCTGCATGGCCATGCCCTCGAAGTAGGGCGGGTTCTTGACGTAGGTCGACTCCGGCCACTCGTAGATCTGACCCTCCGGCACCGGGAGCTTCTGCCAGGTCTCGGAACCCGCGAACACGTCGGCGTACTTGTCGCGGTACATGGTCGAGTTGATCTTGCTCTCGATGAGCTCGGAGATCTCGCGCTGGGACGGCCAGATGTCCTTGAGATAGACGTCGTTGCCGTCCTTGTCCTGACCCAGTGGCTCGCGGTCGAGGTCCTTGGCCATGGAGCCGGCGAGGGCGTAGGCGACGACCAGCGGCGGCGAGGCGAGGTAGTTGGTACGCACGTCCTGGTGGATCCGGCCCTCGAAGTTGCGGTTGCCCGAGAGCACGGAGGAGACGACCAGGTCGCCCTCGCGGATGGCGTTCTGGATCGGCTCGGGCAGCGGGCCGGAGTTGCCGATGCAGGTGGTGCAGCCGAAGCCGACCACGTTGAAGCCCAGCGCCTCGAGGTGCGGCATCAGCCCGGCATCCTTGAGGTAGGCCGGCACGACCTGGGAACCGGGGGCGAGGGAGGTCTTCACCCAGGGCTTCGTCGTGAGACCGAGCTCGTGCGCCTTCTTGGCCACCAGGCCGGCGGCGACCAGGACCGCGGGGTTGGAGGTATTGGTGCAGGAGGTGATCGCGGCGATCACCACGTCGCCATGCTTGAGCCAGTGCTTCTCGCCGTCGAGCTCGAACTCGACCGCGCCGGCCTCGTGCCAGTTCTCGTTGCCCGGTGCGGCGTGGCCGCCCTCACCCTCGAAGCGGGCGACGTCGCCGTTCGCCGGCATCGCGTCGTGGGCCTCGAGCTCGTTCTCCAGCGTATCGAGGAAGGCGCTCTTCGCGTCGGTGAGGGCGATGCGGTCCTGGGGACGCTTGGGGCCGGCGATGCTCGGCACGACGTCGCCGAGATCCAGCTCCAGGGTATCCGAGTAGTCGGCCTCGCGGGCACCGGTCTCGCGCCACAGGCCCTGGGCCTTGGAATAGGCCTTGACCAGCTCGACGGTCTCGGCGTCGCGCCCGGAGAGCTCCATGTAGCGGATGGTCTCGGCGTCGATGGGGAAGATGCCGCAGGTCGCGCCGTACTCCGGGGCCATGTTGCCGATGGTCGCCCGGTCCGCCAGGGGCAGGTTGTCCAGGCCGTCGCCGTAGAACTCGACGAACTTGCCGACCACGCCCTTCTGCCGGAGCATCTGGGTGACCGTGAGCACCAGGTCGGTGGCGGTGGCGCCCTCGCGGAGCGAGCCGTTGAGCTTGAAGCCGATGACCTGCGGGATGAGCATCGTGATCGGCTGGCCAAGCATCGCCGCTTCCGCCTCGATGCCGCCGACGCCCCAGCCGAGCACGCCGAGGCCGTTGATCATGGTGGTGTGGGAGTCCGTGCCCACCAGGGTGTCCGGGTAGGCGAGGGTGCGGCCGTTCTCCTCCTTGGTCATCACGCCCTTGGCCAGGTACTCGAGGTTGACCTGATGGACGATGCCGGTGCCCGGCGGCACCACACGGAAGTTCGAGAACGCCTTCTGGCCCCAGCGCAGGAACTTGTAACGCTCCTCGTTGCGCTTGAACTCGATCTTGGTGTTGAGATCGAGGGAATCCGGCTTGCCGAAGTGATCGACCATCACCGAGTGGTCCACCACCAGGTCCACCGGCTCCAGCGGGTTAATCAGGTTCGGGTCACCGCCCAGCTCCTGCATCGCATCGCGCATCGCCGCGAGGTCCACCACCGCAGGGACGCCGGTGAAGTCCTGGAGCACCACGCGTGCGGGCGTGAAGGCGATCTGGTCGGACGGCTCCGCCTTCGCCTGCCAGTTGAGCACGGACCGGACGTGATCGGCGGTGACCGCCTCGCCGTCTTCCTTGCGCAGCAGGTTCTCGAGGAGGATCTTCAGCGAGTAGGGGAGGCGGTCGACGTCGTGCTGACCCTTGAGGGCGTCGAGGCTGTGGATGTCGTAGGTTTTCCCGCCGACCTCCAGCGTGGATTTTGTATTGAAGCTGTTGCTCATTTTACCTCCCAGTGCGAGTGCGGGCAGTCAGCCCCGCGGCTTCGGCCTTGTCTCCCTGCCGTTGCCGGGCGGTGATGCACTGCGTGTCCATTGGATGTGCTAGCTCAAAGCGCAGGCTATGATACACGAGGAAAGTATTGATGTGGCAGTGCGGTAGCGCCATCGGCGACACACCCGTGCGCGCTCAGGTGGTCGCCAGGGCCTCGCGCGCGCGCTCAATGAGGCGGTGACGGGAGCAGACCAGCCGCCAGCGGCTGCCGCCGGTCTGACGCCACAATGCGGCGGCGCGTAACGCACTGAGCAGCAGGGCGCGTATCGCCGCGGCGTTGCGGCCGTCCTCCAGGTGCGCGCGCTCGCCCTGGACCATGATCCGGGGCCGCAGCGTGCTCACCGTCTCGGAGTATAGATCGCCCAGATTGTGGAGGACGTTGTCGTGGCGCACCGAGCCGAAATAGCTCGCCTGTTCCGCCGCGGTGCGCAGTCCGGAGACGACCCGGGGGAAGCGCCGGCGGTCGCTGGAGAGCCGGCGCTCCAGATGCAGGACGGTGACGAGATAGCGGGTGAGCTGGGCCTCGCGGGGTGCGCTGAGCTGTTCGACGAGCAGGCGCAGGCCCGGATAGAGGGCCTCGCGGCCGCCGTAGAGATCCGCCACGCCCCCATCCATCGTCCCGAGCAGGCCCCGCAGGCAGGGCTCCATCCGCCTGGGGTCAGCGTGGCCGTGGGCGGCTATGGCGCGTACCTGCTCCAGGGCCTGGAGAATCCCGGCAAGGGCCAGCACCTGATCCATTTCACGCGACGCCACGCACGACCTCCGGGGTGTTGCCGGCGAGGCGTTCCTGGATGATGCCGCCGCCCAGGCAGCGCTCACCGTCGTAGAAGACCGCGGACTGCCCGGGCACCACCGCGCGCTGCGGTGTCTCGAAGGTGACACGGACGGTGTCGCCTTCCGGGGTCAGGCGACAGGGCTGGTCGGGCTGGCGGTAGCGGGTCCTGGCGGTGCACCGCAGCGGTCCCGCCGGGCCTTCCCCGTCCACCCAGCAGAGCTCGCCGGCACGCAGGCCGGTGCTGAGCAGCAGCGGGTGGTCGTGGCCCTGGCCGACGATCAGCCGGTTGCCGGTCATGTCCTTGTCGACCACGTACCAGGCCCCGTCGCCGTGCCCGGCGCGCCCGCCAAGGGCGAGGCCGCGGCGCTGGCCAAGCGTGTAGAAGGCCAGGCCCTGGTGGCGGCCGACGACCTCGCCGCCCGGCGTGACGATGTCGCCGGGGTCGGTGGCGATGTAACGGGCCAGGAAGGCGCGGAAATCGCGCTCGCCGATGAAGCAGATCCCGGTGCTGTCCTTCTTGTCGAAGTTGTCGAAGCCGGCGGCCTCGGCGCGCTCGCGAACGTCCGGCTTGGTCATCCCCGCCAGGGGAAAGACGGCGGCGGCGAGGCGTTCCTGATCCAGCGTGTACAGGAAGTAGCTCTGATCCTTGTTGCGGTCGGCCGCGCGCAGGAGCGTATGGCGTCCGTTCGCCTCGCCGATGCCGGCGTAGTGCCCGGTGGCGACGCGGTCGGCACCGAGCCGGCGTGCGTGATCGAGGAACGCCCGGAACTTGATCCGCTGGTTGCACAGGATGTCCGGGTTAGGGGTGCGCCCGGCGCGGTACTCGCGCAGGCAGTGGGCGAAGACCTCTTCGCGGTAGGCGGCGGCGAAGTTGGCCTGATGCAGCGGGATGCCGAGCTCGTCGCAGACCTGCGCGGCATCGGCGAGGTCCTCGGCGGCGGTGCAGTGGGTATCGGTGTCGTCGTCCTCCCAGTTCTTCATGAACAGTCCCTCGACGCGGTGCCCCTGCTCGAGCAGGGTCAGTGCCGCGACCGCGGAGTCCACGCCCCCGGAGAGGCCGACGATGATGCGCTCGGAAGTCATCTGGGGATCTTACTAACCCGGCACTGCCGCTGACCACCGCCCCGGGCGCCGGCCGGCACCTATGCCAGGTCGCTGAGGAGTTCCAGAGGGTGGAGCGCGCCGCGCAGGTAATCCTCGACACAGCGGCCGACCATGGGGCTGCGCCAGCGCTCACGTGCCGCGGTAACCTCGCCGGCGGTGAGCCACACCGTGCGGTGGATGTCCGGGTCGAGGGCCCGATCGCGATCGTGACTGACGACCCGGGCGGCGAACGTCGTGCGCAGAAAGGTCCGGTCCCGCTCCGGGTGGCGCCAGCGGTAGATGCCGACGATGCCCGTAGGCTCGATGACCCGCGCGGTCTCCTCCAGGGTCTCACGGCGCACGGCATCGACCAGACCTTCTCCGGGCTCGAGGTGGCCGGCGGGCTGGTTCAGCCGCATGCTGCCGTCCACGGACTCCTCGACGAACAGGAAACGGTCGCCGTCGGCGATGACGGCGGCCACGGTGACGTGGGGATGCCAGCGTTCAGTCATTGTGGGGCGGCGCCTCCAGGTCGTCCGCGGAGACGAAAACGTTCTCGCTGACCGCGGGGGCGGGGTTCGCGCGCAGCGCGCTCTCGCCGGCGAAGAAGTCCGGTTTCATCAGCTCGATGAAGCGCCGCGCCTGGGCCGAGAGGAACTTGCCCCGGCGCGTCATCACGCCGTAGGTGCGGCGGGGAAAGATGTCCGGCAGCGGGCGTACGGCGATGGCCTCCTCGCCGGTGAGGCAGATATTGCTCGCGATGGCGATACCGAAGCCGAGCTCCACGTAGCGCTTGATGATCTCCCAGCCGCCGACCTCCAGGCGGACGTGATAGGGCACGCTGTGCTGTTGGAACACCAGGTTGATCAGTCGCCAGGTCGTCAGCTGCCTGGGGGGGACGATCAGCTCGCCGTCCGCCAGGTCCTCGAGGCTGATGACCGACTTCTGGGCGAGGGGGTGATCCAGCGGCGTGATCAGCGACAGGCCGTAGGAGTAGACCGCGCGGTAATTGATGTCGTCCGGGAGGTCGAGCATGGAGCCCACGGCGAAGTCCACCTCGTCCTGGCGGATGGCCTGGCAGAGCTCCCGGCCCTGGAGGTTGTGGAGCTTGACGTGGACCTCGGGGTACTGCGCCATGAACCGCCGGATCAGGTCCGGGAGGATATAGAGCGTGGTGCTCTCGCCGGCGGCGATGTCGAGCCGTCCGGCGTGCAGGCTCTGGCTGCGTGCGGCGAAACGCTCGGGCAGGGCGTCGACGCCCTCCACCAGCGGCTGTGCGAGCTCGTAGAGCGTCTCTCCGTCCGGCGTCAGCCGTATCCGTGGGCCACGGCGCTCGAACAGGGTTATCGCGAGCTCCCGCTCCAGCGCCTGGATCTGCAGCGATACCGAGGGCTGGCTGAGAAACAGCCGTTCCGCCGCCTTGGAGATACTGCCGGACTGGGCGGCAAAGCAGAACGCGCGTAGCTGCTTGATGCGGTTGTGCTTGTAATAGATGCGCCCGATGCTGTCCGGCTCATCCGCCACGTTGATACCTCGCGAGCATAATGATTGGAATTTCCAATATTGAATATTGTTGAAATAGGGTTGTCAAATGTTGCGTCGCGGCATTATGCTCCAGATCAGCATCCCGGGCCGTGGGGCTAAAGATTGAGGCGCGGGATGCCGGTGCCACCAGGGGCCGACGGGCTTGAGGCACGACCACACTGTGGCGTGCCGACATGGCCCCAGGTGGAGAGTCGCCCGGGCCGGGATCCGGCGCGGGCGGCAGGGCCGTCCGTCTTCGGGAGGCGTCCGTGTCGATCGATGAGAGGCGCACAGTCTAAAGCGTCCCATGGCCAGATCGTACCGGCCAGACGCCGGTCAGGACGCCGTATCCCCCGGAGACACGAAGCTGACGACCTGTACTTGCAGGGGCCTGCGAAGGCCCCGTCAACGGGAGGCGAAGACAGATGAGTGACAAACAGACTGCGATCCGCGAACTCGAGCGCGAGTGGGCGGAGAATCCGCGCTGGAAGGGCATTACCCGTCCGTACAGCGCCGAAGACGTGGTGCGACTGCGCGGCTCCGTGCAGATCGAGCATACCCTGGCCCGCCTGGGTTCGGAGAAGCTCTGGAACCTGATCCAGCAGGACGACGACTACGTCAACGCGCTGGGTGCGATGACCGGCAACCAGGCCATGCAGCAGGTCAAGGCCGGTCTCAAGGCGATCTACCTCTCCGGCTGGCAGGTGGCGGCGGACGCCAACCTCGGCGAGACCATGTACCCCGACCAGTCCCTGTACCCGGTGAACTCCGTGCCGTCCGTGGTGCAGCGGATCAACAACGCGCTGCTGCGCGCCGACCAGATCACCACCGCCGAGGGCGATGACAGTGTCGACTGGCTCGCGCCGATCGTGGCGGACGCGGAGGCCGGCTTCGGCGGCGTGCTCAACGCCTTCGAGCTGATGAAGAGCATGATCCGCGCGGGCGCCGCCGGTGTGCACTTCGAGGACCAGCTCGCGGCGGTCAAGAAGTGCGGCCACATGGGCGGGAAGGTGCTCGTGCCGACCCAGGAGGCCGAGCAGAAGCTGGTGGCCGCGCGTTTCGCGGCGGACGTGATGGGCGTGCCGACCCTGGTGGTGGCCCGCACCGACGCCCTGGCGGCGGACCTGATCACCTCCGACATCGATGAGCGCGACCACGCCTACATCACCGGTGAGCGTACCGCGGAGGGCTTCTATCGCACCCGCGCCGGCGAGGAACAGGCGATCGCCCGCGGTCTCGCGTACGCCCCGTACGCCGACCTGATCTGGTGCGAGACCGGCAAGCCGGACCTCGGCTTCGCCAAGCGTTTCGCCGAGGCGATCCGCAAGGAGTACCCGGACCAGCTGCTGGCGTACAACTGCTCGCCGTCGTTCAACTGGCGGGGCAACCTCGACGAGGCGACCATCCGCAAGTACCAGAACGAGCTCGCGGCGATGGGCTACAAGTTCCAGTTCATCACGCTGGCCGGCTTCCACAGCCTGAACTACTCCATGTTCACCCTTGCCAAGGGCTACAAGGAGCGTCAGATGGAGGCCTATTCGGAGCTCCAGGAGGCGGAGTTCGCCTCCGAGAAGGACGGCTACACCGCCACGCGCCACCAGCGCGAGGTGGGTGCCGGCTACTTCGACCTGGTCACCCAGGTGATCCAGGGCGGCACCTCCTCCGTGACGGCCATGACCGGATCGACCGAGGAGGAGCAGTTCAAGACCGCGGCGAAGTAGACCGCGGCGGCGAGCTGCCCGAACGGGGCCCGGTGCCGGTCAGGCACCGGGCTTTTTTTCGTCCCTGTTATCGTATGACCAATGCCCGTCGCGCCATTGCGAGGTGCATGGCGGCCGGGGACAGCCGCGCCCATTGATCGCGTTAATATAGGCTCAGCGCCTACCTGCGGCTTGCGTCGGCGTTGGTTACCCCGCCGGGACCTTTTAAAATCGACCCTCAGGGCCCATATCACTCGACCAGAAAGGCAGGCATGAATATCGATGAGTGAGCCGAACGATCCGCGCAAGGAAGGAGACGTCTCGGTCGAGGAGGCGCGCCCGAAGCTCAAGCGGCCGCCCCTCTACCGGGTCGTGCTCCTCAACGACGACTACACCCCCATGGACTTCGTGGTCGAGGTGCTGCAGACGTTCTTCCGCATGGATCGCAGTCAGGCCACGCAGGTCATGCTACACGTACATACACGGGGCAAAGGCATCTGTGGGGTGTACAGTCGGGATATCGCGGAGACCAAGGTCGAGCAGGTAATGGACTATGCCCGGACCCACGAACACCCATTGATGTGCACCATGGAACCGGCCTGAATGGGAACCGCGTGCCGAGTGCCCGGTCCAACCGATCGAGTACCGGCTTTTTCGCCACGGCAAAGCCAGGCCCTGGCACGAGGGCAATCGGGTGAGGGCGCATGTTGAGCAAAGAACTTGAGTTTACCCTGAACCTCGCCTTCAAGGAGGCGAGGGACAAGCGGCACGAATTCCTTACGGTGGAGCACCTGCTGCTGGCACTGACGGATAACCCGGCGGCGCTCGAGGTGCTGCGGGCCTGTGGTGCCGATCTCGACCAGCTCCGCGACGAGCTGGAGGCCTTCCTGGACGAGACCACGCCGCTGCTGCCGCCGGAGGATACCCGCGAGACCCAGCCGACGCTGGGCTTCCAGCGCGTACTCCAGCGCGCGATCCTTCACGTGCAGTCCTCCGGGCGCAAGGAGGTCACCGGGGCGAACGTGCTCGTGGCGATCTTCAGCGAGCAGGAGTCCCAGGCCCTCTATCTGCTGCACAAGCAGAACATCTCGCGGCTCGACGCCGTGAACTACATTGCCCACGGTATCTCCAAGGTGCCGGGCGAGGAGGGTGCCGGCGAGCCGGATTCGCCGAAGGAGGACGAAGAGGAGACCGTGCAGGAATCGTCCCAGAAGACCCCGCTCGAGAGCTTCGCCACCGACCTCAACGCCCGTGCCCGCCGCGGCAAGATCGACCCGCTGATCGGGCGGCGTCACGAGATCGAGCGCACGATTCAGGTGCTGTGCCGGCGGCGCAAGAACAACCCGCTGTTCGTGGGCGAGGCGGGTGTCGGCAAGACCGCGATAGCGGAGGGCCTGGCGCGTCTTATCGTCGAGGGCGACGTGCCCAGCGTGCTCGAGGACGCCAAGATCTATGCCCTGGACCTCGGCGCCCTGGTGGCGGGTACCAAGTATCGCGGTGACTTCGAGAAACGCCTCAAGGGGCTGCTCGCGCAGCTGCACAAGGAGCAGCACGCGATCCTGTTCATCGACGAGATCCACACCATCATTGGTGCCGGTGCGGCCTCCGGGGGCGTGATGGACGCCTCCAACCTGATCAAGCCGATGCTCGCCAGCGGCGAGCTCAAGTGCATTGGCTCGACCACCTATCAGGAGTACCGCAGCATCTTCGAGAAGGACCGGGCCCTGGCCCGGCGTTTCCAGAAGATCGACGTATCCGAGCCGACGGTCCAGGAGACGGTGCAGATCCTGCGCGGACTCAAGGACCGCTTCGAGTCACACCACGGGGTGAAGTACACCCAGCCGGCCCTGGAGGCGGCGGCGGAGCTGTCCGCACGCTACATCACCGACCGGCGTCTGCCGGACAAGGCCATCGACGTAATCGACGAGGCGGGCGCGAACCTGCGGCTGCTGCCGCCGTCGCGGCGCAAGAAGACGGTGGGAGCGTCGGATGTGGAGACGATCATCGCCAAGATCGCCCGAATCCCCCCGAAGCGGGTCTCGAACTCCGACATGCGGATGCTCGAGCACCTGGAGCGGGACCTCAAGCGCAATATCTACGGCCAGGACGAGGCCATCGATACCCTGGCGGCGACGATCAAGACCTCACGCGCCGGGCTGCGGGACACCGGCAAGCCGGTGGGCTCGTTCCTCTTCGCCGGTCCGACGGGCGTGGGCAAGACCGAGGTCACCCGCCAGCTCGCCGAGCAGATGGGTATCCACATGGTGCGCTTCGACATGTCGGAGTACATGGAGCGTCACGCGGTCTCGCGGCTGATCGGTGCCCCCCCGGGCTACGTCGGCTTCGACCAGGGCGGGCTGCTCACCGAGGAGGTGATCAAGCACCCCCACGCGGTGGTGCTCCTCGATGAGATCGAGAAGGCCCATCCGGACGTATTCAACCTCCTGCTGCAGGTCATGGACCACGGTACGCTCACGGATAACAACGGCCGTCATGCCGATTTCCGCAACGTGATCCTGGTGATGACCACCAACGCCGGGGCCGAGGAGCAGAGCCGTCGATCCATCGGGTTTACCACGCAGGATCATGCCAGCGACGGCGTGGAGGCGATCCGCCGGACGTTCACGCCGGAGTTCCGCAACCGCCTGGACGCGATGATCCAGTTCAATCCGCTGGCCCCGGCTGTGGTCGAGCAGGTGGCGGAGAAGTTCATCCGGGAGCTGCGTCACCAGCTCGCGGAGAAGAAGGTCACCGTGGACGTTACCGACAACGGGCGGCGATGGCTTGCGACCCAGGGCTACGATCCGAAGATGGGCGCGCGGCCGATGGCCCGCCTCATCCAGGACCGGATCAAGCGGCCGCTGGCGGACGAGCTGCTCTTCGGCCGGCTCACCAACGGTGGCCACGTCGCCATCGACGCAGACGAGGGTACCGACGAGCTGCTCTTCGAGATCAGCGAGGCGGTGGTCGAGGAGTAATCAGGCGACGGGGAGTCGCCTTACAGGGTGTCGCCGCCGGAGCCTGTCCGGCGGCGACCGCGGTGATCGGCGAGATGGCGGGTCAGCGGGCGCGGTAGACGATACGTCCCTTGTTGAGGTCGTAGGGGGTGAGTTCCACCGTTACCTTGTCGCCGCGCAGGATCCGGATGTAGTGTTTTCGCATCTTACCGGAGATATGCGCGGTAACCTGATGACCGTTCTCCAGTTCGACGCGGAACATGGTGTTCGGGAGCACGTCGATTACCGTGCCGTTCATCCGGATGTTGTCTTCTTTCGCCATTCAGCCTCTACTCTTGTTGCCCGACAACGCCCCGGGCGGACGTGCGCCATCGGAGCTGATCTAAACCCCTAATGCTAGCGAATCCGGGGCCTACCCTCCAAGTGTTTATCGCGTTACCGGCTCACTCGGCGCGAGTCGGCGGCGGCCATTGGCCTCGATACGGTACCACTGCCCATCCGGCTCGAAACGCTCATGGGGCGTAAACTCGCTCTTGTAACGCATGGTCGGTGCCTGCGCGATCCAGTAGCCGAGGTACAGCCAATCCAGCCCGAGGGCGGCGGCCCGCTCGAGCTGGAGCAGGATCGCCACCGTGCCAGGGCTCGCAAACGAGTAGGCGGGATTGAAGAAGGTATACACCGCGGACAGTGCGTCCGGCACCCGGTCGGTGACGGCCACGGCCACGCGGTGATCGCCATCGTGGAGCTCGATCAGCTCCGTGTCACACCAGTCCGCGAACAGGAAACGCCGGTAGGCCGCCTCGTCGGTGTCGGCCATCCCGCCCTCCGGGTGGCGGCTGTCGATGTAGCGCCGGAAGAGGGCGTAGTGCGCGGGGTCGTAATGCGCCGGCGAGACCTCGACACGCCAGCCGGCGGCAGCCCGGCGCGCGCGTCGCTGGCGTCGGCGCGGCCGGAACGCCGCCACGGGGATGCGCAGGCTCTCGCAGGCGCTGCAGCCGGGGCACAGCGGCCGATAGACGTAGGCGCCGCTGCGGCGCAGCCCCATGGCGAGGAGCTGTCCGTAGAGCGCCGGGGACATTGCTGCCTCCGGGTCGAGGAAGGCCGTCCGGGCCTGCCGGTCCGGGAGGTAGGGACACGGCTCCTCGCCGGTGAGGTACGCGGCCAGACGGCGGGGCGCACCCTCGGTCATGGCTGCGATGCCCCCTCCAGCGGTGAAATTGTCCCGAAGGCCCATGGACCGTGCCGCTGTGCGCGTTGCTGGGTCTCGCGCAGCGCACGCAGGAAGCGCGGCCGCGGCCAGGCCTGGGCACCGAGGCGCTCCAGGTGTGGGGTCGGGAGCTGGCAGTCGATCAGCCCGAAACCCCACTCGTCAAGCTGCCCGGCCAGCCGGGCAAGGGCGATCTTGCTCGCGTCGGCGACCAGGCTGAACATGGACTCGCCGAAGAAGGCCGCGCCCAGGGAGACGCCATAGAGCCCGCCGACGAGGCGCCCATCGTCCCAGACCTCCGCGGAGTGGGCGATGCCCATCCGGTGCAGGGCCGTGTAGGCATCGGCCATCGCCGGTGTGATCCAGGTGCCGGCCTCATCGGCACGCGGTGCCGCGCAGGCCCGGATCACGGCCTCGAACGCCCGGTCCAGGGTCACGGACAGACCGGAATGGCGCAGGCGCTTGCGCAGGCTGCGCCCGACGTGGATGGCGTGCGGCGGAATGACCGCGCGGGGGTCGGGGCTCCACCACAGCACCGGCTGGTCCTCGGAGAACCACGGGAATATCCCCGCTGCGTAGGCCTCGATCAGCCGTGACGGCGTCAGCGAGCCACCGATCGCGAGCAGTCCGTTCGGCTCTTCGAGCGCAAACGTCTCCGGGTCCGGGAACGGTGTCTCGTTGTCACCGGGTGCGATCCATGGAACCTGCGTCATCGTCGTCGTTCAGTCGCTCTGCCTATACGGTCCCGACAGTGTAAGCTCCTCGGCGTAGGCCTTCACGGCGGGCCGCTCACGGCCGAGGAATTCCGAGACCGCCCGCCGGAATGCGGGTTCATGCAGGTGATGTACAGAGTGGGTCAGCGTCGGCATGAACCCGCGCGGCACCTTGTGCTCGCCCTGCGCGCCCGGCTCGAAACACCGCAGCCCCTCGCGTATGCAGTAGTCGATACCCTGGTAATAGCAGGTCTCGAAGTGCAGGGCATCGACCACCTCGTCGCACCCCCAGTAGCGGCCGTACAGGGTCTCGCCGTCACGCAGGCACATCGCCGCCGCGATCGGACGGTCGTTGCGCTCGGCGACGAACAGCACCACCCGCCGCCCCAGTGATCGCCCGAGCGCCGCCATGCAGGCCTCGCTGAGTACCGGCACGTTTCCGCGTTCATGAAAGGTGTTACAGTAAAACCGGTGCATCGCACGCCAGAGATCGGCGTCCGCCTCGTCGCCGTGGACGGTGCGCATCCGCAGCCCTGCGTCTGCCACGAGCCGTCGCTCGCGGCGGATGTTCTTGCGCCGCTTGGACGTCAGCGCGGCCAGGAAGTCGTCGAAATCCCCGTAACCGTTGTTGTGCCAGTGGAACTGACAGCCCAGCCGGTGCGCATACCCCGCCGCCTCGGCACGGTCGGCCTCCACGGCGGTGAGGAAGAGCCAGTGCACGGAGGACACACCGCTGCGGCCGGCCCACTCCCGGGCGCCGTCGAACAGTGCCCGCGACAGGCGCTCGGCGTCCCCGCCGGGCGACAGCAGCAGCCGCGGTCCGGTGGCGGGCGTCCACGGCACTGCAACCACCAGTTTCGGATAGTAATCGAGCCCGTGCCGGGCGTAGGCGTCGGCCCAGGCGAAGTCGAACACGAACTCGCCCCAGGAATGGGTCTTGAGATAGGCCGGCGCGGCGGCGACGATATCCCCGTGGTGGTCGCGGAGGACGAGGTGGTGGGGCAGCCAGCCGACCGTCTCGCCGACGGCGTCGTATGCCTCCAGTGTCGCGAGGAACTCGTGGCGGAGAAACGGATTGCCGCTACCCTCGAGGGCGTTCCACGCCGCCGCGGGGACACGGCGAATGTCGTCGACGAGCTCCAGGGTCAGGGACGTATCCGGGCCGGGGCCTTCTGGCACCGCTTCATCCATTGATCATTTTCTCGCAATGATAGGCGCTTACGCGCTAAACTTCTGACTGTTTGTGAACGCATGGGGCCGACGTAGTGGCCAAGGCACAGTCCACCGAAAACGCCGCCCTGCCATGGGGGCAACATATCAGCCGCGGCCTGCGGGAGGCAGCCCTGCTGCTGCTGCTCGCCGTCGCCGGCTTCCTGCTGCTCTCGCTGGTCACCTATGACCCGAGGGACCCAGGCTGGAGCTATACCACCCTGGTCGCCGACGTCCATAACGCCGGCGGCCGCGTGGGGGCGTTCTTTGCCGACCTGAGCCTGTTCCTGCTCGGCTACCTGGCCTACCTCATCCCGGCGATGATCGCCTTCGGCGCGGCGCTGGTCTGGCAGTGGCAGCGTCTCCACGGTGCGATGCACTGGGGTGTCTTCGGGCTGCGGCTTGCCGGCTTCGTCGTCACCCTCGTCGCCGGCACCGCAGTGGCGACGCTCCACGTGGCGCCGGTTCCGGGGACCGTGCCGCTCAGCTCCGGCGGCATCCTCGGCGTGGTCACGGCGCGGGCGCTGGAGCAGGCGTTCAGTTTCACCGGTGCCACCCTGCTGGCAATGGCCGCCTTCGCCGCCGGGTTCACCGTCTGCACGGGTGTGTCCTGGATACGGCTTGCCGAGCGGATTGGTCGGTTCGTGTTTGCGCTGACCCGGGCGGTGCGCCAGGCGATCAACCGGGGGGCCGAGTCGGCGCGTCAGCGGCGTGCCGAACGGGCCCGCCGGCCCAAGGTGGTGGAATCGCCCGCGCCGCCGCCGGCGGAGAAGGCGAGGCCGAAGAGCCGTGGCAGGGACAAGCCGAAGAAGGTGGCAAAGGAGCCGCAGGTCGAGCCGGCGCCGGCGTCCTCACAGCGCCCGGCGAGCACCCGGGACCAGCTGCGGCTGCTAGAGGACGTGGGTCCGGGCGAGCTGCCGGGCACCGATCTCCTCGACCCGCCGCCGGCGGAGCAGGCCGGTTACGGCGAGGAGGCGCTCAGGACGATGTCCGAGCTGGTCGAGACGAAGCTCGCGGACTTCGGCGTGAAGGTCGAGGTGGTCGCGGTCCACCCGGGCCCGGTGATCACGCGCTTCGAGCTCCAGCCGGCGGCGGGCGTGAAGGTCAGCCAGATCTCCAACCTGTCCAAGGACCTGGCACGGGCGCTGTCGGTAACCTCCGTGCGCGTCGTCGAGGTGATCCCCGGCAAGTCCGTGGTGGGGCTGGAGATCCCCAACGAGCACCGCCAGGTGATCGCGTTCTCCGAGATCATTCAGTCGGATACCTTCTCCCGCGCCCATGCGCCCCTGACGCTGGCGATCGGCAAGGATATTGGCGGCGCCCCGGTGACCGTCGATCTCGGCAAGATGCCGCATCTGCTGGTGGCGGGCACCACCGGTTCCGGCAAGTCCGTCGGCGTGAACGCGATGATCCTCAGCCTGGTCTACCGGAATACCCCGGAGGCCGTGCGCCTGATCATGATCGACCCGAAGATGCTGGAACTCTCGGTCTATGACGACATCCCCCACCTGCTCTCGCCGGTGGTGACGGACATGAAGGAGGCCGCCAACGCCCTGCGTTGGTGCGTCGGCGAGATGGAGCGCCGCTACCGGCTCATGGCCGCCCTTGGCGTGCGCAATATCTCCGGCTGCAACCGCAAGATCCGCGAGGCCGCCGACCGCGGCGAACCCCTCGCCGACCCGCTGTGGACACCACCGGAGATGCCCGCCTCGGACGCGGGCGACCCGGACGCGGTCCCCGAGGCACCGCGGCTCGAGCCCATGCCCTATGTCGTCGTGGTGGTGGACGAGTTCGCCGACATGATGATGATGGTCGGCAAGAAGGTGGAGGAGCTCATCGCCCGGCTGGCGCAGAAGGCGCGCGCCGCCGGCATCCATCTCATCCTCGCCACCCAGCGGCCGTCCGTGGACGTGATCACCGGCCTGATCAAGGCGAACATCCCCACGCGCATGGCCTTCCAGGTGTCCTCCCGGGTGGACTCGCGCACCATCCTGGACCAGATGGGCGCGGAGTCGCTGCTCGGCCAGGGCGACATGCTCTATCTCGGCCCGAGCAGCCGCGGCATGCCGGAGCGTGTGCACGGCGCGTTCGTCTCCGACGCGGAGGTCCACCGGGTCGCCGAACACCTCAAGCGCAGCGGCAGCCCCGACTATGTCGAGGAGATCCTGGAGGAACCCGGCAGCGATTCCGCGAGCATCCCGGGACTGTCCTCCGACGGCGGCGGCGAGGACAGCGACCCGCTCTACGATGAGGCCGTGCGAGTGGTGACGGAGACCCGCAAGGCCTCCATCTCCGGCGTGCAGCGGCGGCTCAAGATCGGCTACAACCGTGCCGCCCGGCTGGTCGAGGAGATGGAGAGCGCCGGTATCGTGGGGCCGCTGCAGTCCAACGGCGGCCGCGAGGTCCTCGCCTCGCCGCCGCCCCCTGCCGACTGAACGCACCGACCCAGGGGAGTACCACCCGTGAAGCGATGCATCCACGCCCTCGCGCTCGCGCTGGCCGTCGTTACCGGCACCGCCGCGGCGGCACCGCTGGACGCGCTGCAGTCCTATTTCGAGTCCGTGAACACCCTCCGTGGGGCATTCGTGCAGACCACCCGGGACGAGTCGGGCGCCGTGGTCGAACGCGCCACCGGCCACTTCGCCCTGCGCCGCCCCGGCGAGTTCGACTGGGTCTACGAGACGCCGTACGCCCAGCGCATCGTCGCCACGGGCGAGTGGCTGTGGGTGAACGACCGTGATCTGCGCCAGGTGACCGTGCGCCCGGTGGGCGACGTCCTTGGCGTGGGTCCGGCGCTGCTGCTGAGCGGCAGCTTCAATGACCTGCGCGAGCAGTTCGACATGAGCGTCGGCGACGACGGCTGGATCCGCCTGCAACCACGCAACGACCGGTGGAGCGTGCAGCGCGTGCGCCTGCGCATGAACGACGGCGTCCCAGGCGTCCTGCGGCTGGAGGACGGGCTGGGCCAGACGGTCCGCCTGGAGCTGTCGGCACTGGAGCGCAACGTCACCCTTCCGGAGGACGTCTTCGCCACGGAGGTGCCCGAGGGCTCGGACCTGATCGCGCCGCCGGAGTACGAGGCGGGCCAGGGCGGCTAGTCAGTCCCGCGTCATGCCGGTTCCGGGGGCGGCGGAACCGGCCCTCTTCGCCGGCCTAGGACCGGTCGCCGCTGTCCGCCTGCCCGTCGAGCTGGCGACGCCATTCCATGAGCTCGCGGAAGCGGCGTTCCTGACCGTGGCCCGTGGGCTCGAAGAACGGCTCCGGGGTCAGCGCCTCCGGCCAGCAGTCGTGATCCCCGCCGGCGGGATAACCATTTGGCTCGCTGTGCGCGTAGCGGTAGCCCTTGCCGTAGCCGAGCCCCTCCATGAGCCTCGTCGGCGCGTTGCGCAGGTACAGCGGCACCTCCAGGTCCGGATGGGCACGTACATACGCCTGCGCCGACTTCCACGCCCGGTCTATGGCGTTGCTCTTGGGCGCGACCGCGAGGTGGATCGCGGCGTGGGCCAGGGCGCGCTGACCCTCGTAGTCACCCAGGCGGAGATAGGCATCCCAGGCGCTAATGACCAGGGGCAGGGCTCGGGGGTCAGTATTGCCCACGTCCTCGGAGGCGATGGCGGCAAGCCGCCGGGCGACGTCCAGGGGATCGCCGCCGCCGTCGACGAAGCGCGCGATGTAGAGCAGGGCGGCATCCGGGCGCGACGAGCGGATGGACTTGTGCACCGCCGAGAGCAGGTCGTAATAGGCATCGCCCTGGCGGTCCATGGCCGTGCCCTGGTGGCCAAGCACGTCCTCCAGGGCGTCCATGGTGAGGCGCTCGTCGCCGTCGTCCCGGGTGGTGAAGTCGGTCGCGGTCTCCAGCAGTCCCAGGGCCCGGCGCGCGTCGCCGCCGGCAGCGCGGGCTATGGTATGCAGTGCGTCGCTGTCGGCACGGATGCCACGCTTTCCCAGGCCCCGCTCCGTGTCGGCCAGGGCGCGCTCCATGACCGTAACCAGCGCGTCCTCGTCCAGGGCCTTGAGGACGTACACCCGGGCCCGGGAGAGCAGGGCGGAGTTGACCTCAAAGGATGGGTTCTCGGTGGTCGCCCCGATCAGGGTCAGCAGCCCGGACTCCACGTGGGGGAGCAGCGCGTCCTGCTGGCTCTTGTTCAGGCGGTGGATCTCGTCGAGGAACAGCACGCTCGCCTCACCGCTGGCGGCACGGGCACGGTCCACCGCGGCGCGGATCTCGCGGACACCGGCCATCACCGCGGACAGCCGCTCGAAGCGTGCCCCGGAGGCGGTGGCGAGCACCTCCGCAAGCGTCGTCTTGCCGGTGCCGGGCGGCCCCCAGAGGATCATCGAGCGGATCACGCCCGAGTCGACCATGCGCCGCAGCGGCTTGCCCTCGCCGACGAGGTGCGGCTGTCCGGCGAAATCCCCGAGATCCCGGGGGCGCATGCGATGGGCCAGCGGCTCGTGTTCGCCGCCGGTGCTGCTCTCGAAAAGATCCATCAACGCCTCGTTCCGCGCCGCCGACCCGGCGCGATGACTCTGCCTCACATCGTCCCGGCCGGGACGGTCCGTCCCGCACCTTTGCGGAAACGCCGATTCTACCTGTCATCGCGATCGTTCGCGCGGGCGGGGCGGCGGCCGCTTCGCGCCGACGCTCCGGGGCGGTTACAATCCCGTGCTGCGATGTCGCGCGCCCGCCGCCACCCTGGCCGGCCCGGGCGCGAGCCCACCCCGGCGCGGCCCGGGCGTGGCCCGCGCCGAGTGTTGTAGAGAACCGGAGACACGGACAGACCTATGCTGGATGTAAAGACCCTGCGGGGCGACCTCGACGGCGTGGCGGCCCAGCTCCGCCGCCGGGGCTACGAGCTGGATACGAAGCGCTACCAGGCCCTGGAGGAGGAGCGCCGCACGCTGCAGGTGCGCACCCAGGAGCTGCAGAACGAGCGCAAGACCCGCTCCAAGGCCATCGGCCAGGCGAAGGCCGCCGGCGAGGACATCCAGCCGCTGCTCGACGAGGTCTCGGCACTGTCTGACCGGGTGAGCGAGGCGGAGGAGGACCTGGCGGCGGTTCAGCGCGAGCTCCACGAGATCCATCTGGGGCTCCCTAACCTGCCGCATCCCGACGTGCCCGACGGCGACGACGAGTCGGACAACGTGCCCCTGCGCCACTGGGGCGAGCCGGCGGCGTTCGATTTCACGCCCCGGGACCACGTCGCCCTGGGCGCGCTCGCCAACGGCATGGACTTCGAGGCGGCGGCGCGTATCGCGGCATCGCGTTTCGTGGTCCTGCGCGGGCCGGTGGCCCGGCTGCACCGGGCGCTCGCCGGCTACATGCTCGACGTGCACACCCGCGAGCACGGCTACGAGGAGGTCTACGTCCCGTATCTCGTGGCCCCGCAGACCCTGGAGGGCACCGGCCAGCTGCCCAAGTTCGAGGAGGACCTGTTCGCCGTATCCGGCGACCACCCCCTGTACCTCATCCCCACCGCCGAGGTCCCGGTGACCAACCTCGCGGGCCAGCAGATCATCGAGGCGGACGCGCTCCCGCTGCGCATGGTGGCACAGACCCCGTGCTTCCGCTCGGAAGCCGGCTCCTACGGCAAGGACACCCGCGGCATGATCCGCCAGCACCAGTTCGAGAAGGTGGAGCTGGTGCACATCAGCCATCCGGAGCGCTCGTACGAGGCGCTGGAGGAGCTCACCGGCCACGCCGAGCGCGTCCTGCGAGACCTCGGGCTCGCGTATCGCGTGGTCACGCTGTGCACCGGCGACATGGGCTTCGCCGCGGCCAAGACCTATGACCTGGAGGTGTGGCTGCCGGGACAGCAGGCCTACCGGGAGATCTCCTCGTGCAGCAACACCGAGGCCTTCCAGGCCCGGCGGATGCAGGCGCGCTGGCGCAACCCGGAGACCGGCCGGCCGGAGCCCGTGCATACGCTCAACGGCTCGGGTCTTGCTGTCGGGCGCTGCCTGATCGCGGTACTGGAGAACTACCAGGAGGCGGACGGCCGCGTGCGCCTGCCGGAGGTCCTGCGACCGTACTTCGGTGGCGCCGAATACCTGAGCTGAGTCAGTCGCCGAGCAGCGCGTAGACCGCGCCGGTGCCGCCGTCCACGCGGCGCGCCGAGCAGAAGGCGAGGACGTCGTCACGCTGGCGCAGCCAGCGGTCGACCTTGCCCTTGAGCACCGGGCCGTCGTTGCCGGAGCGCCGGCCCTTGCCGTGGATGATGCGCACGCAGCGCACGTCCCGCTCCCGGCATTCCTGGAGGAAATCCCGCAGCGCGCCGACGGCGTCCGCGGCGACCATCCCGTGGAGGTCGAGCTCGGCCTGAATCACGAAGCGTCCGCGTCGCAGGCGGCGCAGCACCCGGCGGTCGATGTCGTCGCGGAGGTAGCTCAGCGCCTCACCGCGCTCCGGACCGAGGTCGGTGTCGTCCTGCGGCGGGCGCAGCAGCTCCGCCATCACCCGGCTGTTGTCCGCGAGGCGCTGGCGGGGGACCGGCCGCGGACGCGGTGCCGCGGCGTCGTGCCGGCCGTCGTCCTTCAGGGGGCGGACGTCACGCATGGCCTCGCGAAAGAGGGTGGGGTCGCTGTCCCGATCATGCTCGCTCATCGTTCCCTCTGGGCTGACGCCGGTGTGCGCCGGTGGCGGCCTCGACGACATGCTACCTGTCTGCGCACACGCACCGCTACTGCTGGATGCGGCTCGCAGTCACGGTATACTGGCCGTCATTGTGACGGGCACTGGGGAGGCGCATGCGCATTCTGGTCAGCAACGACGACGGCTACCGCGCACCGGGACTGAGGGCCCTTGCCGCGGCGCTCGATCGGCATGCGGAAGTGGTGGTCGTCGCCCCCGAGCGCGACCGCAGCGGCGCTTCGAACTCCCTGACACTGGATACGCCGGTACGGGTCTGGCCGGTCCGCGAGGGGGTGTTCCGGGTCGAGGGGACCCCGACGGACTGCGTTCACCTCGCGGTGACCGGGTTGATCGACCCGGAGCCGGACATGGTGGTCTCCGGGATCAACGCCGGTGCGAACCTCGGCGATGACGTCCTCTACAGCGGCACCGTGGCGGCGGCGATGGAGGGCCGGCACCTCGGGCTGCCCGCGGTGGCCGTCTCCCTCGCCGGCAACGAGCCGACCCACTACGACACGGCGGCTGCCGTGGCCGAGAGACTGCTCGAGCAGCTGCGCCGCGACCCGCTGCCGGCGGACACGATCCTGAACGTCAACGTACCCGACCTGCCGCTGGAGCGCATCGCCGGTTTCGAGGCGACGCGGCTCGGCCAGCGTCACCGCGCCGAGCCCGTGGTCCGCGATACCGACCCCCGCGGCCGGCCCATCTACTGGATCGGCCCGCCGGGGGATGCCGAGGACGTGGGCGCGGGAACCGACTTCGACGCCGTCCGCCGTGGCTACGTGTCGATCACACCGCTGCAGGTCGACCTCACGCGATACTCGGCACTGGAACAGATCGCCGGCTGGCTCGGGGGGCTGTCATGACCCCGGATCAGCTTCGCCGCGGCATCGGCATGACCTCCCAACGTACCCGCGAGCGGTTGGTGCGCCGCCTCGGCGACGCCGGTATCGGCGACCCCCGGGTACTCAACGTCATGCGTCACATCCCGCGCCACCTGTTCGTCGACGAAGCCCTGGCCAGCCGAGCCTACGAGGACACCGCGCTGCCCATCGGCCACGGCCAGACCATCTCCCAGCCGTTCGTCGTGGCCCGCATGACCGAGGCCCTGATCGCGAGCGGTGCCCAGCCGCGCTCGGTGCTCGAGATCGGCACGGGCTGCGGCTACCAGACCGCCGTCCTGGCCGCGCTGGTGCCGCGGGTGTTCACCATCGAACGGATCCGGGCACTCTACGGCAAGGCCAACGCCCATCTGCGCGAGCTCAGCGTGCACAACGTCCGTCAGCGCCTCGGCGACGGCTACGCCGGCTGGCCCAGTGAGGCGCCGTTCGATGCCATCCTCCTGACCGCGGCGCCATCCCATCTGCCGGAGACCCTGCTCGAACAGCTCGCCCCCGGCGGGCGCCTGGTCGCGCCAATCGGCGAATCCGGCGGGCAATCGTTGTGTGTCTACGAGCGTGACGGGGAGGGCGTGTCCGTGCGGCGGCTCTCGGACGTGAGCTTCGTGCCGATGCAGGCAGGCCTGGCGTGACGCGGGTGTTCTCGTGGCTGTACGACCGGACGCTCGCCTGGGCCGCCCACCGCCACGCCGCCTGGCTGCTGGCGGCGCTGAGCTTTGCCGAGTCGTCCTTCTTTCCGATCCCGCCGGATGTGATGCTGGCACCGATGGTGCTGGCGCGCCCGCAGCGGTGGTGGCGGCTCGCCGTTGTGACCACGCTCGCTTCGGTGGTGGGCGGACTCGCCGGTTACGCCATCGGTGCGTTTGCACTGCAGGTCGTCGAGCCGTTGATCCACGACCTCGGCTACTGGTCCGCCTACCAGACCGCACGGACGTGGTTCGCGGCATGGGGGTTCTGGGTGGTGCTCGCCGCAGGCTTCTCGCCCATCCCCTACAAGGTGTTCACCATCGCCGCGGGTGCCATGTCACTGGCCCTCGCGCCCTTCGTGCTCGCCTCCGCGGTGGGGCGTGGCGCGCGCTTCGTGCTGGTGGCGGCGGTGGTTGCCTGGGGCGGTCCCCGCGTGGAGCCCTGGCTGCGCCGCTATGTCGACCGGATCGGCTGGGCGAGCGTGGCGCTGATCGTCCTGGCGGTGGTCGTCGTCCGGCTGTGATCCGGCTGGCCGCGCCGGCTCTGGTGATGATGCTTGCACTCGTGCTCGCGGGCTGCGCCGAGTTCGATTACGGCCGCTCACGGCTGCCGCCGGCCGGCTCCGCCGGCGATCCACCGGCGACCTACCGCGTCCAGCGCGGCGACACCCTTTACCGCATCGCCTGGCGTTACGGGCTCAGCTACAAGAAGGTGGCCCGCTGGAACCACATCGGGGCGCCGTACACCATCTACCCGGGGCAGCGCCTGACGTTGCGTCCGTCGTCCGGAGGCAGCCGTTCGGCGGCCACCTCGACGGGTTCCGGCAGCTCCTCCCGGAGCACACGCAGTGCGGGTACCCGCAGCAGCAGCCCCGCGCCGGAAACGAAGCCACCGGGCGACTGGCGCTGGCCGCTGAAAGGAAAGGTGCTGGAGGGCTACAGCGCGGGCGGCAGCGGCAAGCACGGGATCACGATCGGCACCGGCGGCGACGATACCGTCCGTGCCGCCGCCTCGGGGCGTGTGGTCTACAGTGGCAGCGGCCTGCGTGGTTACGGACGGCTCGTCATCGTCAAGCACAATGAATCCTACCTCACTGCCTACGCCTACAACCGGGAGCTGCTCGTCACCGAGGGCACGCGTGTCGACGCAGGGACGCCACTCGCGCACGCCGGCCGGACGCCGAAAGGTCATACCGGGATACATTTCGAGTTGAGGAGAAACGGTAACCCGGTGAATCCGTTGAAATATCTCCCGTCCCGCTAAGGCGGCTCCGAATCCCGCCCACGCCCCGTTGCTTCGCCTCCCGAGCAGGCATATATTGGGACCCATATAACGATAAGCCCGTTTTCCCGTGGAACGACCGGTTCCCTAGATGTCCGGTGCCGGCGTGTCGGTACCGGCGGGCATGGAGGAGCAACATGGCCAGTAAGCAGGCTCTTAGGGTTGAACCCGAGGCCGTAGTCCCGGTAGGCGGTATTGAGGAGGACGAGCTGCTGCTCGAGGAACCCGCCGCTGCCCCGGCTGCTGCCGGAGGCATCGCCGACGACGGGGAGAGCGCTACCGAAGAACCCGCCCCATCGCGCAGCCGGCGCGGAGAGGGGCACGAGCACACCGTCGACGCTACCCAGCTCTACCTCAACGAGATCGGATTCTCGCCGCTGCTCACCGCTGACGAGGAGGTCTATTACGCGCGTCGCGCCCAGCGCGGCTGCGAGGCGTCGCGGCGGCGCATGATCGAGAGCAACCTGCGCCTGGTGGTGAAGATCGCCCGGCGCTACATGAACCGCGGCCTCGCCTTCCTCGACCTGATCGAGGAGGGCAACCTCGGGCTGATCCGTGCCGTGGAGAAATTCGACCCGGAACGGGGGTTCCGCTTCTCCACCTACGCCACGTGGTGGATACGCCAGACCATCGAACGGGCGATCATGAACCAGACCCGCACGATCCGCCTGCCGATCCATGTCATCAAGGAAATCAACCAGTACCTCCGCACTGCCCGCCAGCTCGTCCACAAGCTCGACCACGAGCCCACCATCGAGGAGATCGCCGAGGCGATGGACCGGCCGGTGGAGGACGTTCGCCGCATGATGGGGCTCAACGAGGGTGTGACCTCCGTGGACGTGCCCATCGGCCGGGAGGCGGACAGGGTGCTGCTCGACGCGATCCCGGACGATACCAACCCGGATCCGTTCTCCGCGCTGGAGGACAGCGACGTGCTGGCACATCTTGACGCCTGGCTGGAGCAGCTCTCGGAGAAGCAGCGGGCGGTGGTGATGCGGCGCTTCGGGCTGCGCGGCCACGAGAAGGCCACGCTGGAAGAGGTGGGTAACGAGATCGGCGTCACCCGTGAGCGGGTCCGGCAGATCCAGATCGACGCCCTGCGCAAGCTGCGGGACGTCATGGAACGCGCCGGCTTTTCCCAGGACACGGTATTCGGATAGCCGGTGCCGCCGGGGGCGGCCCCGGAGTCAGTCGATGAGGAGGGCGGCGGCGACCCGCCGCCCTTCGGCCATGAGGATGTTGTAGGTGCGGCAGGCCGCGGCGGTGTCCATCACCTCGAAACCGATGCCGCGCTCGAGAACGCAGAGCATGAGATCGCGGCCCGGGAAACGCTGGTGCCCGCCGGTGCCGAGCAGGATAACCTCCGGGTCGAGTTCAAGGACGACGTCCAGGTGCTCACGACGAAGGTCGTCGAAGCGCTGCGGCGGCCAGTCCGTGTCCAGGTGCTCGGGTGCCAGCACGAGGCTGTGCTCGTAACCGGTCTCGTTTACAACGATCCGGCCCGCATCGTAACCTCGAATGCGGAAGCTGCCGTCGCCCTTTTCTTCACTCAGCTTCATACCGGTCACGATAGCGAAGCGCGCGCCGCGGCGGCAAGGGCGCGCCGTCGGTCAATTGACAGCCTTCCGTACCGTGAGTAGCTTTTGGCCTCTATCTGAGCTCGTGACCGATACCCCCCGATCCGCGCGCCGAATCGGGGCTCGATACATTGCAACCATCACGCAGGGGCCCTGAGGTGAACGAGGAATTCCAGCGCATACGCCGGCTGCCGCCTTACGTCTTCAATATCGTCAACGAGCTCAAGGCCGCCGCACGGGCCCGCGGCGAGGATATCGTGGATTTCGGCATGGGCAATCCGGACCGCCCCACGCCGAGACATATCGTGGACAAGCTGGTCGAGGCCGCCCAGCGCCCGGACACCCATCGCTACTCCATGTCCCGCGGCATCCCGCGCCTGCGCAAGGCCATCTGCGACTGGTACGCGCGGCGTTATGACGTGACGCTCGACCGCGAGTCCGAGGCCATCGTCACCATCGGGTCCAAGGAGGGGCTGGCACACCTCGCCCTGGCCACGCTTGGGCCGGGCGACAACGTGCTGGTACCGAACCCGAGCTACCCGATCCACCCCTACGGCGTGGTCATCGCCGGCGCGGACCTCCGCCACGTGCCGCTGGTGCCCGGGGTCGACTTCTTCGAGGAGCTGGAGAAGGGGATCAAGGACACCTGGCCCAAGCCGAAGATGCTCATCCTCAACTTCCCCTCCAACCCGACGGGCAACTGCGCGGACCTGGAGTTCTTCGAGCGCGTGGTCGACATCTGCCGTGAGCACGGCATCTGGGTCGTCCACGACCTCGCGTACGCGGACATCGTCTTTGATGGCTACCAGGCCCCCTCGATCCTCCAGGTGCCCGGGGCGAAGGAGGTGGCGGTCGAGTGCTTCTCGCTGTCGAAGAGCTACAACATGCCGGGCTGGCGCGTCGGCTTCGTCTGCGGCAACGACAAGCTGATCGCCGCGCTCGCGCGCATGAAGTCCTATCTCGACTACGGCATGTTCACGCCCATCCAGGTCGCCGCGATCAGCGCCCTGGACGGCCCGCAGGACTGTGTCGAGGAGATCCGCGAGACCTACCGGCGGCGTCGCAACGCCCTCTGTGACGGGCTCAACCAGGCAGGCTGGGCGGTGGAGCGGCCGAAGGCGACCATGTTCGTGTGGGCGCCCATCCCGGAGCCCTACCGCGACATGGGCTCGCTGGAATTCTCCAAAAAGCTCCTCGCCGACGCAAAGGTGGCGGTGTCGCCGGGCATCGGCTTCGGTGACTATGGCGACGACCACGTGCGCTTCGGCCTGATCGAGAACGAACACCGCACGCGGCAGGCGATTCGCGGGATCAAACAGATGTTTCGCAGAGACGGTTACCTGAAGGAGGCGAGCTCTTGAAACCGGTGAAGGTCGGCCTTCTGGGCCTGGGCACGGTCGGCGGCGGCACGATTAACCTGCTGCAGCGCAATCGCGACGAGATCAGCCGCCGGGCGGGGCGCGACATCGAGATCGTGCACGCTGCCGCGCGGCATCTCGACCGCCCGCGCACCTGCTCCACCGAGGGCATCCGTCTGACCACCGACCCGTTCGAGGTGGTGGAGGATCCGGAGACCGACATTATCGTCGAGCTCATCGGCGGCGAGACCCTGGCCAAGGACCTCACCCTCCGCGCCATCGAACTCGGCAAGCACGTGGTCACCGCCAACAAGGCGCTAATCGCGGCAAGCGGCAACGAGATCTTCGAGCGGGCGCGGGAGCAGGGCGTGTCCATTGCCTTCGAGGCGGCGGTGGCCGGCGGCATCCCGGTGATCAAGGCGATCCGCGAGGGTCTGGTCGGCAACCATATCGAGTGGCTCGCCGGCATCATCAACGGCACCGCGAACTTCATCCTCTCGGAGATGTTCTACGCCGATCGCGAATTCGGCGATGTGCTCGCCGAAGCCCAGCGCCTGGGTTACGCGGAGGCGGACCCGACCTTCGACGTCGAGGGCGTGGACGCGGCGCACAAGCTCACGATCCTGGCGTCCATCGCCTTCGGTATCCCGCTGCAGTACGAGAAGGTGCACGTCGAGGGCATCTCGCACGTGGGCCAGGAGGACGTCGCCTACGCCGACGAGCTCGGGTTCCGCATCAAGCACCTGGGCATCGCGAGCCGCACCGAGACCGGCATCGCGCTGCGGGTGCACCCGACCCTGCTGCCCAAGCGCCAGCTGCTCGCGAGCGTCGATGGCGTGATGAACGCCATCATGATCCACGGAGACGCCCTCGGGCCGACCCTTTACTACGGTCCGGGCGCGGGCGCCGAGCCAACCGCGTCCGCGGTCGTGGCCGACCTGGTGGACGTGGTGCGCGAGTTCACCCTGGCCCCGGAGGACCGGGTGCCGTACCTCGCCTTCCACTCCCACGCGCTCTCGAACGACCCCGTCGTCCCCATGGACCGCGTGGAGACGGCGTACTACCTGCGCATGCAGGCGCTCGACCGCCCCGGTGTGCTCGCCGAGGTGGCACGGCTGCTCGGCGCCTCCGGCATCAGCATCGAGGCCATCATCCAGAAACAGCCGGCACCGGGCGCCGAGGACGTGCCGGTGATCATCCTCACCCACCGGGTCGAGGAGATGCAGATGAACCAGGCCTGCGAGGCCATCGAGGCGATGGAGGCGATCCGCGGCCAGGTGCATCGCATCCGGGTGGAAACACTGGAATAATGCGCCGGACCGCACCGCGGTCCATTCCCTGCACGCGCCCGTGCTGGTTGTCACTTGGAAGGACCTATGCCGTTCAGAACCCGCTACACCGGCCTCGTCAACAAGTACCATGACCGCCTTCCGCTGGCCGACGACGTGCGCGTCGTGAGCCTCGGCGAGGGCGCCACGCCGTTGATCCGGCTCAACAACATCCCGCGTACGCTCGGCAGCAACGTTGACCTTTACGTGAAGTACGAGGGGCTCAATCCGACCGGCTCGTTCAAGGACCGCGGCATGACCGTGGCCGTGACCCATGCCGTCTCCGAGGGCAGTGAGGCGCTCATCTGCGCGTCCACCGGCAACACGTCGGCCTCGGCGGCGGCATACGCCGCCCGGGCCGGTATCAAGGCCTTCGTGCTCATCCCGGACGGCAAGATCGCGCTGGGCAAGCTCGCCCAGGCGATCATGCACGGTGCGACGGTGCTGCAGATCCGGGGCAACTTCGACGACGGCATGCGCATCGTCAAGGAGCTCGCCGAGCAGGCCCCGGTGAGTATCGTCAATTCCGTCAACCCTTACCGTCTTCAGGGTCAGAAGACCGCCGCGTTCGAGATCGTCGAGGAGCTCGAGCGGGTGCCGGACTACCACTGCCTGCCGGTGGGCAACGCAGGCAACATTACCGCGCACTGGATGGGCTACTCGGAGCTTGCCCTCGGACCCCACGACCCGCCGACGGCGGCGTACCTGCCCTGCGGTCACCGCCCGTTCCACAGCGGTGTGGTCCGCGAGCGCCCGCGCATGGTCGGCTACCAGGCCAGCGGCTCCGCGCCGTTCCTGCGCGGCGGCGCGGTGAGCGAGCCGGAGACGGTGGCCACGGCGATCCGTATCGGCAATCCCCAGTCCTGGGACTACGCCTGGGCGGCCAGCAGCGAGTCCGGCGGCTGGTTCGACGAGCTCACCGACGAGGAGATCCTGGCCACCCAGCGCATGCTCGCCGACCATGAGGGCATCTTCTGCGAGCCGGCCTCGGCGGCATCGGTCGCCGGCACCCTGCGCGATGTCCGCTCCGGGCGGATCGAGGCCGGCAGCACCGTCGTGTGCACGCTCACGGGCCACGGCCTCAAGGACCCGGACGTGGCGAAGCAGCATGCCGACGGCGCAGTGAGCACCGTGGACGCGACCACCGGCGCGGTGAAAGACGCCATCCTCGGCCGTCTGTCCTGATAACACTGTGAGGGCGCCGCGCCTCGACTTCCTGGCACCGGGGCTGCTTGGGCCGCTGCCGCCGCAGCTGCGGGACCACCTGGCGCAGACGGGACGTGTGCCCGCCACGGAGCGACTACTGGCCCGTGCGTCCCGGCTGCGGGTGTCCGCCCCGGAAGGCATCGCCCCGTGGCCGTCCGCCTTCCCCGGCGCCGGCGCACTGGGGCTCGCCGGCGCCGGCGGCAGCCCGGACGAGGCCCTGTGGTACTGCGCCGACCCGCTCCATCTGCGCCCGGACCGCGACCGGCTTCTGGCCTTCGCCGGTGACGCGGCAAGCCTCGAGCCGGCGGAGGCGCAGGCCGTCGCCGACGCGTTCAACGGCCTGTTCCGCGAGGACGGGCTGACCGTGACCGCGATCGGATCCCGTCTGTTCCTGCGCCTGGTCACGCCGGCTCGCCCTGGCCCCGAGGTCGCCTCGACCCGTGAGCTGGCGGGCCGCTACATCGACGCCTTCCTGCCCGAGGGCGAGGACGGCCGTGCCTGGCGCGGGCTGCTCAACGAGACCCAGATGCTGCTTCACGGGCTCGCCTTCAACGCGGCCCGTGAGGACGCGGGCCGTCTGACGGTGAACGGACTTTGGTTCTGGGGGGGCGGCTACGCCCCCCACCCGGAGTCCGGCGGCGTCCTCGCTGGCAGCCGCACATTCACCGGCGACCCGGTGCTTGCCGGACTGGCGCTCGCCAGCGGCGGGGCGGCGCACGAACCGCTTGTCGACGACGGTCGCCTGCCCGAGGGGGACGGTCACGACATCGTCCACTGGGCGGCGCCGGACGCCGCGATCACCAGTGGCGACCTTGAGGGGTGGCTCGCAGCGCTGCAGCGCTTCGAGAGCCACTGGGTCCCAGCATTCACTGCGGCCCTGGCGTCCGGCCGCCGCAGCGAGATCCGGATCCATACCGGCGGCGTTCCGGGCTGGCGGTGCCGGCGCGGCGACGGCCACCGCATCTGGCGCCGGGTCCGCGCACTGGCCCACCACCTGGAGCGCGCCTGATGGCCGCACGTCTGGAGCGTCGCGCGATCACCGGCGATCCCGACCGCATGCCGCCGGACTGGCACCCGGTGCTCCGCCGGGTCTACGCGGCACGGGGTATCGACGGCCCGGCCGATCTTTCCACGGCACTCGCGACGCTCGCCAACCCGGCCACCCTCGGCGGCGCCGACGCCGCCGCGGCGTTGCTCGCCGAAGCGGTACAGGGCGATCAGCGGGTGCTCTTCGTGGGCGATTTCGACGCTGACGGTGCGACCAGCTGCGCGGTGGGCCTACGCGCCCTCCGGGCGATGGGCGCGACGAATGTCGACTACCTCGTCCCCAATCGGTTCGAGTACGGCTACGGCCTGAGCCCGGAGATCGTCGAGGTCGCCCGCGAGCGCTCGCCGGATATCATCGTTACGGTCGACAACGGCATATCGAGCCTCGATGGTGTCGCCGCGGCGCGTGACGCGGGCATTCGCGTGATCGTCACCGACCACCATCTGCCCGGGCCGACGCTGCCGTCGGCGGATGCCATCGTGAATCCCAACTGCCACGGCGACCCGTTCCCGAGCAAGGCGCTCGCCGGCGTCGGGGTGGTGTTCTACGTCATGGCCGCGCTGCGCCGCCGCCTGGCGGCCGCGGACTGGTTCGACGCCAACGGCATGGCACCTCCCAACCTCGCGGCGTTTCTCGATCTGGTCGCCCTGGGCACCGTCGCGGACGTCGTGCCGCTCGACCGCACCAACCGCACCCTGGTCCAGCAGGGCCTGGCACGGATCCGCGCGGGGCAGGGCTGCCCTGGGATACAGGCGCTGCTGGACGTCTCCGGGCGCACCGCCGCCCGGGTCGTTGCCTCGGACCTCGGCTTCGCCCTGGGGCCGAGGCTTAACGCCGCCGGGCGCCTTGACGACATGTCCGTGGGTATCGAGTGCCTGCTGAGCGACGACCCCGCCCACGCCCGCGGACTCGCCGAGCGCCTTGACGGACTGAACCGCGAGCGCCGCGAGATCGAGGGGCGGATGAAGGCCGAGGCCGTGGCCCACGTGGACGAGCTGGTCGCGAAGATGGGCGACGACGGTGTCCCGCCGGGCCTGTGT
>WBJT01000024.1_pt1 | contig 49562 bp, 53 predicted proteins | sample 5109881 | NCBI WGS metagenome assembly WBJT01 (sample SAMN11895465, study PRJNA545514) | wastewater metagenome | isolation source: saline BTEX enrichment culture, original innoculum from Kuwait petroleum... | place: USA:Stillwater, OK | collected 2018-09-01
GTCGTCGTGGCGTTCGCGTGCAGTCGAATGTTCAGCGCCGGGCCTCCTCGGCTAGTGTGCTCAGCACCTCTCGGGCCAACCACAGAGGATAACTCCTCGGCGAGATGCAATCATCCGAGACCCTACACTTATTCCCTAATATTCGCCCAGTTGATCACTTCAGAAACCCCCTCTATGTCCTTGCCCAGGATCTCCTCGGCCGCATCAACATTCTGGCGACCGCCGGCGCTTATCACCGGGACGAGCGAAATCCTGAGCGTATCCGGTTCTATAATCCCAAAACTTTTTTTTCCGCAACCCGACCCTCCGCAATATGCCTGTATGACGATCTCCCTTCTATTCGATGAGTCCATCCAGCACTCACCGCCTATGAAATCGACGCTGTGAAGCCATAACTTCGTATCCCTACCCCTGTTACTGACGGTCACGAGTGCCCTGGCATTCTCAAACCTGCCCCAACCTTCCACAAAGACCCTTGCATCTCCGCACTGGAATTCCTGGTAATCCTTTTTCTTATCAATTGATTGACCCCAAACCCCAGAGGCCATGCCGGCAACAAGCAGAACAAAAAGACATTTCATCACTCTCAGAAACCACGAATGACAAAAACCGGAATCCGCTTTTCGACCATCAGGGCCCAAAAAACATGGCGGTGTTATATTATTGCGGATCATCGCATCCCACCTCGGCAGTGATATACAGTGTTCGATTCATAATAACGCACTCCAGGTGTCTATCCATCAGGCGTTTTCCGGAATGCCAAACAGAACATCAGGACATACTCCTAGATATTTCCAATCAGCGGCACACTGCATCGAGAAACGACCAAATCCGATGGGACTCAACGCAGTGGACCGCAGTGCATTCCGAAAATCCCGCAACGGGATCAACACCGCATTACGGAGAACGCTTTCCCAATAAGGCCGAAGAACATTAATATATATAGAAGGCCCCGGCCGGATCGGCATCCACAATATTACGCCTTTCGGTATCGTTCAGCTGCGCTTTCAGCGCATAATCAATATACACACTGGTAAAGTCCCCTTCTTCCCTCAGTTTTATACACCCGACAGGTTCCGCGTCCATGGCTGAACCATCCCCGATATATGAATAAGGGTCGACACACAAGTGGCCCGCCTCTCCTTCACCTTCACCAGGGGGCATTCCGACATCAAGGAGATTGAGTGCATCGTCATCCATGACACTGCCATATATTGTCTTACCAGGGGCATTGTAAAAATCGCTGTACCCCCGAACATCATGATGCTTGGTGTAGACATACTCCCCCAGCGAAATGCCAGAAGGTATGTTTCCGTTAGTACCGGGATCGGAATACCAATCGGAGTACGTAACCAAGTCTTCTTAAAACGCCCTCAGCTGGTTTCCCTGACTATTCTTCTCGCCCAAATCACCATGATACGTTTCCCAAGAGTCATCCAGGTACTGAAAGAGACCCGGTGCGGTAGAATCCGGATTACTCAAAGACTGTCCCAGTGAAGACTCGATGAATGCGACGTTCACTGCTATTTGTATCTGCTTTTTCGAAAACCCTCGCTCCCTGCCGTACGCAACAATCTCATCCCTAACGTTCTCCTGAGCCTGGGTAAGTGACATGACTAAATCTCCATGCAGTCAAAGAAAGAGCAGATCCCAAACCCCGGCTCAACCCCAAATATAGCGACCAAGAAACAATCGTCACCGCTGTATTTATGGGCCTAAACGTCACCCGAACCCAAACGAATCGCACCAAAGATACATAATCTATTACATGCGAGCCGCGCCCAAGTAGCGGATGAGACACTGGGCAAGAAAGTAAAATACGACAGATCTAATTCGCCAGTACTAACGGATCATCGTACGCAAACGACGATTTCCCGAATAACGGGGGCCGACAGCGGATTCGAATGGAATGTCATCTCTTGGACCTCCCTATCTTTATTAGCCCATCCAATGGGATCAAAGATAAGCCAAATAACCTGTTGTTGGCCAGCTTATCCCTCGGGAACGGCATGCGCAAGATGCGATCGTATTCTATAATCCTCCAATTCCTATGAAATGTGCTAAAATCAGTATGTGGTTCCTGATGTCCAACCAAGCGCAAACCGAGGTTGCCGCAGCCAACCGGGGAACTACTGGACAACGCCTCCAAACCTGCCAGATCAGGGGCTACCATCGGACAATTTATACCGGATCCAAAAGGCCGTTAAGGGCACGGACCGAAGAACCCGCCCCCGCATCCCCAGGGAAAGACAAAATCACCGCGGACGCGGTGGAAAACACGGAAACGGGAACTTCGGGGGGGACGCGTGAGAATCATTCAGCGGAATCATCAAAGCGCTTCAGGAGGCGCCCTATCCTTTCGATCTGCTGCCGGTTTTTTTCGGCCTCCTTCTCCATTTTCCACCCCTTATACCGATAGTAAACGCCAACCCCGACGACCACCGCCCCCAGCGCGATCACGACAAAAACGAATGCATCCTCGACGGCGGACGGCGAAATATCGAAAAGGTATGCCACCGCCAGGACAATGACCGCGAGGATCGAAAAGACCACGAACCCCTTCACTTTCTCCTTGGCAGCGGCTATACCGTCGCCACCTTCCCCCTCCCTGCCCTCCTCGCCCGGAACGCCCTTCCGTACCATCATGCAACGCACGAGAATCAGCACGACTGTCGCTATGGGAGCGAGTTTGAAGGAGAGACGCCCCGGTATCGCAAGCGCCGCGACCACGCCGACCAGACATGCCACGAGCAGCAACCTCGGCAGCTCACGAAACGGCCTGTCGGAGAAACGGGGCAGTGCAAGGAAGGCGAGCCAGCCGATGACACCGCCAATCAGGATGACATACTCCCGCACCGCGATCAGGTTCAACTCGAATCGGGAGATCTCTTCCAGCAGGTGAGGCGCATATTTCGCGCTGAAGGCGGCAAACGTATTGCCGGACGCTATGCTGTACGCGAGAACGGCCCACCCGAGCAGGGAAAACAGGCTGAACACGAAAGCCAGCGACGCCATGACCGCCAGCACGAAAGCAATACGGGCACGCATGGGACACCTGTCCGCTTAGCGGGCGAACGTCGTCACAATGATCGTGCCCGCGCCAGAGCGCGCTGACGTTCACACGGGCTCGGAGTGCGATATATCAGCGCACCGTACGGCCAATATGCCGGGTGGAATCCTCTGGGCGTCGGGGTTGAATGCCGGGAGCGGGGTATCACGGTCGAGATCTCCTTTCTCGATCCTGTTCCAGGCGTAACGGCCGGATACGACGTCACGTCAGTCCTTTGGATCGATCCTGTCCCACCGCAGCGCAATCCGCAATAGTCCGGACAGGGGAAATGCCAGCCCGGTTACCCGGCAGTCGTGACCGACCCGGATTACCGGGAGGGAAAACTGGACGACGATTGCCGGGCCTCGTCCGCTCTGTGCCGCAACGGCCGCCAGGTCGGCTGACGGAGAGGATATGCGGCAGCGTGGCCCCGCCTCCGGCAGCAGTGCGCGCCGCCGCCGGGCCTATCCCGCTTCCGTCAGCCTGGCCCGGATGGCGGCCGTGACCGCCTCCCGGTCGACGGAGGCGTCGATGACGATCGCGCTCGCTGCCGGCTCCTCCAGCGTCTGTAGCTGGCTGTAGAGCAGTCCGGGATCGAAGAAATGCCCGCGGCGGCCCTGCAGCCGCCGCTCCAGCACGGCGGACGGGGTCTTGAGGTAGAAAAAGCGGACGCGCTTCGGGTCCACGGTCAGGCGGTCACGATAGATCTGTTTCAGTGCCGAACAGGCGAGAACGGCGGAGCGGCCGGCGGCGAGCTCGGCCTCGATGCGCTCCCGCAGGATCGCCAGCCACGGCCAGCGATCGCTGTCGCACAGCGGCTCCCCCGCCTGCATCTTGCGGATGTTCTCCGGTGTGTGCAGGTCGTCCGCATCGATGAACGTCCAGCCACACGCCCTCGCCACGCGCTGACCGATCTCCGTCTTGCCACAGCCCGATACCCCGAAAACGACGGCGACCGTCGCCGTTCCACGATTTTCCACGATTCCCCGTTCCACCTTTTCCGTCCTGTCTCGTCCCGCCGGCCCCCTCGACCGGCTGCCCTACCGCAGCATCCACATCGACAGCTCCGGCGAGATCAGCATCAGCGCCAGTACCAGGATCTGTATGCCGATAAAGGGCACCAGGGAGACGAAGATGTCCTTGAGGCTGATCTCCGGCGGCGCCACCCCCTTGAGATAGAACGCCGCGGGCCCGAACGGCGGGCTCAGGAAGGAGACCTGCATGTTGATGGCGAACAGCACACCGAACCAGATCGGGCTGTAATCGAGGGCCTCCACGATGGGCACGAAGATCGGCAGCGTGAGCATGGCGATACCGATCCAGTCCATGAACAGGCCGAGCACGGCGAGGATGGCCATCATCACGAGGATGATCACGATGGGTTCGGCGTCCAGGCCCATGATCGCGGCGTGCACGAAGCGGTCGCCGCCCATGAGGTTGTACACGCCCACCAGCGTTGCCGCCCCCAGGCCGATCCACACGATCATCCCGCAGGTGTTGATGGTCTGGATCAGGCTGACCTGGAGCAGGCGGAACCTGATCTCGCCGCGCAGCGCGATGGTCACCAGCACGGCGAACACGCCCATGGCGGAGGCCTCGGTCACCGAGGCGATGCCGGTGTAGATCGTGCCCAGCACCATGAAGGCGATCGCCACCGGCGAGAGGATGCCGCGCAGGGCCTGCCCTTTGCTCAGCGGCTCCTCCGTGTCCGGCACGCCCGGGTCCGGCGCCATGTCCCGGTTGAGCGAGCAGCGGATCAGCACGTAGGCGATGTAGGAGATCATGAGGATCGCCGCCGGCGTGATCGCGGCGACGAAGAGGTCCGCGATGGATACGCTGGCCATCAGCCCGTAGATGATGAGCACGATGGACGGCGGCATCATGGTCCCCAGCGAGCCGCCGGCGCAGACCACCCCGATGGAGATCCGCCGGTCATAGCCGAGGCGCAGCATCTGCGGCAGCGCCAGGATACCGAGCAGCACGATCTCGCCGCCGATGATGCCGGACATCGCCGCGAGGAAGAACGCGACGATGATGGTCTGCACCGCCACGCCGCCACGCAGCCGCCCGGCGAACACCCGCATGGAGTTGAACAGGTCCTCGGCGATGCCGGATCTATCCAGCAGCGAGGCCATGAACACGAACATGGGCACGGCCACCAGCGAATACTCGGTGATGAAGCCGTACACCCGCGCCGTGACCAGCGGCAGCGCGTCGGGCCCGAACCAGCCCAGGGTGAAGATCAGGGCGACGAGCCCGGTGATGAAGGCAAGGGGCAGGCCGGTAATCAGCAGCGCGAAGATCGCCGCGACCAGCAGGTAGGTTCCCGTGGCGATATCCATGTCAGTGCCCCTCCGCCGGCTGCCCGTCGCTGCGCTGCCCGCGCAGCGACTGGACGAGGTGGAGCACGGCCTGCAGGCACATGATGCCCACCGCCACCATGATGATGCCCTTGGTCAGGGCGGGGAACGGCGGGTTCCAGCTCGTGCCCGAACGCTCCAGGTGCCACTCGCCCGTCGGGCCGTGACTGGCACGCCAGAACATCACGTAGGCGGCGTAGGTCATGGCCAGGCAGAACAGCAGCGTGACCGCGTCGTTGAACACGTCGAGGACGTAGCGCAGCCGCGGTCCCGCCGCGTCGTAGAGCAGCCGCACCCGGATGTGGCGGTCCCGGGCCAGGGCCACCGGCCCGCCGAGGGCGAACGTGATGGCCACCAGGAACACCGTCGTCTCGTGCACCCAGGACGTCGGGGAATGCAGCACGTAGCGCATGAACACTTCGTAGACGCTGATGGCCATGGCGGCGAAGACGAGCCAGGCGACCCCCTTCGCGCCCCGGTTGATGAACCGGTCCAGCCGCGTGCGTGCGCCGACGGCGTCGTCGAACGACCCCCGGGGGTCTTCCCCGGTGTCCTCGGATTCCACTGTCATGGAAGGCTCTCCTCCGCGGCCGCCCGGGCCGCAAAAGACGTCACGGCGGGGTGCCGGCCGGCCCCCCGCCGTGTCCACGGATTCACATCAGGTGACGGTCCTTGAGGAAGGCGACCGCGGTGTCGTAGACCTGCTGGCACAGCTCGTTCTTCTTCGCCCAGACCTTCCACTCCTTCTGCGCGATCTGGCGGAACTTGGCACGCTCCTCGTCGGACATGTCGATGACGTGCACGTCCGGGTCGTTGCGCGCCTTCTTCACCGCCTCGAGGTCACGCTCCTTGAGCTTGAACGCCATCTCGTAGGCCATCGCGTCGACGGAGGTCTTGAGGATCGTCTGCAGATCGTCGGGCAGGCCGTCCCAGATCTCCTTGTTGATGGACACCGCCACCATCGGCAGCGAATGGAAGCCGGGATAGTTCGGGTAAGGCGCGAACTCGTGCAGCCCCTGGGACTGGTTGGTGGCGAACACCGTGTAGTCGGCAGCGTCGATCACGCCCTTCTGCAGCGAGGTGTAGACCTCCGAGCCGGGCAGGTTCACCGGCGTGGCGCCGGCACGCTCGAAGACGTTGTACACCATGCCCTGGGGGGCGCGGATCTTCAGGCCCTCCAGATCGGAGACCTTGCGGATCGGGCGCTTGGAGGGCAGGGACTCCAGGCCCGTCACCCCGGCGCCGATCAGGTGCACGCCGTAGGGCTCGACCAGCTTGTTGTAGATCTCCTCGCCGCCGCCCTCCTTCATGTACTCCAGGAAGTCCATGGGATCGCTCCAGGCACCGACCAGATTGCCGATCATGCCGAAGGCGGGGTTGAGGCCCGTGAAGTAGCTGGGGTCGGTCAGGTGGCCCTGCAGGATGCCGGTGGACACGGCGTCCAGCGTCTGGTCGGAGGGCACCACGGCACCGGTGGGCAGGATCTCGATCTCGATCCGCCCCTGGGACATGGTCTCGACCTTCTCCGCCCACGCCTTCTTGATCTCGAACTGGGGCTCTCCGGCGGTCTCGGAGGTCTGGAAGGTCCATTCGTACTTGGCGGCCAGCGCGGCCTGCGTGGCGAACGCGAGGCCGAGGGTCACCGCGGCCGCGGCGATCCGCCTGGTGATATTGGGCATAGTCATTGTCTCCTCCTCACATTGGCTCTCTTATCTGCCGCCTGGGCGGCAGTGATATCGCGCCCGAACGGGCGGCATCGGAACTCAGCCGGCCCCACGGCCGGCGGCGGACGGGTCTTGCGCCGCCGCCTCCACCCCGTCGACACCGAGGTCCTGTCCGGTCCGGTGCAGCACGTGCTGTGCGGCCTCCCGGGCGGCCTCGGGCTGGCGCAGGCGGATGCACTCCATGAGATGGCGGTGGCGGTTGAGGCTGTCGCGGAGCTCGTCGGCGGTGTCGTTGCTCTTGCGGATGACGAGCAGGATGGACGGTCTCAGGATGGTGGCGAGCTGGGACCACACCAGGTTGTGCGTGGCCCGGTAGATCGCGGCGTGAAAGGCGATGTCGTTATCACTGAACGCCTCGCCGTCGTGCTGCAGCCCACCGGACTCGACCGCCGCCTCCATGCCGGCGAAGGCCTCCTCCATGGCCACCAGGTCCCGGGCCGTGGCCCTGGATGCCGCCGTCATGGCAACGAACGGCTCGACCGCGTGACGGAACTCGTAGATCTCGCGCAGGAACTCCGGGTTGGGGACGGCGTGCTCGGCCATCCAGCCCATGACCACCGGATCGAGGATGTTCCAGTCGCGGAACTCCTCCACCCGCGTCCCCTGACCGGCGGTACGGGCAATGATCCCGAGCGACTGCAGCAGCTGCAGGCCGCTGCGTACCGACGCCCGGCTCATGTCGAACAGCTCGCAGAGCTCGGTTTCCTTGGGCAGAAAATCACCCGGACGGTAACGCCCGGCGAACAGGTCCGCCGCCAGCGACTCCGCAAGCTGTCTGCCCAGATCCCGACCCGTGTTCCGGCCCTTCGGGGTCATCGCGCTCTCCTCCGTTGATCTGACCTAACGTAGATCATGTCTGACATTTATGCAAAGCATGTCTGATACCTCGTGCCGATACCGGGGATAACCGTCGACGGGCCGGCGGCCCCCCGGACCAGGAACCGACGGGCGGTGGGATGAGACATTTCCGGGATTCGCCCGGGCAGGCGTGGCCGTGTCATACGACCAGCCCTGACCGGCTCGGGGATTCCGGCGGTGTGGGGATCAGGGCCCGGAGGAATCCAGGCGCTTGCACATGTACACGCGGGCCAGCCCGTTCTCCGTCCGATGCCGATACGTCGCGTAGCCAAGGCGGGCGTAAAGGGCCTGATTCTCCGTCATGCGCTCGTGGGTGTAGAGCCGGATGGCGGCGTACCCGCGCTCACGGGCCCACTGTTCCGCCCAGGCGAGCAGCCGGCGGCCTATGCCACGGCCCTGCATACCCGGATCGACCGCGACATTGTCCAGAAGGCAGGCGTGAGGCTCGGCGACGAGCACCAGCACCCCGGCGACCACGTCGTCCGCCACGGCGACGAACACATCGTGCGCGGCAATCGCCGCGCGGTAGCCGTCATCCATGGGACCGGGCCGGCACCCAAGCCGCGGCACATAGTGTCGATAGGCGGCATGGACGCAGGCGGTAACGGCGTCAGCGTCGTCCATCGTCGCAGCGCGTATACCGATCATCCGCCGGCCCCTGCTGCATGCGCGTGACTATCGGCACAACGCGCCGTGACAGTCGAGCGTGTTGAAGTCGTAGACGGCCGAGTGGCCCGGGTCGCCCGCGGGCTCCGGCACGCCACGCTCGATGAAGAACGTCGCCGCGTTGGCCCCGTACAGGCCCGAAGGATAGGTGAAATCCTTCATGACGACGTAGGCATTGTGCAGCCGGGGACGGGGCGGCCGCGGCACGCCCTTCCCCGCCACGGGCGGGACATCGCGCTCCGGCGAGTTCGCGGCCACGGCCGCCACCCACCGCGCGGCATCGGCATCCGTGGCAGGACGGATAACCCCCCGGGACACCGCGGCCTCGAGTCCGGCCTCCCCGGCCAGCGGCGCGTCCGGATCCCTGAACGATTCCGGCGTCGTCCGGGGCGAGGTGATCAACCGCTGCCCGGGGGAGACCGTCTCCCCGACCACGATCCGCCCGGCGCTGTCACCCGGGTACACCAGCGCCACCGGCCTGTCGAACAGGGTCCGGGCCATCGGGTTCAGCTCCGGATTGCCCGCGTCGCGGACGTAAAAATAGCCGCAACGGCCGCGGTTCCCGTGCGTGCTGACAAGCAGGGGAACCTCGTCGCCGAGGCCCGCGACCACCTGCCTGTGGTAACCGGAGGCGAAGACCGCCAGGATCCGCGTGCCCTCGGTCCATTCCAGATTCCAGATCGTCGGCTCGTAGGCACCGAGCATCAGCACCACCGGCCGGGTACGGCTGTTGACGGTCACGTCGAACCGCGTGGCCTCATGCCCGCTCTGGTCGATCTGGAAGCCGGCGTCCCGGCCGGCGTAGCCGCCGGCGGCGTAGACGGCCACATCGCCGGGCAGACGCAACCCCTCGAAACCGCAGGGTTCGCGCTCCTCCCGGACCGGCCGCTCCTCCCGGCCCCGATCCGGGACCGGCGGCACCGCGGTCTCCGGGCTGTACAGGTAAGCCGGCACCATATTGCCGATGGACATCACCACCGAGAGCACCACAACGAACCCCATACCCACCTTCCCTGTTCACACGTGACGGCGCCGTGGCCACCGTTTCGAGATAACCGTACATGCCCTCTCGGCGGTTCGCCGCTCCGGGGGCTGCGGTTTTTCCGCATCATACGGTGTTCGGGAGACCGGCGGGAGACAGGCCCGGAACGGGGGCGGGTGTTACGCTGTTGCCGACATTGAGCCCGGGCCGGCCGCAGCGCGTCTGCCCTCGGGTAGTACCTCCTCGCAGTTCGACTCGACGCCCGGGGCGCCGGCATCGTGCCCGGTGGCCGTGCCGCTCATGCCCCACCGCTCCGGGACGCCATGGCACGGTCGCGGAGCGCGCTCAGGGTGGTGCGCGGGGTGATGGCCTCGGCGTCGATGCGCAGCTCCAGCAGGGCCGGCCCCTCGACGGCACGCGCCCGTTCGAGCGCCGCGGCGAACGCGTCGGTCTGCGCCACCGCCTCGGCATGGACACCGTAGGCGTTGGCCAGGGCGACGAAGTCCGGATTCGCCAGGGCGGTGCCGTGCACGTGGCCGGGGTATCGCTTCTCCTGGTGCATGCGGATGCTGCCGTACATGCCGTTGTTGATGACGATGAACAGCACGTCCAGGCCGTACTGCACGGCGGTGGCCAGCTCCTGACCGTTCATCAGGAAGCAGCCGTCACCGGCGAAGCACACGGCCTCGCGCTCGGGGTGGACGAGCTTCGCCGCCAGCGCGGCGGGCACGCCGTAGCCCATCGCCCCGCTGGTGGGCGCGAGCTGGGTGCGGAAGCCGCCGTAGCGGTAGAAGCGGTGCACCCAGAGCGTGTAGTTGCCGGCACCGTTGGTGACGATGGTGTCCCGGGGCAGGGTCTCGCGCAGGTGCGCCATGACCTCGCCGAGGTCCAGCGGACCGGGCATGGCCGCGTGGCGGATCTCCCGGCGGTAGTCCTCGCGCGCGGCCTCGGTCCACGCCGCCCAGCGCCCGCCGGCGCCCGGCGGCACGGCCCGCTCCGCCACCTCGGCGAACTCCCGCATGCCGGCGTTGATCATCAGCTCCGCCTGGTAGACACGCCCCAGCTCCTCCGGGTCGGCGTGGACGTGCACCAGCGTCTGCCGCGGGGTCGGCGACTCGATCAGGGTGTAGCCGCTGGTCGTGGTCTCGCCCAGGCGCGGACCGATGGCCAGGACCAGGTCCGCCTCGCGGATCCGGTGCGCCAGGTCCGGGTTGATCCCGAGGCCGATGTCGCCGACGTAGTTGGGGTGGTGATTGTCGAGCAGGTCCTGGCGCCGGAAGGTGCAGCCCACCGGCAGGTCCGCCGCCTCGATGAAGGCGCGGATACGCTCGCAGGCCCCGGCGTCCCAGCCCCCGCCGCCCAGGAGCACGAAGGGCCGCTCCGCGTCGGCGAGCAGCGCGCGCAGCCGATCCAGGTCCGCCGTGCCGGGATGGGCCTGCACCGGCGAGTAGCGGCGGGTGTCCGCAACCTCGACCTCGTCGAACAGGACGTCCTCCGGCAGCGCCACCACCACCGGGCCCGGCCGCCCCGAGACCGCGGTCTGGAACGCCCGCGCCACGACCTCGGGGACCCGGTCGGCACGCTCGATCTGCGTGGCCCACTTGGCCATGCCGCCGAACATCCGCCGGAAGTCGACCTCCTGCCAGGCCTCGCGCTCCAGCGCCTCCGTGCCCACCTGGCCGATGAACAGCACCATCGGCGTGGAGTCCTGGGCCGCGGTGTGGACCCCGATACTGGCGTTGGACGCGCCCGGGCCGCGGGTCGCGAAGCAGATGCCGGGCCGCCCGGTGAGCTTGCCGTAGGCCTCGGCCATGTGCGCGGCACCGCCCTCCTGGCGGCAGACGACCAGGCGGACCTCGTCCCGCACCCCGTGCAGGGCGTCCAGCACGGGCAGAAAGCTCTCGCCGGGCACGCAGAACACCGTGTCCGTGCCGTGGATGCGCAGGGCATCCACCAGGACCTGGCCGCCATTACGCCGGGTTACCTCTCCCATACCCGCTCTCCTCCAAGAATCGAACGTGCACTACGCTGAAGCTAGCGCACGTAGGCGGGCCCCGGTATCGGCGGGTGCGCTGCCAGGAATCCCTCGTTCTGCGTCACACCGCTACCGAACGCCTTAGTCACCATCTTGACGCGGAAACGGTTGCACGGCGAGGAAGTGGATGATCGCGACCCTATCCAGGCCGGTCATCGCCAGGTGCGGGCAAGGTCACAGGCGGAGCCGCCCGAGACCTGCCTTGCAAGACCCGCGGCGAAAAAGGCCGGCGCGGGGGGCGGGCAGTAAGCCGGTGGCCTGCGCCCGGCGCCCCGCGCACTCGCTCCAAATGGGTTTCGTGAAGCGACCAGATTAAAGAGGAGAGGCACAACCAACGGTTGGCCTGGGAATCAGGCTACGGAGAAAACACCGGCACGACATGGCCAGTCCATCCGGATATTTGCCCGAGAGTCCGCCGGGCTGTGTGCGCATGCAGCATGGTGGGCGGGAAACCGGCCCGCCCGGCGGGTCACTCAAGTGTATGTCACTGGTACGAATGTGCCATGGCAGGGACCCACCCGGCACTCACCGCACGACTCGGAACGGCACCGGGCGCGGGGGACACCTGGCGGTGTCTCACACGCCGACGGCGCCGCTCCAGGCAGGCGGGCCGCTTCAGGGCACGGCCCCCTGCATGACCGTCCCGCCCGGCTCGCTACACCGGGCGGTGCATCAGCTATCCCCGGTGGACGCCGTTTCCCTTTCTGGCTCGTCCTGCCTGCGCCAGAACACCAGGCAGACTCCGCCCCAAACGACCGCCACACCAAGCACGCCGACGATCAGCGTCGTCCGGACACTCTCGTCGTCGAACGAGTACCCGGCGATCCCGAACAGGTAGCCGAGGAGGATGATATCGAGGGCGATCTGCCCCACCCAGTAGCACCACACCCCCGTTCGGCTCAGATACTTCATGAACAGTCGGTCCAGCATTCCGCCTCCCTGCCTGTGTCGCTGGTTTGTCCAACGGCCGCACGCCGCCGGAACGATGATGGGAACATCCCGTCACCGGGACGGGGCCGCCCCGGTTTGCGCAGTCTACCCGTATCGCCCTCCCGGGTCTCGCCGGCCGCTACAGCTCGACCGTCCCGCTGATGCAGGTGGCGGTGGCACCGCCTACCCAGACCGTGTCCCCGGCACCCCGATCGATGAATACCCGGCCGCTGCGGCCGAGCCGCGTGCCCTGGCTCGCAACGTAGGGTGCGCCCAGGCGGCCGGCGCCGAGCAGCCACTGGGCGAGGGAGGCGTTGAGGCTGCCGGTCACCGGGTCCTCGATCATCGCGCCGTGGGCGTCGTTGAAGAGCGCACGCACCTCGACGGCGCACTCCGAGCCCTCGGGGTACAGGCCCACGAGGCCGATATCGAGCTCGTCCTCGCCGGAGTAGCGTCCGAAATCCGGCTCAACGGCCAGGACGGCGTCCGCATCGGCGAGCAGGATCCCGACCCAGCCGGGCCCGTTGTCCACCCACCGGACATCGACGATCTCCTCGCGACCGATCCCGAGCACGCCGGCGAACGCGGCGACCCGCGCCTCGTCGACCGGCCCCGAGCGCACCAGCGGCGGTGCCGCGAACGCCAGCCGGCCCGCCTCCCGGCGGATCGGCACGAGGCCGGCGCCGCACTCCTGGACGATCCGGCCGGGGTCCCGCGGCTCGCCGCCGGCCGCCAGCCACGCGTGGCAGCTGCCCAGCGTCGGGTGCCCGGCGAAGGGGAGCTCGTGGGAGAGCGTGAAGATGCGGACGCGGTAGTCCGCCTCGTCCGTCGTCGGCGGCAGGATGAACGCCGTCTCGGAGAGATTCATCCAGCGCGTGAAGTCCTGCATCTCCCCGGTGGAGAGGCCCTCCGCATCCAGCACGACCGCGAGCGGGTTACCGGCAAACGGCCGGGCACCGAAGACATCGACCTGTTGAAAACGTCGCAGCATCATTCCTCACCCACCTGACCCGGTAATCGCCGGCCCCTGCATCCCGGTGGGGCCCGCGCCACGAATCGCCTCACCGGGCGTCGGCTGTTATCGCATTCCCGCCGGCAGGCGCGGAGCGTCGTATTCACGCGCCGCGGGGCCAGCAGCCCATCGACAACAGGCACTCTATACCCCCTCGGCACGGCGCGACACACCGACGCCAGGAGCGACGCGACGAACCCACGGCCCCTGCAAGATCGTTCAATACCGCCGCGCCGCGTGCGCGCACTATCGGGCGGTATCCGATCGAATGCTGCGGAGTGGAACGGTGGAGATCGCGCTGTACGCCTTCTGCGTCATGTACTCGCCCGGGCCGGTGAACATCCTCGCCCTGAACGGCGGGCTGCGAGGCAACGGCTGGACCCTGGCGGGCTACTGCGTCGGGGTCGGCGCCGGCATGTTCAGCGCGTTCCTGGTGCTGGGCTACGCCGGCGAGGCGCTGGTGCGCCAGGCGGTGCTGCCCTACCTCGCCGCGGTGGGCAGCGGCTACATCCTGTATCTGGCATACCGGCTGTTCGTCGCGGAGGTGTCCGTCGAGCAGCCCGGGCGGGACCCGCGCTCGCGGCTGCGGTTCCGGGAGGGCTACTTCCTGCAGATCCTGAACCCGAAGGGGTTCGTGGTGATCCTGCCGGTGACGACGCTGATGTTCCCCGCCGCGCAGATCACCGGCATCGACGTCACGCTCTCCGCCGGGCTGATTTCCCTCGGCGCCGTCGGTGCGCCGGCGAGCTATGCCCTCCTCGGCGCGCTGGCCGGCCGGCGGATCCGGGCTGAGCGTTACTTCCGCCGTTTCAACCGGGCAATGGCGCTCATGCTGGTGGTGGTGGCATGCTCGATCATATACGACTTCTTCGTGGCCACCCCCGGGGGCCCGTCATGACGCAAAGCACCAGCGACCGCGACTGGTTCGTCCACTCGCAGAATGCCCGCATCGAGCGGCTGGAGGCCTATTTCGGCGGCCATGCCTACGAGCCGCACCGCCACGACACCTACGCCATCGGCATGACCCTGTCCGGCGTGCAGAGCTTCCACTACCGCGGCGAGCACCGCCACAGCGTGCCCGGGCGGACCATCGTGCTCCACCCGGACGAGCTGCACGACGGCCACGCGGGCAGTGAGGGCGGCTTCCGCTACCGGATGATCTACATCCCGCCGGCCATCATTCAGGACATGCTCGGCGGCCGCGCCCTGCCCTACATCCCCGGCGGCATCACCCGGGACCGCCGGCTCGGCGCCTGCGTCGCCCGGCTGCTGCGCCACGTCGACAATCCGCCGGAGGACTTCGAGGAGGACGACGGCCTCTTCGACCTCGCCATGGCGCTGAGCGCGCACGCCGGCCAGCGACCGGACCGGCACGGCTTCGACTACCCCGCCGCCCAGCGCGCGCGGGAGTTCCTGGACGCCGCGCAAGGGCGGGCCGTCACCCTCGCCGAGCTCGAGGCCGCCAGCGGGCGGGACCGCTGGCGGCTGTCCCGTGACTTCCGCACGCTGTTCGGCACCAGCCCGTACCGGTATCTCACCATGCGCCGCCTCGAGCGCGTGAAACAGCGCCTGCGCTCCGGCGCCGCCCTATCGGACGCCGCGATCGAGGCGGGCTTCGCCGACCAGAGCCATATGACACGCCAGTTCTCCGAGGCCTACGGCATCAGCCCCGGCCGCTGGCGCCGGCTCATCGAGGGCAAGGCCGGGCACACGCCCCGACAGGCGGTTAACGCGGCGCCATAGCGGGGCCGCTCCGCCCAGTCATCGTCCGACACCACGGCCTGCCGCCAGGTCAGGCGGGTTCATCGGCCGTCGCGGCACACCGCCAACAGGGAGCACATCGATGGACGCCACCACCCCCGTCTACGTCGTCGGCGCCGGCGCGATCGGCATGCCGCTGGCGGCCTTGCTGTCCGCGCAGGGCCGCCCCGCCCTCGCCGTGCGCACGAGCGCCCGCGACCGGCCGGAGGACGACATCGCCGTCACGGTCGAGCCGGAGGACGGCGGGCCGATCGAGGCCCGGGTCCGCGCCATCCCCCTGTCCGCCATACGGGACCCCGAGCCGGGCATCCTCGCCGTCGCGATCAAGGCCACGGCGAACGGGGCCGTCGCGCAGGAGCTGTGGCAACGCTTCGGCGACATGCCGCTGGTCGTGATGCAGAACGGCCTCGGCGTGGAACGTCCGTTTACCGATGCAGGCTTCACCACCGTGTACCGCTGCGTCCTCTACGCCACCGGCCAGACCCTCGGTGAGCACACCTACCGGTTCCGCGAGGTCGCCGAGTCGCCCGTGGGCAGGGCCGGCGGGAACGCAGCGGAGACGGCCGCCATCGTCCAGGCGCTGTCCACGCCCCGTTTCCGCTTTCGCGCCACGGACGCGATCCAGCGCGAGGCGTGGAAGAAGGCCATCATCAACGCGGCCTTCAACTCCATCTGCCCGCTGCTGGACGTGGACAACGGCATCTTCCACCGGGACGAACAGGCGGCGCGGATCGCGGAGACGGTGGTGGCGGAATCCCGCGCCGTCGCCGCACGGCTCGGCATCCCCTTCGAGCAGCACGAGCTGATGGCGCAGCTGATGCGCATCAGCCAGGGCTCCGACGGCCAGCTCATCTCCACGCTGCAGGACATCCGCGCGAACCGGGAAACGGAGATCGGCTACCTCAACCTGGAGATCGCCCGCCTCGCGGCGGGCCTGGAACCGCCGGAGGACGTCAGAACGGTCCGGGTGCTCGGGGACATGGTCGCGGCGAAGTCCGGGATCACGCGCCGGTGAGCACGGCGCCGGAACGGGGCTTGGGGCGCATGCCCCGCCCCGGGACGCGAAACACCGCGCCAGGCGGGCGACTACGCGTCGGCGGCCCGCGCCTTCGCCTCGGCCTCCGAGAGCTCGTGCCCGGTCCAGACGACCACCCTGCGCGCCCCAGCCCCGGCCGCCAGCTCCCGGAACAGCCGGTCTTCCACCTCCGACAGGCCGCCTTCCACTTTCTCCATGGGATGGACCACCACGACCGGGCCGGGCGACAACCAGCGCGCGGGAAAGACCGCCTTCAGCCCCTGTCTGAGCAGGCGCTCGGCAATGGAAAACTGCCCGACCAGCAGGCGCTCCGTGGTAAACGGCTCGTCGGCCTCGAGCGTCACCGGCCGGGCGCCGGCCTCGAGGCGCTTGAGCACGAAGCGGTTCGGGTAGACCTGCACGTAGACATCGCGGGCCAGCAGTGTCCGTAACATTCAGACGTTCCTCCCTGATGCGCCCGGCCCGAGTCCGGTGAAATCACGTAGTGCCACCGTTCTAACCGTCCCTGAGCAGGGCGTCCAGGCCGGCGAGCTGATAGCGCCAGAAGGCCTGGAAGGCGGCCCGGATCGTAGCGTCGTCGGCGTGCTCTCGCAGGATCGCCGCGATCATGTCCACCGTGCCGGAGAATAGCTGTACCAGGACCACGCGCGGCACCCGTTCGCCGGCATTATCCCCGAGCCGCGTCACCGCGTATTCGTCCGAGAGCCGCGCAAGCTCCGAGACCACCAGCGCGCGCACGTGGGCGAGCGGCGAGCCCTGGGCGCCGGTCAGAAGGATAACCACCGGAAGGCGTTGGCGGATCCAGAAATCCAGCAGGGCGTCCGCCTTCGACGAGCCGGCGGCCGTGGCGGCACGCCAGTCGCTGCGCGTCGCGAGCTCGCGGACGCGTGCCCGCATCAGGCGGAGAAACCGCGCAGCGACGGAACGCGGGACCACCGCCGCAAACAGCGCCTCCTTGTTCGGATAGTAGCGGTAGAGGTTGCCCGTGGACACGCCGGCCTCCCCGGCGATGTCGGCGAGCCGCGCGGCGGCGTAACCGCGCTGCGCAAAGGCATCGGCCGCGGCGGCGAGGATGCGGGCCCTCACGGCGGGCTTCAGCTGCTGAGACATTGGCCCGCGCTCATATCCACCGGCAGTCGGTCTTCCCAGGGTGCTGCCTGTTCCAGCTCCAGCGCCAGGCCCAGGAGGCGCGCCTCCTCACCCTGCGGCGCGGCAAAATGGGCACCGACCGGCAGGCCCCGGGGCGAGACGTGTAGCGGCACCGACATGGCGGGCCAACCGGCAATGGAGGCGATCGCCGTGTAGCCGGCCAGCGCCTCGGTAAAAGCGGCAGCCTGCTGGAAAGGCTCCGCACCGCCGTGACGCCCGAGCGGAAACGCCGGGAAGGCCACCGTGGGCGAGAGGAGCACGTCGAATCCGGCCATACAGCGATCGGCCGCGCCCGCGGCGGCCTCGAGTGCAGCCGCCGCGTCCGTCCCCGCCGCCTCCGGGAGACGGCCCGCGTACCGGATGAGCTCGCGCGTGTACGGTTCCAGCCGCTCCTCGTCGAACGCCGGACCCATGGCCGCGCGTATCTGCTCGCAGGCCGCACCGATCGTCAATGCGGCGAACGTGAAGAACGCATCGCTGGCCGCCCGGGCGTCGTACTGTGGCCCCGGCGTCACCACTACCTCATGCCCCAGGGATTCGCACAGCCGGCCCGTTTCGGCCAGCGCCCCTGCCACCTCCGGGTCGGGCAGTTCGCCGAAAGCGGTGCGCTGATACAGGCCGATACGCAGCCGCCGGCGCGACGGTTCCGTCACCCGGCCGACGGGAGCGAACGGGGCGGCAGGATCGTTCCGCTCGGTAGCGGCCAGCCAGGTGGCGCTGTCCCGCACGCTGCGGGAGACGCAGTGCTCACTGATCATCGCCGTGAAGGGCGAGCCCCCGGGCTGCCCCGTGGACCGGTGCCGCCCCCGGCCGGGCTTGAACCCGAACAGGCCGCAGAACGACGCGGGCCCTCGAATCGAGCCGCCCCCGTCGGAGGCGTGGGCGACGGGGACCATCCCGGAGGCGACGGCGGCCACCGCACCGCCGGACGACCCACCCGGCGAGCGCTCGAGGTCCCAGGGATTGCGGGTCACGCCGCACGCGAGTGTTTCGGTCGTCCCCAGCAGCCCGAACTCGGACGTGGTGGATTTCCCGAGCACGATCAGCCCGCTCGCATCCAGTGCCTGCGTGTACGCCGACCCCGCCGGCGCAACCTGCCCCTCGAACAGCCGCGCCCCCATCCCGAGCGGCAGATGCGGATAGGCAAGCAGGTCCTTCACCAGCGTCGGCACGCCCGCGAACGGGCCGGATGTGTCCACACGCCCCGCCTGGTCCCGGGCCCGCTCGAAATCGGCGGCGGCGACGGCGTTGATCAGCGGATCGAGCCGCTCGATACGGCCTATGGCCGCATCCACCAGTTCGAGCGGGGAGACGTCACCGCCGTGGACCAGCCGCGCCTGCGCAGTAGCGTCCAGATCAGCGAACCCGTCACCACCGGGGCGCGCCGTGCCTTCCGCTGCCATGATGCTTGCCTCCCTGCCTTGTATAGCGAATAACGGATTCGCTTTTTATCATAGTTTCAAAGCCCGTGGCGGGCAAACTGATACCTGCGTTCTCTATCCCTGCACCTGTCCCCGCCCCTTCCCGGCCACTACAGGCGGGAACCCCCCGCCACACCGCTTAGGCCTGCAGGATCGCGCATCAGGTGGATGGAACGGGGCCCGCCTTCGTCGTTCGGCGAACACCCGCGCCAAACACGATGGAGGCTGTACATGGCGGCCGGGGCCAGTCACCCGCCCCGGCCGCCGGTGATAACGGCACCGAACGACACAAGCGTGAAACAGCTGCACGGCGCACGCCCTCTCACGGGCCGGGTCACTACGTCACCCGCCGGCGCAGCGCGGCGGACACCCACTCGCTCGCCATCACCACGGCGAAGATGGCGATGAGGATCACGCTGACGTTGTCCCAGGCGAAGCTGTCCATCTGGTTGCTGAGCGTGATGCCGATGCCGCCGGCGCCCACCAGGCCGATGATCGACGACTGGCGGATGTTGATGTCCCAGCGGAAGGTCAGCACCCCGATGATGGTGGGCATGACCTGGGGCAGCACGCCGTAGATCAGCACCTGGCCGCGACCCGCGCCGGTGGCGTTGATGGCGTCCACCTGGCCGTCGTCGATCTCCTCGATGCCCTCGGCGATGAGCTTGCTGATGAAGCCCACGGAGGACACGCCGATGGCCACCATGCCGGCGGTGGCGCCGGGCCCGAAAACCACCGCGAAGATCAGCGCCCAGACCAGCTCGTTCACCGAACGCGAGCCCACCACGATCACCCGCGCCAGCCACAGCGTCGTCTGATTCGGGGTGGTGTTCTGCGCGGCCATCAACGCCACGGGCACCGACAGCACCGCACCGAGGATCGTCCCCAGGGTGGCGATGTTGAGGGTCTCGACCATCGGGTCGATGATCTGGAGAAAGAACGGCCAGTCCGGCGGCACCATGCGCCCGGCGAGGTCCGCGACCTGCTCCGGGGCGTCCAGCACGAACGGCCAGTAGATATCCAGCGTGGTCGCCGACCAGGCGATGACGGCGACGGCCACGAGCCACGCGGCGAAGCGCGCCAGGCGTTCCCGGGGGCTGTAGCGGTGCCATGGGCGCGGCATGGGGGCGGCGCCTTCCCGGATCATCGTGCTCATTTGGTGCGCGCCCGTACGAACCCGCTGAACCACTCCGCCACCAGCACCACCGCGATGATCGCGAGCAGGATGGCGAGCGAGAAGTCGTACTCGTAGCGGGCGAAGGAGTTGTAGAGCACCGCGCCGATGCCGCCGGCACCGACGATGCCGAGGATCGTGGATTCGCGCAGGTTGATGTCGAGCCGGTAGATCACGAGACCGATGTAGCGCGGCATCACCTGCGGGGCGACACCGAAGAGCAGCACCCCGAGCGGCCCCGCGCCGGTGGCGCGCATGGCCTCCACCTGGCCCGGGTCGATGGCCTCGATCTCCTCGGCGAGGAGCTTGCCCACGAACCCGGTGGAGGCGATCACCAGCGTCAGCACGCCGGCGAAGGCGCCGAAGCCGAAGGCCTTCACGAAGAAGATCGCGATGAGCACCTCCGGGAAGGTGCGCGACACCCCGATATAGCCCCGGCAGACGGCATACAGCCACTTAGGCGCGACGTTCGCCGCGGCCCCGACGGCGATGGGGATGCTCACCACCACCCCGATCGCGGTGGCGAAGAAGGCCATCTGCAGGCTCTCCAGCAGGCCACCCAGGAGCAGGTCCCAGCGGCTGAAGTCCGGCGGGAACATGGACACCACCATGTCCACGCCCCGGGGCACGCCGCGCACGAAGCGGGCGTAGTCGAACTCCAGGTCCACCACCGCGAAGGCAAGATAGGCGATCACGCCGGCAACGGCCACCCAGCGCAGCCACGGCGTGGCGATCACCGGTGGCCGCCGCCAGCGGCGCGGGGAGACGGTGGCGGGCGCGCTCACGATGCCATCCCCTCGCCGGCGACGTGGCGATCCTCCTCGCCCTCCTGGCGGAAAGCGTCCCGCCAGTCATCCGCACCGTAGATGCGTGACAGCGCCGCCTCGTCGACCTCCACCGGTGCCCCGTCGAAGACGATCTCCCCCGCGGAGAGCCCGATCACCCGGCGTGCGAACCGCAGCGCGAGGCCGACGTCGTGGATATTGATCAGCGCCGGGATCCCGAGCTCGCTCGCGAGCTCGCAGATCAGCGCCAGGATCGAACGCGCCACCTTCGGGTCCAGCGATGACGTGGGCTCGTCCACCAGCAGCAGCCGCGGCTCCTGCATGAGGGCGCGGGCGATCCCCACGCGCTGGCGCTGCCCGCCGGAGAGCGCGTCCGCTCGGCTGTTCTCGTAGCCCTCCAGCCCCACCCGGGCGAGCAGCTCGAAGGCGCGGTCCACGTCCGCCTGGGGGAAACGCCGCAGCAACGCCTGCATGAAGGACACGGCGCCGAGCCGCCCCGCGAGCACGTTCTCCATCACGGTCAGCCGCTCGATCAGGTTGTACTCCTGAAAGATCATGCCGATGTGCCGGCGGACACCGCGCAGGCCACGCTCGCCGAGGGCGGTGAGCTCGGTGCCGTCGAGCCGGATGCTGCCGCCGGTGGGCGTCACCAGGCGGTTGATACAGCGGATGAACGTACTCTTGCCGGCCCCGGACGGGCCGATGACGGCCACGACCTCCGCACCGGGCACGGTGAGGCTGCATCCGCGCAGAGCCTGCAGGCCGTCGGCGTAGGTCTTGGTGAGGTTATCGATCTCGAGCATCGCGGCGGGCTCCTGCCGGAGGGGCGGCCCGCCCCGGCGACCACCGGGGCGGGCGGACCGGGCATTACTCCTCGGAGAGCCCTTCCTGGGTGTACTCCACGCCGTTCGCCTGCTGGATGGTGCGGATGTCTTTCCAGTGCTGACGGTAGGTGATCGGGATGAAGCGGTCCGCGTCGGAGAACTCCTCACCCACGCTGTTGCCCTCGAAATCGAAGGTGAAGAACGCCTTGCGGATCAGCAGCGCCAGCTTCGGGTTCAGGTTGTGGGCGGTACCGAACGCGGTGGTCGGGAACGACTCCGTCTCGAAGATCACCCGCAGCTTGTCGCGGTCCACGACGCCACGGTCCGCCATGCGGTCCAGCACCGAGGAGGCCACCGGCGCCGCCGCGTAGTCGCCGTTGGCGACACCGAGGATGCTGCGGTCATGCCCGCCGGAGTAGACCACCTCGTAGTCCTCGCCGGGGACGATGCCCCGCTCCGCGAGCAGCGCACGCGGCGCCTGGTTACCGGAGTTCGAGGCCTGCTCGGTGTGGGCGACGGTCTTGCCGCGCAGGTCGTCCAGGTTCTTGATGCCGCTGTCGCGGCGCGTGATCACCTGCATGCGGTAGCCGTATTCACCGTCCTCCGTGCCCATGATCGTGAACGGCACGAAACCGCCGATGTTCACGCCGAAGGGCACCGAGCCGGTGGACAGGCCCGCCACCTGCAGCCGCCCACTGCGCAGCGCCTCGATCTGCGCGGCGTAGGACTGCGCGGAGAAGTAGCGCACGTCCTTGCCCGTCACCTCTTCCAGGTGCTTGATGAACGGCTTGAAGACGTCAGCGTACACCGCCGGGTCCTCGACTGGGACGTAGGAGAAGAACAGCGTGTCCGGGTCCTGCCACTCCGACTCGTCCATCGGCAGGTCCGCGACCAGATCGCGGTCCTCATCGCAGTAGCGCTCGGCGAGATCGCCCCGGTGACTGCACTCCATCGACTGCGCCTGAGCGGCCGAGAAGCCGGACATCAGCAGCGCCCCCCCGAGCACCGCCGTGAGCACCCGGGCCGTGATTCCCTTGTTATTCCGCTTGGTCGACATCGTCTTAGCTCCCTTGCGTTGGGCTCAACCGAGCCACAGTCTAGGGAGAACACGCGTCCGAGGTGTGACGGCCGGATGACGTGATTGGGACACGGATATTTCAGGGCGTCACCGCCCGGGGATATCAAAGGAACGGGGATCGAACGGGGCCGGTGCCGCGAATACACAAACAGCAGCAACGCCAGATCACCTGGTTACCCCCCCACCCGACAACCCCGCACCGCAAACAAAACCGCAATCCCCGGTAGGTCGGCTGCTCCTGGCAGCCGACAACGGCCGTCGAATCAATGCCCCGAGTCAAATACCGGGCGCCCTTCGCAACGCGCGACAGTGGCCATTGGGCCGTGAGAACCGCCGCTGGCCACGGCCCTGCCGTCTCACTGCCAAACGCTGGAACGTTAGACCCACTCCCGAACGCCTTTATCGCTGAGCAGGCCTCACCCCATACGCCACCATCGCCCCTTCCACTTGCTCGCCTTCCGTAGTCTCCGGATAGAACCGGTAACTTGGGGCAAGAATTGCCTCGACCTCATCGGCCCATACCTCAATTATGCCGTTGATCGAGAATTTACCTCCAGCCATATCTTCCAGCGGCGTCAGCAGCTCGCGATACCGCGGATCTGACGCCCACACTAGCTGCGCGCGCCCACGCACCTTGAAACCTTTCTGCACGAAAACGTCTATGAAGCTCACGCATGCGCGTTCCACGCGTAGTAAATTGCGGACGCTACCGGGCGAGGCGACATTCGCAATGATAAGGCGCTCGTCGTCATACGCTGTGAATATTTCCTTAGGGGAAACATTCGGCCAGCCCTCAGCGTCCACAGTAGCCAGCCAGCATAGGACGCTACGCTCCACGTACGACTTCACTTCATCTGAAAACATCGACAACCCCCTTTCAACGCCACCGGACCAACTCCAGCCCAACGTTTTCGCTTTGCTGCGCACCGGAACAGAGCACAGGTGCTCCCGCCAACAGATACTGGCTATGTGTCACATCCCGGATGATTGCGCTCTTCCCGGACGAACAGATGCAGATGGCTTTGCTGCCAGCCGTTGAGCGCTTGAATCGGTGTTCGGTGATGCAGCGCTCTCTGCGGGATGTGGTGATTGTACAGATGGCAATAGCGCTTGAGCGCCACGCCCTCTTCCGCGCTTCAGGGCGCTGACGATCTCGTGTTCGCTGCACCGGCTCTTGCGCATGATGACCTCCAGGTCGAGACCGCCATCATGCCGGAAGTTCTACTAATCCATGGAGGTAATCTACGGGAAGGGGACACGATCTCCCTCAACTGCGCAAAACCGTGGTCTGTCCCCGGTTTCCCTGTGCCTATATGTACTTACCTAATATTTTACTTTCTATAGGGTGAATAGAATCTTTTATTTCATTATTTTTTGACCGACTGACACTATATATATCTTCATAGGTCTCACATCCTTTAAAGTAGTGTGATATTTTTTTTACAATTTCATTAGGGAGACCAGAATCTCTTAAAATAATTTCATGATTTTCAGTAGTTCCATACTCTAGCTTAGCTATAACCATATCAAGGGCTATTAATGGTTGGTTTTTTTCTGCTGCCACAAAATTATAGACCTTAGAAAAAGTTTTAAGATACTTAGGCCATGAAAACTCAAAGTACTTGGACATTAAATCAAACACATATCTAATTCGAGAGTTGTCGTTCGCTCTTGCTTTTTGTACTGTGTCCGAACTTAGAAGCTCTTTAAACGACGGCGTGTAATAAATATAGTACTTCGTGAGACCGATAAGAATTGACTTTCCAATATCTGTATCGAAATTTCTACCTTTATCATGATCAGTGAAAAGATAATCGTAGCAACATGATAAAATATTATCCAGGCAATGCTTTAATGGTAGCTGCTCTTTAAAATAATAATTATCCAGATTTCCCCCCGCTCTTAGGTGATTAATTAATTCAATTTGTCCATCAACTTTCACAAACCTATTTTCTTTTATGATTAATGGATCAATTCCTAGCTCAGCAAGATCCTCAGAATGAGACTTTAAAAGTTCTCGTCTTGAATCTGGCACATCTTCACTTTCCAATTGAATTAAAGTTTCTAGTGAAGCATTTTCATTGTCTAGGTATTCAATTTCTACAGACGTTTCTCTATCATCATCTTCTTGCGTTTCAAGATGAAATACACGTCCGATAAAGTGTTGCATAAAACGTCCAGCGCGACCTTCTATGTTTTTTCTATCTAATGTTTTCAATAGGTCACCGGTACCAATTTTCTTGTCATAAATGACAACATTTTTTGCAGCTGAATTAATACCTTCAGTTAGGGAAGTAGTACAGAAAAGATAATTCAACCCATTGTCACTGTTATCATTGAATTCATCGACAATCAAGTCCTGAATGTGCCTTGGCATTGCACCATGATGAAAAGCTATTCCGCGCTTGATACAAGAAATCAAATCCCAGGTAGGCGATACAGAACTTGATAGATAATCAACGAGCTCTTTGTTATGAGGCTTTACCGGCCATGTATCTAAAAACTTTTTCGCGGTATCTTCTGCATATTGTTTCTGATATCGATATACTAAAAATTTACCATCAATAGACTCTTCCGACACTAATCTGAGTAGGTTTTTAAACTTATCCCCAATAATTCTAATAGATCCATTTTCTACATAGTGAAGCCCCTTATCCTTTTTGTTATCTAAAGCGTAGTAATCTTTTTGTACTATTTCTGTTGAATATTTTTTTAGTTCTACATTAAACCTTTCTCTGAAGTTTTTGCTGAAATCCGATATGTATGGACCTGCAAGATAAAAATCAGCATCGGTTTTCGCTAATCGGTAGAGAATGTCTGAAAATACCCTGAACCGATCATCATCAAGCTTATAATCTACTTTATAAATTTCGTCCATGACGAAAAAATCTATTTCAAAATTTGGATTTTCTTCAAAAAATGCTGATATTCTCTCTGGCGTTAAAACCAAGATATAGCTTTTACCTTTATCGACTTTAACTTTTGAGGATTTTGAGATTGTGTACCCTTCAACACTGCTTCTTAGTTCTTGATATTGTTCTGAGAGCAGAGAAACTGTGGGCATTATAAACGCAATATTCTTGTAATTGTTATGCAGGATGATTTCTCTAACAATTCGCGTTTTCCCAAAAGATGTTGGAGCACTGACTACCAACCTTTTATTTCTTTGAAAGGAGTCAAATATTTCTTTTTGAGGTCTTGTTAAAGTTGTATTGGTTTTTTGGCTGGTGTAAAAATTCCTAAGAAGATTATCTTGAAATGAAATATTTGGAAAGTAGGCCTCATTGTTCTTTTCCAAAAGATTATCATACAAGAAGATTCTTGATTTGACGATACAATCATGCAAAAGCTGCTGCACCATGTTGTCAGAAGAATTGTAATTAGCTACATGACATATTGCAGAAAGACATCGGCTATAATCGCGTTCATCTTTTGAATCAAGCAATCGATACACGTCAATAAGTAAATTTTCAATAATCTCTGTGCTGACTTCTTTCTTATCTCTTAATTTTTCAATGCCATAAGCTATTTGCTGGCTCATATACTAACTCCAATCAAAATTTCATGGCATTTTCAACAAGCTCAATATTTCGCTTTAAATCGGAAACCGATTCTAAAGGCACAACAAAAAAGACAATTTTTATGTTTTTCCTCTTCGGCCAGTCCTTGCTGTAAATATTTTTAAAGTTTTCTTCCAACTCAACACTTATTTTATCTTTGAAATCATCTGACTCAATATCACTATCTATTTTCCCAGAAAAATCCCTTATGCACTTGCTATCGTATGTGCACAAAACGGGGACTGCAATATCAACTTTATCTAATGATCTTGCTCCAGTAACATAACTTTTTAATAGCTCATAATTTTCTCTTTCAAGCTGCTTGTTTAGTTCTATTTCGCCCCCAAGTAACCTTAGCTCTGATTTTATCCTTTCTGAGTCATTCAGATGCTCCTGGAGTGATTTTAGAGCTGAAGTTATAGCGCTGCTAATGCTTTGATGGAACTTAGCTTCACCAAGCCATAGTGTTACGTTTGAATCACTAATGGAAAAGTGCGCACAATCAAACCCTTTGATTTGTTCTCTTGTAGTTGATCGTAATCTAGCTTTTGTAACAAACTTTGGGACGTCATAGAAAACACTTAAGATTAAATACAATAAAAGTTCGCCATAATCACCTTTTGAATTTCTATTTGCATCTGATATTCGTGTAAAACTGTTTTTGTTCCATTCGGATTTATCTATTGTCTCAATCTCATCTTCTGTAAGTGCAAAAAAAGGAACGGCATCTCTAATTAGACCAACCAGTTCATTCTGCCGGTACCTTCCGTCTTCATAATCAAGTGTAAAAGAAGCATCTTCTTCACCTGCTGATTGGATGCCAACTTCAACTTTGAAGATTTGATTGCATAGTCTTGTCTTAAGAGATGAGTCCATTTCTTATAGTTTACTCCTATCTATGTTTTTGCACAGAACGCCTCATGCAAGAACCGGGGACAGACCACGATTTCCACGCAGAAACCGTGAGTAATCTTCGTCGCGCGCGCTCTCCTTGGCATGGTTCCCTCCCTAGCTTCCTTGCCTGACGACGTATAGCCTACCACTTCCACGACCTCCCTCAACTGCGCAAAACCGTGGTCTGCCCCCGGTTTTCCTGTCCCCGGTTTTCTGCCTCTCATGAAGACCACCACTCGGCGTGTGCACTGAAGAATGCCTCCTTGGGTATGACACGAACGATTTCATGTGGGGAAACATTGCAGGTCAAATACCCTTCTTGCGAATGGAAATAAGCATCGGAATTCCTTTTTCGGTGGAGGATACTCAGCGCTTTAAGCGCAAAGGTCAGCTCACAGAATGTGTGCAACTGATTGGGATCAATTGACACTTCAACAACGACCGGACTGCCGATGGCTTCTAGCTTTGAGGTTATCGCTGCATGATGCGTCAGCGGCATGTAAATCGCCTCACCGCCGAAGCACCGGAAGAGGCGTTCCGTGCCGTCACTGACAACTTGATTTGGAGCCAAGCAGAACCAAAGGGAGCCATTACGCCCGTTGTCCTGAGCCCCAGCGAAATAAGTTTCCCACTCTTGATGCATGTGCTGAAGTTCGGCTGGGGAAAATAAGTAACCGTACCGGTTAAGGAATTCAGCCTGATGCTGTGTTCGGTTGAGGATCCGCAAACCATTGCGCAAGAAGAAGCCTGTCTCGGCTTCCTTCGTACAGTGGTAAGCCAAAATTCTGTTCTCACGAATGAACCCCTCAAGATCTTCAGCAATCGCGCGGAACGGCTGCGACTCGATCAGATTCTCCATGTACTTAGCTGAACGCAGCAGGCCTTGATGAGCGTCGATGCGCTCAATTATGGATTTCGGCCAAGCTTCATTAGAATCGATCCGCAAGAGCATGTGGAAAGCCCTAACGTTGGCCATCAGTCGCGCGAGGTACGAGCGTCAGCTGCATGACATGCTTCGGCGTGCTGCCGTTGTTGCACTTGATCATCCGCTAAACGCTTGAACGCGTCTTGAGAACTCTTCGATATTCGGCGGTGACTCGAACACGATGCTGAATGCGGGCAAGGATGCGATTCCTTTCTTTAGTGCCTTCCTGTCCACGCTCTCTAGCTCTGCTAACACACCGAGGAACTGGTGCACTCCCTTCCTAATCGGCTGCGTCCATCCATACATCATTTCGTGTACACCCTCAAAGTCCTCGGGTGGCAGGACTCCATGCCACTCAACCTCTGCATCTTTTGCGCAGGTGTACAGGGAGCTTAACGCCTCGACTTCTCGCCTCAGTTCTGGCAGAGCCTCTTCGTCTTTCGCGGAACCAATGGCGACCGGGATTTCTTGCGTACAAAGGAGCGCTGCGGAGTGAACCATCCGGAGTACCACTTCCGGACGCGTTTGAAGCCAAGTTAAATATTCGTCGTACTCCAGCTTCTGTGGCGGAATGTACTCGGCGCCCTTATCAATCCGAGACAGCGCGCCATCCGCTTCCTCGAGTCGATCTTCCAGCATTTGCTTCGCAAGGGCTGCATTCCAGCCACACCTCTGTTTCTGAAATATATCCTTGACGGCCTTACTTTCTCCGTGCAGTGGCGCCGGAACGTACTCGTGTTTTGCCGAATATGCTCGATAAAGAACTACTATGATTGCGACAACCAAAATCGGCACAGCCAGCTCGTCGATCGAGACCCTCCGGCCGCTCGCGACCATTAACACCTCTGCGACTGCCCATAGGGAAATCGCTACACTGGCAAAAGTTCCGAGCTGCTGCGGCAGCCAAGTACAGTAGTCCCAGCCGTGCTCGTACCAACGTTTCTCAGTGAAACTGATTTTATGTGAGCCCGAATACTGGCCGTCATCCTTAGACGCCGTCATCGATAATTCCTCGGTGAATCTCCTTCTGCCGAACGCCTGAGCTCAGCCGACGTCAGGCCGCACCGCGGCCTGACGTCGGCTGGAGCACCGTGTTGGGCATCGTTTCACTCATTGTTTTCGTAGTACTTCTTCACGAAGTATGGATTCCCTGTTTCGCTGAACTCAAACGACACTTTCTTAGCTTCGAACAGAAAGCAGTTGATGAGATCTGCGGCATTGACATTGAATAGCGCGACGTTGAAACCTCTGCCAAGAACGCTTTTGTAGGCGATGCCGTCGTATCCGTGGCGTCGGAAGGCCTCAGCAAGTATCTGCGTCGGCGCGTAATCAGCGGTGGAGTCGCCTGAGGTCACCGGTTCGGAAAAGGCTTGATCAATATCGCCCCATGTAGCCTTCTCGCGTTGAGCCGGTTCCGGCTCGTCAAGGAAGAAAACAAACCCACGACCGTGCTCGACGGAGCAGTCGACAAGAACAAGATCCCTCAGCGTCTTGAACTGCCCTACCGATATATACGACCCGATCCATGGCCGCACCTCAGCCATGGCTGTCTCCTTGTCTGTTGCCAAGTACAGACACGGTATGCCCTTTGGATTGACTCGGCCTTCACGCGCGGAGTGCGGTAGCGGCTTCATTCGTGCGGCGGAATATGGGCCAGGTACTTCGAACTCGTGTTCATCTTGCTGGATCGCGACCCAGTCATGACCATGCTGTGCTCTCCAAAGGACTCGGCCGGCTGGGAACGTCCGCTTGCGCCCTTCACTTGTTGCGACGACGGTCTTGAGAAACTCGTCAACTTGATCTTCAAAGACGTACCTCGCCCTGCTCTTGACGCTCTGTGCAAAGATTCGGTAGCTCTGCCAAGATGAAAACTCTGGCATTTTTGTCACCACTGCATTCGTTCACAATACCCAATGCCGCAATTCACTGGAGGCAAAACGTTTAGCGAGGAACGAGCGGCGCTTTTTGCCGTCCGTGTAAAATTGTCTTGTTAGGCGATTACAGCACATTGCTAGCAACATATGCCTGGCCTAGCAGGCCCGAAACAAATCCTAGCAACCCAAGGATTGACAAAACCCAAACAACCACCTCGACAAAGGTTGGGCTTCCCGGGGCATCGACGTTTTCCCCATTTAACTGCTTACGCCATCTCTCACCAAATGCGTAATCGCGGGCAATGATGGTTGTAAGTGCCAACACTAAAAATACAATTGAGAGGAAGAGCGCCCACCAAGACATTTTGAGTGAGCACAACAGGTCTGGATTTAACTCGGGGGCTTTTTCATTAGTAAATATGGTGATTGACAAGGTAAGGGCACCGCCAGCAAGAATAAAAATTGCTCTTACTAAAGAATCTGCCCGACGACGGACATCTTCCTGATGTGCGTTAAATATTTCTAAATCTGTCACCATTCTTTATCTCGCCTAACGTTGCCTTCACTGGCGGGAACGCAGCGGAGCGGAGTTCCCGTCCAAGTGAAAGGCATGGTTACATGATTGTGCCAACAGGACTGTATTCGTTCTTTCCAAGAGATTCATCTCGGAGATATAAGAACTTGCCAATATAACCTATATAGCGCTGAGCCTCTTTACCAATACCTCCTATTGTAAACAAGCGGGCAAGAGCCCTTGCAAAACGCTCTAAACGTGCAACTACTTCAATAGCAATTTCCTGTTGCGGTCTCTCTGAAGCTGGGAAATCTTCCATCTCTTTGATCAAGTCGGGGCGCTTAAGCAAAATATCGGTTTCAAGGCTCTCCCATTCCCTGTTGGGAGCATCTGTTGTGGGCTGCTTTCCGAGTACGACATCGAGATGATGGTAACGCGCGGCCTGTCCAAACCTACTCAGTATTGACAGGAACGACGATAATTCTTCAGATTCTAGGTATTCCAAATCTTCTTTCGCAACTGGTATTTGCTCCACATAATGGTCCAAAAAGCATTCTTCGCGAATTTTTTTAAGTAATAATTCAAGGTTATGACCCTTGCGACCAGAAGGAAGACCCTCTGGGTTTGGAAACTCACCTGTTTGTTCCAGTATTCGAAGACAGAGCATGACTTTCATGAGTCTTTCAAAACCACTGGCCAGAGTCAGGAGGGGGAGATGATAAAAATCATTTGCACCATCGAGCTTTTGCAACTGGCCTAATCCAGCATGAATCAGTCGAACTGCATTCAACAACTCTTGGTCTATGGCGAGTTTCTGCTTAATACTGGGCGCCATTATTCCTTACCGTGTAACCAGCTAATAGACGGACGTCGTCCGCGTTATAACACGGACGACGTCCGCATAATGCGCGTGAGCCAAGCCCCGTTGCTGTCTGTGCGGGATGGCTGCGAAGCGGCGCTGGCCCGGCGTTCCGGCATCCGCAAACCACCGCATGCGACACGTGGAAGGCGTGATAGGCGGACACTTGCCGCGACGCACGCTTGCGCGTCACGGGTCAGCGAGGTGCTGTACATATATACGGCAGCCGATGGAGGTGCGATGGAATGTCACGGAAGAGCTCTCCTTTTCTCGATCGTGTCCGTGCCGCGATCCGGGTGCGCCACTACAGCATTCTTACGTGAAGAGACGTGCCTGGGGCTTGATCCTTCGGGTCATCCTGTACCATGACAGGCGCCGCCCGCAAGATATGGGCGACGGAAGTCGTGGCATTTCTCTCCGATCTGGCGGCCGCTGGAAGTATAGCCGCGGCGACGCAGAATCAGGCGCTCAACGCGGCGGTGTTTCCCGTGGTCCGCGACCCACCGGAGTCAGGGCTAACGATCCAACATCGACCGGTGGCGCCGGTGCGTTCAAAGACCGTGCGAGCGTCGGCATTGTTCTATTCCGGCATCGCGTGGATATCGGCCTAACCGACGCGGGGCGGTCCACCCTACTCCTCATCCCCTGCTATCCGCACTCCGAGCACCGCGGCGACGATCGCAATGACGAGATGGTAACTAACCGCAAACCAGAATAACTGGGGCTCGTCTTCGCGCGACTGCCACAAAATGTCCGCTTCATAGCGCCCCGTCCCACCAAGTGTGGGGATTTCCCCCGTGAGCAATCCATACGCTACCGACCCGATAAGGACCACCGTGAGGCCGGCCAGGAATATGCTCCCTCCGAGATCCTTTCCGCTCATACATTCCTCCGAACGTCAGGGGTCATACAGGGGGCCAGCCGGATCGGGTCTGACAATCCGGAACCGACTCGTACCGTCGCTCGGCACGGCTCACCGCACGTGGCGCACACCGAGGTGATCGGCGATTCCACGCATCCCTGTAGCCGGACGTGCGAAAGCCTCCTGGTACCAGTTTTACCCTGGCGGACCCGCCTTCTCACCGTCCGGTGTTGGAATGTCAGCACCTACCCCGGACATCGACCCTATTTCTGATTCAGCGACGACCTATTGGTATCCCGGGTCCGCGATATTGAGCACCTCCAGCAGGTTGGCCAACGTCGCACTCACGTCGTCGCGCCGCCAGACGATGCCTGTCTCCAGGATCGGTGGCGCGCTCTGCAGGGGCACGTAGCGGGTGCCGGTACGGGCGAGGTGCCGCAGCGATTCGGGCACCAGGGCAATGCCCAGGCCGGCCGATACCAGACTGATGATGGTCTGCATCTGGATCGCGTGCTGCGCGATCTCCGCATGGCCGCCGCAGTCCCCGTAATAGTTCGTGACCAGTTCATAGAAGGCGGGGGCGACATGGCGGGGGAAGACGATGAGCGGTGACGCCGTCACGGCTGCCGGAGAGAGTCGGCCGTCGGTGAGCGTCAGGCGCCCGCTGTCGAGCCACTGTTCGGGCACCGCGGCGATGAGCGGTTCGGAGATCAGCCGGCGGTAGGTGAGCGGGTCGGGCAACGCCCCATGGGCCGGCGGAATGAGGATGCCGGCATGGCTTTCTCCGCGCAGCAGGGCGGCGATCTGCACGTCGCTGGTGGCCTCGGTTAGCGCAAGAACCACGTTCGGGTACAGCGCCCGGAACTCCCTCACCAGATTGGGCAGGAGGCTGTAGTCGGCCGTGCTCACGAACGACAGGTCCAGCCGGCCGGTTTCGCCGCGACGAATGCCACGGGCGGTCTCCGGCAGGGCGTCAACCGCCGCCAGGGCCGCGCGCACGGGCTCGAGCCATTGCGCGGCGAACGGGGTCAGCGTGACGCTGCGTTTGGTCCGCACGAACAGCGCCGTGCCCAGCTCGTGCTCCAGCGCCATGATCGACTGGCTCAGCGGTGGCTGCGTCATGTGCAGGCGCTCGGCGGCCTTGCCGAAATGCAGCGTCTCGGCCACCGCCACAAATTGCCTGAGCCGACGTACATCCATACAAATATCTGCAGTGAATTATTCGTGACTAATTAATATATTTCAAAAACCTTTCCAGGGAAAATACGCTACGGCCTGACGACAACCTGGAGGACGACCCATGCCCGCCTATCGGTCCCGAACCAGCACGCACGGCCGCAACATGGCCGGTGCCCGTGCCCTGTGGCGTGCCACCGGCATGCGGGACGGCGACTTCGGCAAGCCCATCGTGGCCGTTGCCAACAGCTTCACTCAGTTCGTGCCGGGGCACGTGCATCTGAAGGATATGGGTCAGCTGGTCGCCGGCGAGATCGAGGCGGCCGGCGGCGTGGCCAGGGAGTTCAACACCATCGCGGTCGACGACGGCATCGCCATGGGCCACGGCGGCATGCTGTACTCGCTGCCTTCGCGGGAGCTGATCGCCGACAGCATCGAGTACATGGTCAACGCCCACTGCGCCGATGCGCTGGTCTGCATCTCCAACTGCGACAAGATCACCCCCGGCATGCTCATGGCGGCCATGCGGCTCAACGTCCCGACGGTGTTCGTCTCGGGCGGGCCGATGGAAGCGGGCAAGGCGGTCGTCAAGGGCGGCAGCCGCGCCTTCGACCTGGTCGACGCCATGGTGGTCGCCGCGGACGACAGCTACACCGACGAGGACGTGGCCACCGTGGAACGCTCCGCCTGCCCCACCTGCGGGTCGTGCTCGGGCATGTTCACCGCCAACTCCATGAACTGCCTCACGGAAGCGCTGGGTCTGGCGCTGCCCGGCAACGGGTCGATGCTGGCCACCCACGGCGACCGCGAGGGGCTGTTCCGGCAGGCGGGGCAGGTGATCGTCGATCTGGCCCGGCGCTGGTACGAACAGGACGACGGCTCCGTGCTGCCGCGGGGCATCGCCACCCGCGGCGCCTTCGAGAACGCGATGAGCCTCGACATCGCCATGGGCGGCTCGACCAACACCGTGCTGCATCTGCTGGCGGCGGCGCGGGAGGCGGAGGTGGCATTCTCCATCGCCGACATCGACCGGCTGTCGCGCCACGTGCCCTGCCTGTGCAAGGTCGCGCCGGCCAAGGCCGACGTGCACATGGAAGACGTTCACCGGGCCGGCGGCATCATGGCCATCCTGGGCGAGCTGGCCCGGGCGGGGCTGGTCGACACCGGTCTGCCCACAGTGCACGCACCGACCCTTGCCGACGCCCTGGCGCGCTGGGACGTCGTAGGCACGGCCGACGAGACCGTGCGGACGTTCTACCGTGCCGCACCCGGCGGCGTCCCGACCCAGACGGCGTTCAGCCAATCGGCGCGCTGGGAAGCACTCGACACGGACCGCGAACGCGGCGTGATCCGCGCGGCCACTCATCCGTTCAGTGAGGACGGCGGGCTCGCCGTGCTGTTCGGCAACCTGGCGCCGGAGGGCTGCATCGTCAAAACGGCCGGCGTGGATGAGTCCATTCTGGTGTTCGACGGCCGCGCCCGGGTGTTTGAGAGCCAGGAAGCGGCCGTGGCCGGCATCCTGGGCAACGAGGTCTCGGCGGGTGACGTGGTCATTGTGCGGTACGAAGGCCCCAAGGGCGGCCCCGGGATGCAGGAAATGCTCTACCCCACCAGCTATCTCAAATCCAGGGGACTGGGCAAGGACTGCGCGCTGGTCACGGATGGGCGATTCTCCGGCGGCAGCTCCGGTCTCTCCATCGGCCATGTCTCGCCGGAAGCGGCCGAGGGCGGTCTCATCGCGCTCATCGAGGACGGCGACGCGATCATGATCGATATCCCCAACCGCGTCATCCGGCTGGATGTGGACGACCAGACGCTGGCCTCCCGCCGTGCCGCCATGGAGGCCAGAGGCAGCGAGGCCTGGAAACCGGGGAACCGCTTCCGCAACGTCTCGCCCGCGCTACGCGCATACGCAGCGCTGGCCACCAACGCCTCGCGCGGCGCCGTTCGCGACGTGGCGCAGGTGGAATCGTAACGGTCCGGAATACGGGTGGCCGCGTGGCGGCCGCCCGTCTCACACGGGCCGCCCCAGGCCACCCGGGGTCACGCCCGGGGCCACACGCCCGGGGTCAAGTCTAACAATCCAACATCGCCGCCTACCGTCGCACGGCACCACTCACCGTCTGTTGTGCACGCCGAAGTGATCGGCGATCCCACACACCCCCGTGGCCGGACGTACGGAAGCCTCCCGGTACCGTGCTGCACCCTGGCGGGCCAGCCTTCTCACCGTCAGGTGTTGGAATGTTAGAGTCACCCCCGGCGTGCCGGTGAACGGCCCCGGGCGTATCGGGTGGGCGCTTGCGGCGCAGGGGATGAGGCGCTCGACCGGGCCTCAGGTCATCGCCCCACCCCACCCCGTATCAGCGAGGCAAGCGTCGCCGCCGCTTCGGCCTCGCTGCAGTTGCCGCGCACCATCGCGGCCGAGATCGCATCCCCCGCGCCGATCAAGGCGATACAGCGCCGCTCGAGCTCCGCGTCGGTCAGTTCGCAGTATGGCTTCAGCGCAGCCGCGAAAAGCTGGACGTAGTTGTCGAGCAGCTCCTGGTAGACCGCCTCTTTCTCGTCGCTCCCCGTCAGCGCGGCCCCGATGGCATGCCACTCGCCGCTGGTGTCGGCATGGCAATGCACATGGGCCGCCGCGAGCAGCGACGCCGTCTCCTCGAAGCCTCGCTCCTCGGTCGTCAGCGTCTCGCGAAGCGCGTCCGACTGCCGGTGGTCAATCAACCTGTACAGCTCGATCAACAGCGTCGAGCGCGTGCCGAAATGATCGTAGGCGACCGGCTTGGAGACCCCGGCACGCGCAGCCAGGTGGCCCAGCGTGAGCCGGTCGGCCCCCTCTTCGCGCACGATGAGCTGCGCCGTATCCAGCAGCTGACGCCGCCGTTCCGGCGCGGAAAGCCGCCGGCTGCCCGTTCGCGCCTTTGCCTGTTGCGTCTTGCGATTCACGGCCCGCCCTGTCCCATGTGCTCGGATACGTTGAAAACCTACCATTAGTAGGTTAATGTTCCCGACAACCTACTATAAGTAGGTTTCTGTCACTCAACCCGGAGATCCCTCATGTCAGTCGCCCCCATACTGCTCATTGGCGGTGCCGGCATCGTCGGCCGCCACACGGCGCGTTTGCTGCGCGACACCCACCCGGACACCCCCTTGCTGATCGGCGGGCGCAACCTCGCCAAGGCGCAACGCACGGCCGCCGATATCGGTAATGCCGAAGGCGCGACGGTCGATATCACCGCCGATGATCTCGGGCTCGGCGGGCGGCCCGTCAGCGCCGTCGCGATCTTCTTCACGGATACGACCACCGCCGCACTCCGTTTCGCCCAGCGGCATGGCGTACCTTACATCAGCATCTCCCCCGCCATGTACGAAACCGGGCCCGAGGTCGCGGCCTACATGCATCGCCCGGACGCCGCACCGGTGGTTCTGGGTACCGAGTGGCTGGTCGGTGCGACGATGACCCCCGCGCTCGGGTTCTCCGAGGCGTTCCGTCATGTCGACACCATTCGCATCGGCGCCCTGCTGGATGAGCAGGACGAAGGCGGCCCGGCCTCCTTCGACGATCTGGAGCGCCAGACGCAGGCCATTCCCGCCGTGCAGGTTCGGCGACAGGGCGCCTGGGTCTGGCGCCGCGGCGACGACCTCCAGACCACCTTCCGCGCCGCCGACGGCACGGCGATGGGCGCCACGGCCCTCTCGCCCAATGACGTCTTTGGCCTCGCCACCGCCACCGACGCGCCGAACGTCGAGTTCAACCTGGCCATTGGCGTGAGCTCCAGCCGCCGCCGCGGCGAGCCGATGTCCACCGAAATCCTCATCGAACTTGCCGGAGAGAGCCACGCCGGACAACCACTGCGCTCCCGCCACGCGGTGATCCATCCCGACGGACAGATGCCGCTGACGGGGCTGGGCGTCGCCCTGGTTCTCGAACGCCTCCTCGGGCTCGACGGCAAACCGCCCACACCGGCCGGGCTCTACTTTCCGCAGCAGTTGCTCGACCCGGCAGGCTACTTCGAACGCTTCCGACAGGCCGGCGGGCAGATAGTGGCGCTCGACGCGCAGTAGTGGCCAGGGATGGATGACGACAACGGCCACTGCCCGCCGGGGCGTGGCCTGCTCCGCCGGCGAGGGGACCGAGAGCATCGACTGGCTGTTGAAGTAGTCGAGCACTTCCCCGTCGGCCGCGAGATGCTGGACGAACGCATGCCCCGCCGCCGCGACGCGATGCTGCGTGACCGGCTGGCCGGGATCGGGCGGCAGCAGGGGTGATGGGGTTACCGAAGCCAGCGGGGCAGGCTTCAGGCGAACCGGAAATCACGGGCGCCAGACGGAGAGACCGGCATACCGTGCGCCGAACTTCCCCGACCCTCGACCCCCTGTCACCGGCGGGAAATGAGGTCATGGCCTCCGAACCCCCCACTTCACGAGGCCGTCGAACACCCGGTGCATCTGCCGGGTATGGTGTTCTGCGCCCTTGAACCGGCCGTCTTCCAGGAGATCGAAAAGATCGGGAATGTGCACCGCATCGCGCAACGGTGACATGCGCAACTCGAGGAGAACGAGCCGAAGCTGTTCGATGGCGCGTTCGCCGCCGTTCACCCCATAGGCGATGAACCCGGCGGGCTTGTCTACCCACTCCGCGTACAGGTAATCCAGCGCGTTCTTGAGTACGGCCGTGTAACCATGGTTGTACTCGGGGCTCACGAAGACGAACCCGTCGCCGCGAGCGATCTGATCGGCCCAGCGCCGCTGCAATGGATCCTCGTAGTCACCGATGATCGGTGGTTTCGGGAGGTCATACATCGGCAGCTTCCACTCCCGCAGATCCACGATCTCGGTCGTGATCTCCTGATGCTCCGCCGCAACGGCCTGTGCCCACTCCGCGATCGCCAGAGCGTTCCGACCCCGACGGATGCTGCCCACGATGATCTGTATATGCATGAGACCACTCCGGTGTGTTTCGTGTGAACACGGGAACGACGTCGTCAGTACTGCAGCGCAGGGTCATAGACGGTCGCCGTCACCGTGATGCCCCGCGCCTGCCAGTCCGCCATCCGGTCGATGCCCCGTTCCCGCCGTTCCTCGTAACCGGCGCGCAGGGCGTCGCGCCAGTCGTCCTCACGTTCCCATCGGGCCACGTTGACAAATCGGAAATGCGCGTCGGTCTGTGCGCTGCGGTACAGGGTGCCGTCGATGAATCCCGGCTGACGGATCATGAAATCCTTGTCCTCGTTCCATTCGGCGAGGAAACGGTCGACGACTTCCCAGGGCACCTCGAAAACCGCGATCAGCGTGACGGCCATGCGTGTCTCTCCGGTTGCGCGGGTTTGCATGCACGGGGGGCACAGATACGGCATGTCTTCGCTTCGCCCGTGCGTCGATGTGGCGTGGTACGGTAACGAACGTTCCGTAAACGGGACTAGACAGGAAAAACGGAAAACACTGTTCCATAAATGGAATGGACGAGGATGCCAGATCTCAACGACCTCTACTTCTTCGCCGCGGTCGCCGAGACCGGCAGTTTTACCGCTGCGGCGCGCGCCCTCGGCATGCCGAAGTCGACCCTCAGCCGTCGAATCGCGCGCCTGGAAGACACGCTTGGGATTCGACTCCTGCGCCGCTCGACCCGACAACTCACCCTGACTGACACGGGGCGCGCATACCACGAGCGTTGTCGCGACCTGGTAAGCGCAGCGGGGGCTGCGCAAGGGGTGGTCCGCGAAGTGCACGAGGAGCCCAGCGGGCGAGTCCGGGTGACCTGTCCGATCACCATTGCGCAGGTTCTCCTGGCGCCGGTGATCCCGGAATTTCTCGAACGCCATCCCCACGTTTCACTGCAGATCGACGCCACCGGGCGGCCCGTCGACGTCGTGGGTGAGGGCGTGGACGTGGCCCTGCGCGTGCGTCATCGACTCGAGGACTCCTCGCTGGTGATGCGCGAGTTCGCGCTGAGCGCGCCGGTGGTCGTCGCCAGCCCGTCGCTCCTTGATCGCGAAGGCGAGCCCTGCCGGCCGGACGACCTGTCGCAGATGCCGACCGTAGGCATGGAGCGCACGGATGGGCGCTGTTCCTTTCCGTTCGAGGATCGCGACGGGCGCATGTCGCCGGTGCATGTCACGCCCCGCGTGGTGACCGACGACCTGCGGATACTGCGGGAGCTCGCGGTGAAGGGGGTGGGTTTTGCCGCCCTGCCCCGCTACATCTGTTGGCCGGAGCTCATGGATGGCCGGCTAGTGCAGGTGCTCGCCGACCGCTCAATGCCGGCCGGGCGCATCCACGCCGTCTATCCGTATCGGCGCGGCCTGGACCCGGCCGTGCGTCATTTCATCGACTTCCTGGGCGAACGCTTGCCCGAGGTCGCCGACACCCTGGGCGTCCGGCCGGACTGATGTCCGCACGCCGTCAGGACCTCCGTGTCGCGGCGAGGCGCATGACTGCGATCAAGCATGCTCCCCGGGTGTTTCGGCGTGTGCCTCACGTGAGTCCGATGGGGCTTCGCGCCGGTCGTGCATGCCGTAGTCCCGGACCACCTCGGCGACCCGGAGGCGATAGTCGGCGAAGATCGTCTCCCGGCCCGCTTCCTGGATACCGCGATGCGCCTGCGTATTCCTCCACTCCGTCACCGCCGCCTCGTCGCGCCAGAACGACAGGGAGAGGACCCGGCCCGGCTGTGACAGACTCTCGAACCGCTCAATGGACAGGAAGCCATCAACGTCCTCGAGTTGCGGTCGCAGCAAGGCCGCCGCATCGAGATAATCCTGGTAACGTTCCGCGTGCGGTAGTGCCTCGAATATCACTGCTATCATCGAACTCTCCATGCTGGGGCGGGCGACGGCGGTTCACTCGCGCCCGGTAAAACACCCCGAACCCGTCCCGGGCGGCGCTCGCGAATGGGCCCGGGCGGGTTTCGGCAACAACGCGAGGAAACGGTAGCACGGGGCCATGCGGGGATTGTTTCGATCCGGATCGAACCATGAGTGAAGGGCCCAATATCGTCCGGGTGGCCGCGCTGATCGGGGATAACGCGCGCGCGGAGATCCTGACGGCGTTGATGTCCGATCGCGCGATGACGGCGACCGAGCTTGCGCATCTCTCCGGCGTGACCAGGCAGACCGCGAGCTTCCATCTCGGAAAGCTGCTCGAGGAAGGGCTCGTGGTGGTCGATCGCCAGGGGCGGCATCGCTATTTCCGTATAGCCGGGTCCGATGTCGCGGAGCTGATCGAGTCGATCATGGGTGTGGCCTTCCGTTCGGGCGGCAAGCGACCGGTGACCGGCCCGCGCGACCCGGGGCTTCGCCGGGCGCGCATCTGCTACGACCACCTTGCCGGTGAGGTGAGCGTCGAGCTGTATGAAGCAATGCTTCGGCACGACGTGCTGCGAAACGACAACGGCGGCATTTGGCTGACCGACCGTGGTCGGCGTTGGTTCGGTTGCCTGGGGGTCGATACCGATGCCCTGGATTCGCGTAAACGAATCTTCTGCCGTCCCTGCCTGGACTGGAGCGAGCGCCGGCACCACCTGGCCGGAGCGCTGGGCGCGGCGCTCCTCGGAAGACTGCAGGCCTTGGGCTGGGCGGCAAGGACGCCCGATTCCCGTACCGTCACATTGACTCAAGAGGACGAGGAATCGCTCTGGGCGATGTTCACCCGGGCCACCTGATCTTCCGGGGCAAATCGGGATCCCAGTCCCAAGCCGCGGTATGTGCCGTACGAGGCAGGCGTTCGCGGGCGGTAGCCTCGCGAACGGTTGAAGGCATCTGTCACGCGCCCTGCTGTTTGCCCGTCATCACCGCGATGCTGGCCCCGACGAGCTTAACCACCAGTTCCTTCGGGATGGCACGGTCCAGCGGGAAACTGATGATCGCCTTCGTCACGGAGAACCCCGCCACGTCCTGCTCGTGATCCGTCAGCACCGGGGGGCGGACATGCAGACGCACGCAACGCTTCCGGAAACTGAACCAGGCGAACATGCCGTTATAGTCGTACCCTTCATAGCAATAGCCCGGCATCCGGAAATAGCTGACGGTCTCGACAGCACCGGGGGCCGCGTCATGGATGGCATCCCGGATTTCCCGAAGCCGCGGGCGCGCCTCTTCCGGGCACTGTTCAATATAGTCCTCGACCCCGCCGGGAACGATGGGCTTCGACTTCGCGGATTTTCTGGCTGCCACGATGGACCTCGTGTTCCGTGATGTATCGTGTCACCGTGAGCGTCCCCGCCCGAACGACTCCACGCCCGGCGCGCCGGCGACGATGATGATCCGTGCGTGCGTTCGACTTATGTAATTAGCATTCTGCATTCACGGTGATCGCCACATCAGACGGTATGCTGAGCGAGATTCCATAGCATGAACGCTCCCTCTCCGTCGGGCAACAAGCCTCGGGGTCTGACAGCTCTACCACGACAGGAAGGGTCTGACCCCTTAAGGAAACGATATTCCTATTAGCCCCATCCAGTTCTCCCCAGAAGGCCACCATTCCCCCGGAATATGTTTCGCACTTCAACCAGCAAGTTTTTTTATCGACAGAGCAGCTATCATCCACGATTTCAGCCAGCACCAGTTCCATTTCGGTTCACCTATACATAAGGCCGCGCCCTTATACGTAACGCGGGGATTACCAGCGGCTATGGGCCGCCGGCGGAATGGCGGTCCGGTTCAGTGCCCTGTTGAGCGCGCACTCATGAAAACGAAAACATATTGATAAGCAGCCCGTTCGGATCCGCGACCATGAATCGCTTCATTCCGAATTCCTCAACGCATATATCTTGCGCCAGCTCGAAGCCACGAGCCTTCACCGCAGCGTATGTACTCTCAATATCTTCTACCTGCACGGATATGATCACGCCCTGTGCAGGGCGCTGGAAAGGCTGTGGCGTAAACTCATGGTCGAGCCGCATGATACCGATTTGCAGCTCCGGTTTTTCCGGCGATGCCATCTGGATATACCAGCCCTCGTGCTCAAAGCCAACGACAAAACCGAGTAGCTCTCTATAGAACTCCCGGGTCTCTTCCATCTTGTGAGTGCAGATATTAGGAAGCAGCCTTGTAACGGCGATATCCTTATTCATGGTTTACCTGCTTGGTTTAATGGGATCTGGGCGTCCAATGCCCGGGCTAAGCCGCCGGGGGAAGCGCAGCGGAGCACCGGTCGGCTTGAACCTCTGGTTATATGCCACTTCTTGTTTGCTCAAGCACGCGCGTGAGCCGATCAAGATTTTGCTCATTTGCTGGGCCTGCTCTTTCTTTGACGACCTGAGCAGTTTCAGCATCTTCAAACACCTGGTTCCAGGTTACGCGCGTTCCATGATCTTCAGCAGTGAGCTCAATTGTGAGCCGGAATCTTGGTGGGCAGTCATGGTGAATAACTATTTTCGAATTGGGTTCAAGTGCTTCGAACGTGCTCTCGTTCTGATAGTTAGTTCCGTCTGGGGCATGCATTACGAACTTCCAGCGCCCACCTTCTATGAAATCATGAATCTCGAAGGTATTCGAAAAGCCCTCAGGCCCCCACCACGCAGCCAGCAATTTCGGCGACGAAAATGCCCCATAAATTTCTTCTGCGGAAAAAAGCAGCGTTCTGGAGGTGCGTAGTGTTCTGTCGTCAGTCATGCATGGAACTCCAGGTTGAGCGGGATTCGTGACGTATAACGCCGAGGATTGAGGCGCGTGTGAAAGCGCACGGTGACCTGCCCGGGTGAATTGGACACGTTCATGCAGCTAGTCTCCGGAATACGGCCGGCGATTGAAACCCCAACGCCGAGTGTAGCCGACGCCTGCTGTAGAACCGAAGGTAGTCGTCGACGTGGCTGATCAGCGTGGACACGGATTGTTGCGGGCGGCGCTCGGTGACGTCGGACTCGGCCTTCAGCGTGCCGAAAAACGACTCGACATCGACGTTGTCGTAGCAGTACGCCCGGCGGCTCATGCTCTGTGTCAGGTGATGGCGGGCCAACAGCACCTTGAAGCTGTTGGCCGCGTATTCGATGCCCTGATCGGAGTAGAAAAGCGCCCCACGGCGCGGGCCGTGGCGCTGCAGGGCGTTGGAGAGTGCCGCACGGGTCAGCGCTGCGGTGCACCGCTGCGAGGTCGCCCAGCCAAGAACCTGCCGGGTGTATTGGTCCATCACGACCGCGAGAAACAACCAGCCGCGTTGGGCGGGGCCGCCCGGGGGTCAGGTCTGACAATCCAAGATCGACGCATACCGCCGCACGGCACGACTCACCCACTCGACTCTGTCCTCTACCATGGAGTTACGCCTCGGGGCCGTGACAGAGTGGCAACTCTCGGTCGCCGACGAATCGGGGCAGTGTATCAACGACATCAAACCACGGGATCCGTTCTTCGTAGAAATCGTGCTGTGTCGGGTTGAAGGCTTCGGGTCGGTCGAACGTGCTGATGTGCAGGTCGATGATATTCGTGTCCGGGAAGCGCTTCGAACGGGCCTCCCACGTTAGCGATGTGCCGCAGTCGGCACAAAAGGCACGTCGAACGCCGGGTGAGGATTCGTAAAACTTCCTTTCACCCTTCGTGAACTTGATCTGTTCCTCGACGAAGATCACCAATGTAACTACCGGTGCACCCGTGTGCCGTCGACAACTGGAGCAATGGCAATTTACGACGATCTTGGGTTCGCCCTTTGCTTCGTATCGGATCGCCCCGCACATGCATCCGCCCTTGTGTGGTGAGCTTATTTCCACGATCGGTACCTCTCATGCAGCGATTTTCTCGACGCGGTTCTTGTGTATTCGTCGCCTAACGCCAACCATCAATCGGAAAACCCGAGAAAACCCGAGAAAACCCGGACGAAAACCCGGGACAGACCACGATTTCCACGTAGAAACCCTGAGTAATCTTCGTCGCGCGCGCTCTCCTTGGCACTGTTCCCTCCCTGGCTTCCTTGCCTGACGACGTTTAGCCTACCACTTCCACGACCTCCCTCAACTGCGCAAAACCGTGGTCTGTCCCCGGTTTTCCCCCCTTGTCCCCGGTTTTCCCCCCGGTTTTCCCCTCTAGCTTCTACGCCCGACTTCTCGCCGATGTATCCCGAGATGACCACAACAAGAACGTGCGAACTTTTCTTTTCCAATTCCCCGATTCGCTCCCAAAGGAACTCATACTTCTCGCTCCGCTCGCAGAGGAACTCGAACATTTCGCGCTTAACCAGATCCCAGTATTTCTTTTCCGGTCGGTGATCTTCTTCGGACAGAAGAAAACGTCGTGGTCGGTTGGCTGATGCCTGTGGCGGTACTGGGCCGCCACGCCACATATACCGGGCAACATCATCAATATTGTCGACTGCCCCGACCTCCCACGCCATCAACGATGTGGCTTCGTACGTGAGGTCATCCGTATCGATAAAATTTAAAAGCTGTTGAGCGTTCATTTTCTATGCATAACGTTCAAGGTAAGCCGCGCCCGCACGGCGTCGGCTTGGGCCGCTGGTTAGGCGTGCTAGATTTCATTTATGCGGCCTTTGTACGTCGGATAGTCAGAAATAGCTCGATCCTTGTAGCCTTGCGCCACCACTAACCTTGATACCTGTGCTGGCTCAAACTTCATATTCCCATACTTACGCCACTCTTGTTCCATATAAAAATTATCAGGATGGTTGTGTGGTAGCTCTGAGTTAAAAGGCTTGATGAACGCCAGAAAGTCCTTGAGAAGCATGCTGTGGACCACAGATATTGCAGATTCAGGGGTCGTTGGGGCTTGACCTAAGCTCCGACTAACTGGTGACGGGCCTTGTTTGCCATAGACCTGGACATTGAACCCCTTAACGATAGCTTCGATATCGCGCAGAAGGGTCAATCCGTTGATCGACTGCCAATCATCAGACCGCATGGGTATGTACATGACTGGGCGCGCACCATACTTTATGAGGAGCCAACGAGGGAGAGCTAAACCGAACTTACCATATTTGCTGACATGCGTGGATAGGGCGTCGAACGGTATGTCCGCATAGCAAGTGACAGTGGGGACAATTAGTTCTTCGGTTTCTAATCGATTGTCCCAGGTTGCTGTATATCCGGTTTGGCCCCAACTGCCATCGTGTGGCGGGTGCGAGATGCAGCCACTCCGCAGGACTAGGCCAAGCCTCCTGTAATTCTCTTCGTCATCTTGGGGCGATGAGTGCCCTACGAAATGGAACAACTCGTCGGACGCATATTGGGTGGTCAATGCTCGATGTCCTTTTTTTGCGCCTAACGCCCGGCTCACGCGCCGGTTTGGAGCCGCAAAGCGGCGGAAAATCGGTCGCCTTGCAGCCTATTGTTAAAACTCTTGGCCTCCAGTGTCGATGACCATAATTCTTTTTGGATAGCCGCCAAACTCCGATTTATAAAGATCGTCTGGGAGGTTGGCAATATTTCCGGTCTCTTGAAAATACGCCAAATGATCGGGTAGTGATTCGAACTTTTTATAGCCTTTATCCTCAGGCAAAAAACCATTCGGGTATTTGGCCAATCGAGAGTCTAAAATGCCTGGGCATAAGAGGCATTGCCACGGTTTTGCGGACGAATCGTTATGCAGCGCCTCAAACGATTTATCTTGCCTCCGCTTGTGGGCCTCCTTCACTATCCGAAGAGGAACAATAGTACACCCCATCTGTTCTAGCTCTGGATTGTATGTACAATGCCAGCGGCCATTAAGCTGGTTCTGATCAATAGCGTTATAGAAACAATACAACGGGATTGCCCCAGTTGATTTTGAGAAGTCCTCTAAAATCTCAATCTGGAATTTAGTAGCACCCTTATGTTTATGTCTGAGGCGATCATACTTTCCGGAATTCAAGTACATTCTCTTTGCTTGAACTGCGTAGCGGTACCAGCCTTTTGCGTTGCAGCCAATCCAAAACTCCCAGTCGAAGCCTTTTTCTCTTTCCTCGTGCTTAGTAGGTTTGTCCACACGAAAGAAGTATAGGCTTTCCCTTTTTATTTCAAGCAAATTTATATCGGTTAGCGTCTCTTCAGACTGAACACAGTCTAGCTCGTGACCGTGCTGCATTCGGTAGAACGTATCCTTTGCGAGTCTTCGGAGAAGGTCGAAGCTTGTCTGATATTGGCTCATTACTTCCCTTAGAGGTTTTAACGCATGGGTTCAGCGGCGTTTGAGGCGACGCCCGTTTTTGCGGCAGCAAAAAATGGATGGCGGGTCAAACATCCGCCGCAACGATTTGTTATGTGCCTGTACGCCACACCCCGAACAATTAGGCCCTTCCTGAGTGAACAACATCGATAGCTCGCTCAACAAACTGTCGTAATTCACCATCTATGATCTGTACTTGATCGGCAGAAGGATTAGTGTCGTGATGAAACTGGCCGGCATAACTATTAATTTCAGTCAACTCATCAATGATGTTCTGAGCGTAAACAAGTGGACTGTCTTGCGGGGCGTCGTTAATTGCATCGATGACCTGCCCGAAAAGCAAGCCGCTATTTATCAACCCCGGAAATCTCCGATGCAGGTACCCTTCAAGCATGGGCCTGATTGATCTAGCCACCTCCATGCTGCTCTGTGCCGCCCCATTCAAATACTCACCTAATACCCTATGACATTTGAAGTACGCGCTTTCACACTCCTTATCAAGGTCTATCGCATCAAAATTGCTATAACGGTTTGCGACAGTTCTTAACTTCACACACGCGACGTCTTGCGGCGGGCTAGTTCGCAAAATTTCATCTCTCAGGCTCCGCATGAAATGAATATCGTGCATCAGCACGATTAGTTGCTTGCAGTTCTCGTGAACTCGCTTCAATATCAAACGCGTCTGCTGTTTGCGATTGAGGTCAAGGCTGCACATAGGATCGTCAATGACAATGACTTTATTCGCCAAATCAGTATCGGACTCGACAGACGCGATGAAAAACGCAAACGCCAACGTCCGTTTATCGCTTTCGCTTAATGACGTTTTGAAGTCTGGTATGCCTCCGGCCAATTCAATATTGGACCCTCGCATGTGGAGGTTGTAACTGCTCCTTAATCCACCCCTATAATTAAAATCTATGTTAGGAATTGAGAATTGCGCACCGAAAGCACTGAGCAGCTGATTTATCCTATCTTTGTAGCGCTCTAGCGTCGTCTGCATGATCGCATTCAACGCGTCCTTTTTATTCTGCTTCTCGGCCTTTGTGTCGGCTTCCCGCGCTATCGCTGCATCAAGTTGGGAGAACAGATCGAGGACATCCTGCCGATGTCGAGTCTTCGCCATTTCCAAATTGGCAATGGCCTGGCGCAGGCCATCCAGATTCACTGCGGCCAAGCTCGCCTTGTAGGCCGTGATCAGGTTAACCGCATTGTCTATACCGTCGTTACAATACCTTACTATTCCAACGAGTTCACCCCAGATACTAATCAGTTCATTCTTCGCGTCATCGGAACCTACGGATTCAAGCAGATTTTCCTCTTTAGTGAGCCTTAGAGCATCGAGACGCTCTCTTATTGCAGTCAGATTTTCCTTGGCGGCCTCGCGATCAAATTCCGGAGGGGGTATTTCAACATGCTCTTGCCAACCGTCGATAGTCGCACTAGCCGTAGAAAAACTTGCCTGCAATCTATCAACAATTGCTTCAGGTGCAGAACTAGATATAAGTCGTGGCAGATCAGCTACAGATGCCTTCAGTTCGTTATAGTCCTCATTGAAATAGCTGCGATAGGCTTGTATGAGCTCAACCCCTTGGAGCGGCTGATCGCAATATGGGCAACTTTCTGTCTCTCCATATGCATGGCCATCACTGATCCATCTTTCGAGATTCGGCTTCGCGTGAGCGTCTAAATGTTGTTTGACGCGCTGTTCAGCGGCCAGGTCAATATCGGACAGGGAGCTTCCAAAGATGCGAAAGATTTCAGTAACGTCAAAAGCAGGCTCGTCAAGTTTATTAGGCAATGCCTTCGCCTGAATTAAGCCTATGTTTTGTGCTTCGACAATCCGTTCGTTTAATTCTGCGATCTGGTTATCGGCATCCGGCACTTCCGCTAGTTCCCGAAACTGCTGAAGGGACAATCCTTGGTGAAAGCCGCTTAGCTGAGACGTGAGATCTCTTACCAACTGCGATGCTGCTAACGCATCATTGTCCGCCTGGTCATACTCACGTTGAGCGTTCACCGCACTAGTTCCTAGCGCAAATTGAAGAAGGTTTTTCCGCTGATCTGTACTTACCTGACCTCCGGCGTATACGTTCTTCTCCACAAAGTCTGCATCGAATACCAGAAGTTCTGGACGTGGGTTGTTCCAACTGGCGTTTGCGAACGAGGACTGCTGCCCATTCGAGAATTGAAGAAGAACATCGGGCTGGCAGTTGCCATCTATCGTTCTTCGGCGACGTATCAAATCTGGATCATTTGAAGCGCAAGATCGAAAGATGGATGCAAGAGTTGATTTGCCTACTCCGTTATCAGCGTAAAAAAGAGTTGCCTTCTTTAGGGAATGCTGTCGGCCATCCGCATCATGAAGTAGGCCAATTCCCTTAACCCGGTGGATTCTTTCAAGCATTACTTAGCCGCGCCTCCCCAATCACTAGTCATTCAGTTCGCACCATCACCCAACAGGCACATAACGGCCAGCTTGAGGCGCCGAGGGAAGCGCGCCAGTGACCTTGCCCGGCTGAATTGGACACCTCTTCGTTTCTGCAATTGATGAGGTGATCCATGAAATACCGCCGCTACGACGACATGTTCAAGGTTGAAGCCGTTGAGCTGGCGCTGCAACCGGACATCCAGACCCAGGATGTGGCTGCGCAGCTGGGCATCCACCCGTTCATGCTGTCACGCTGGAAGAAGGAATACCGCGAGGGTCGACTCATGGCAAAGCCTTCCAAGGGCAGCGGCGCGGAAGCCGCGGAGCTGCGCCGGCAGATCCGGCAGTTGGAGCGCGATAACCGTAAGCTCAACGAGGAGAACGAGATCCTCAAGGAAGCGCGGCGTTTTTTCGGACAACGCCGACCGGGAGATACCGATTCATAGCCGAGCAGCGGGGGCGCTTCTCGGTGAAGCGCCTGTGTGACGCGCTGGGTGTGCCGCGCAGCAGCTTCTACGAGTGGGCGCGGCGGATGCCGAGT
>WBJT01000025.1_pt1 | contig 48502 bp, 50 predicted proteins | sample 5109881 | NCBI WGS metagenome assembly WBJT01 (sample SAMN11895465, study PRJNA545514) | wastewater metagenome | isolation source: saline BTEX enrichment culture, original innoculum from Kuwait petroleum... | place: USA:Stillwater, OK | collected 2018-09-01
GGAGTCGCGGCTCGAGCACCTCGTCTATCACGACGATCTCACCGGTCTCTGGAACCGCCGTCGTCTCAAGGAGGCTATCGAGCTCGCGATCTTTCGCGCCACCAGCCTCGATCGCCCGTGCTCGCTGTTGCTCATCGACATGGACCGGTTCAAGCTGGTCAATGACCTGGAAGGGCATGAAGCCGGCGATCGCTTTCTCGTCCAGGTCTCGCGTCTGCTGCGCCGGCACGCAAGCCGTACCGATACCGTCGCCCGGATCGGTTCCGACGAGTTTGCCGTCCTCCTGGAGAACCTCACCGCCGAGCAGGCCCTCGAGCGGGCAGAGGTCATACGGGGCGAGCTTGAAGGCCATGGCTTCCAGCATGGTGGTCGCCAGTACCGCACCTGCGCGAGTATCGGTGTCGCCGGGGTCGAGTCGGGCAGCGGCGGGGCGACGGTCAGCGAGCTGATGGCAAGGGCCGATCAGGCCTGTTTCGTGGCCAAGCAGCACGGCCGCAATCGCGTGCACGCCTACAGTGAGGGTGACCCCGAGCTGGACTACCTCCGGCGCGACCACACCTGGGCACCGCTGATCCGCGAGGCGATCGAGCGCGACCGGCTGTTCCTGTGCTTCCAGCCGATCGTGCGTACCCGCGACGGGCGCATCACGCACTACGAATGCCTGCTACGCATGCGCGACCGCGACGGCAATGTGTGCATGCCCGGGGAGTTCATCCCCGTGGCGGAGCGCACCGGCCTCATACACCGCCTCGACATGTGGGTGGTCGACCGGGCGCTGGATTTTCTTGCCGCCCAGCCGCGCGGCGAACGCGACGTCCGTGTCTCGGTGAACCTCTCCGCCCACGCATTCCTCAACCGCGAGCTCTTCGACCTCCTGGCCCGGCGGCTGGAGATGAGCCGCGTGCCTTCGGACCGCCTGCTCTTCGAGATCACCGAGACCGCGGCGATCGAGAACATGGCGCGCAGCCGCGAGCTGATCGCCCGGCTGCGGGCCCTGGGTTGCCGTTTCGCGCTCGACGACTTCGGCTCGGGGTTCAGTACCTTCAACTACATCAAGCACTTCCCCGTGGACTACCTGAAACTCGACGGCAGCTTCATCGTTAATGTGGCCAACGATCCGGTGGATCAGGCCCTGGTGCGCCACATGATCTCCATCGCGCGCAGTCTCGGTAAGGAAACCATTGCCGAATTCGTCGAGACCGAGGCCGCATTCGAGGCCGTGCGCAAGCTCGGCGTCGATTACGTCCAGGGCCATTATCTCGGCGAGGCCCGCGAGACCCCCATCGCCCGCGTCGAGCTGCCGGGCTATGCCGGGCTCATGCCACCGGACACCGCCGGAGAGCGGCCGGCACCGCCGGGCAGCGGGGCGCGACGGGGGGAGACGGGATGAGTGCGGGGCCTGCCGCACACGACCTCGTCCGCACCCTCGGGGAGTTGCCATCCCCGCCGGAGGTCTACCGTCAGCTGACCGTCGAGCTCGAGCGGCCGGAATGGACGCCGGCACGCATCGCCCGGATCATCGGCGTCGACGCCGGCGTGACCGCTCGCGTGCTGCGCATGGTCAACAGCCCGTACTACGGCGTCGGCCGCGAGGTGGCCACGGTGGAGGAGGCCGTGATGCTCCTCGGTGCGGAGGAGGTCCGCGGCCTCGTGCTGGCCACGTCGGTGGTCGAGAGCTTCCGCGGCGTGCCGCCGGAACTGGTCAACATGGACGACTTTTTCCGGCGCTCGGCCCACGCGGCGGTGACCTGCGCCCGCGTCGCCGTGCGCGCAACCGCACGCATGGACCCGGCGCGGGCGTTCCTCGGCGGGCTGCTGCACGACGTCGGCAGTATCGTCGTATGCCTGATGCTACCCGAGGCGGCGCGCAGCGCACTCCTCCACGAACTCCATGACAGCAGCGACCCGCTGCTTACTATCGAGCGCGCGGTCATGGAGAGCGACGAGGCGGTGGTCGGGGGTGAGCTGCTGACGTCGTGGCGGCTCCCGGAGGCCGTCTCGGCGGCCGTGCGCTGGCACGTACATCCCGAGGGGGCGGAGATCCACGGTGGCCCGGCGGCGATCGTGCATCTCGGCAGCCGCCTGTCCATCGGCTTCAGCGAGGGTATCACCGATGCTGGCGGGATCGTACCGGAGACATCGCCGGCATGGGCGCTCGCGGGGCTGACGCCCCAGAACTGCGAGGGCCTCGTAGACGAGATCGAGAACGCTTATGCGGAGACAGCGGCGCTGCTGCGGTGACCTCGTCCCCGACGCTTGAGTCGGGACACGCCCCGGGCGAGAATAGCGCGCTCACGGAGGAGTGGCCGAGCGGTCGAAGGCGGCGGTCTTGAAAACCGCAGACCCGCAAGGGTCCGGGGGTTCGAATCCCTCCTCCTCCGCCAATACCCCTTTTAAAACAGTTACTTACGGCAAATAAGACAAGCCAACCAAGTAACTGTCCATCATCCCTGAAACGCTTGCTTTCCCTGTCACCACCACCAACAGGAGGTAGGCGCATGTCCACCGAGAAGATTTCCCGCATCCCCGGGCCCACGGAGCCCCCGGCCCTCGACCGTGGGGCGATCCAGAACGTGATGCCAGTCCACATGATCGAGTTCGGGAATTTCCTGGCCGACGGCATCCAGGTTCCGGCCGCCGGGGGGGCGGCCGAGAGTTTCATCCAAGACGCTGCGACCATCGCCCGGTTGCTGCATTGCGTCCGAGACGAAGACCTGGACTGCTTCGATGCCAGTACCATCCAGCACGCCGGCTGGATGATCGCGTGCCTGCTGGATAGCGCCCAGAAGTTGCAGAACGGGCCACGAACGCAGAGCGATCCGCGCGGTGGTGTCGAGGACGAGGAGGGCTGAGCCGTGCCGGAGCACCGCTGCGAAGCACTGACCGCCCGGGGCGGCACCTGCCGGCGGAAGGCGGTCGCGTATCATCCCGTGGGCCGCGGGCGCGAGGTGCTGCTGTGCCGTGAGCACCAGCGCCACGCCCAGGAACGAAGGGTGCGGCTGCGCCGCTGAGCACGAAGGCCCGGCCAAGCGCCGGGCTTTCTTTTAGCCGGCCCGCAGCTTATGCCGCTTCAATGCCTCGATGAACTCTTGCGCCTGGTCTTCGCGGGTGTCGAGTGTTACTTCCTCGCCGCTGGGCAGGGTGAGCTCAATGCGGTGGGTCTGCACGGGCTGCGCGGCGGTGCCCTGGCGCTGCACGGAGCGCGCCGTGCTCTGCTGCTGGCGGTCCGCGCGGGCCTGCTGTTGGGCTTCGCGCTCGCGGGTGCGCGCCTGCTCGATGCGGATCTGCTCGACGCGGCCGAGCTCCTGCAGCGCGCGATTGAGGTCCGCCGCGGCCTGACCGTTGCCCGCTGCCTGCGCCTGGGAGAGCTGTGAGCGGATATCGGCCCGGCGGGCGTCGAGACGCTGGCGCTCAAGCTCGACGTAGCGCCCCTGCAGGCGCAGCAGCTCGCCGCGCACCGAGTCGAGCGTACTCTGCGCGGAGTCCTCCAGACCCTGGAGCTGGTCCCGGGCCTGGCTGATCGAATCGCGCAGGGGCTGGAGCGTCTCGTCGCTGATGTAGCCGAGCTCGCTGACCGACAGCGACGCGATGCGGCGCAAATCCTCCATGCTGCCGGTGGATTCTTCCACAGCCTGCTGCATCGCGCGGAACCGGTCTTCTTGCTCCTGCAGCTCGGCGATGACGGAGCCAACGCCGGTACCGAAGCGTGACGCGGCATTCAGTGCCTGCTGGAATGCCTGGCTAGACTGGACGCCTGCCACTTGCGCTGAGCTCGTCACGTCCCCCCAGCCCGCGGCAATAACCTGCTGGGCATGCGAGAGATCGTCGGCCTGGTCCGTCAGCCGGGACTGGCGCTCCTGGACCTTCTCCAGCGCATCGTTGTACTCCTCGGCGCTGATGCGCCCTGCCTCCCATGCGTCCTTTAGCTTGCGCTCCAGCGCGTCGAGCTCGTCTATGGTGTCCGCCGTGGCGAACTGCGACTGGAAATCGCCGAGGGAGTCGATGGTCTCGTCCGCGGTGGTACGGACCTCGTCGAGGCGCTTCGCTACCGCCGCCAGCCCCTCATCGAGCTTGTCAGCCGAGACCTTGCCCTCGAGGAACATGGAGCGGAGCTGGGTGCGCAGGCGGACTAGGGCGCGGGAGGTGTCGGTTTCGCTGATCCGGCCCGCGATACGGTCGAACTGCTCAATGAACCCGTCCGCGCCCTCCCTGCCGATTTCCTCCATGCGAGCCGCCAGTCGTTTGCCGATCCGCTCCAGGTGCTCGGCGGTTACGTCGCCGGACTCGCGGAGCTTCTCCAGCTCCTCCGCCATGGCCTGTGCGGCGCTGTTGGTCTTTATCTTGTCCAGGGCAGCGACATACGCGGCGGCCAGTTGGGCACTGGTGGCGTTACCGCTTGAGCGGATGGCGCGGAAATTCGCGATCGCCGCTTTGCCCGCCGACGTCATGCCCGATTCAAATCGTTCGGCGTCCGCCCCCATCTCTTCCAGCTTGCGACTGATCAGAGACCCGGACTGATCCGCTTGATCGGCGAGCTCCTGGAACTTCGCCCGGTTTCGGTCGATCAGGTCGTTGAACTGTTCCTGGCTGATTCGCCCCTCGTCGAACGCCTTCTTGAAGGCATTCTCATTGGCGAGCAACTCCGCCTCCTCGCGGGCGTCACGGATCGACTGACGGAACTGGATGTAGGCTTGATTGACCTCGCTGACGCTGCGGCTGGTGTTCGTCCAGGCTTTGTCCGCTTCGGCCGCCTGAGCTTTCAGCCTTGCCGTCGCTGCCCGGGCCTTCTCCAGACTCGCCCTGGCCTTATCCCCGATCTCGCCGATCTTCTCTCCTGCGAGACCGAAAGCCTCAGCGATGTCCCTCCCGTCCTGCTTGAGCGAATCCCAGGTAGCTTTTGTCGCGGCAACCGCAGCATCTGCATTCGTCTTGATCTTCTCGTAGGTCTCATCGGACATGAGCCCGAGCTGACTGAAGGCCCAGGAGACACCCTGAATGACCTTCGACAGCTGAGCGAACGACCCGACTAGAACGGTGGCCACCAACTTGGCCACGCCGCTAAAGACGTTCCAAAGAACGCGGGCACCACGCGTCAAGAGCCCCAGTTGGTTAACGATCGGGCCGGTTTGGCTCTTCAGCCGATCTAAAGCCACTCCTGTACGAGTGAGGACGCCCTGAAGCCCGCCAACTTCGGATATTAAGTTCTTGACGTATTGGACCGCGCCCTGAAACGTATCGCGCAGGCGTTCCCCAAAGCGGGTAATGACTCCGCCCTCGGTCAGGTCGCGGAACGTGTCGGCCAGAGACCTGATCTCGCGTTCAATCGGCCCCATCAGCGGATCGACCAACGTGCGCCGCAGCGCATCCCATGCCGACGACAGCCCGTCGAGCGCGCCTCGCAGGTTGTCGGTGGCCTCGTCGGCCATGTCCTGCGCTGCGCCCTGGGCGTCGTTCAGCGCGGCCACGTACTCGGCGACGCCCGCCTGACCCTGCTCGAGCAGAGTGCGCAGCGCGGGCCCCGCCTCACGGCCGAAGGCGAGCACGGCCTGTTGTGCGGCCGGGCCGGCAGACTCCAGGCCGCCAATCACCTCGGTGAGGTCACTGGTCTGGATGCCGAGATCGGCGAGCTCCCGGCGCGCCTTCGACGCCGGGTCCTGTAGCTGGCTGAGAATGTTGCGGAGCGCGGTGCCCGCACGCTCACCGCGGATGCCAGCCGAGGCCAGCGCATCGAGCACGCCCACGGTCTCCTCGGCGCTCATGCCCATCTGCGCGGCCTGGACGCCGGTCTCGGACAGGGCGCGGCCGAGGGAGCGCACGTCGGTGTTCGCGAGCCGCGCGCCCTGTGCCAGGACGTCGGCGAACCGCCCGGCCTCATCGACGCCTTGCCCCATTGCGCCGAGGGAGTCCGTCACCACGCCGGCGGCTTGCGCTAGCTGCATCCCGCTCGCCTGCGCGAGCTGGAGCACGGAAGGTAGCGTTTCCACGGACTCGGAGGCGGACAGGCCCGCCCGGCCGAGGATCTCCAAGCCCTGCGCCGCCTCGGTGGCGGTGAACTGGGTGGTGGACCCCATCTCCTCGGCGATGGCGCGGAGCTTGTCCAGCTCCTCACCCGTCGCACCGGTGACGGCGCCGATGCGGTCGATCTGCTGCTCGAAGTCGGCGGCGCTGCCCAGCGCGGAACTGAAGAACCGGGACAGGGCCTGCGTGCCGAAGTAGGTCGCCAGCGCCGCACCCACCTGGGTCACCCGGTTGTTGAGCCGGCCGAGACCGGCATTCAGGCCACGCAGCACCCGGGACGCGCGATCCCGGGCACCGATGACCATGTTCACGGCGAAGTTGCGGTCAGCCATGCGACAGATGCTCCCGTTCGGTGGTGGTCACTGGGCCATCGGCACCCTCGGCAGTCGGGAGCCGCGTATGGTTGGCCGTTCGGCCCGGTGCTGCTGACGGCCCTACAGGGTCGAAAATCTCCGAAAAGCCGCGACTCTGCGTACCCGCACGGGCGCTGAGCGGAGGAAGTACCTTGCGGCTACCCCGCCCACCGGAAACCGATCTGCTTACGGTGCCAGTCATTCCTACCTACGCAGGTAGCGCGGTGCGGAGAAACAGCCCCCGTTGCCGCATGGCGTCGCGGTGGGTGTCCGCGGTGTCGGTGCCGCCGAAGCTGACGCGGCCCTCGTTGAACTCGCCGGCGTAGTACAGTGGCGCGGCGACATCACCGCCGCTGGTGTCCACGTCAGCCGCGAGAATCGCGACGGCCGTCTGGACGGACTGAGTGCCGCTCCCGCTATCGACGGGCACGAGCTTGTCGGCACCATCACGGGCCACCACTGTGCCCCGGGCTAGCACGCCTTGGCCGCCGAGAACGGTCTCCTCGCCAGTGCGAATCCCGTCCGTGCTGTAGAGCAACCGATCCGGGGTGTAGGTCTCCGTCGAAAACTCGGGCGTCATTTGCCCCTCCTGCTGTCCAAGTAATTCCCATACGCCCGCGCTTCGAGTACCTGGCGCATGTTCGAGTGGGCATCAACAAGCTGCTCCGCAGTGCAGTCGTGGCCGCACACCCCGAAGCAGGCCACCAACTCATCGAGAAGCGCCCGGCTCGGAACTCTGCCGTCCCCTTCGGCCGCCAGTGCCAGGGCGACCATCCGAACAGGCCCGCGCGCGGTGATGGACAACCGGGGGAAGCGGCGGGTCATTGAGTAGCCGATGAGCCAGCGGCAGGCGAGCTCCGGCACCAGCGCTTGCCCGTCCACGGTCGGCAGCCCGTCCTGGATCGCTGACCGAAGCGTGTCATGATCGAAGAACGGCAGGAGGCCTCGAAGGGAACACCGCCGCTCATGAACGGGCAGGTTCGGGGCGTCCATCATTCCCGGTCACTCCCCTTCGGCGGCGGCTCAACGGTCAGGAAATGGTCCACGGGGTCGGCGTCGAGATCAGGCTCGGGCACGGCGTTGCGCTCGTCAGAGGCGTCAAGGGAAGCGCGCTCGGCCTCATCCAACTTGCGTCCTTCCGTGCGGGCCTCGATCACCTCGCCCTGAAACGGTGCCGGGGGCGGGGTTTCGTCCACCTCCTGCACGTCGAAGCCGGCGGCGCGCATCTCGTCAATCAGCGTCCGCCGCTCGGCCTCTAGGGCGTCGGCCTTCTGGTCGATCTCGGCAATGCGCTGGCGGCGCTGGTCCGCGGGCAGGGCGTCGTCGCGGTACCGGTTCGATGCCTCGATCTCGGCCACCGCAGCCTCGCGGATGCGATCACCGAGTAGCGCGGCCAGCGGTTCCACGGCCGGGGTCCACCCTTCGCGGGCTGGTTCGCGGAACAACTTCTCCACCTCGAAGTCGGCACCGGCTGCCAGGCGGTTCACCTGGCTGCGGACCTCGCGGCGCCCCCGCTCCGCCCACTCGGCTAGGGTGCGATCTAGCTCGGCAATGGCCTCCTCACGAGTCACCGGGGCGGAGCGGATTGCTTCGCGCTCGGCGAGTAGGCGGTCAAGCTCGTCGTCAATGGCCTCGATTCGCTCACGAAGCCCGCGCAGGGCCTTGCCCAATCCCGTGACGGATTCTCGAACCTTACTACCCATTCGTCTCGTCCTCGCGCTTCACGTTCGACGCCAGGCCGTCGCCGAGCCCGACACGAAGCGTTCGGCGCACGGGCTCTGCTATGCCCCGTTCCAGCAGCTCGGCTGCCAGCTCGTCATTGACGTGCCGAACCTCGCGCGCCGGGACCGTCTCGGTCGCGGGCGGGGTGCCGATCCGGCATGTCTTGCGAAACTTCACTCGCATCTGTCCACCTCTGAGTTATGGCGCCGCACGAACATCGCCTTCAGTACCAGCAACCGACCACAGCAATGGAGGCGGCGACACGGGCCGGCGGCGCATTGCCCGTTATGCCGATCATCCCGCGTCGCGCTGATCCGGGACAGGATTTGAAATCGGGGTTTCGCACGCGCGCAGAATCTCACGGAGGTTGCGCGGATCGGCAGGAATGCCGGCAGTACGGGCGGCCAGCTCCAGGAGGTCGCCCTGGTGTTCGGTAAGCTCCCGGCCGCCGCTACGTGCCTCGGCGATGGCGACGGTCTGAGCGTAGATGCTGCCCGCGGGAACCAGCGATTCCCCGAGCTCGAGCAGCGCTCGGCGTCGAAGCTCGAAGCGGACCTCCGCGAGCGCATCCGCTCGGCCCCGCTCGCCGGCGAGCCCCAGGGCCTGCGCGACCGGCTCGCGGTTGAGAACTGCGCGCTCCAGGCCGCACCGGAGCCATAAACGCACGTCCGGCGGTAATGGCTCGGCCGGCGGCGTCTCGAGTAGAGCCAGCAGCCGCTCGGCACTCATCGCCCCGCCGCCCTTGCCCGCTCGCGCATCGCATAGACAACCCGGCCGCGGCGGCTGGCCTTGCGCGGGAGCTTGCGAGGCAAGCCGGCCGCCTTCTTGCGCAGGTATCGGCGACGCCAGCCGGCTCCGGACTTACGCATGATCTCCCTCCGTGTCCTCACTGAGAGCGGTTGTCGGGTAGTCGGCAATTGCCCGGAAAGCCGGCGCCAGGACCCGTGGTACGGCCTCGGGGTCTACCTTGATGCCGTGGACGCTCTCGATCTCCGTGACCAGGCGCTCCGCTGCGTACTGCACTTCAGCGCGGGCCATGGACGCCCAGTTCGCCAAGACCGGTTCGATCTCCTCGACTGGGATCAGGTGACCGAGCTCCCGGTGGTAGGAGAGTTCCTTGGCCTGCGCATCGGCATTCGCTTGGCGGGTCCGGGCCTTGGCGAGCTCACCCTGGGCGTCGCCCCCGCGGCCACCGGCCTCAGCACGAAGTGCCGCGCAGTATGCATACAGCCATTGCAGGTAGGTCCCGCCCTCCGGCAGCTCGCCAGCGGCGACGCGCTGGGCCACTGCCGATTGGCTGACGCCCACGAGCTTGGCGAAGTGCGTTTGTTTGGCTTTGTGATCGAGGTTGATGACGCTATTAATATCAAACACCTATGGAATACAGTTGACGTTGGTTAGTAGTATTACCCCCCTAAAGGACTGAAAATCTGCGAGAGAATCGCGACTCTGCGCACCCGTATCTTCCGCATCTTCAGGAGGGACCCCGCGATCCGCGCCGCGCCATCGGTCGTACCTGCCAACATCTGAGGCGCAAGCACTCTCACGCTGCACCTCGAGGCGGCGGGTCATCCCGCAACCGATCCAGACAGGCACGGCAGCGCGGGGCGTGATCATCCGTGATGATCTCGCAATGCCCCGCCAACCCGCAGACAGCTAGCAGCCGCCATCCGCCGCGGGCATCTGGTTCGCGATAGACCGCGTGCGCGGTAGAACCGTGGGTAGGGCGCATCCATCCGTGCCACCGCCGGGCGGGGCGGGGGAGTCGAATGACGGTGGCCCTGGTGCTGCAACCCGCCATCACGCCCACCCGGTACCGTCGCAGGTGGGACATCCCTCGCCGTCACAACGAGCGCAAAACCGGGGGGAGTTGGCACGCGGTGGCACGCGATCCACCTTATTGTGGCTCTTGCGTGATTCCCCCTGCGCGTGGGTGGGAGAATCTGCGTTCCATCGCGTGCCAGTCTGTAACCCATTGTTTTGGCGGTCGGAATCTGGCACGCGATGTGTTTCCGATCGCGTTCCACTCGCGTGCCAGTAGGTGGATTCGCGTGCCACTTCATGATCCGCCGCGGTCGCGAGGCGGATACCCTGGTACATCCGGACACGCCGGCCGTTGCGTCGCGGCTGCGTGACGGTGACACCAGCGACAGCAGCCTTCAGGTGTCGGCCGAAGGATTGCTCGGTGCCGGGCTGGCGACGGCCATGCTCGCCGCACCAGTCACACCACTCCTGGTAGAGCTCGCGACACTGGACCTCGGCGCCGGTCTCCACCACACACTCGTCCCGCACGAACGCGCCGATTGGGGAGCCCAGGTCCTGGAGGTCTTGCATCGCCTCGGCGGCCGACCCCGGAACCCGAAACCGGCCGCGCTCGCGTAGCCGGCGATATCCCTCAGCGGCCCAGTTGAGGATGCCGGGAAGCTCCACGAGCAACCGATCGGTGAGACCGTGATCCTCGGCCCCGTACCAGCTCCGGCTCATGATGAGAGGTGTGATGCGAGACGCGAAGGCGCCACTTTCGTCGTGGAGGGCGGGGAGCTCGTTGGTTGCGATCGCCACCCGGGCCTGGAGCTGGGCCGTATAATCCGGCAAGAACTTCCGCGGGACGCTCACATGATCCTCGCCTGATATGGACAGCAGCCGCTCGACGATGGCCTCCTGATCCGCCCGGCCGCCCAATCGCGCATCACTGACCAGGGCCGCGAGCTTGCCGATGAGGGGTTGTAGCCCGAACTCACCGGCGAGCGATCCGAGGGTGGGGCTGGCGACATTGCGGCGCCCGAGCAGGGCAGTGAGCACGCGGAGGATGGTGCCCTTCCCGGATCGTTTCGGCCCGACCAGCATCAGTATCTTTTGCTGGTCGGTCTCGCCGCTGAGGATGTAACCGAACCACTCGGCCAGCGCCTCCACCGCTTCGGGATCTTCCGGCCACAGCGCCGCCAGGAACGCCCGCCACTCCGGGCACTCGGCCTCGGGGTCATGCGCCACCGGCAGTGCGGCCACGGTGAACAGGTCCGGCGTGGCCTCGGTTCGCGTCCCGGTGGTGAGGTCCAATAGCCCATTCGTCACCACCACGGCCCCGCGCGGCGGTGGCTCGCCGGTGCTCATGTAGACCGGCGGCTCCAGCTCATCGGACAGCAGCGCCACGGCCCGCACGGCGTCCAGCACCTCGGAGACCTCGCGGGCGCGGGCGGTGGCGCCATGGCGCTCAAGGAAGTCATAGGCGAGCGCCCGGGTGGCGTCATCGCTGAGCGGCCGATACCCGCCACCGGCGTACTGGTAGGTGACCGCCTGCCATCGGACTAGGCGATGGCGCGCGGTGAGCAGCCGCGCCACGGCGGTGGGTGGCGTAGTGCGGTCGATGGTCGGGGCCGTGACCGGCTCAGTGGATCGGCCCTGTTCGGTTGCGAGCTGATCGAGATGGCGGCGCCCGCTGTCACTGGTGTCCTCAGCCATCCACACCCACCTCCCGGGCCGCGGCCCGGAGCCGGAGCGAGGCAGTGCGCAGCCGCTCGCGGTCAGCATCAGCGAGGCGACGGCCGGCCGCGAGGTCATCGGCGGCGATCGCCACCACCAGGGCCTCGCCGGCGACGGCGGCCAACACGTCCCGCGGCACCCATCGCTCGCGGGGCCGTAGCGGGGCGCGGTCATCGCGGCGGGGCGGGAACAAGTCAGAGAGCTCCAGGCCCAGGGCGGCCACCACGTCCGCGGAGGGACACCCCGCCCAGCAGTGGACCAGGATGGTGGCGTCGTCGGTCTCGCGGACGGACAGCGACGGTGAGCGGTCATCATGCGCCGGGCAGCGGGCGATCCAGCGGCCTGGCCCTAGCTCGCGGACGCGCTCCAGGCGCGGGAGTAGCGTCGCAGCCGGCCAGGCGGTAGACTGTGACGCAGTGCCACTAGCACTGTGCTGACTTGCGCCCGGGCCGCCACCCGGGCGTTTTCGTTTTTGCGGCCCGCTCATGCCGCGGTCTCCTGTGCGTACTGGACCCAGCGCCAGACGGTGGCGACGTGCGTGCCGTAGCGGGCGGCGACCGCCTTAACGGCCAGGTAGCGTTCATCTTCGGCGTTTCGGCGAGCGGGTGCGGGATCACCAGCGGCCTCGGCCTCATACTGTTCGAGGTCCGAGAGCCGCCAGCGGGTAGTGGTCGGGCCTAGTTTGATCGGGGCGGGGAAACGCATCTTCGTTCACCTCATCGCTTTGCGTCGTGCGATGGGGCCAGACTGGCGGGCGGGCGCCGTAGTTAGGAATATGGCGAGCTTGAGACGTAGTTATCTGACCGGCACGCGGCTCAATTTGTCATAGATGGACCGCTTGATCTTGTTGTGTTCGCGCGTATCAATTTCGGCTGCAATCAACATATCCGCTATTATTGCGGCCGCTTTCCAGGTGCTCGTTTGAGAGCGAAGTGCCTCCCGAAACGTTTGTTCCGCGAAAAGCGATACCCATTTTGTAGGACGTGCATTCGGAAGCGGCGGGAGCTCAGCTTTGGCGAAATGTTGCGCATGTCTTTTTAACTGGATCAGCTCATCCAGCTTGTCAGACCATACTTTTTTTTCCCGATCTGTCCTTGGAACACCTTTGTGCAACTGGTCGCTATAGAAATCGAACGCTTCCTCGAAATACTCTGCTAGCTTGCGGTATTTCTTTCGGTCTTGGTGTGCCTCTTTTAGCCCTTCCTCCCATGTGCCATCTGGGTCGCGGGCGCATCTACAGAGCCCCGAAGCGATTACGTTGTAATCAATTCGTTCAGGTTTCGGGAGATCGCGTTGCCCGATTTCCACGCCATAGCGGTCCAAGGTCGATATGACGATTCGCAACGCGTCTTCTCGGTAGAGCATTACTGCGCCTCCCGAATGCCTACCACCTCGCCCGCCGGCTCGCCTTCATTCAGGAACCGGCACCAGTCGGCCATCAGACGCTGCCGCTTCTCTAGCAATGAGCCCCGGCGGTAGGCGCGTTCTACCGCGTTGGGGATAGTGTGCGCTAACGCGGCCTCGGCGACCTCGTGCGCGTAGCTGGTGCGCTCACTGACCCAATCGCGGAAGGTGGAGCGCAGGCCGTGCGGCGTGGCGTCCACGTCCATGCGCCGCATCACCGCCGATATGCTCATGTCGCTGAGCATCCCGCCGCGCACGGCCGGGAACACGTAAGGGGAATCGGCCATGCGGGGGAGGGCGCGGAGTAGGTTCACCGCGTCGGCAGTGAGCGGCACGATATGCTCGCGTTGCGCCTTCATCCGCTCGGCCGGCACCGTCCAGGTGGCGGCGTCGAGGTCCACCTCGTCCCAAGTCGCGCCGCGTACCTCACCACTACGCGCGGCCGTGTAGACGATGAACTCCAGGGCGCGGGCGCTCACGCCCTCACGTTCGCGGAGCGCGGCCAGGAACGCCGGCGCGTCCCGCCAGGGCAGGGCCTTGTGGTGGCGCACCTTCTTGAGTTTGCCAGGGGCGGGCAGGATGGCGTCCAGGTTGCCTTTCCAGCGGGCCGGGTTCTCACCGCTGCGGTAACCCCGTACCGTCGCGTAGTCCATCACCTTCTCAATGCGCCCGCGCAGCCTGGAGGCCGTCTCGGTCTTCGTCTCCCATATCGGTTGCAGTATCTCGACCACGTGCGCCAGTTCGATGTGGTCTACCGGCAGCCGGCCAATGACGGGCGAGGCGTAGGTGTCGAGCGTGGAGCGCCATTGCTTAACATGCTTCGGATTGCGGAACTCGCGTTCTTTGCTGGCGATAAAGCGGGAGGCGCATTGGTCGAAGGTCAGCGTTGCCGCCTGAGCAGCCCTGAGCGCGTCTCTTGCGGCCTGTCGTTCGGCAACCGGGTCCACCCCCTTGCGGGCCTTCGCGCGCATCTCCGCGGCTTCTTCCCGCGCCCGCTTCAGCGATACTTCTGGATAGGGGCCTAGCCCGATGTCCCGGCGCTTGCCACAGACCATTGTTCGGAGTACCCAATACCGTGCGCCCGTGTCCGCGACGCGCAGCAACAGCCCGCCGACGCCGCCGACGGCATGAAGGCCGGGCCTGTCGAGGCGGCGCACCTCCAGGGCGGATAGCTCGCGGGCCTTCTTCGGCATGACCTACCATCCATCCAACAAAAACGTTGACATTGGATGTTACGCCGTGCGACGTTTTGCGGCAAGGGATAGGCAAGACGTTCAGCAGGGACAAAGGGTTACGCGGTTTGATGCGAGGCGATGCGATGCCGTAATGGCTGACTCCTCCTCCGCCATCTCCCCACCTGTTACGGGCACCGGCCGAGCTGATCCCCCGACGGCCAGCGACGTGGACGGTACACACCCGCCGCCCGGCCTGACCGCATCCACGCACGACCGTGAGATGAGACCACGTGCACACAACCCCGTCGCCCGTCATACACGGCGACTGTGCTGCGTGTCACCCGCTGACGTGCCCGGCTAAATGGCCGACCCCCTGTCTGCGGCACCGAAACCAATCAACGGTTTCCCCGTCCCCGGTGTCGAGAAATGCCTGATCGCGGCGCGCCACTGCGCAAGCGGAAAGGTGGCGACCTCCGGCAGTGCCGTGCGCAGCAAACGGGGCCACAGCACACGAAAGGCCTGCTGCCATGCGGCCGGCGCCATCGGCGCGATCTCGTCGCGGAGGTGAAACCGGTACAGTCCGGCACGGTTTGAACGTGAGGGAACGACCGGCCGACCGCTCAGCAGTCCATAACCGACGAACGAGCTGCCGGGCTTCATGCGTGCCAGTATCCGGGTGGCGAGCGAGCCGCCGAGGGCATCGAAGGTGAGGTCGGCCCCGTCCGCGAGACGATCGATCGCGCGATTATCGTTCTGGGACACGGGCGCGATCCCAAGGGCCGACAGCCGGGCCGCGCCACCGGGGGAGCGGAGGATACCGTTCACCTCCGCGGCACCGTCCTGCCGGGCCCAGGTGCCGAGAAGCCCGGCACACGTCGATCCGGCAGCGGTCAGCAGCACGCGTTTGCCCCGGACCGGCCAGCGCCGCAACAACATGGTTGCCGCCAAGGGATTGATGTAGCCGCGCGCGGCGACGACGTCGCCGACGTCCTCCGGTACCGGGACCGCGAGCCGGGGATCGCAGTCCACGAACCGCTGCCAGGTCCCGGCCCCCCGCAAGGGCAGGACGCGCCGTCCGATCAGCCCGGAGTACGCCGGCGACGCGTCGACCACCACGCCCACCCCCTCGTAGCCGGCGACCGCGGGCAGTGCGATCCGGTGCGCGTACGCGCCGGTGACCGGGATCAGATCGGAGGGGTTGACCGGCACGAGCGACATGGCCACACGCAGGGCTCCTTCGGGGCGGGATACCGCGTCCGACTCGACGAGCTCCAGGTTGTCCAGCGGCGGCCCGAACGAGCGGTAGCAGAGCGAGGCGTTCTTCATTGTGGTCCCTGCCGGCGAGGCCTGACCGCGGTGGTCACGGAACGATCCATGGATGAACGCAACGGTAGCAGAGGGCGGAGACGGCTTCATGCACCGGCGGTGCCCGGAGACGCCCGCGCCGCAGTCCCGGGCGTCACTGGCCGCGATGGTCCGCTGTCCGTGCCACCGCACCCGCCGTCCCGTGAGTACGCGGCGGCTTGGCGCGCGTGTGGATCAAGGGGCTCATAAAGCGGGGAGTGAAAACCAGGCGATGCCCGCGCACCCCGCCTGGACCGCGCCGCCCGCGAGCATGGCGGCGGCCAGTCCGTAGCTGCCGCCGCCGGCCGCGGCATACACCGCCCCCAGCACAGCGACGCCAGTGGTTGCACCCACCATTCGTGCAACGTTGATCAGGGAGGCGGCCGTACCGGCGCGGGCCGACGTCACCGCGCCGACCGCGACGCCCATCAGTGGTCCGGTCGCAAGGCCCATGCCGACGCCGGTCAGGGCCAGGGCGAGTTCGGCCGGAACGAGGTTGCCGAGGGGCGCACCGTATCCGATGCCGGGCAGTGCCCCGGCGATGAGAGCGATCCCGGAGCTGATGGCAAGCCGCGTCCCCATACGCCGCACCACCCGCGCGGACAGTGGTGAGACCAGAACGAACAACAGCGCCATCGGCATCAGCGCTATGCCCGCGGCGGCGGCATCCAGACGTCCGGTGCTCTGCCAGGTCAACGGCAGCAGGAAGAGCACACCGTACATCCCGAACGTCATGCCGGCCGTTGCCGTCATGGCGCCGCTAAAGGTTCCGTTGCTGAACAGGTCCAGCGGCACCATGGCGGCATGACCGCGCGAGCGCTCGATGCGCACGAAGATCGCCAGGGCGGCGACGGCCCCGACGGCCGACACGGCGGCGGCTGCGGGCCGCCCCTGCGCCTCGACGGTCGCGAAGACCAGTGCGGCCAGACCACACGCGCCGGCAACCTGGGCGGCGGTGTCGAGCGACCGGCCGGCGGCATCGGCGAACTCCGGCAGCGAGGGCAGGGCGAGGAGCACAGACGCCGCCGTAAGCGGTACGACCACCATGAAGACCGCCGGCCAGCCCAGGCTATCTATGACGACACCGCCGGCGGTGGGGCCCAGCGCCATGGCGAGCCCGTTGCAGGCAGCCCAGATGCCGAGCGCACGGGCCCGACCGGCGGGCTCCGGCCAAACCACCCGGATGATCGCCAGTGATGCCGGGACGAGCAACGCCGCCCCCAGTCCGGCGGTGGCGCGCGCGGCGATCAGGATGCCCAGGGACGGGGCGAGGGCACAGGCGAGAGACGCCGCAGTCAGAACCACGGCACCCGCGAGGAAGATACGCCGGCGCCCCTTGAGATCGCCGAGCAGACCGCCGGAGAGCAGTAGCGCCGCATAGACGACATTGTAGCTGTCGACGACCCACTGCAACGTATCCACCCTGGCCGAGAAATACACGCCGATAGGGCGGACGGCCAGGTTGACCACCGCCGTGTCGACCTGTGCCGCGAGCACAGCCAGACAGAGTGTGACGAGCACCCGCCGGCGCCGGACCGGCACGGCGGGATGAGCACCCGGCCCCGGGGCTTCGATGGAGTCCACCATAAACAGCTGACCTCGGTTGAACGGAGGCGGACAGTGTCGCGGTGATGGTGCCGGTGATGGTTCGCCGCGGGACGAAGCATCGATTCCGGTGACGCGGTACGCTGTCCCCTGCAGAGGGAGGAACACCGATGCCCGAGTCACCCGGCTTCGCCCACGCCGCCTGGCTGATGGCCGACCCGGCCCGGGCCATGATGCTCATGGCCCTGACCGATGGCCGTGCCCGTCCCGCGGGAGAGCTTGCCCGCGCCGCGGGTATTACGCCGCAGACCGCGAGCGTCCATCTGGCACGGCTGCATGCCGGCGGACTCCTGGCGATGGAAACACAGGGACGACACCGCTACTACCGCATGGCGGGCGATCACGTCGCCCAGGCGGTCGAGCAGCTCGCCGCGATACGTCCGCTGCCGCAACCGGCACGCACTGTCGTGGGTCGGAAGGGCCGGCTGCTGCGCCACTGCCGCACCTGCTACGACCATCTGGCCGGCCGGGTCGGCGTGCTCGTCACACGTGCCCTGGTGGACCAGGGCTTCCTCGTCGCGGTGGCGGACAAGCGTTTCGAGGTGAGCCGGAGCGGAGCGACCTGGTTCTCTGCGCTTGGAATTGACGTCGACACGCTCCGGCCCACGCGCCGCGGGATCGCCCGTCAGTGTCTGGACTCCACCGAACGCGAGCATCACCTGGCGGGGCCTCTAGGCCGACGGCTGCTCGAGTCACTGTGTGACCGCGGATGGCTCCGGCGTTCCCGCGAGCCGCGGGTCATACAGGTCACACCGGCGGGACGACAGGCGCTGAAACGGCACCTGGGGGTCGATCCGGAGCGGGCGGCATCCGTGGACGGGGAATAACCGTCAGTGCACCACGGCGGCCGGCGTGTGGCACTGGCCGCGTTCGCGTAGACTGGGTTGCCCGCAGGCCTTTACCACGACGCGACGGTGCCGGACCGTCGGGAGGACGTATGGACTACCGCACGGGCATCGACGCCGTGGCATTCGACCTGGACGGCACCCTGGTCGATTCCCGCCTCGACTTCACGGCCATGCGCCGGGAGCTCGGCTTCCCTGAGGGAATCGGCCTTATCGAGCACATGGAGACGCTGGGCGACGCGGCCGCGGTGGAACGGGCGTGGGCAGTGATCGAGCGGCATGAAATGGCCGGTGCCGAGGCCGCGACCTGGATCCCCGGTGCCCGCGAGTTGCTCGCCGGCCTGCATTCGGCCGGTGTGCCGACGGCCATTCTCACCCGCAATGCCCGCATCACCACCGAGCACATGCACCGGGCGCTGGATATCCCGGTGGACCTGGTGCTAACCCGGGAGGACTGCCAGCCCAAGCCCGACCCCGACGGCCTGCACCGGATTGCCGCGCAACTGGGCGTGCCCACGGCGCGCATGATCTACGTCGGCGATTTCGTCTACGATCTGCAGACCGCCCGCGCCGCCGGCGCCCATGCCTGCCTGCTGCGCAACGAGCGCAACGGCCGTTTCGCGCTCGAGGCCGACCTTATCGTCGATCACCTCGACGAGCTCGCGCTGCATCTCGGCGCGACGCGTTCCGCGGGGTGATGGAGGAGCTGGGGACACTGGAGCGGGAGCTGCACCGGTGCGTACGGCGGCAGTTCCGCGACCGGCTGCTTGTGCTGTTGCATCCGGAATTCCGCGAGATCGGCTACTCCGGGCGGGAGCATAGCCGCGACTCCATCCTTGCAAACCTGAGCGACCGGGAACCGCCCGGTGTTCATGCCGAGGGTTTCCGTTACCAGAGGATCGCGCCGGACGCCGTACTGGTGACCTACCGCGCGGCTCACGTATCGCCGGATGGCCGTCTGAGCCGGCACGCGTTTCGTTCCTCCGTCTGGCTCAGGGAATCCGGATGCTGGCGAATGATCTTTCACCAGGGGACGCCGGCCGGAGACGACATCGGGGATGCAATGTAGCGAAGCGCAAACGGCGGCGGGCCGGGCGCCGCTGTTCGGGAGGGCCACTACACCGATGGTCTTGCGGTTCCTCCGCGACCGGCGATACGCAGGCCGTTGCGGCCGGCGGCCTTGGCGGCGTACAGGGCCTCGTCGGCACGCCGGAGCACTCGCTCCATGTCCTCGCCCGGATGGGCCAGATAGGCGCCGACACTGACGGTCAGCGGCTGCCCGATGGCGCGGGCATCCGACTCGATGCTCGCGCGGATGCGTTCCGCGATCTGACCGAGCACCCGGGCGTCACAGGGCGAGAGTAGAACGAGGAACTCGTCGCCGCCCCAGCGCGCGGCGTGATCGTAGTCACGCAGGCTCGCCTGCAGTAGTCGCGCGACCTCGGTGAGCGCGTGATCGCCGGCGGAGTGACCGAGGCTGTCGTTGAGGGTCTTGAAATGGTCGAGGTCGAGCCAGATCAGTCCGAAATGACTGTGCTGGCGCGCACTACGTGCGACCTCCTCGATGAGGAGCTCCGTCATGCCCCGGCGGTTGATGAGATCGGTGAGCGGGTCGATGCGCGCGAGGTTATGCAGGGCCTCCGTGCGCGCCGCGACCTTGCGCTCCAGCTCTTCGGTCTGGGACCGGATGGCCCCGGCCATGCCGTCGAAGTGCTGGATGAGCCGGCCGATCTCACCCGGCCCGGAGGGTAGCGGGCCCGGGGCCAGGTCCCCCTGACGCACACGCTTCATCGCGCTCTCCAGGGCGCCGATCGGTCCCAGGATCTGTTTCTGAACGGCGAAGTGGAAGACGAGCAGGCTCAGCAGCAGGGCGACGGCAAACACCACCGCCACGGGCGCGAATCGGCTCACCGGCATCAGCGTGTCCAGGTCCAGCAGCGTGACCTCGTACCAGCCTATGGAGGGCAGATAGGCGATCCCGGCGAGGTGACGCTCACCGCTGACCGAGACGAAGTCGGTACGGATCGCGGTCGGCCCGCCGTCCCCTTCACGCAGGGAGGCCATCATGTCCTCGAAGCGTGCCTCGTCCGCCGGGGTGTCGAGGAGCAGGTCGATCGTGTTCTTCTGGCCCTCCGGCTTGACGATGCTCGCGAAATCGATAAGACGTTGATCACGATAGAGCTGGATCGCGCCGTTGTAGTCGACAAACAGGGTCGTGATACCCGGCTGACTGAGATCCACGATGTCCCGCAGGAAGCCCTCGAGCTCCATGCCCGTGCCCACGATTCCGAGGATGCGCCCGTCGTCGGCGCGCAGCAGGACGTCGATCCAGAGTTTGGTGACGCCGAGCTCCTCGTCCGGATTGACGTTGAGGTGGAAGTCCCGCCCCTCCTTGATGAGCCGGTAGAACCAGGCGTCCGACGGATCGTCCGGATCCAGGTGGTAGCGCAGCTCCCGCCCCTCGAATTCGTTCGCGGCGTTGTTGTGATAGTAGGCCCCGGAGTCCCGCAGCGCGACGAAGTAGCTGTTGCTGCGGAAGTTACGGCGAAAGCTCTCCATCTCCTGGAGGGCCTGTTCCTTGAGTGCGGGCTCGTCCGGCTGGAGCGCCCAGCGCCTCAGCACCAGCGAGTCGGCCAGCTGGCGGGCGAGGGCTATCTCACGCTCCAGCGGCTGCAGGAGCCGGGCGCTGTCGTATTGAACCTGGAGCTCGGCGGTCCGCTGTCCCCACTGCTCGATAATGCCCTCGGCGATGCGCTGGAAGGCGACCCAGGCGGCAACGGAGGCCAGCGCGATCAGCGTCGCGGCAAGGAGCAGGAAACGGGTCTTCAGGCTCACGGACTCGCACCCCTGGAGCGAAGCGCTTCGTCAGCGCGTATCACAGAGTGGCGAATATCCGTGCGCCACCCCCCTTCACTGCACATGTACCGGTCCCGGCTGGAGAACGCAAACGGCATGTGACACCGCCCGGCGTGTGCGGCACGGGTTATGTCCGTTCGTGGACGGCCACCGCGGGGGCGGCTTTCCGGATACAGCCTTCCGTGAGCCGGAAGGGCTATAGCCCATCGATCCACGGCCGATATAATGGTCGTCGGGGATCAACTGGACGGGACGGGGGCAATCATATGGCCAAGGCTATGGGCAGCATCGATCAGCGCACTCAGCTGGCGGGACACAACCGCTTCGAGATGCTGCTGTTCAAGATCGGGCGGCGACACTTCGGGATCAACGTGTTCAAGATCCGCGAGGTGATACGCTCACCCCGCGTGACGGTCATGCCGGACTCCCGCCCAGGCGTGCGCGGTATCGCGCACCTGCGGGGGCAGACCATCCCGATCATCGATCTCGCCCAGGCGATCCGCTCCACGGAGCACGGGGACGCCAGCTCGGTGGTGATCACGGAGTACAACCGGACGGTACAGGGCTTCCTCGTCGACGAGGTGGACCGCATCGTCAACGTCAGCTGGGAGGATGTCCTCCCGCCTCCCCAGCACATTGCCGACCGCGGCTACGTTACCGCGGTAACCCGCGTCGACGGTGTCCTCGTGCAGATCCTCGACGTGGAAAAGGTCCTGGCGGAGGTCATGGGCGATCCGGTGCCCCTGGATGTGGACTTCCAGCACAGCACCGCGCCCGCCCAGCGCAACCGCTTGCTGGTGGTGGACGACTCCAGCGTCGCCCGCAACCAGATCCGGCGCACGCTCGAGCCCTCGGGCTGGGACGTGACCGTGGCCAAGAACGGCGAGGAGGCCCTGGAGTGGCTGCACGACACGGACGAGGAAACACTGGCCTCGGTCGCGCTCGTGATCTCCGATATCGAGATGCCCCGCATGGACGGTTACACCCTGACCAGCCGGATCCGATCCGACGAACGCCTGCGCGGTCTGAAGATCCTGCTCCACAGCTCGCTGTCCGGCGTATTCAACCGGGCGATGGTCGAGAAGGTTGGTGCGGACGACTTCCTGGCGAAGTTCGACGCCAGCGAGCTGGGCCGTTACGTGAACGCGATGCTGGAGGAGGGCGAGGGCGTCGCCGGCTGACGACGCCCGCGATCAGAACCGGTACTCGACCCCGGCGGAGAACATCGGGACGTAGCGGAAGCTTTCGAACTGCGTGCTCAGTGCCGCCTCCTCGCGCATACGATCGAGCTGATCGTTGCGGTCGAGGTCCGTGACGCCCTCGAACTTCACGCCCATGTCGAGCTGCAGCCCCAGCCGGCTGTCCTCGCCGAAGTGCTGGTCCCAGCCCAGACCGAGGTAGGGCGTCCAGTCACCGCTGCTGTCGAATCCGTAGCTGGTCGCGTCATGACCGTCGTCCATGCGCGCGCGGCTCTCCTGCCAGCCCCAGTCGGAATTGCCGTAGAAGGCGCCGCCGGTGAGGCGTACGCCGGAGGCGGCGGGGAATTCCCAGTCCACCATCGCCGATGCCCCGAGCCCCTGCCGCCCGGTGGGGACATAGCCCCGCCAGCCGCTGCCCACCGTTGGATCCGTGTCCGTGCTGATTCCGAAACGGACATCCAGCGCCTCGCTCAGCTCGGTGGTGAGCTCGAGCTGCGGGCGCATGGGGCTGTGCCACACGTCACCGGCCGCCGCCGGCCCGGTGGTAGCCGCCAGAATCGCCAATGTCCCCAGTATACCGTTGAGATAACGCATGGCCGGGCCGTTAGTCCTCGGAATCCGGCCCCATTATGACTGAATTTGTCCCCCGAGGCACGTCCTTCCCACGGGAGCGAACGGTCCTGTCGTCGGCGCGACGAAGCCTTATAATCCTCGTATTACGTTTGCATGAAGGTACCCATGACCGTTCCGGTTCAGTCCTGCTGGGTGAGAGAGCGCTTCGCCGCGGCTCGCATGCCGGTCCGCGCCGCGATCCCGGAGGACGCCCCGCTGCATCCCGCCGCCGTGCTCGTGCCACTGGTCGAGCGCCCCGAGGGCCTGCACCTGATCCTCACACGCCGCACGCCCCACCTCCGTGCCCATGCGGGGCAGATCAGTTTTCCGGGCGGACGCATCGAACCGCACGACCCGTCCAGTCTGGCCGCCGCCCTGCGCGAGGCGGAGGAAGAGATCGGTCTGTCGCAGACGTCGGTCGAGCTGCTCGGATCGCTGCCCGAGTATCCCACCGGCACCGGTTTCCGCATCCAGCCCTGGGTAGGACTGGTGGATCCGCAGGCGCACCTGGTACCGGACCCGGTGGAGGTGGACGAGATCTTCGAGGTGCCGCTCCAGTATGTGCTCGACGTGACCAACCACCGCCCACACCCGGTCAGCCACGGCGGACGTCGCTACCGCCTGTGCGCGATCCCGTACCGGGACTACTACATCTGGGGCGCGACCGCGGCGATCCTCCGCGACCTCTACCGCCTGCTTGCCGATTGCCCCGAAGCCCCCGAGACCCCCTGAGGCGCCGCGATACCATGTGCGAGCTGCTGGGCATGAGCGCGAACGTCCCCACCGATATCTGCTTCAGCTTCACCGGACTGATGCAGCGTGGCGGCCTCACCGGGCCCCACCGGGACGGCTGGGGGATCGCCTTTTACGAGGATCGCGGCTGCCGCATCTTCCACGACCCGGCACCGAGCGCGGACTCCGAGGTGGCGAGGCTGATCCAGCGTTACTCCATCAAGAGCCGCAACGTCATCTGCCACATCCGCCAGGGCACCCATGGCCCGGTCACGCTGGAGAACACCCATCCATTCCAGCGTGAGCTCTGGGGCCGGCCCTGGGCATTCGCCCACAACGGGCGCCTGCGGGGCGTGCGTCGCTGGCCCATGCGTCACTACCGGCCCATTGGCAACACGGACAGCGAGTACGCCTTCTGCTGGCTGCTCGGCGAGCTCAGGGAGCGGTTCCCGCGGCCGCCGCGGCGGCGGGAGACGGCCTGGCGCTACCTGCGCCAGCTGTGTGCACGCCTGCAGGAGCAGGGCACATTCAATATGCTGCTCTCGGACGGCCAGGTGCTCCACACCTACTGCTCGACACATCTGCATTGGCTGACGCGCTGCGCGCCGTTCGGCGAGGCGCGGCTGCGGGACGCCGAGGTGTGCGTGGATTTCGCCGAGGTCACCACGCCGGACGATGTGGTGACGGTCATCGCGACCCAGCCACTCACGGACAACGAGGTCTGGAGCCCGATCCGGGCCGGGGAGATGATCGTCTTCGAGGGAGGACGGCCGCGGCGGGTGGAGCCGGGGGCGCGCGGGGCGATCACCCCGCTGCCGCTGCATCATCCCCGCCACGGTGCCGTGACCCGGTAGGGCCTGTCGTCAGCCCTCGCTCAGGAGCCGGCGCAGCTCGATAATGGCTGCATTGGCCCGGGCGATGTAGGAGGCCATGGTGAGCGAATGGTTGGCAAGCAGCCCGAAGCCATCGCCGTTGAGCACTACCGGGCTCCAGACCGGGCGCTGCGACTGCTCCAGCGAGCGGATGATCTGATCCATGCTCGCCTCCGCATTCTTGTCCTCGAGCACCCCGGCGAAATCGACGCGTACCGCGCGCAGAAAGTGCATCAGCGCCCAGGTGCTGCCCCGCGCCTCGTAGAAGACATCGTCGATCTGCAGCCATGGTGTCTCCGCCACCACCGAAGCGCCGCGACCCGGGGTCGCCTGGCGGGCGGCCCGGTCTCCGGCGAGATCGGTGTTGTAGCGGTATTCCCCGACGCTGGCACTCAGGCGCTGTGCGAGGCTGCCCAGACGCTTGTTGACCAGTCCCAGCCATGCGTTGAGGTTGTCGGCACGGGCGTAGAACTGGGTGTCCGCATTGTCCTTGTCGATGAGGCGCGTGAAGTACCGGTCCACCGCGTCGATGCCCTTGCGGTACTCCTTCTCCGAGGCGGGGAACCACCAGGAGTCCGAGGGAAAATTGAACTGCGGCTCGGCGATGGCGAGGTCCGTGTCCTCGGTGGACTGCGAGCGTGAACGGCTCATGTCGTTGCGCAGGGCCTGGGCCAGATCGCGGACCTGCACGATTACACCGAATTCCCAGTTCGGCATGTTGTCCATGATCACGCCCGGGGGCATGACGTCGTTGCCGATATAGCCGCCCGGCTTGTCGAGCAGCCGGCCGGCGACGTTCATGAGCGTGGCGGTGGTAACGCTGCCGGGTACCGACTGGGGATCGCGCCCCTCGGGCATGCGCTGCGCCGTGGCCGCGACCACGCCAAAGGCCGCCGGCGACTGGCTCCAGTACCAGCCGAGGCCGGCCACCGCCAGGATGGCGACGACGATCAGCGCGCCGACCAGCCCGATCCCCCGGCGATATCCGGTACCACCGCCGCGGCGCGTGGTGGAGCGGTTGCGAAGGCGTTGAAACAGCGACATGGGGCGTTCCTGTGCGTCGAGACCGTCGGCCCGGACGAAAAAACCCGCGCCCAGAGGGGCGCGGGTCCTGGATCGGCCGGGAAGGCGTGTTTACTTGTACATCGCCTTCTTGAACATGCGATCGATCTTCTGGGCGTTCTGGTCCGCCGTCGACTGCGCGGCCTGGGCTGCGCTCATGGCATCGTCGGCGGTCGCCTGTGCATCCTCAGCGGCGGCCATGGCGGCGTTGGCCGTGGACTGGGCCTCGTTGGCGGTGGACTGGGCGTCCTCGGCGGTCATCATCGCCTCGTCGATGCGCGCGTTCATGTCCTCACGCGCCTGGGAGGCACAGCCGACGAGCAGGGCCATGGAGGCCGCAGCGGCGGAAATCTTGAGCGCAGTGCTGAGCGTGGTAGTCATGGAGCAACTCCTTGCCTTGTCGTGCATAGGGTTTGGTCGAATGTCGCTCAACCGCCCGACGGACGGTTTATGTGGCCCAATCATCACTGTTCACCGCGGCCGTTGCAAGCCTGTCCGCGGCCGGCAGTCGTGTCGGCGCTACCGTCAGCGAATGACGACACGGCTGCCTTCGTGAATATAGCCCAGAAGGCGGTCGATCTGTGCGTCGGTAAGCGCAATGCACCCTTCGGTCCAGTGGAAGCGCTCATGCCACTCGGGGTCGGCGCGGCCAAGACCGTGCAGCCCGATGTAGCCGCCGAGCACCGTGTCCTGGGGCAGTGGACGGCCATCGTAGGCGATCTCGCGCAGCTCGCGGTAGCGCGCATTATCAATCACACCGCGCTGATAGGCGCGCGAGAGGTGTTCCAGGGTTGGATAATCAAGACCGATGAAGACGTGGAAACGGCTGGAACGGTCGATCCGCGTGACCCGGTAATCCCCGGTCGGCGTGGTGTCGTCACCGTTCAGGTGGAGGTCGGCGACGCCGCCGCGGCCCCAGGAGATGTCCTCGAAGACATCGACGACACGCCCGCCGTCGCGCACCTCCACGAGGTCACGGTCCGTATCGACGAGGACCCACGGGGCCGCCGCTGCCGCGGGCGCCAGCACCAGGAACAGCAGCGCGAGCAGCACACCGCGCGGGCTCACAGGAGGAACCGGTACAGCGCCGCCTCGTCGAACGGCCAGCCGAGCTCGGCGCCGGTGTCGCCACGGCGCAACACCGGGATGCGGATACCGTAGCGTGCCTCCCAGTCGTCATCGTCGAGGATCTCACGGACCTGGATATCGATGGCGAGCCGTTGCGCGATCGGATGCAGCATCTCCATGGCCTCCTCGCAGAGACCGCATCCCTCGGTGGTATAGAACTCGACTGGACCGGTAAAGGACATGATGGATCTGGTTCTTGCCGGATTAGCGGCGCAGTCTGCCACAGCCGGCGGCCTACGGGGACCATCGTCTGCCGATAACCGCGGCAACCGCGCCCACGGGATCGGGACTGCGTCGGCGCCGTCGACGGAGGCCACCTACTGAAGCGACAGGCCCGGCCGGTGTACAATCGCCCGCCACGCCAGCCGCGAAGCCCGCAGGAGCCGATGGCGAACGAGCACGAGACCGATACCCACCGCAGCGCAGCGGCGACGGGCCGCCGGCCGGATCCCGACCGGCGCCTGTCCGTGGCGCCGATGATGGACTGGACTGACCGGCATTACCGTTACCTCATGCGGCTGATCACCGGCCGGACCCTCCTGTACACCGAGATGGTGCCGGCGCAGGCGTTATGGCACGGCCGCGCCGGGCGCTTCCTGCACTTCGACGCATGCGAGCACCCGGTCGCCCTGCAGGTGGGCGGTGCCGACCCGGAGCAGCTCGCCCATGCCGCAGCGCTTGCCGAACGGTGGGGCTACGACCAGGTCGACCTCAACTGCGGCTGCCCCAGCGACCGCGTCCAGTCCGGGCGCTTCGGGGCCTGCCTGATGGCCGAGCCGGCACTGGTAGCCGAGATGGTCGCGGCCATGCGTGCGGCCACGCGGCTGCCGGTGACGGTGAAGACACGCATCGGTATCGACCACCAGGACAGCGAGGCCTTCCTGGCCCGTTTCGTCGAGACCGTTGCGGGCGCCGGCTGCACCTCGTTCACGATCCACGCCCGAAAGGCCTGGCTGAACGGACTCAGCCCCAAGGAAAACCGCAATATCCCGCCGCTGGACTATGACCGCGTCGAGCGGCTGCGCGCGGCCTTTCCGGGGCTGGAGGTCGTGCTGAACGGCGGGGTCATGGACCTGGACGAGGCCGAGGCACTGCTGGCGCGCTTCGACGGGGTGATGATCGGCCGAGCCGCCTACCAGACCCCCTTCGTGCTCGCCGAGGCGGACCGCCGGGTCTTCGGCGCGACGACGCCGGTTCCGGACCGGGTCGCCGTGGCCGAGGCCTACATGGACTACGTCGCCCGCGAGATCGCCGCGGGTGAGCGCCTCTCGCGGATGACCCGCCACCTGGTCGGGCTGTTCCAGGGCCTGCCCGGTGCCCGCGCCTGGCGTCGCCACCTCAGCGAACACGGGCCGCGGCGCGACGCCGACGCCGCCGTGATCGCCGACGCCCTGGAGCACGTCGCCGGCGCCGCTGCCTGATTCAGCCCTCGAGGCGGAAGAACGCGCGGGCGTTGCGCGTCGTCGCCTCGGCCAGCGCCTCCGCGCTCTCGCCGCGCAGATCGGCGACGCGCCGGGCGACGTGGACGAGAAACGCCGGCTCGTTGCGTCCGTGGGGCGGTTTCGGCCGCATGTCCCGGGGCGGCAGAAAAGGGGCATCCGTCTCCACCATCAGCCGGTCCCCCGGGATATCGCCGAGGCATTCCCGCAGCGCGCTTCCGCGACGTTCGTCGCAGACCCAGCCGGTGACCCCGATGTGGCAGTCCAGGTCGAGCAGGGGATGGAGCACGTCGCGGCCGTCGGTAAAGCAGTGCACCACCGCCCCGGGGAGGGCGTCACGATAGTCCGCAAGGATCGCAGTGAAACGCTCGGCCGCGTCGCGCTGATGGAGGAAGACCGGAAGCCCGAGCTCGGCGGCGAGCTCCAGCTGCGCGGCGAAGGCATTTTCCTGCGCCCGGCGTGGCGAGAAGTCCCGGTTGAAGTCGAGCCCGGTCTCGCCGATGGCCACGGTCTTCGCCCGGCCGGCGAGGGCGCGGACCGCTGCCGCGGTGTCCGCGTCCCAGTCCGAGGCGTGATGGGGATGGACGCCGGCGGTATTCACGCAGTCCGCCGCGTCCGCGGCCAGCGCCGCGGCGGACTGCGAGCCCGCCACGTCGACACCGGTCAGCACCATGGTCTCCACCCCGGCGGCGCGGGCCCGTTCCATCACCGCATCGCGGTCCGCGGCGAAGCGTCGGTGGGTAAGGTTGACCCCGATGTCCACCAGGGGGCGGAGTTGATCCATGGCGCGCTCCCGTTTCAAATGATGGCCCGGATGGTAACGCGGCGGCACCGGCGGTGTCGCCGCGGCCCGTGTCACCCCTGTGGAGGGAGCGATGAACGAGCCGCTGGACTGGAACGCGATTCCCATGGACTGGGTCGGCGACTATGTCGGCCGGCGGGCCGCGCTCACCCCGGACCGGTGCGCGCTGATTGAGGCGGAGACCGGCCGGCACTGGCGCTACGACGAGCTCGACGCCGCCGTGGCCCGCACCGCGCACTGGCTCACGGATACCCTCGGTATCGGCCGTGGCGACCGCCTGGGGCTGGTGACCCGCAATACGGTGGAGGCCGTGCGGGTCTATCTCGCCTGCGGACGCACCGGCATCGTGCTCGTGCCCCTGAGCCACCGCCTTGCCGCGGCTGAGATGGCGGCGCTCGTCCACCGCAGCGGTGCCCGAACAGTGCTCGTCGATCCGGCCCTGGAGGACGCCGTCGCCGGGGTCGGCACGGACGCCGGCGACTGGCACCGGCTGGACGCGGACGCCATTGCGGCCCAGGACGCCATGCCCGCGTCGCCCTCCGGGAATACCGCCCTCGCGCTCAACGAGCCGTTCCTCTACGTGCACACCGGGGGCAGCACCGGCGTGCCCAAGCTCTGCATCGTCTCCCACCGGCAGATGACCTGGAACACCCTGGAGCTCATCGCCGCCAGCCCGGCCGGCCTGGGCGAGCGCCGCGAGCTCCTGCTGTTCCCGCTCTATCACATCGGCGGCTGGAACACGGTGACACCGATCCTCCATGCCGGCGGCTGCGTGGTGCTGCTGCCTGGCTTCGATCCGGTGGCGGTGCTCGGCGCGGTCGCGGCGCACCGCGTGAACCACTTCGGCGCCGTGGAGGCGATGCTCCGCGCGATCAGCGCGGCACCGGGGTTCGCCGATACCGATCTGTCGTCGCTGGCCGGAATCACCACCGCGGGGGCACCCTGCAGCGACGCGGCGATGGTGCCGTTCCGCGAGCGCGGGATTGCGGTGGGCCAGAGCTACGGCCAGACCGAGGCCGGGCCGTCGAACTTCATCCACCTCGGCCGCGGCGACGACCCGGCGGCGCTGGTCCGTCACTCGGGGAGCGTGGGCACCGCCTTCCCGCACTGCGACTACCGCATCGTCGCCGACGACGGCGCCCCGGCGCCGCGGGGCGGGGCGGGGGAGCTGTGGCTGCGCAGCCCCCATGCCTTCGACGGCTACGTCGACGATCCGGAGCGTACCGCCGCCGTCCTCGACGCCGACGGCTGGGTCCACACCGGCGATCTCGCCCGCGAGGACGAGAGCGGGCGTGTCAGCATCGTCGGCCGCGTGGATAATGTGTTCGTGAGCGGCGGCGAGAATATCGCCCCGGAGGAGATCGAGACCGTGCTCCTTGGCCACGAGGCCATCGCGGAGGCGGGGGTCTTTCCGGCCGCGGATCCGCACTGGGGGGCGGTACCGGTGGCGGTGCTCGTGCCCGCGGCAGGGGCGAACCTGCCGGACGCCGAGTCACTAGGGGAGTGGCTGTCCACGAGGCTCGCCCGGTTCAAGCACCCGAGACGCTATATCCGGGCACAGTCGCTGCCGCGCACCGGTGCGGGCAAGGTCGACCGCGACGCCCTGGCCCGCACCGGCGGTGCCTGATCGCCTCACCGCCCGCCATGGCGGGCCGACAACCGACGGATGGACCATGACTCACGCACGCGTACTCATCGTCGCCGGTTCCGACTCCGGCGGCGGCGCCGGCATCCAGGCCGACATCAAGGCCGTCACCGCCCTGCGCGGGTATGCCATGACGGCGATCACCGCACTGACGGCGCAGAACACTCTCGGCGTCCAGGACGTCTTCCCGGTACCGCCGGCGTTCATCGCCGAGCAGATGCGCTCCGTGCTCGGCGACATCGGTGCCGACTGCGTCAAGACGGGCATGCTCCACGACGCCCCGGTAATAGAAACAGTAACGGAGATGCTAGAATTGATGGCACCGACGGTGCCCCTGGTGGTCGACCCGGTGATGGTCGCCCAGAGCGGGGACCGCCTGCTGCGGACCGCGGCGGTGGAGGCACTGCGCACGCGACTGGTACCGCGAGCGAGCCTCGTCACGCCCAACATCCCGGAGGCCGAGGTGCTGCTCGAGCGGCGGATACACGACGAAGCCGACCAGATCGCCGCCGCCGAGGCCCTGCTGGCGCTCGGCTGCGGCGCCGTGCTCGTGAAGGGGGGCCACGCCGCCGGCGAGACCATCACCGACGTCCTCGCGACGCCGGCAGGCACCGAGTGCCTGCGCCAGCCGCGGATAGCGACGGAGTGCACCCACGGCACCGGCTGCACGCTGGCCTCCGCAATCGCCGCCGGGATCGCCCGGGGCATGGAGCTCGCGGGCGCCACCGAGCGCGCGCGATGCTACCTGCAGCGCGCGCTGGCCACGGCGACGCCTCTGGGCGGCGGGCACGGGCCGGTGAACCACATCCACACGGTTTCGGAGTTCGACGGGAAGAGCGCATGATCCGGCTGTCCACCAAGAGCCGCTATGCGGTGAGCGCGCTGATGCACCTGGCGATCCACGGCGGCGACACGCCGGTGCCGCTGGCCGAGATCTCGGTGTGCCAGGGGATCTCCGTGTCCTACGTGGACCAGATCTTCACTCGCCTGCGTCACGCCGGCCTGGTGCAGGGCGTGCCGGGGCCCGGGGGCGGCTACCGCCTGACCCGCGACCCGGCGGAGCTCGGCGTCGGCGAGATCATCCGGGTGATGGAGGCGGACGGCCGCGGCGGCCCCCGCGGCGGCAGTGCGCTCACCCGCGCGCTGTGGGACAACCTCTCCCGACGCCTGGACGCCTACCTGGACGACATCCGCCTCGCCGACTTCGTCCAGCGCCCGCAGATCCGCGAGGCCCTGGCCCGGCAGTACGCCGGCGGGCACTGGCGCTGCGACGTCTGCGGCGCGCTGGCGCACCGCAGCGCGCCGGCGGCGGAGGGCCACCGGGCGTGACCTACGTCGTCACCGAGCCCTGCATCCGCTGCAAGTACACGGACTGCGTCGAGGTCTGCCCCGTGGACTGCTTCCACGAGGGGCCGAACTTCCTCGTGATCGACCCGCAGGAGTGCATCGACTGCGCGTTATGCGAGTTCGAGTGCCCGGTGGACGCGATCCATGCGGACGACCGCGTGCCGGCAGGCCAGGAATACTTCCTGGAGATCAACGCCCGGCTCGCCGGACAGTGGCCGGTGATCACGTCGATGAAGGCGCCGCCGGCGGACGCCGACGACTGGGCGGCGGTCACCGCCAAGCTCGATCAGCTCGAGGAGTGAGCACCGCGCCCGTAGCGCCGGGCGACGTAGTCCTCGACCAGCTCCACGAACTCCTCGCCGATGCGCTCGCCCTTGAGCGTGACGGTCTTCTCGCCGTCCTCGTAGACCGGGGCCACGGGCTTCTCGCCGGTGCCCGGCAGGCTGATACCGAGATTGGCATTGCGGCTCTCGCCGGGGCCATTGACCACGCAGCCCATCACCGCGAGGGTCATGTTCTCGACACCGGGGTAGTGGTTCCGCCACTCCGGCATGCGCTCGCGGACGTGATTCTGGATCTGCTCGGCGAGCTCCTGGAAGAAGGTGCTCGTGGTCCGCCCGCAACCGGGGCAGGCGGTGACCAGCGGCGTGAATGCCCGCATGCCCATGGTCTGGAGCAGCTCCTGGGCGACCACCACCTCCCGGGTCCGGGACTCGCCGGGCTCCGGGGTGAGCGAGATGCGGATGGTGTCGCCGATACCCTCCTGCAGGAGCACCGCCAGCGCCGCCGACGAGGCCACGATGCCCTTGGAGCCCATGCCCGCCTCGGTCAGGCCGAGATGCAGCGGGTAGTCGCAGCGCGTGGCGAGATCGCGGTAGACCGTGATGAGGTCCTGCACCACGCTCATCTTGCAGGAGAGGATGATGCGGTCGTGGGGCAGCCCCAGGGCCTCGGCCTTCTCGGCGGAGTCCAGCGCCGAGCGCACCACTGCCTGCTTCATCACGCTCGCCGGTGGGGCGGGCTCGGACAGGCGGGCGTTCTCGTCCATCATCCGGGCCAGCAGGTCCTGGTCCAGGCTGCCCCAGTTCACGCCGATACGCACCGGTTTGTCGAGGTCCCGGGCGATGTCGATCATGGTCGCGAACTGCGGGTCGCGCCGGCGGCCCTTGCCCACATTGCCGGGGTTTATGCGCAGCTTCGCCAGTGCCGCCGCGCAGTCCGGGTAGGCGGTGAGCAGACGGTGACCGTTGAAGTGGAAGTCCCCGACCAGGGGCACGTCCACACCCATGTCGTCGAGCCGGCGGCGGATCGCCGGCACCGCCGCGGCCGCGGCCTCGTTGTTGACGGTGATGCGCACCAGCTCCGAGCCGGCCCGCGCCAGGTCCGCGACCTGGACCGCCGTGCCGACCTCGTCGGCGGTATCGGTGTTGGTCATGGACTGCACGACGACGGGAGCATCGCCGCCGACGGTGACGCCGCCGACGTCGACGGGCACGCTGTGGCGCCGGTTAATCACGGATTCGGACATGGACCTGGGTGTTCACGCATGCAGCGGGTGTAGTCCGCTCATGATACTAACCCGCTTACGGGTAATACCACCTCTTCCCGAACGGATACGCGATGCGCGCGGGGTGCCGGCCCACACGGCGAGGGGGCTGCCATACCGGGGCCCGTCGGTGCACGGCGGGCATGCCTGCGCTGCTACACTGCACGCCTCGTGTCCACGGGCACACCATCCGGAGCTGAAGAGTGGCGTTAGCTATGTCCGCCTCCGTCATGCAATCGCTGCCGGGACACCGACTCGGTGTTCTCCTCGTGCTCATCGCGGCCGTGACAAGCGGGTGCGCCGCGTTTCCCATGGGGCAGGGCGACGACAAGGCCGCGGCGGATCGTGCCTACGAGGCCGGTCACTACCGGCTCGCCGCCACGCGTTACGAGCGCTACCTTGAAACAGCACCCAGAGACCCGCATGCCTGGTACCGGCTCGGTAACGCGCGGGTGGAGCTCGACCGGCTCCGGGCGGCGGAGGCCGCCTTCTACCAAGCGCTTGATGCCGACCCGGCAATGGCCCGGGCCCGCCACAACCTGGGACTGGTGCAGCTCCGGCTCGCGTGGCGCTCCCTCGTCGAGGCGCATTCAGGTCTGCCCGCGGATGCCGCACGGGACGAGCGAACCACGGCACTCGCCGCCTGCCTCCTTCGGGGGCTGCAGACCTGGCAGGGGGCCGGGCACTGTCCGCAACGCACTGAGACCGAGGACAAGCCATGATCGACTGCTACAGCTGGCCGACGCCCAACGGCCACAAGGTGCATATCGCACTGGAGGAAATGGGCCTGGACTATCGCGTCCACGGCGTGAACATCGGCAAGGGCGACCAGTTCGAGCCGGAGTTCCTGCGCATCAGCCCGAACAACAAGATCCCGGCCATCGTGGACGAGGACGGCCCGGAAGGCCGGCCGATCAGCGTCTTCGAGTCCGGCGCGATCCTGTTCTACCTCGCCGAGAAGACCGGGCGCTTCCTGCCGGCGAACGGCGAGGCCCGCTACCGCGTCATGGAGTGGCTGATGTTCCAGATGGGCGGGCTCGGCCCGATGCTCGGCCAGGCGCACCACTTCCGCAATTACGCGCCCAAGCACATCCAGTACGCCTACGACCGCTATACCAACGAGACGTCCCGGCTGTACCGGGTCATGGACCGTCGTCTGGGCGAGTGCGAGTGGCTGGCCGGCGGGGACTACAGTATCGCCGACATCGCCGCCTACCCCTGGATCCGCCCTCACGCGAACCAGGGCCAGGACCTCGCCGACTACCCGAATCTCAAGCGCTGGTACGACACCATAGAGGCCCGCCCGGCCGTGCAGCGCGGCGTGTCCGTGCTCGCCGATTCCCGCCAGAACGGTTTCGACGAGGAGGCCAAACGGCTGCTCTTCGGTGCCGGGCAGTACCAGCGCCGCTGAGCCGGGTCACCTCAGGGGGCACTGCCGGATGACGGCGGTCGCAGACCTGCCTCGATGAAGTCGAGGACGGTCTCGATCGCCGGCTCCTCCGGCATCTCGCCCTCCCAGGTGGCGTAGCGCTTACCGAAGAAGTAGGTCATGCCGATCAGCGCCCAGGCGAGGGCGCGGGGGTCGCCCTGGCGGACCTCGCCGCGTGCCTGTGCCTCGGCGATGCCGCGCTCGTAGCCGGCAAGCAGCGTCTCGTAGTAGCGCTGATGCACGTCCGGGTCCACGAACTGGGACTGCATGACGATGCGGTAGAGGTTCTTGTGCGCAAGCGCGAAGCGCAGGAACTGCCGGAAGCCGGTGCGCTCGACCTCGATACGGTCGTTGCAGCCGCGCACCGCCTCGCTCTGGGAGCGACGGAGCTCGCGGCTCATGTGCTCCACCAGGGCCCGGAGGATGGCCTCCTTGGATGAGAAGTAGATATAGAACGTGCCCTGGGCGACACCGGCGCGGCGGGTGATATTGCTGATAGAGGCGCTGTGAAACCCCTTCTCGCCGAATTCCTCCTCCGCTGCATCGAGCAGCTTCTGGCGGGTGCGCTCCCCTCGGGCGGTGGCGGGTGTAACCGGTTTTGCCACGAACTGCCTCTCCTTCTTGTGCCTCACTGGCCGACTGCGGGATGCCCGTCGGGCGGCGTCCCGCGCCCCGACAGGGCGCGGCGGCCCTGCCTCGGTGCCGGCGCCGGTAGCGTCATATCCCCGGCGGCCGGTCCATCGCGTGGATGATCCGTAGCCGGCATCCCCGGCCGTATTCTGGCGCTGGCGGCCGGGGGCGTCCATACTCGCCCCTCGCAGAGCAGGAAGATCAGAATGCCTCAACACCCCGTAGACCGTTTGATCGAGATCATGGCCGCCCTGCGCAACCCCGATGGCGGCTGCCCGTGGGATCTGGAACAGGACTGGCGGAGCATCGTGCCGCACACCCTCGAGGAGGCCTACGAGGTGGCCGACACCATCGAGCGGGGCGACTACGATCACCTCCGCGACGAGCTCGGGGATCTGCTCTTCCAGGTGGTCTACTACGCCCGCTTCGCCGCGGAGGAGGGGCGTTTCGATTTCCACGACGTCGCCAACGCCATCGCGGACAAGATCGTGCGCCGCCACCCCCACGTCTTCGGCGAGGCGGAGGAACGCGACGCGGAAAGCCAGACCCGCGCCTGGGAGTCGATCAAGGCGGCGGAGCGCGCGCAGCGCGCCGACGGCGAGGGCCGTAAACCGGGGCTGCTGGACGACGTCCCGCGCACGCTCCCGGCGCTCAGTCGAAGCGTCAAGCTCCAGAAACGTGCCGCGCGGGTCGGCTTCGACTGGAACGAGCCACGGCCGGTGATTGCCAAGCTCCGCGAGGAGCTCGCGGAGCTGGAGGACGCTATGGCGAGCGGCGACGGTGACCACATCCACGAGGAATACGGTGATCTGCTGTTCGCCTGCGCCAATCTCGGCCGCCACCTCGGCAGCGACCCTGAGCAGGCGCTGCGGGCCGCCAACGGAAAGTTCGAGCGCCGTTTCCGGGGCCTGGAGACCGTGCTCGCCGAGACGGGCCGGCAGCCGGGGGAGTGCGATTTCGACACCCTGGAGGCCGCCTACCAGCAGGCCAAGGCGCGGGACAAGACGGCCGCCGGCGGGGATTGATCCGGCCGACGCCGTAACCGCGGTGCTGCCGTCTGGCCGTTCACCCCCTCAACACCGGGAAATGCAAGGTCGGCCGCTGCCCGGGGTAGTCGACATTGCCGGCACCGCAGGAGGGGATGTTGGCTGCCAGGAGCAGCCAACCTACGGGATCTGTCGCCTGGCCGTGCAACCCCGAGACATACGAGATCGGCTGCGCCCGGCAGACGAGATCGTCGCGGACGGGCACCGGGGGGGGTAGGTCGTGCACGACCGCAGGCCGTGTGCGACGCCGCTGAGACCGGCCCGGAATGTCGCACGCCTTATGGCGCACGAGCTACCCGAACGTCCATCCTCTATCCCGGAGTAGCTCGGGTCGGTCGCACACGGCCGCGGGCCGTGTGCGACGCTGTCGGGACCCGTCCGGGATGTCACACGCCTGCGGTGCACGACCTGCCCGAACGTCCATCCGCCCCCCGGACCAGGATCAACGTCCAGGGTTGTTCACACGGACCTGCTGGCAGCGTCGTCCGGGTTGTCCCTCCGCTCTCCCGGGGAGGTGGCGAGTGAACAACCTGCCGGAAGGTCACAGCTGGTCGTGATCTTCCAGCAGCAGCACGTGCAGCCGCCGTGGTCCATGCGCCCCGAGCTCAATGGTCTGCTCCACATCCCCGGTGCGCGACGGCCCGGTGATGAAGTTCACCGTCCGGGGCAGATCGCCGTCGGCGTGCAGCCGCGCCCAGGCAGTCTCCATGTAGTCCACGACGTCGCCGGCCCGTAGCACCACGACGTGGTGTTCGGGCAGGAAATTCAGGCTGGTGGGGTTATCCGGCCCGGAGCGGAGCACCAGCGTTCCGGTCTCCGCGATGCCCGCCACGGCCACCGTCACCGACGCCGGTGCCGTGCGCACGCCATCGATCCCCTTGGCCACGGTCACTTCCTGCGTCCATTCCAGCCCGGCGAGGAGCGGATCGGCACCGATCTGCACCGGCCCGCCGGGGGCCCCGGCATCGAGCAGCACCCGGGCCACCGCCGCGGGGATATCTGCGCGGGAGGCGATCCGCTCCGAGGTGGCAGCCGCGGCCTCCAGGCGCGTGAGCAGCCGCGTGACGTCGTCGCCGCTCCATTTCGGGCGCGGCGCGGGCGCCGCCATCAGCGCCCGGCGCTCCGCCTCGATGGCCTCGGGGTCTGGCGCGGCCTCGCGACCGAGGGCGCGGCGGATGGTGCTGAAGAAGCGCTGTGCCGTGTCGCTCATGCGTCCTCCTTGCGCTTCGCCCGCCAGGCCGCCTGGAACGTTGTGCGCGAGGGCAGGGGCAGGTCACGCGCGTCCGTCCAGCCGCCGGCCAGGGGCATGCGCCGCGCCGCGCCGCCGCGGCGGCCGCCGATCCAGCGCAGCACCCGGGTGCCGATCCGCGCGAGGGGGTGATACAGGCGCGGACGCCGGGCCACCCAGCCCCAGGCCTGCAGCGCCCAGCGGGTCGTGCGATGCCCCAGGTGGGCGTCGAACTGCCAGTCCCGCAGGTGGCGGATGAGGTCGGGCAGGGGGATCTTCACCGGACAGACGCTGCCGCAGCGCCCGTTCAGGGTACAGGCGTTGGGCAGGTCCACGGTGCCGTCCAGGCCGCGGAACATCGGCGTGAGCACCTGGCCCATGGGGCCGGGGTAGACCCAGCCGTAGGTGTGCCCGCCCACGGCGCCGTACACCGGGCAGTGGTTCATGCACGCGCCGCAGCGGATGCAGCGGAGCATGGAGCGGAACTCGTTGCCCAGCATGCCCGTACGGCCGTTATCGAGCAGCACCACGTGGTACTCGTCCGGGCCGTCGGGGTCGTCCGGACGCCGTGCGCCCGTGAGGAAGGTGGTATACGCGCTCATGTCCTGCCCGGTGGCGCTGCGCCCGAGCAGGCGCAGCATCGTCGATGCCTCCTCGGTACCGGGCACGAGCTTCTCGATGCCTGCAATGACAATGTGCACCCGGGGCAGGGTGGTGCCGAGATCGGCGTTGCCCTCGTTGGTGACCAGCGTGACCGTGCCGGTGTCGGCGATCAGGAAGTTTGCGCCGCTGATGTCGACGTCCGCCTCCAGGAAACGTTCGCGCAGCACCTGCCGCGCCTCGGCCACCAGCTCCGGGGCAGGGCGCAGCGGACCGTCGATGCGGTGGTGGTGATGCTCGTCGAACAGCCGTGTGATGTCCGCGCGGGTCTTGTGCACCGCCGGTGCGATGATGTGACTCGGCGGCTCCTTGGCAAGCTGGATGATGTACTCGCCGAGGTCCGTCTCCACCAGCTCGTGCTCGCGCTCCAGGGCCTCGTTGAGCGAGATCTCCTCGCCGGCCATGGTCTTGGACTTGATCACCCGCCGCGCCCCGGCATCACGGCAGATGCCGAGGATGATCTCACGGGCCGCCGCGTCGTCGCCGGCGTAGTGCACCTGGCCGCCGCGCTCGCTGACGTTCGCGGTGAAGCGGGCGAGGTAGTGGTCCAGGTTGGCCAGGGTGTGGTCCTTGATCGCCGCCCCGCGCTCGCGCAGCGCCTCGAAGTCCGGGAAGGCCTCCACCGCCCCGGCACGCTTGGCGACGAATCCGCCCTTGGCCGAGGCCAGCGCCGTGCGCAGGTTGTCATCGGCGAGGGCCGCGCGCGCATTCGCCTTGAACGTGTGGGTCCGGGCCTCCATCAGGCGTCCTCCTCGCCGATCGCCGGCGCGTCGCCCATGTCCGCGAGGACCTCGGCGGCGTGGTAGGCGCGCACGCCGGAACCGCGCCGCCGTAGCCGGCCGGCGATGTTCATCAGGCAGCCGAGATCGCCGGCGAGCACTGTCTCCGCGCCGCTCTCCTCGATCCGCGTGCTCTTGTCGTCCACCAGGCGCTCGGAGATCTCCGGGTATTTCACGCAGAACGTCCCGCCGAAGCCGCAGCAGACCTCGGTGTCCGTCATCTCGGTGATCGTGAGTCCCTCCACGCTGCCGAGCAGCGTCCGCGGCTGGGCCTTCACACCGAGCTGGCGCAGCCCGGAGCAGCTGTCGTGATAGGTGGCGTTCGCCGGAAAGCGCGCCGTCACCCGGCTCATGCCGCGCACGTCGACGAGGAACGCGAACAGCTCCCAGCTGCGCGCCGCCAGCGCCTCCGCGCGCTCGCGCCATGGGTCGCCGTCCTCGAAGAGCTCGGGATACTTGCGGAGCTGGCCGATGCACGAGCCCGAGGGGCCAACCACGTAGTCGCACTCTTCGAATGCCTCGATGGTCTGGCGCGCAAGGGCCCGGGTATCGGGGAGATCGCCGCTATTGTAGGCCGGCTGGCCGCAGCAGGTCTGGCCCTCGGGCACCTCCACGGTGCAGCCGGCCTGCTCGAGCAGCCGGACCGAGGCGAAACCGACGCGGGGGCGGAACAGGTCCACGAGGCAGGTGACGAACAGCCCGACCCGGGGCTGGCCGCTTGTCGTCGCTTCAGTCATGTTGTCACAACCGGGGCCTTCGTTATTGGTCTGACCACGTTACCCGCGGGGGCCCGAAAGCTCAACCGGCCGGCGGCGGTTTGAAAAACGCCACCAACACCCCACGTCGTCCATGACGACGGTAACGCAGGTTACCGCTTTCCATCCGTGACCAGGGAGGACGCACCATGGCACTCAGCGAGCAGAGCTGCACCCCGTGCCGCGGCGGCACCCCGCCGATGTCCCGCGACGAGGCGGAACGCCATCTCGGCCAGCTCCCGGAATGGCGGCTGGAAGAGGATCCCATGCGGATCATCCGCGCGTTCCGGTTCGGCGACTTCGCCTCCGCGCTGGCGTTCGTCAACCAGGTCAGCGAGCTTGCCGAGGGGGAGCAGCACCACCCGGAGATCCACTTCGGCTGGGGGCACGTGGAGGTCGAGATCTGGACGCACAAGATCCAGGGTCTGCATGAGAACGACTTCATCCTCGCCGCCAAGATCGATCGGCTGATTTAGTGTCCTGACCCGGGAGACGCGCTGGCGATCCCGTACACTGCGGTATACTTTCTGCAGCCGTGCCGGCCGGGGGCGCGGCGGGGAGCAGGGACGATGCCGCAGGGCGGAAACAACGCGCCGACGGAGCAGGGCGAGGCCGTATTCCGCACGGAATCGGTCACCAAGACCTATCGGGTGGGCGAGATCGACGTCGTCGCCCTGCGCGGCGTCACAACGCAGCTGTACGCCGGCGAGTTCGCGGTGATACTCGGCGCCTCGGGCAGCGGCAAATCCACGCTGCTCAATATCCTCGGTGGCCTCGACGTCCCCTCCGGCGGCCGGGTCCTGTATCGCGGCCGCGACATTACCCACGCCGGTGAACGTGAGCTCACCGCCTACCGCCGCCATCACGTCGGCTTCGTCTTTCAGTTCTACAACCTCATCCCGAGCCTGACGGCACGCGAGAACGTCCAGGTCGTCACCGAAATCGCCGACGACCCCATGCCCGCGGAGGACGCGCTGGCACTGGTCGGCCTGAGTGCCCGGCTCCATCATTTCCCCGCGCAGCTCTCCGGCGGTGAGCAGCAACGGGTGGCCATCGCACGGGCGGTGGCGAAGCGCCCGGCGGTGCTGCTGTGTGACGAGCCTACCGGTGCGCTCGACTCGCAGACGGGGATCCGGGTACTGGAGGTGCTGCTGCGCGCCAACGAGGAGGTCGGCGCCACCACCGCGGTGATCACCCATAACGCGGTCATCGCCGGGATCGCCGACCGCGTCGTGCACATGAGCGACGGCCGCATCACGGGCGTGGAGGTGAACGCGGAGCGCCGGCCACTGGAGAGCCTGAGCTGGTGAGAGGGGCGTCCGCACTCCGGCGCAAGGCCCTGCGCGATCTCTGGAACCTGCGCGGGCCGATGCTTGCGATCGCCCTGGTTCTCGCCAGCGGGGTTGCCGCCTACGTGGGGCTCAACACCACCCACACCGGGCTGGAGCGGACCCGGGACACCTTCTACCGGGACTACCGTTTCGCTGACGTCTTCGTCTCGCTGAAGCGGGCCCCGGAGACGGTCACCTCGCGCCTCGCCGCCATTCCCGGCGTCGCCTCGGCACGCACGCGGGTCGTTGCCCGGGCCAACCTGGAAGTGCCTGGCTTCCCCGAGCCCGCCACCGCACAGCTGGTGAGCATCCCCGACGGCCGCCAGCCCGGGCTGAACCGTCTCTACCTGAGCCAGGGGCGGTTGCCACGTACCGCGGCCACCGACGAGGTGGTGGTCTCCCAGTCGTTCGCCGAGGCGCACGGCCTGTCCCCGGGGGCAACGCTCGGCGCCATCATCAACGGACGCCGGCAGCCCCTCAGGGTGGTGGGCATCGGCCTCTCGCCCGAGCACATCTACCAGATCCGCCCCGGCGACATCCTCCCGGACTTCGAGCGCTACGCGGTGATGTGGATGAACCGCACACCGCTCGCGACCGCCTACGACATGGACGGCGCCTTCAACAGCGCCGTGTTCACCCTGACCGCCGGCGCCGAAGCCGCGGCCGTGGTGGACCGGGTCGACGCCGTTGTGGACCGATACGGCGGTCTGGGCGCCCACCCCCGTGCGGACCAGATCTCCAACCGCTACCTCGCCAACGAGATGCACGAGCTCGGCGTCCTCACCCGCACGATACCGCTGGTGTTCCTCGCCGTGGCGGCATTCCTGCTCAACGTCGTCGTTCACCGGCTGGTACGGAACCAGCGCGAGCAGATCGGCATCCTCAAGGCCTTCGGCTATCGCGACGTCACCATCGCTATGCACTACGCCTCGATGATCCTGGCCGTGGCGATGGTGGCCGCGGCCCTCGGCATCGCCCTGGGCGGCTGGATGAGCCACGGGATGAGCACGGCCTACCAGGGTATCTTCCGCTTCCCGTTCTTCATCCACCGCCTCGACCCGGCTACCGCGGTGATCGCCGTTGCCGCCACCGCGGGTGCGGCGCTCGCGGGGGCCCTCGGCGCGGTGCGCGCCGCCGCGCGCCTGCCGCCCGCCGAGGCGATGCGTCCCGAACCGCCCCCCACCTATCGGGCAAGCCTGCTGGAGCGCAGCGGCCTGCGCCGGCTGCTTGATCAGCCCACGCGCATGGTGGTGCGCCACCTCGCGCGCAACGGCGGCAAATCGGCGCTGTCCGTGCTCGGTATCGCCGCGGCGGTGGGCATCATGATGCTCTCCCGGTTCGGCACGGACGCCATCGATTACATGCTGGATATCCAGTTCGGCCTCGCCCAGCGGGAGGACGTCACCGCCACCTTCACCGAGCCCACCGATCACGACGCCCTCTACAGCCTCGCCGCGGACCCGGCGGTGGGCTTCGTGGAGCCGTTCCGTGCGATATCCGTGGAGCTGGTCAACGGCCGGCACCGTTATCGCACCAGCATCCTGGGCCTGACACCGGGAAGCCGGCTGCACCGCGTGCTGGACGACACGCTCCATCCCCTGCGGCTGCCCCGGGACGGCGTGATCCTCACCGACTACCTGCGCGAGCACCTCGCACTGAGCACCGGTGGGAGCGTGCGCGTGCGGGTGCTCGAAGGGGCCCGGCCGGTACTGGATATCCCAGTGGCCGGATTCGCCCGCGAGTACCTAGGTGCACAGGGCTACATGCGCCTGGACGCGCTCAACCGCCGTCTCGACGAGGGCCGGGCAGTCTCCGGCGCCTACCTGGCCACCGGTCCGGAGACGGCGACGGCACTCGCCCGCAGACTTCAGCTCATGCCGAGGGTCGCCGGTGTCGGACTCCGACGTCGCAGTATCGAGAGCTTCGACGAGAGCATGGGCCGGATCATGGCCGTGTTCACCCTGATCAGCTCCGCACTGGCCGGCAGCATTGCCTTCGGGGTGGTCTACAACAGCGCCCGGATCGCGCTGTCCGAGCGGTCCCGGGAGCTTGCGAGCCTGCGGGTGCTCGGCTACAGCCGCGGCGAAGTGGCCTATATCATACTCGCCGAGCTGATCGTCCTGACGCTCGCCGCCATCCCGCCGGGGTTCCTGATGGGGGCGGGCCTGTGCTGGCTGCTCGCGCGGGGCTTCAATTCGGACCTCTACCGTATCCCGCTGGTCATCGGGCCGGTCACGTACGGCCTCGCGGCGGCAACGGTACTCGCCGCCGCGGCCCTGTCGGCGGTGCTCATCCTGTTCCGCCTCAACCGGTTGAGCCTGGTGGCCGCACTCAAGACAAGGGAGTAAGACACGTGACCTGGTCCAGACGCATCGCCGGCGCCGTGCTCGCGGTGGCTGTCCTCGGCGGCCTCGTATACGCGTTCCTGCCGGCCCCGGCGCCGGTCAGCCTGGCTGTGGTGGCCCGGGGACCGCTGGCGGTGACCGTCGAACGTGAAGGCCAGACCCGGGTGCGCGACCGCTATGTCGTGGCCGCGCCGGTATCCGGCGCCCTGCGCCGCATCGACCTGGACGTGGGGGACGCAGTGGGCCCGGGCACGGTACTCACCCGGATCGACCCCCAGGAGCCGGAGCTGCTCGATCCGCGCTACGAGGCCCGGGCTCGGGCCGACGTGGCGAGCGCGGAGGCGGCCCTGCACGCGGCCGCCGCCGACGTCGGTGCGGCGGAGGCGGAGGCAGAGCGGGCCGCCACCGAGCTGGCCCGGGTGAGCCGGCTGCACGAGCAGGGCTACGCTCCGGCGCAGAACCTGGATATCGTCCGGGCCACCGATCGCCGCGCCAAAGCCACGCTGCGCTCGGCACGCTTCCGCGTCCAGGTCGCCGCCGCCGAGCTCGCCTCGGCGCGCGCGGTACTGCACTATGGCGAGGGCGACAGAAGCGGCGAGGGCATCGCCGTGCGCGCACCGGTGGCGGGCCGGGTGCTCGCGCTGCCCCGCGAGAGCGCCGGTCCGGTGGAGCGGGGCGCGCCGCTGGTGGAAATTGGCGACCCGGCCTCGCTGGAGGTGCGCACCGATGTGCTGTCCGTGGACGCCGTGCGCATCCATCCCGGCATGCGCGTGGACCTGACGGGGTGGGGCGGGGACACCACGCTCGAAGCCCGTGTGAGCCGCGTGGAGCCCGCGGCGTTCACCAAGGTCTCGGCCCTGGGCGTGGACGAACAGCGCGTCTGGGTCACCTCGCAGCTGGCCTCGCCACATGCGCAGTGGAACCGCCTGGGGGACGGCTACCGGGTCGACTGCGCGTTCGTGCTCTGGTCCGGCGAGGGCGTCCTCCAGGTACCCGACAGCGCCGTATTCCCCCACGGTGGCGGTGAGGCCGTGTTCGTCGCCAGCGGGGGCAGGGCGCATCTGCGCGAGGTCGGGACCGGCCGGCGCAGCGGGCTGCAGGTGCAGATCCGCTCGGGGCTAGAGGCCGGCGAACGCGTGGTGATCCACCCGGACGCCACACTGGCGGACGGTGACCGCATCCGCGAGCGCGCCGGCGGCTGAGACCGGCGCCGCTCGCCTATTCCCGGCGCCACTCCCCGGAGCGCCCGCCCGCCTTGTACACGAGCCCGACGCCGTCGATGGTCATACCGCGGTCAAGCGCCTTGCACATGTCGTAGACCGTGAGCAGCGCCGCCTGGACCGCGTTCAGCGCCTCCATCTCCACGCCGGTGCGTTCGCGGGTCTCCGCACGAACGCTGCAGTGCACCGCACCGGCCTCCGGCTCGGGGGTCAGCGTGACCTCGACATGGGACAGCGCCAGGGGATGACACAGCGGCACCACGTCGGCGGTGCGCTTCGCCGCCATGATCCCGGCGATGCGGGCGGTAGCCAGGGCGTCGCCCTTTTTCAGATCACCGGCGACCAGCGCCTCCAGGGTCGCCGCGGCCATTCGGATGCGGCCCTCGGCCACGGCGACCCGGTGGCTGCGGTCCTTTTCGCCGACGTCGACCATGTGGGCCTCGCCGCGCTCGTTGATGTGGGTCAGTTCGCTCATGGCTGATTCCGGTGCCTTCCAGGCGGATGCGTGTCTGTCGTCGACCCGTATTGCGCCCGATCACCGGACATGCCGGCAAGGCCGCCCTGCGCCCGGTGACGCCCCGGCGAGCTGGCGTTGGCAATGACCGGGTTAGTAGTATTGCGGCACGCTAACCCGCCGCCCCCGGCGGGGCAACACCGACGGAGGAACCCACCATGTCCGACGACCGCCTTCAGCGCGGCGAGGCGATGCGCCGCCGTGTGCTCGGCGATGCGCACGTCGACCGCTCGCTGGCGAATGCCAGCGACTTCGACCGCGAGTTCCAGGAGTTCGTGATGCGCACGGCCTGGGGTGATATCTGGAATCGCGAGGGCCTCGCCACGCCGACCCGCAGCCTGATCAACCTGGGCATGCTGGCCGCCCTCGGCCGCATGGACGAGTTCCGCGTGCACGTGCGCGGTGCGGTCAATCAGGGGTGCAGTGTGGAGGAGATCCGCGAGGTACTCTTCCAGGTGGCGGTCTACGCGGGCATGCCGGCGGGGATGGAGGGTTTCCGCCACGCCCGGCGAGTGCTCGAGGAGATGACGGCGGAACCGGGGGCGTAAGCGGTGCTGCTCCGTATCCTGGAGATCATCGTCCCGGTCTTCGGCCTGGTGCTGGTGGGCTACGTCTACGGCCGACTGCGCCCGGCGGACATGTCCAGCGCCAACCGGTTGAACGTCAACGTCTTCGTGCCGGCGCTGATCTTCTACGTGCTCTCCGAGCGCATGAGTGCCGACCTGTCTCTGGGCGGCGCGGCGCTCGGCGCCGCCGCGGTGATCCTCGGCTCCGGACCGATCGCCTGGCTCATTGCCCGGCGCACCGGCTGGGACGTACGCACTGTCGTGCCGCCGGCGATGTTCAACAACGCGGGCAACTTCGGACTGCCGCTGGCGGTCTTCGGCTTCGGCGAGAAGGCACTGCCCGTTGCCGTGGTGATGTTCGTGGTGGAGAACTCACTGCACTTCACCGTCGGGCTGTGGCTGCTCACCCGGCGAATCGGCGCACGCGAACTCGCGGGCAACCCGATGGTGGTGGCCACCGCCGCCGGGCTCGTGTGCATGGCGTTCGGCTGGCATCTGCCGGGACTGGTCCTGCCCGGCGTGGAGATGCTCGGCAACGTGGCGATCCCGCTGATGCTGGTCGCGCTGGGAATCCGCCTCACGGAGGTGGATCTCTCGTACTGGCGGATCGGCATCGGTGGCGCGCTGATGGCCCCCGTCACCGGGCTGATCATCGCGGTGCCGTGGGTGCTGATCTTCCAGCCCCCGCAGCCGGTGGCCGGGCTGTTGCTGGTCTTCGGGGCGCTGCCGCCGGCGGTGCTCAACTACATGCTCTCGGAGCACTACGACCAGGAACCGCAGGCGGTGGCATCCATCGTCGCGCTGGGCAACCTGATGTCGCTGGGCATCATCCCCGCCGTTCTCTACTTCGCGCTGCCCTAGACCACGCGGAAGTCAGGCGGGGCGGCGAGGGAGGTCGGCGGTCGCCTCGCCGGTGAAACGTTCGGGGAGAGAAAGGGGAAAAGGGCCGGGCGGCGCGGGGGATGCGCCGCCCGGTCTGCCGTGGTCCGGGCGTCAGCCGAAGAGCTCGTCGATCGCGGCGATCTCGTCCAGGGACTCCGGATTCGCCAGCGCCTCGCGGTTGTTGACGGTGTCGCCGCGGAGGATCTTGGTCACCGCCAGCTCCACCTTCTTGCCGCTGCGGGTGTAGGGGATCTGGTCGACGGCGACGATCTTCGCCGGCACATGACGCGGGCTCGCCCCCTCGCGGACACGGCTGCGGATCTTGCGCCGGAGCTCGTCGGTGAGCGCCTCGCCCTCGTTCATGACCACCATGAGCACCACGCGGACATCGCCGTTCCACGGCTGGCCGACGACGATGCTGTCCGCGATCTCGTCGATGGTCTCCACCTGGCGGTAAATCTCCGCGGTGCCGATGCGCACGCCGCCCGGGTTGAGCGTGGCGTCCGAGCGGCCGTGGATGACGCAGCCGCCGGTCTCGCTGAAGCTGATGAAGTCACCGTGAGCCCAGACACCGGGGAACGTCTCGAAGTACGCACCGCGGTAGCGGGCGAAGTCCGGGTCGTTCCAGAACTGTACCGGCATACTCGGTGCCGGCTGGGTGCAGACCAGCTCGCCGCGCTCGTCGATGACCTCCTCGCCGTCCTCGTTGAACGCCTTGACGTCCATGCCGAGCATCGCGCACTGGATCTCGCCGCGGCGGACCGGGAGGATCGGGCAGGCGCCGACGAAGCAGGAAAGGATGTCCGTGCCGCCGGAGATGGAACCGAGGAGTACGTCCGGGCTGATGTGCTCGTAGACGTAGTCGTAGTCCTCCGGCAGCAGCGGCGAGCCCGTGGAGAAGACGACCCGCAGGTTGGAGAGGTCGTGGTCCTCACCCGGGTGCAGGCCCTTGTTGCGGCAGCCACCGAGGAACTTGGCGCTGGTACCGAAGTGGGTCAGCCCCTCGCGCTCGGCCATCTCCCAGAGGACGTCCAGGTTGGGATAGCCCGGCGAGCCGTCGAAGAACACCACCTCGGCACCGGTGATCAGGCCGGAGACCAGCCAGTTCCACATCATCCAGCCGGTGGTGGTGAAGTAGAAGAACGTGTCGTCACGCTTGACGTCGCCGTGGAGCATCAGCTCCTTGCTGTGCTGGAGCAGCACGCCACCGCCGCCGTGGACGATGCACTTCGGCGCGCCGGTGGTCCCGGAGGAATAGACGATCACGATGGGGTGATCGAAAGGCACCTGCTCGAAGTGCACCTCGCCGCCGCGGCCCTCGCTGAGCGCCGCGTCCCAGGAGACCACGCCGGCGTCATCCGGGATCGGCTCCTCAGGCAGGTTGGAGATCACCACCGCGCACTGGATCGAGGGGATACGCTCGCGCAGCTCCGCGATCTGCTCCAGACGCGAGAAGGTCTTGCCGTTATAGCCGTAGCCGTTGACGGCGATCAGTACCTTGGGCTCGATCTGGCCGAAGCGGTCGTGGATGCCGTTGGCGCCGAAGTCCGGCGAGGCGGAGGACCAGATCGCGCCGAGCGCAGTGGTGGCCAGCATCCCGATCACCGCCTCGGAGGTATTGGCGACGATGCCCGCGACCCGATCGCCGGGGCCGACGCCCTGCTCGCGGAGGAAGCGCTGCAGGCCCGCGACCTCGCCGAGGAGCTCGCCGTAGGTGAGCTGCTGGCGCGGCCGGGTCTCCGAGATCTCCGTGATCGCGACCTTCGACGGGTCACCGTGCAACGCCTCGCGGAGCAGGTTCTCTGCGAAGTTCAGCCGCGCCCCGGGGAACCACTCCGCGCCGGGCATCTCCCGGGCGCCGAGCACCTGCTCGTACGGTGCCGAGGCGATCACCCCGGTGTACTCCCAGATCGTCGCCCAGAAGGCCTCGA
>WBJT01000027.1_pt1 | contig 44997 bp, 45 predicted proteins | sample 5109881 | NCBI WGS metagenome assembly WBJT01 (sample SAMN11895465, study PRJNA545514) | wastewater metagenome | isolation source: saline BTEX enrichment culture, original innoculum from Kuwait petroleum... | place: USA:Stillwater, OK | collected 2018-09-01
GTGCAACCGAATTGACATAGTGTTGATTCGACACTAAGTTGGAGGCTCCTGTACGTGGAGGGACACGACGGTGCGCGAGGCGGAGGCGGTGTGCCCGGCCGGCTGGCTGGGGGTGTCCGCGGATGTGGTGGTCTTCAGTGTCGGCGACGACGCGTTGCGGGTGCGCCTGCAGCGCCGGCACCGCACGCCGTTTGCCGGCAGCCTGGCGCTGCCCGGCACGCTGCTTCGCGACGATGAGTCCCCGGAGGAGGGGGCCCAGCGGGTGCTCGGCGGCGACGTGGGACTGGACCGTGTCTACCGCGAGCAGCTCTACACCTTCGGCCGTCCCGGACGCGATCCCCGCGGGCGGGTGGTGGCGGTGGCGTACTTCGCGCTGGTGCCGGCGAGCGTGGCGGCGGGGCTGCCGGACGGGCCGGACGCCGCCTGGCACGCGGTGGACGCGCTCCCGCCGCTCGCCTTCGACCACGCGGAGATGGTGGCCATGGCGCACCGCCGGCTGTCGGCCAAGCTCGCCTATTCCACCATCGCCCTGGAGCTGATGCCGGAGCGTTTTACCCTCAGCCACCTGCAGGGCGTTTACGAGGTCATCGGCGGCGAACCGCTGGACAAGCGCAACTTTCGCAAGCGCATTGGTGCGCTGGAGTGCGTCGAGCCCACCGGCGAGACCTACCGCGCGGGCAATCACCGCCCTGCGCGGCTGTACCGGCGCCGGACACCGGGCCGGGTCGAGATCATCAAGTGACACCGGGTGCGTCCTGGTGTGGGGAGGACTGGCGATGAACAACGCCGAGCCGGCACGCACCGGCACACACCTGCGGGCCGAGGCCTTCAGCGCGGACGAGACCCTGCGCGCCGGTGAGGCCGATACCCTGCGGGCACGCATTCGCGAGCTGCTCGAGGCCCGCGACGCGGTGCTCGTGGCGCACTACTACACGGCCCCGGAGATCCAGGCCCTGGCGGACGAGACCGGCGGCCACGTCTCGGACTCCCTGGACATGGCGCGCTTCGGCGCGGATCACCCTGCCTCGACCCTGGTGGTGGCGGGCGTGCGCTTCATGGGTGAGACCGCCAAGATCCTCACCCCGGACAAGCGCGTGATCATGCCCGAGCTGGAGGCGACCTGTTCGCTGGACGAGGGCTGCCCGCCGGACGAGTTCGCCGCCTTCTGCGACGCCCACCCGGAGCGCACGGTGGTGGTCTACGCCAACACCAGCGCGGCGGTGAAGGCGCGTGCGGACTGGGTCGTGACCTCCAGCATTGCGGTGGACGTCATCCGGCACCTCCACGCGCGCGGCGAGCCGATCCTCTGGGGGCCGGACCGCCACCTCGGCGATTACATCCGCCGCGAGACCGGCGCGGACATGCTCCTGTGGGACGGGGCCTGCATCGTCCACGAGGAGTTCAAGGGTAGCGAGCTCGAACAGCTGCGCGCGCGCTACCCCGATGCGCCGGTGCTGGTACACCCGGAATCGCCGCGCTCGGTGGTGGAGCAGGCGGACGTCGTCGGCTCGACCTCGCAGCTGCTGCAGGCGCTCACGACCTCGTCGGCATCGCGGTTCATCGTTGCCACCGACAACGGCATCTTTCACAAGATGCGCGAGGCCGCGCCGGACAAGGAGCTCATGGAGGCGCCCACGGCGGGGCGCAGCGCCACCTGCCAGAGCTGTGCCCACTGCCCGTGGATGGCGATGAACGGCCTGCGCAACCTCGCCGGTGCGCTGGAGCGCCTGGACAACGAGATCTTCGTGGACGAGGCCGTGGCCGAGCAGGCCCGGATCTCGCTCGGGCGGATGATGACCTTCGGCCGCGAGCGCCGCCAGGCCGTTCTGGGCAACGGCGACGCCTGAAGGCGGCGGCGATGGCGGGGTTGCCCGTCTAAACTGTCCATAAAGGCATCGTCCGGAGACAGTGCTATGGGCAGGGGCAGCGCGTTGGTCGTCGGGGTTGGCCCCGGGCTCGGTGCGGCGCTGGTACAGCGTTTCGCCGCCGGTGGTCTGAACGTCGCGATGATCGCCCGCGGCGCCGAGCGGCTGGCCGATATCGCCGCCGGTATGGACGCCGACGAAGGGCAGGTCCTTCCCTATCCCTGCGATGCCACCGACGAGGCCCAGGTGGCAGCCGTGTTCGACGCCGCCGACGCCGAGCTCGGTCCGGTGGAGGCGGTGGTGTACAACGCCGGGACTTTCGAGCCCGGCGGTATCCGCGACATTTCCGTGGCCACCTTCGAGCGGTGCTGGCGGGTGGGGTGTCTGGGTGGTTTCATCGTCGCGCGCGAGGCCGCGCGTCACATGGCACCGCGGGGACGGGGCAGCCTGCTGTTCACCGGGGCCACGGCGGCATGGCGCGGCGGTGCCGGGTTCGCCACCCTCGCGGTCCCCAAGTTCGGCATCCGTGCGCTCTCCCAGAGCCTGGCCCGGGAGCTCGGGCCCGAGGGTGTGCACGTGGCCCATGTCGTCATCGACGGGCGCATCGGACCGCCCGACGGGGCCGCCGACAACGACCGGCTCGAGCCCGCTGCGATCGCCGAGAGCTACTGGCAGCTCCACTGCCAGCCCCCCAATGCGTGGACCCAGGAGCTCGACCTGCGGCCCGCCACGGAACGTTTCTGACCGGCCCACCGAGTGACGGCACCGGTGCCAGCGGTTATGGTGCGGGGCACCGTGGGTGTCCGGCACCCGTTTCCGGCCTGGTTGGCGACGACAGGGATAACGGCATGCAAGCAGTACCGATCATTCAGGTGGATGCCTTCACCGCGACGGCCTTCGGCGGCGTGGCCTGCGCCGTGGTACTCGACGCGGATGGCCTCGACGACGAGATGATGAGCACGCTCTCCGACGAGCTGGGCGTCTCCGCGACCGTGTTCGCCATGGATCCGGAGGACCAGACAGTGGCCGAGGTGGGGGCACGCTCGTTCGTCGGGCGCGAGGAGGTGCCGCTGTTCGGCCACCTCGCGGTGGCGCTCACCCATGCGCTGCTGACCAAGGGACGCCTGGCGCGGGGCGACGGGCACATCCAGCGCCTGGGCATCGAGACCAACCACGGCGTGGTCGAGATGGACGTGACCCATTCCGGCGGGGATATGCCGCTGCTGTCGGTCACGCAGCCGCCGCCGGATTTCTTCGAGGCCCAGGATCCGGCAGAGATCGCGACGGTATTCGGCCTGGAGCTCTCGGACCTGCGGGATGACGCGCCGGTGCAGACGGTGAATACCGTGATCCCGCACCTGATGGTGCCCGTGGTGAGCGAGGACGCGCTGCGGCGCGCCCGTGTCCGGCTCGACGCCTATGCCGAGCTCCACCGTTTCGGCGGTTTCGTGGGGGCCCATCTGTTCGCCCTCGGGGGCGCCACCGACAGCGGTGACGTGTTCTCCCGCCATTTCGGCGCACCACCGAACGCCTTCGAGCACAGCTTCAATGGCTCGGCAAGCGGCGGCCTGGCGGCCTACCTCTGGCACCACGGACTCATTCCGCACGCCCGTTTCTCCGTGGAGCAGGGGCACTGGCTGGGCCGGCCGGGTGAGGCCTGGGTCGAGGTCCAGGGTGAGCCCGAGGCGATCCGCGGTGTCCGCGTTGCCGGGCGTGCGGTGCAGGTGATGGAGGGGCTGATGCTGGTCCCCGACACCGGGGATGGCGACGACGGGTGAGCGAGTGGCTGATTGACGGGCCGGGGGGCGCGGCGGTCACGGTCGTCCTCGCCCACGGCGCCGGTGCCGCCATGGACACACCGTTCATGACGCACATCGCCGGAGGGCTCGCCGCGGCGGGCCACCGCGTGGTGCGTTTCGAGTTCCCGTACATGGCGAGGCGGCGCGAGGACGGTAAGCGACGTGGCCCGGACCGGCAGGAGACGTTGCTCGGGTGCTACCGCGAGGTCGTCGCGGCGGTGCGCGAGCGCTGGCCGGGGACCGTGGCCATCGGCGGCAAATCCATGGGCGGACGCATGGCAAGCCTGGTCGCGGACGAGCTCGGCGCCCGGGGACTGCTCGTCCTCGGCTACCCCTTCCATCCCCCGGGCCGGCCCGAGCGGCCGCGGGTCGCGCACCTGGCGGCGCTGTCGACACCGGCGCTGATCCTGCAGGGCGAGCGTGACCCGTTCGGCCGGCCGGACGAAGTCGCGGCCTACGAGCTCGCCTCCACCATTGCGGTGACCTGGGTGCCGGACGGCGATCACTCCTTCAAGCCGCGCAAGCGCAGCGGCGAGACCGAGGCGGGCAACCTTGACCGGGCGGTGGCCGCCAGCGCTGCCTTCCTGGCGCGGCTCGCCTAGTCCCCGGAGACGCCGATGCGGTTACGCCCGCCGTTCTTTGCCGCATAGAGCCCGGCGTCGGAACGCTCCAGTGCCCGTGCCGCCGTATCGTCGCTGCGTACCTCCGTCACGCCTGCCGAGATCGTGATACCGATTTTGTGCTCGCCGGTTTGGAAGTGCTCGTCGCGTATCCGTGCCAGCAGCTTGCCGGCGGTGTGGCGGGCCTGCTGCAGGTCGGTCTCCGGCAGCAGCACCACGAACTCCTCGCCGCCGTAACGGGCGAGCAGGTCGATGGCGCGCACCTCTGCCTGAAGCCGGCTGGCGACGGCGGTGAGGATGCGGTCGCCGGTGACGTGGCCGTAGGCGTCGTTGACCCCCTTGAAGTGATCGATGTCGAGGATGATCAGTGACAGGCGCCGGCCGTAGCGCTGGCGTCGCGCCAGCTCGACGGCAAAGCGCTCCTGGAAGGCCTTGCGGTTGTAGATGCCGGTGAGGGCATCGGTGGCCCCGCGGTTGCGTTCCTCGGCAAGGCGCCGACGAAGCTCCGCGATCTTTGCCTCAGCTCTCGCGCAGGCGCCTGCGGTACGGGCAGGCCCTGCACGCCGTGCTCTGCCGTCCGGGGCTGCAACGCTGCAGCAGCGCCAGGGCGCGGAGGGCAAGGCGTCGGGGGATGTTACCGGGGATGGTGCGTGTGATTGGCCTGCCGCGCTCAGCCTGCTCGTCCTGAGCCATTGATCCCTACCTCTGCGCACGTCCCGTGCATCCGTGCGCGGCACGGGGGGCTGGTTCTGGCGTGTCCCTGCACCGGTGCCATGCAGTCGCGGGGTTTACGCGGGTGCATGGCTCGCGCCGCCATTGCGTCGTCCTTTCCCGGGGCGTTCCCGGTAATGGGACATGGTCGACATGACGCGATCGTCTGCCGCCCGGTATGCTCGTTCACTTATGGTCAGCCATAAGCCACCGCCGCCGCGCGATTGGGTATCCGCCCGGTGTGTCCATACTGCGGTGTCTCCGTGGCTCAAGGCGCACGGGCCGGCACGTTGCATGCGCCGACACGGTCTCCGGCCGTCCATTCCGTGACGCCGGAGTCCCGGATAAGGGTGAGACTGCCTTATCCGGGGGTTTCGTGTCAATGGTTTCCGGGCGTGTGTCGCAACCGGGGTGGCCCGGGCGTGCCAGTGGAACACGACAATGCCTGACGAAGGAAAAAACAACGACATGGCCGGCCGTTCACACGGGGGTGCATCGACGGATGCCGGCGCCATTGGGGCTCGCATATCCGAGATTGCCGCGCACGTCGGGGGCAAGAAGGCCCTCGCCGCGCGGGCCGGTGTCTCGGAGAGCCATCTCTATCGTTATATCGCGGGGGCCAGCGAGCCCACGGCGGGGCGCCTGGTGGCCCTGGCCCGGGCCGGCGGTGTGTCCGTCGCGTGGCTCGCGACCGGCGAGGGGGCGCTGGAGGTATCCGGTACCGTACGCGAGGCCGGGCCCCGATACGCCGCGGGGGAATACACGCCGATCCGTGCCGCGGACACGATGCCGGTGCTGGCGCTCTCATCGGCGTGGCTGAACGCGGAGGGACTGTGCGCCGAGGCGCTGGTCGTGGTCACGGCCAGCGGCGACTCCATGGCCCCGACCGTGAACGAAGGGGATCGCCTTCTCGTCGACACGACCCGGCACGATATCGGCGACGACGCTGTGTACGTGCTCCGCGTCGACGGTGCGCTGCAGCCGAAACGCCTGCAACGGGACTGGTCCGGCGGGGTGTGGGTGCGATCGGACAGCCTCCGCTACGCGGATCAGCACGTTTCCGGCGCGGCCCTGGCGGCCCTGGATGTGGTCGGCCGGGTGATCTGGATAGCGCGACGGGTCTAGCCCGGCACCGCGTTCGCTCCGCGTCGTCGTGGTTGACGTTGGTGACGCGGCACTCGCCGGGTGTCAACGCAGGCGCACGGCGATCCGGTCGCGTCCGGCGCGCTTGGCGTCGTAGAGGGCGTGGTCCGCGCGTTCGAAGGCATCCGTCATGTCGTCGCCGACCTGGACCTCGGTCACACCGGCCGAGATCGTAACCGGGACGGCCTCCGGGCCGCCGCCGTCGGGGCGCAGCCGGCGGACGGCCTCCAGCAGCCGGTCGGCGCTCTCCCGTGCCGCGTCCGCGTCCGTTTCGGGCAGCAGCGCGACGAACTCCTCCCCGCCGTAGCGGGCCATCATGTCCGTGGTGCGCAGGGCGGCGCGCAGCGTTTCCGCCACGGCCACGAGGATCCGGTCGCCGGCGAGGTGGCCGTGGATATCATTGACGCGCTTGAAGTGATCGATATCCGCGACGACCAGGGCGAAGGTCCGGCGGGTGCGCTGCTGGCGGGCCAGCTCATCGGAGAAACGCTCCTCGAAGGCCATGCGGTTGGGGACGCCGGTGAGGGTGTCGGTGGCCCCGCGGCTGCGCTCCTCGACCAGGCGCCGGCGTAGCTCGGCGGTCTCGGCCTCGGCCTCCTGCAGCCGGCCGCGCAGTGCGTCCGCCTCGGATTCCGCCGCTGCCACGCGCTCGTGCTGACGCCGGGAATAGGTCCGCAGGGTGTCGACGATGTGCGCGAGCCGTGATTCCACGCGCTGCATCGGTACGTCGGCGGTCCCGCCGGAGACCGCCTGACGGATGTCCCCGACGTGCTGGCGGACGTGGTCGCTCATGGCGTCGTGGTCGGCGATGGCCTCCGCGCGCTCGCTCTCGGCGTGGCGGAGGTGGCGGTCCAGTGCCGCGAGCTGGCGGGCGTAGGTGTTGAGCCCCTGCTCGAGCAGCCTGGCCTCCGAGCGCAGGTCCCTCTCCAGCAGGGCGTGGAAGCGGTGCACGCGCTCGGCGCAGTCGGTGTCGTCGCCAAGCTCTTCGGCGAGGGTCCCCCGGTGCGCGCGGCTGGTTTCCGGCAGCGCATCGGTGGTGAACAGGGCCGCCAGCGCCCGCCTGAGTGCAGCGGTGACGGAGCGGCGCCGGCGGGCGTGGAGCCAGTCGCAGAGGCGAGGGAGCAGGGCGCGGGCCATGGTCGCCCGTTAGTGCCCGTCGTGCAGCGGCGGGGTGAACTGCAGGCTCATGTCCCAGGGGAAATAGATCCAGGTGTCCTGGGAGACCTCGGTGACGAAGGTGTCCACCACCTCGCAGCCCTGGGGCTTGGCGTAGACCGTGGCGAAATGCGCCTTCGGGAGCATGTCGCGGACCTCGCGCGCGGTGCGGCCGGTGTCCACGAGGTCGTCGACGATGAGCACCCGCTCGCCGCTGCCGGCGCCGAGGTTGGTGACGGCGTCGGTGACGTGCTTGAGCACGACCAGGTCACCCTGGGTGTCGTAGTCGTGGTAGGAGGCGACGCAGACGGTCTCTATAAGCCGGATGCCGAGTTCCCGGGCGACGATGGCCGAGGGCACGAGCCCGCCGCGGGTGATGCAGACCAGGGCGTCCCACTGGCCGACGCCGGACAGACGCCAGGCCAGGGCGCGGGCGTCGCGGTGGAGCTGATCCCAGGAGACGGGAAAGGCCTTTTCCTGTGGGTGTGGCACCATGGTCGTCGAGTACCTGCAGCGGGGTTGGGGCGGCACATTATCGTCAAATCGGCCCGCGCGGCCAATACCGGAAGGCCGCCCCGCCTGGTGTCACCGCTTGCAGCTGCCGTCCGGGGCGGCATGGATGTCGTCGCCCGGGATGACGCTGACCTGCTTGTAATAGTCCCAGGCCGAGGTGCTGTTCAGCGGTGATTTCACCTGCATGAGATAGAAGTCGTGGACCATCAGCCCGTCCTCGCGCACGTGGCCGTTGTGGGCGAAGGCGTCCTCGATGGACATGCCCCGCAGCGTGTCCGCGACGCTCCGGGCGTCGTCCGTGCCGGCCTTCCTGGCGGCGCGGAGGTAGTTCAGCGTGGCCGAGTAGGTGCCCGCGTGGATCATGGTCGGCATCGCGCCGGCGCGCTCGTAGACCGCCTGGGCGAAGGTGCGCGAGGCCTCGTCGAGGTCCCAGTAGAAGGGGGTGGCGAGCTGCAGGCCCCGGGCGACGTAGAGCCCGAGATCGCGGACATCGGTGAGGAACATCAGCAGCGCGGCGAAGCGGTGCTCGTCGTCCACCAGGCCGAGCTCATAGCCCTGGCGGATCGCGCGCTGGGTGTCCTCGCCGCCGCTGGCGAGCGCGATCACGCCGGCCCCGGAATCCTCCGCGGCCGTCAGGGGCTCGGTGAGGTCGGTGGCCTTGTACGGGTAGCGTGCCGCGCCGAGGACCTCGCCGCCGGCCTGCTTGACCAGCCCGCGTGCGGCGGACTCGATGGCGCTGCCGAAGGCGTAGTCCGCGGTGACGAAGAACCACTCGTCGCCACCGTCCCGGGTGACCGCCGAGGCCACGGCGTTGGCGAGGGCGTAGCTATCGAAGCCCCAGTGGAAGGCGAGCGGCGAGCAGTACTTGCCGTGCAGTGCCGAGGCGCCCGCGCCGGTGGGCATGACCACCACGCCCTGCTCGGTCGCATAGCGCTGTACCGGGATTGCCGTGTTGGAGCGCACCAGGTCGGTGATCATGTCCACGTGGTGGGTCTCGACCAGTTCCCGCGCCGCCTTCAGTGCCTGATCCGCATCGCTGCCGTGATCCATGGCGATGATACGGATGGGGGCACCGTCGATATTCCCGCCCAGGCGGTCGGCGGCGACCTCGGCGGCGACCACGCTCAGCTGGCCGGCGTCGCCGCGGGAGACGCCGGAGAGGTCGGTAAGCACCCCGATGCGGATCTCACCGTCGGAGAAGTCGGCATGGGCCGTGGCATACGCGCCGCACAGCACCAGGGCGAGCAGTCCGCGAAGCATCGCGCGCATGGATGATCTCCTTGCTGGCCGGCGCAGTCCATTCCCTACCGCGCCTTATTGTTCGGATTGGGCCGTGTTGCCGCGACGGCGCGTATCCGCGCGGCTACGCACGACTGTAGCATTTTGGCGGCGTGGCGGTCGCCGGCGTGTGAGCAACATCAAGCTTTGATGGATCCACGGTCTCATCCGGTGCCTGATCGCCGTGTGTCCGTATGCCTTGCGGGTGCAACGGGCCCTTGCCGGGCGGCACCGCGGTCCGGTGAAGGGGCGTTCCCGGCATACCGGGGTGAGGACGGGCAAGCGTCCGGGTTAGTATGGCGGCACGCCTTTCACCTCCCGGAGGAGTCGCCGTGGCGGACACCGCCCCGCTGGTGCCGGCCGGTCCGGCGCGTGCCGAGACCTTGGTGCGCAAGAGCCGGTTCATCGCTCACGCCGAACGCGCGGAGACGCGCGGGGAGGCGTTCGCCGTGGTCGATCGGCTGACCGCGGAGTTCCCGGACGCGCGCCATCACTGCTGGGCCTACCTCGTCGGAGACCCCGAGGGGGCCGCCTCCGCGGCGGTGAGCGATGCCGGTGAGCCTTCGGGTACCGCCGGCCGGCCCATCCTCGGTGTGATCCAGCACAAGGGCATCGCCGACGTGGTGGTGGTCGTCGTGCGCTATTTCGGCGGTATCAAGCTGGGGGCCGGCGGCCTTACCCGGGCCTACGCGGGTGCCACGGAACAGGTGCTATCGGCGCTCGAGCTCACGCGTCACCGGCCGTGCTCCCGGGTCCGCCTGCATATGGGCTTCGCGGTCGAGCAGCCGCTGCGCCACTGGGCCTCCGGTCACGACGCATGGCCGTGCTCGGTCGACTACGGCGAGGGGGTGGTCATGGAGCTGGTGCTGCCGGACGACGAGCTGGAGGCGCTGTCGGCGTTCTGCGGCGCGCAGGGCGTCCGTATGGAGGCGCCCGCCACCGTCCCGGGAACGGACGGCGAAGGACGCGGTTGATGGCGGACGGGCCTCACCCGCCAGCCTCGTCACCCCAGATGGCTTCCAGGCGCTGGTCCCGCCCGCAGCGCAGGCGGTAGTACTTGTAGCGGATCGGATTCTTCCGGTAGTAGTCCTGGTGATAGTCCTCCGCCGGATAGAACGCCGAGGCGTCGACCACCGGTGTGACGATGCGGTGATCGAAGCGCTGCGCCAGCCGCTCCTTGCTCTGCTCGGCGAGACGGCGCTGCTCGTCGTTGTGCACGAAGATCGCCGTGCGATAGGAACGGCCGCGGTCGCAGAACTGTCCGCCGGGGTCGAAGGGGTCGACGTTGCGCCAGTACACCTCGAGCAGCCGCTCGTAGCTGATCTTCGCCGGGTCGTAGACCACGCGTTCCGCCTCGTAGTGACCCGTGCCGCCGCTGCCGACCTGGCGGTAGGTGGGTCGCTCGACGTGGCCGCCGGTATAGCCGGAGATCGTCTCACGCACGCCGTCGAGCTTGTCGAACGGCGGCTCCATGCACCAGAAGCAGCCGCCGGCGAAGGTCGCCACCGCGAGTCCCTCCGGTGGCGGGCCGGCCGCGGGCTTGCCCATGCCGGCGGCGCCTGCGGCGGTGGTGACGGCGGCAAGGAGGATTACGGCCAGCCGGCGCATCATGCCGGGGCCTCCCCGGCGGGGACGAAATCAAGCGCCACGCCGTTGAGGCAGTAGCGCAGCCCCGTGGGCTCCGGACCGTCCTCGAAGACGTGGCCGAGATGGCCGCCGCAGCGGCTGCAGTGCACCTCGGTGCGCACCATCACGAGCAGGCGGCGGTCCTCGCGGGTGCCGATCGCGCCGTCGATGGGGGCGTAGAAGCTCGGCCAGCCGGTGCCGCTGTCGAACTTGGTCTCCGAGCGGAACACGGGCTGGTCGCAGCCGGCACAGGTGTATACCCCGGCGCGCTTCTCGTGCAGGAGCTCGCTGCTGCCGGGTGCCTCGGTGTCCTCCTCGCGCAGGACCTCGTACTCGCGTGGGGTCAGCCGCTTGCGCCACTCCGCCTCGCTGAGCTCCAGGGGGAACTCGCCGGCGGCGCGAGCGCTCGGCAGCAGCCGCCACACCCCGGCGGGGATGATGGCCGCGGCCCCGAGGGCCGCGAGCAACTGGCGTCGTGTCATGGCCATGCCTTCTCTCCGCTGACCTTTACCGTTTCGACAGCCCCGTCCCCGGTATGTTCGCCGGGGGCGGGCGGCCATGGGAATGACCGTGTCAGTAAGGCTAGCGCGGGGACTCCGGCATGTGCATACGGGGCTTTACGGACCCCGCCCGCCCTCGTTCAGCGCGCCGGCGGGGCGTCCTCCTCCTCGCGCACCTGCGCGGCCATGCCGGCGAGGTCCGGGAAGAGGAAGTCGACCGAGGGCCGTTCCGGTACCTCTGCGGTGGCCCCCCAGCTGCCGCCACGGGACAGGCCCTGGCGATCGATCCAGCATCGGGCGAGGCCGGCGTGGCTGGCCGGGACGTGGTCGTGGAACAGGCTCTGGGCGGTGTGCAGGATCTGCTCCGGGGCGATGCCGTGGTCCTCCCGCAGCCGGTTGACCATGTACTCGAAATTGCCGGGGGTGGGCTTGTAGGCGCCCATGTCCTCGGCGGTGTAGATGGCGTCGAAGGTGACCCCGAGCTTGCGATTGGAGGCGGCGAAGCCCCCGTGGTCCACGTTGGAGAGGATCACCAGCCGGTACGAACGGGCGAGCGAGCGCAGGGCGTCGGCGCTGTCGGGGAAGGCGGGCCAGTGAGGCACGGACTCGCCGAACGCCCGGTCCAGGGCCTCGTTGCTGCGCAGCCCGAAGCGCTCGACGAAGCGCTCGTGGACACGCCGCAACAGCTCGGGGTAGCGCATCCCGGGGGTCTCGGCCTGCTGCGTGCTCTCGAACTCGGCGAAGGCGGCGAGGCCGGTTTCGCGGGTGATTTCCGTGCAGCCGTTGGCGTGGAGCACCGGCTGCAGGGCGTCCCAGATCCCGCTCTCCCAGTCGATCAGCGTCCCGTAGCAGTCGAAGGTGAGCACGGAGAAGTCGGTCAGTCGACGGGTCATGGCTTGCATCTCCTCTGCGTCCTGAGGCCGCAGTCTGGAGCGTGGGGCGGAGGCCTGTCTTTGCCCGTTGCTGCCGCCGTTTGTGCCTGGTCTCCGCCTTTATCGCCGGCCACCGTGGCGGCGGCGGTAAGCGGCCGGCGGCATGCCCGTCTCCCGGCGGAAGGCGCGGGTGAAGGTGCTCTGGTCCGCGTAGCCGGAGGCCAGGGCGATCTCCGCGAGCGGCCGGCGCGTCGTCTCCAGCAGCCAGCGTGCGTGATGCAGGCGCTGCCGGGCGAGATAGCGGCCCGGCGAAGTCCCGAAATGCGTATCGAACAGCGTGAACAGCCGGCTGGTTCCGACACCGGCCTCGCGGGCGATCGCCGCCACCGTGAGGGCCTCGCTGCAGTGGGATTCCATGAACCGGACGGCCCGCGCCAGCGGCCGTGGCAGGGCGGCGGGGACCGTGTCGAGGCCCCGGGCGAGGGTCTCGACGATCATCGATCCGGTGACCTCGGAGCGCACCCCGCCGAGACCGTCCGGGCCGATGCGCTCGGCCATGAAGCGGCACAGCCCGTGGAGGCTGGCGTCGAAGCGCACGAAGGGCTGTTCGGCGGCCGCCTGCCAGAATTCGCGGCCGTTGCCGGGGGAGGGCGGTGCGGTGATGTCGAGGATCAGGAACGCGTTGTCACCGCTGCCGGCGAAGCCGTGGGGCCGGCCGCGGGGGATAACGGCGGCACAGTCGCCGGTGACGTCGCCGCCCCGGCCGTCCACGTCCATTTCCAGTGTGCCCGCCAGCGGCAGCACGACCTGGTGATGGGGGTGAGCGTGGTGGTGTGTCTCCCGCGCGTAGCGCCGCAGCGCCAGGTGTGCCGGTTCCGTGGGGACCGTCATGACCGTGTCCTCCGGGCCGGCGTTCGCCGCCGGCCATGTTCAGCCGAGTACGAGTGCGTCGTCGTCGACCTCCTCGCCGCGGACCTTCTCGAACATGTGCAACAGGTCCTCGACCTTCATGCCGCGGCGCTCCTCCCCGCTGACGTCGAGCACTACCCGCCCCTCGTGGAGCATGACCGTACGGTCGCCGTGGTCCAGCGCCTGACGCATGGAGTGGGTGACCATCAGTGTAGTCAGCCCGGACTCTCCCACGAAGCGGTCCGTCAGGCCCATGACGAAGTTCGCGGTACGCGGGTCCAGCGCCGCAGTGTGCTCGTCGAGCAGGAGGATGCGCATGGGGTTCATGGTGGCCATCAGCAGGCTCACGGCCTGGCGCTGGCCGCCGGAGAGCAGGCCCATGCGGTCGCCGAGGCGGTCCTCGAGGCCGAGGTTGATCTCCGCGATCCGCTCGCGGAAGGCGCGGTGGCGGCCGCCGTCGACCGCGCGGCGCAATCCGCGGCGGTGGCCGCGGGCGCAGGCAAGGGCCAGGTTCTCCTCGATGGTGAGGTCTTCGCAGGTGCCGGCCATGGGGTCCTGGAACACCCGGGCGACCAGCCCCGCCCGTGCCGATGTGCTGCGGCGGGTGACGTCGTCCTCGCCGATGAGCACGCGGCCGGTGTCCGTGCCGGTCTCGCCGGCGAGGACGTTGAGCATGGTGGACTTGCCCGCGCCGTTGGAGCCGATGACGGTGACGAACTCGCCCGTGGGGATGTCCAGGTTCAGGCCCGTGAGCGCGTGGGTCTCGATGGCCGTACCGGGATTGAAGGTGACGTGGATGTCCTCGAGACGGATCATCAGCCCTGTCCCCCCTTGTTGGCCGGAGTGGCCCGGGCCCGGCGCTGCATGGCGCGCTTGGTGCGCAGGCCCGGCAGCACCATGGCGACCACGACCAGCACCGCGGTGATGAGTTTGAGGTCCTGCGCCTGCAGGCCGATGAATTCGGCGTTGAGCGCGAAGGCCACGGCGAAGCGGTAGATGATCGAGCCGATCACCGCGCCGATGACCGCGCGCACGATCGTCTTCGGCGGTACCAGCGCCTCGCCCACGATCACCGCGGCCAGGCCGATCACGATGGTGCCGATGCCCATGGTGATGTCCGCTGCGCCCTGGATCTGGGCGAACAGCGCGCCCGCGAGTGCCACCAGGGCATTGGACAGCGCGATGCCGAGCAGCGTCATCCGCCCGGTATGAATGCCCTGCGCGGAGGCCATGCGCGGGTTGGCACCGGTGGCGCGCATGCCGAGTCCCATCTCCGAGCCCAGGAAGCGCGTGATCAGGTAACCGGTGACGAGGACCACGACCAGGAGCACCGCGGGATTGAGCCAGTAGTAGGGGATGTCCAGGCCCTCGAATGCGGAGAAGACCGTGGGCTCGCCGAGCAGTGCGACATTGGGCCGGCCCATGATGCGCAGGTTCACCGTGTGCAGCGAGATCATCACCAGGATGCTCGCGAGCAGGTGGAGGATGCGCAGGCGCACGTTCAGCCAGGCGGTGACCAGCCCGGCGCCGGCCCCGGCGAAGAAGGCGGCCACGGTCGACAGCCAGGGGTTCACGCCGGCGAGGATCAGCGTTGCGGCGACGGCGGCGCCCAGCGGAAGGCTGCCGTCGACGGTAAGGTCGGGGAAGTTGAGTATCCGGAAGCTCAGGAAGACGCCGATGGCGACCAGGCCGAACAGCAGGCCGGTCTCTATGGCGCCGAGAATGGCGATCTGACTCACGTCGCTGCCCTTTGCGTCATAACCGAAGGTGCCGGTCCGGGCCGGCCACGCCTTGTGGGCGCGGCCGGAAAACGGCCGGTGGCCGGGCGCCGGCGTGGTGGCCGGCGCCGTTCGGACCCGGCCGCGGGCCCGCGCGTGTTATTCGACGATCTCGTCGGCGTCGTCGAGCACCGACTGGTCGAACTCCAGCCCCATCTTGCGGGCCGCCGCCGGATTGAGATGGATCCGTGTCTTGTCGACGAACTCCACCGGGATATCCCCGGGGGCCTCGCCCTCGAGGATGCGGGCCACGATGGCACCGGTCTGGCGGCCGACGTCGTAGTAGTTGAACCCGATACCGGCGGCGGCGCCGCGGCTCACGATGGTGGTGTCGCCCGTGAAGATCGGGATGTCCGCCTCCATGCCCACCTTGGCCACCGACTCGAAGGCGCTGATCAGGGTGTTGTCGGTGCCGATGTACATGGCGTCCACGTCGCCGACCAGTGAGCGGGCGGCGCCGAGCACGTCCGCTGTTGACGGGGCGGCCGCGGTCTTGACCTCGATGCCGTACTCCGGCGCGGCCTTCTTGATCGCGTCGACAAGCACGACGGCGTTGGGCTCACCGGGATTGTAGGGAATGCCGAGGGTCTCGAGCTCCGGCATTACGCGCTTGATGAACGCCAGGTGCCTGGCTACCGGCGTCATGTCGGAGACGCCGGTGACATTGCCGCCCGGATGGTCGAGATCGTTCACCAGCTTGGCGTTGACCGGGTCGGTCACCGCGGAGAAGACCACCGGGATCCGTCCGCGGGCGGCGGATACCGCGGCCTGTGCCGAGGGCGTGGCGATGGCGACGATCACGTCTGGGTCGTCGCCCACGTACTGCCGGGCGATCTGTCCGGCGATGCCGACATCGCCCTGGGCGGTCTGGAACGCCCAGTCGAGGTTGTCGTTCTGCTCGTAGCCGCGCTCGCGCAGCTCGTCCAGCGTGCCATCACGCACGGCGTCCAGCGCCGGGTGCTCGACGATGGAGGTCACCCTGACGGTCGCCGGGGCCGCGGCCGCGGGGCCCGCGATCAGTGCCATGGACAGCGAGGCGGCCCCGAGCAGGCCGCGGACGAGGTTTTTGCCGATCATTCCCTTTCCCCCTGGCTGGTGTTGCCGGCGCCGACGTGTCCCGGCGAAGGCGTCGTGCGCGGCGCCGTAAGCCGCCAATTCTGCCGCAAAGGCCGACGCGGGCAAATACCGCCGGCCGTAACGAAAAGAGCCCGGGGCGCCGCCCCGGGCTCGATCGGGTCTCGAGGTTTCCCGCTTCGGGAAGCCTACTTCTTCTCGGCCTCGTCGAACAGCTTGGTCACCAGATCCAGCAGCTCCTGGCCACTGTCGCCGACCTCGTCGACGAAGACCTGGCGCACCGGCTTGGCGAGCTCGCGGAACTGGTTCCGCTCCTCGTCGGAGAGCCGGATGATCTCGATGTCGCTGTTGGACTTGATGATATCCAGGCGCTTGCTGTTGAGCTCCTGCTGCTTGTCGTGGATATAGCGCACGAGCTCGTCGGTGGCCTCCTTGATGAGCTGCTTACGCTCGTCGGACAGGCCGCTGTACCAGTCCTGGTTCGCCATCGCGGTGGCCACGAACTGCGCCTGGTTGGCGAAGATCATGTAGTCCTGAACCTCGTAGAAGTTCATCTCCTCGTGGGCGAAGACCGGCTGGATGTTGCCCTCGGCCTGGCCCTGCTGGAGGGCGCTGTAGAGCTCGCCGTACTCGATGGTCGTCGGCGACGCCCCATAGGCGCGGTAGGTCTCGAGCAGCAGGCGGTTGTCCATCACGCGGATGGCGAGACCTTCCATGTCGTCAGGGGTGTGGATCGGCTTGTTCGCCGTCCAGACCTGGAAGCCCTCGGGCACGATCGCGATCGGGTGCAGGCCGCGATCCTGGAACGCGTTCTGCCACGGGTCACTCTCCAGGAACTCGGGGGAGTTGAGGACCTTGGTGGTCATCCACTCGTCCTGGGGCAGGATGAAGTTCAGGCTGAACAGCTGGCTCTCGGGCACCGTCCCGCCGAGGAAGCCGGAGCCGAACGCGAGCTGGATGGCGCCGCTCTGGACGGCATCGTAGATGTCGGTGAGCCCGCCCAGCTCGCCGTAGGGATAGAGCTCGACGGTGACGTCGCCGTCGGTCTTCTCCTCGATGATGTTCTTGAACTCGGCCGCGTACTCGTACTGAACGCTGCCCTCGATCTCTTCGAGACCGAAGCGCCAGGTCTCCGCACTGCTCGCTGTTGCCGCGAACGCCAGGCCCAGGCCGAGCGCCGCGATGGAGATGGACTTGTACAGCCGCATGGGTAAGGACCTCCTTTCTGATTGGCTGTTCTCGTTCGTGTCGAGGCTCCCCGGTAACAGTAACACAGGGTTTTCGGCCGTCCAGCGAGTAGGCAAACCCGGATTCTTGGTTTATGGTCAATTGAGGTTTGACCAGCCGCGGCGGGGGAATTCGCTATGACGCAATCCGGTGATGGTGCGGCGGGACCGCGCAGTCACAACGTCTTTCTCAGAGGGTTGGCGACGCTGGACCGCTGGCTCGGCAACATAGAAAGGCTGATAGTCGGCGGCGGTATCCTGGTCATGGCCATCGTCATGAGCGGGCATGTCCTCGGAAGACTGATCTTCGGCGAAGGCATCCCCGGCACCAGCGAGATCACCGAGCTCCTGATCATCCTCATCACCTTCATCGGCGTCAGCTACGCCGCCCGCTCCGCCCGCCACATCAGCATGTCCGCCCTCTACGATCAGCTCGGCGGCACCGCCCGCAAGGGGCTGCTCGTGCTGATCTGTCTCGGCACGGCCGCGCTGATGTTCTACCTGGCCTTCGAGTCCGCCGACTACACCCTGGCGATCTACGAGCGGGGGCGCACCAGCTCGGCGCTGACCATCCCGCTGTGGATCGTCTACCTCGCCGCGCCCATTGGCTTCACCCTCGCCGGCGTGCAGTACGTGCTCACCGCCGTGCGCAATCTCACCAGCCACGAGCTGTATCGCTCCTTCACCGAGAAGGAGGAGTACGCCGAGGTTCCCGTCGAGGAGGAGGGTGCCGCGGCCGGCACCACGACGAATCAGAATAACGGCGCCTGAGCGGGCGCGTAGGCTAGAGAGCAAGGGGAGCGCGCCGGATGTTGACCTGGCTTGTTGTGACGATGATCGTGCTGCTGCTGCTCGGGTTCCCGATGATGGTCCCGCTGGCGGCCGGCACGCTGTACATGATGTTCACGGGGATGACCTTCTTCGGGCCCGACCAGGGTGTGAGCTGGATGATCTCCGGTATCGGCACCTGGGTGCTCGCGGCGGTGCCGATGTTCATCTTCGCCGCGGACATCATGACCAAGGGGCACACCGCCAACCGGCTGCTGGACCTGGTCTCCGCCTTCACCGGCCATCTGCGCGGCGGCCTGCCGATCACCACCGCGGCGAGCTGTGCGGTGTTCGGCGCGGTTTCCGGCTCGACCCAGGCCACGGTGGTCGCCATGGGCGGGCCCATGCGCCCGCGGCTGCTCGAGAAGGGCTACACCGACAGCTTCGCGCTGGCGCTGATCATCAACTCCAGCGACATCGCACTGCTGATCCCGCCGAGCATCGGCTTCATCGTCTACGGGGTGATCATGCCCGGGGCGTCCATCGGCGACCTGTTCATCGCCGGTATCGTCCCCGGCCTGCTCATCCTGCTGCTGTTCTCCGTGTACTGCTACATCGGCTCGCGTGTCCAGGGCATCGAGCCCGAGCCGCGGACCCCGTGGCCGGAGCGCTGGCAGTCGATCAAGCGCGCGCTGCTGCCGCTGGGCTTCCCGGCCATCGTGGTGGGCGGCATCTACGGCGGTTTCTTCAGCCCGGTGGAGGCCTCGGCGGTGGCGGTGGCCTACGCCTTCGTGCTGGAGGTGATCATCTTCCGTCAGGTCACGCTGCGCGATCTCTGGGACCTGGCGCTGTCCACGGGCATGATCACCGCCGTGGTGTTCATCCTGGTCGCGGTGGGCGCCGCGTTCTCGCAGACCCTGGCGACGGCGCATATCCCGGAGCAGGTCCTCGGCCCGGCGGTGGACAGCATCGGCGACAACCAGATCGCCGCGCTGTCGCTGATCGCGCTGTCGTTCTTCATCGGCTGCATGTTCGTCGACCCGATCGTGGTCATCCTGATCCTGGTGCCGATCTTCAAGCCGCTGGTCGACTCGGCCGGGCTGGATCCGGTGCACGTGGGCGTGATCGTTACCCTGCAGGCGGCGATCGGCTCGGCCACGCCGCCGTTCGGCTGTGACATCTTCACGGCGATGGCGGTGTTCCGGCGGCCCTATTTCGACGTGATCCGCGGCACCCCGCCGTTCATCCTGATCCTGCTGCTCGCCACTGCGCTGCTGATTGTCTTCCCGGAGCTGTCGCTGTGGCTGCCCTCGTTCGGGGCGCAGTAGCAGGCCTGCCTGGGAGCGCCGCCGGCCAGGCGGCGCCCCAGGTCCGGGGCGCAAAGGTGTTTCACAAGGGCAGAGACGGGGCCGCATGCCGGCCCGGGCGGCGGGTGCCGCCGCAGGGCTATCGGCGCAGGCGCGTCGCGATGTCCGGGTAACGGCTCAGCCGTTCCACCTCGTCGTCGTCGGGCAGGGTGGGGCGGTCGCGCTCGCGGTCGACGATGCACAGAAAGCCGAGGGGCCCGTCGCCGGTGGCGTGGAACTGGTGGACGGTGTGCGGCGCGATGTAGACGACGTCATGGGGGTGCAGCGGCTCCACGCGGTCCCCCAGGATCACCTGGCCGCCGCCGCGCAGCACGACCACCGAGTGTGGGTGGGCGTGGTACTCCAGCGTGGAGTAGCCGCCGGGCTGGATCTCGAAGTACCGCGTCACGAAGCCCGGGGCGCGTTCGTCCTCCCCCTCGCCGATCAGCGTCTGGCGGGTGATGTCGCGGAAGGTCGTGGTGCCCTCGCTCTTGTACTCGCGCACCGGCACCGCCTCCCAGCGGAAGTCCCGGGCGTGGAGCACCTTGCTGCGGTCGTTATCACTCGTCATGGGCGTGTTCCAGGGCATCGATCAGGCGCGCGGAGGCGGCGGCGATATCCCCGCGCGCGTACAGGCTGCCGCCGACCAGGAACAGGGTATCGCGCCCGTAGTGCCGCGCCCAAGCGCCGATGCGTGTGACGTCCAGGCCACCGCCCGGGGTAGGCATGGCGGCGCGCAGTCCCCCGAGGGGGCGCCGCAGCCGTTCGTTGATGCGCTCGCAGCGCGCCAGCGAGAAGCCGAAGCGCCCGTCGCGGTTGGGGTAGATGACGGCGTCGCTGCCGGCGAGACGGAAGAGCTCGCCGAGCAGCAGCGGCGCGCTGATGCCGTGGCGCGGCGAGAACAGGCCGCCCGTCAGGGACGGGTGGGCCATGACCGCGAGGCCGGGCTCGTCGCGCAGCCACGCGATGGCGTCCATGCCGGTGAGCCAGGGGTTGACCAGCACGCCGGCGCAGCCTGCCTCCCGGGCGGCGCGGGCGCGGGCCATCAGCGTGGTGCGCTGGGCGGTGACGTTGGGGAAGTACTGGCACCGGCGGCCGGTGGCGGCATTGGCGTCGGTCACCGCCGCCTGGCAGCGTGCCAGGCGCTCACCGAACGGTGCCGCGGCCTGGTCGGTGAGCCCGTGATCGTCCTTGATGATGTCCACGCCGCCCCGGGCGAAGGCGGAGCAGCGCTCTGCCAGATCGCCGGCGGACAGCCCCATGGGCTTGAGCGCGGTGGCGAGGAGGGCGCGGCCGGGAACGCCGGTGAGTGCGCGCAGCCCCGCCGTGCCGGTGCCCGGCCCGCCGAAGGTGTCCAGCAGCGTCTGCGGCCAGTCCACGCCGACCAGGCGCAGCCCGCGCTTCAGGGAGATGTTACCGAACAGCAGGTTGATCAGCTGTGGCCACTCCGCCGCGGTGGCGGCGACCGGGAAGCGTATCCGTGCCTGCCAGACGTTGCGCCCGCTGGCCTCCACCGAGAGCACCTCGCCCACCATCCCCGCGGCCGGCGCGGGCACGAGTGCCTCCGGCAGCTCCACGGTCTGCTCCAGGGCGATGTCCTGTGCCCGTTCCTCGGCGCTCTCGCCGCGGCCGGGGCGGATCTCGTAGGTGGCGGTGAGGTGCTCGCTCATGCGCGACTCCCTTCGGCGGGTGAGGTCTCCGGACGGGGTGTCCTCCGGCCCCGCAGGGTGAGCAGGCCGGCCCCGATGATCAACAGGCTGCCGGCCACGGTCAGCAGATCGGGCACCTCGCCCCAGAACAGCCAGCCTGCGAACGAGCCGAATATCACCGACACATAGGTGAACGGCCCGATCTGGCCCGCGGGCGCCAGGCTGTAGGCGCGGGTCAGGCAGAGCTGGGCGGTGGTGGCGCAGCCGCCCATCAGGCCCAGCCAGCCCAACGACGCGAGCCCCGGCGTCTGCCACGCCCAGGTGAGGGGCACCGCCGTCAGGGTGGTCGCGAACACGCCGAAGTAGAAAACGATCCGCGGGGCGGGCTCGCTGCGGCCCATGCGCCGGATGGTGACCTTGGCCAGCCCGCCCAGGAACGCACCGCCCAGGCCCGTGAGCCCGGCCAGGGCGAAGCGGTCCGCGCCGCCGGGGCCGAGCACCAGTGCGCTGCCGGCGAAGCCGACGCCGATGGCGATGCGTGCGCTTGCGGGGATGCGCTCGCCGAGCCAGACCAGGGCGATCAGCGGGATGAAGAACGGTGCGGTGAGCTTGAACAGGATCGCCTCGGCCAGGGCGAGGTGCTCGATGGTGTAGAAGAAGCAGTACATCGCGCCGACGCCCGCGGTGGCGCGCAGCAGGTGCCACTGGATGCAGTCCGTGCGCAGCGCTCCGGGCCCGTGACGCAGGGCCACGGGCAGTACCAGCGCCAGCCCGAACAGGTTGCGGAAGAACACCAGCATCTCGTTGGGCAGGTCCGCGGACACGACCTTGATGGCGGCGCTCATGGTCGCGAGCAGCGCCTCGGAGAGGATGATCAGGGCGGCGCCTGTCACCAGGGGGTTCGCAGAGGCCGGTTGGGTGCGGTGTTGGGCGTGTGTCCCGGGCGAGCTCATGCGCCGCCCGGCTCGCGCACCGTGTCGCCGCCGCGCTGGCGGGCGTTGAAGATGCCGTCTTCGGCGGCGGCGATCAGGTCGGCGGGGTTGTCGGCACAGCCCGGCGCCGTGGCCACCCCGGCCGAGAGGCTGACCCGGGCGTCCCGTCCCTCGCCGTCGGTCACCGTCAGCGCCGAGAGGGCCTGGCACAGTGTCTGTGCCGTGGTCCGGGCCGCGCCCCGGTCGTGGCCGGGGAGCAGGACGGCGAAGCGCTCCCCGGAGTAACGGCAGCACACGCCGCTGTCCGGGGCGTTCTCCATGAGCGTCGCGCCGACCGCGGAGAGCATGCGGTCGCCGGCATCCGGCCCGTGGCGCTCGTTGAACAGGCTGAATCGGTCGATATCCAGCATGATCAGCCCGGTCTCATCGCCGCCCGCCACGGCCCGGGCGAGCTCCCTTGGCAGCGCCTCCGCGAAGTAGGCGCGGTTGAGCAGTCCGGTCATCGGGTCGCGCACGGCCTCGTCGCGTAGCCGCCTCTGCAGGGTCATGCCCGCGAGCACGAGGCCGGCGCTGCGCGCGAGCAGCTCGCAGCGACCGGATACCGCCTCGGTGGCGGCCTGATCGTTCTCCGGCCAGACCCGCAGCTCGCCGACCAGCAGGCCGAAACCGCGGGCCGGGTAGACCCAGCCCTGGCCCGTGGGGCCGGCGGAGACGCGGCCCGCCAGGCGCTGCGGCGGCGAGCCGCCCTCGCGCCGGCGGTAGGGGCGGTTCCACTGGTCCTCCGCGTCCCAGACCGCGGCCACCGCCATGGCGCCGTCGTCCCCGGCGAGGCACAGCGCCCCGCGGGTGCCGGGCAGCAGGTAGCGGGCGGCGGAGACGATCACCTCGCAGGCGTCGGATTCGGTGGGCGCGATCGCGAGGTGGCCGAGCAGGTCGAGGACCTTGTCCATGCCGATACGGCGTTCCGGCGCCTCGTGGCCGCCGCTGCCGCCGTGGTGCTCGAGCTCGGCGACCTCGTCGGACATGCGCTCGGTAAGTGCGGCGAGCTGGCCGCGCAGGTCTTCCTGCTGGATGAGCAGCTGCCGGAGCCGCTCGCCGATTTCCTCGCCACTACGCTTGCGCGGCATGGATGATCTCCCGGCGGAATGGGCGTCTATTCTTCCGCGTCCCCGTCGGCTTCACGGCCGCGGCGGCGCAGCAGGGCGTGGACGTGCCCGAGGAAGGGCCATGCCACGAGGAGCTGGGTGAACACGATGGTCGAGGCCTCGTCCGCCACGTCGGTATCGCCGTCGGTCTCGATCCCCGTCAGGCGCATTATATCCGATTCCAGCCGGGCGAGTGCCTGGACGGGTAGGGCACCGTCGATGTGCACCACGTTTACCGCCCGCCCCCAGAAGCTGCTGGGCACGTTCGCGAGCATGAACGGCAGGGCCTGGCGCCGGGTCATGGCGTTGAGGTCCACCGGCAGGTGCAGTGGCGGCAGCGGGGTCTCCGTCGGGGTGACGATGATCTCCATGTGGTGGCAGTGCTCCGGGATCTGGCCCTGGAGCTCATCCACCGCCAGCGCGCTGAGCTCGCTTTCATTGATGCGCACGATGACGTCGGCGTTGGCCTTCTGGAAGTCGATCCAGCGCTGGTAATGGGCCTCGCGGCGGTCCATCTCCGCGCGTGCCTCCTCCGGGGTGTAGCCCCGGCGGTGGACGTCGCGTTCGAGCTTCCAGCGGCGCTTGACCTCGCGCTCCGGGTCGACGAACAGCCGGAAGTCGAGCAGGGGCAGGAATTCCGGGTAGAGCGCGTGCAGGCCCTCGACGACGATGACCGGTGTCGGCCGGAACAGCTGTGTCTCCCCGAAGCGGCCGCTGACGTGGTCGTAGGTGGGTATCTCCACCGGTTGCCATTCGCGCAGTGCTGCCAGGTGCTCGCGCACCCGCGGCAGGTGGTTGGCGCGTGGGTCCAGCGGCGAACGGCCGCTGCGGCGGCGGGCCGCGCGGTCCTCCTTGTGGTAGCCGTCCAGGGTGAGGGTGGCGACCATCTCGTTGCCGAGAAGCCGGCGGATGCCGTGGGCATAGGTGGACTTGCCGCTGCCGCTGTCACCGGCAACGCCCACGACGACGGGCCGGCGCGCGGCGGCGAGCAGCGCGCGCAGGTCGCCGTCGAGGCCGTCCGCCTCCGGCTGGCGGGGTCGTTCGGGACCGTGCGGCATGGGGATCTCCGGGTGTGTTCTGGCCCGCCCGGTGGGGCGGTCGTTTCGTCGTAATTGTGCGCTGCGTCGGGCGTGTGTCAAACCGTGGTGCGCCCCTGTGTCGCGGGCGGGCCGGTTGGTGCCGCTGTAGCGTTTCCGCTAACATTGCCCGGCTATGGCCGAACCCCTTGTCAGGACCCGTTTTGCCCCGAGCCCGACCGGGCGCATGCACCCCGGGAACGTGCGTACGGCGCTGTTCAATGCGCTGCTCGCGTGGCACCACGGCGGGCGTTTTCTCGTGCGTGTCGAGGACACCGACGCCGGGCGCAGCGACCGGGCCGCCGAGGAGTCGCTGCTCGAGGGGCTGCGCTGGCTCGGGCTGGACTGGGACGAGGGCCCCGGCCGCGCCGTGCCCGCCGGCGGCGTGCGCCAGTCCGAGCGTGGCGGGGTCTACGCGGACTGGTACCGGCGGCTGCTCGACGGCGGTCACGCCTATCCCTGCTTCTGCAGCGCGGAGACCCTGGAGCGTACCCGCCGCGCGCAAAGGGCCGCCGGTCAGCCGCCGCGTTACCCGGGCACCTGCGCGGGTATCGACCCCGCGGAGGCGGCGCGGCGCGTGGCGGCCGGCGAGCCGGCCGTGCTGCGCCTGCGGGTGCCGGCTCAGCGGCGCATTGCGTTCTCCGACCTGGTCCGCGGCGACCAGGCGGTCGAGGCCGACGGGCTCGGGGATTTCGTCATCCGGCGGGCGGACGGCACGCCGTCGTTCCTGTTCTGTAATGCCGTCGACGATGCCCTCATGGGGGTGACGGATGTGCTCCGTGGCGAGGACCACCTCGCTAACACGCCGCGGCAGCTGCTCGTGCTCGAGGCGCTGGGCCTCACGCCGCCGCGCTACGGACACCTGCCGCTCATCCTCGGTGACGACGGTGCGCCACTGTCCAAGCGCAACGGCAGTCGCTCCCTCGAGGCGCTGCGCGCGGACGGGTTTCTCCCCGCGGCGGTAACCAACTACCTCTTCCGCCTCGGGCACAGCAGCAGGGACGATACCCTGCTGGACATCGCCGGCATGGCGCGGGTATTCGATACCGCGCGCCTTGGACATGCACCGGCACGCTTCGACCCCGTCCAGCTCGGTCACTGGCAGGACGAGGCGGTGACCGTGACGCCGGCGCAGACGCTGGCCGCCTGGCTGGACGCGGACACGCCGGTGCCGGCGGCGCAGCGTGAGGCCTTTATCGAGCTGGTGCGCCCGAACGTGCGTTTCCCGGAGGAGGTCCGTGAGTGGGCCGGGCGGCTGTTCGGGGTCATGCCGGTGGGGGACGTGACGGTTCTGCGCGAGGCGGGGCCGGATTTCTTCGAGACGGCCGCGGCCGTCTACGCCGAGGCCGGTCCGGACTGGCGTGCATTCACGGCTGCGCTGCGCGAGCGCACCGGCCGGGGCGGGCGGCGGCTGTTCATGCCCCTGCGCGTGGCGCTGACCGGACGCGGGGACGGGCCGGCGCTCGCCGAGGCGGCGCGGCTCATGGGGCCCGAACGGGTGGACGGGCGCCTGCGTGCCGCCGCCCGGGACGCGGCGGGCACCTGAGGACAACGACACCGCCCGCGGGAAGGCGGGCCGGAAGAGGACGACGAGCATGCTCCAGATCTACAACAGCCTGACGCGCCGCAAGGAGCCGTTCCGGCCCATCGAGGCCGGCCGCGTGCGCATGTACGTCTGCGGCATGACCGTCTACGACTACTGCCACCTCGGCCATGCCCGGGCGATGGTGGTCTTCGACGCGGTCGTCCGCCACCTGCGCCGGCTTGGCTACGACGTGACCTACGTGCGCAACATCACGGACGTGGACGACAAGATCATCCGGCGGGCGGCAGAGACCGGTGAGGCCCCGGAGGTGCTGACGCGGCGGTTCACCGCGGCGATGCACGAGGACGCGGACGCCCTCGGTTGCCTGCGTCCGGACCTGGAGCCGCGGGCCACGGGGCACATGGCCGAGATCATCGCCATGATCGAGCGCCTGATCGAACGCGGCTACGCCTACACCGCGGACAACGGCGACGTCTACTACTCGGTGGAGCGTTTCGAGGGCTACGGCCGGCTCTCCGGCGAACGCCTCGAGGACCTGCGCGCCGGTGCGCGAATCGAGCCCGGCGAGGCCAAGCGCGACCCGGCGGACTTCGCGTTGTGGAAGGCGGCCCGGGAAGGCGAGCCGAACTGGCCCTCGCCCTGGGGCGCGGGACGGCCGGGCTGGCACATCGAGTGCTCGGCCATGTCCACCGCTGCGCTCGGGTCGCACTTCGACATCCACGGCGGCGGGCTGGACCTGAAGTTCCCCCACCACGAGAACGAGATCGCCCAGTCGGAGGCCGCCTGCGGCACGACCTATGCCAACTACTGGATGCACAACGGGCATGTGCGCATCGACGACGAGAAGATGTCCAAGTCCCTGGGCAACTTCTTTACCGTGCGCGACATCCTCGCCGAGCACGCCCCGGAGGTGGTGCGCTGCTTCCTGTTGAGCAGCCATTACCGTAGCCCGCTGAACTTCACCGCCGACTCCCTCGCCGAGGCCGCATCCGGGCTGGAGCGGCTCTACCTCGCCGTGCGCGATCTCCCGCCGGTCGCCGCCCATGACGACGAGGACTGGCGTGCGCGCTTCGACGCGGCGATGGACGACGACTTCAACACCCCCGGGGCGCTGGCGGTGCTCTTCGAGCTGGCGCGGGCGGTCAACCGGGCCCGCGAGGCGGGGGAGCGGCGCACCGAGGGGCTGGGCGCGCTACTGGTGGAGCTCGCCGGCGATCTCGGGCTGCTGCGCGAGTCCCCCGAGGCGTTCCTCAAACGTGGTGGCGGCAGCGGCGACGGCCCGGACGATGACGAGATCGTCCGTCTGATCGAGGCGCGCGCGCAGGCCCGCCGCGCGCGGGACTTCGCGCGGGCGGACGCCATCCGCGACGAGCTTCAGGCAGCCGGCGTCGTGATCGAGGACGGCCCGGAGGGCACCACCTGGCGGCGCACCCGCCAGTAGCGTACCCGGGGCGCCGTAGTCAGCGCCGTGTCTTGCCCGGAGGTGGCTGGATGCGGGCGAGCTTCACCCGGTTGCCCTGGGTCTGGATGATGGTCACCGGGTAGCCCTCCAGCATCAGGCTGGTGCCGGGGGCCGGGATGGTCTCGAGCTGCTCTAGGATAAGGCCGTTGAGCGTCTTCGGCCCGCCGGTGGGCATCTCCGCATTGAGCGTGCGGTTGAGTTCGCGCACGCTGGCGCTGCCCTCCACCAGGAACGAGCCGTCCGCCTGCGGATGGACGTCGCGCATCATCTCCGCCGGGTCCGTGGTGAACTCCCCGACGATCTCCTCGAGCAGGTCCTCCAGGGTGATCAGCCCCATGATGTCGCCGTACTCGTCCACCACCAGGGCGATGCGCCGGCGCCGGTTCTGGAAGTTGAGCAGCTGCACGTGCAGCGGGGTGGCCTCCGGCACGAAGTAGGGCTCGTTCATGCCGGCGATCAGCTCCTCGCGGGTGAGCCGGCCGGTGAGCAGGCTCGAGAGCACCCGGCGGACGTGAAGCACCCCCTCGATCTCGTCGACCGCACCGCGGTAGACCGGCATGCGCGTGTACTCGGTATTGGCGAGTAGCTCCAGGATCGCGTCCCAGTCGTCCTCCAGGTCGATACCCATGATCTCGTTACGCGGGATCATGATGTCCTCGACGGTAGCCTGCTCCAGGTCGAGGATATTGGTGAGCATGCGCTGGTGGGTGCGCGGGATCATCGCGCCGGCCTCGTTGACCACGGTGCGCAGCTCCTCCCGGCTGACCGCGGCGCTGGCGTCCTTCTCGATGCGCACGCCCACGGCCCGGAGCATGCCGTTGGCGATGAGGTTGATCAGCCATACCAGCGGGTAGAGCAGGCGCAGCAGCGGAGACAGCGCGAAGGCGGCCGGGAAGGCCACGCGCTCCGGGTGGAGCGCGGCGAGGGTCTTCGGGGTGACCTCGGAGAAGATCAGGATGGTCAGCGTCAGCAGCCCCGTGGCCACGGCGATGGCGCTCTCGCCGCCGAGGCGCAGCGCGATCACGGTGGCGATCTGCGCGGCGAGGATGTTCACCAGGTTGTTCCCGATCAGGATGACGCCGATCAGCCGGTCGGGGCGCTCCAGCAGCCGCTGTGCAATGCGCGGGCCGCGCCGCCCCTCGTCGGCGAGGTGGCGCAGGCGGTAGCGGTTGACGGTCATCAGCGCCGTCTCCGAGCCGGAGAAGCACCCGGAGAGCACCAGCGAGACGATCAGCGCGATGATCAGCCCGGATAGCGGAATGTGTTCCACGGCGCCTCCTCAGCGCACGATCAGGCGCCGAGCACCAGTTCCAGCATGATCTTGGAGCCGAAATAGCCGAGCGCGAGCACGAGGAAGGCGCCGATGCTCCAGCGTGCGGCCACCTGTCCGCGCCAGCCGTAGTGCCAGCGCCCCAGCAGCAGCATCGCGAACAGGGCCCAGGCGAGCATGGTGAGCACGGTCTTGTGCACCAGGTGCTGGGCGAAGAGGTCCTGGACGAAGAACCAGCCGGTGGCGAGCGATGCCGTGAGCAGCACGAAGCCCACGCGGAGCATGGTGAACAGCAGCGCGTCCATGTCCTGCAGGGCGGGGAGCAGCCGCAGGAAACCGCCGGGGTGGCGGTTACGGAGCTGGTGCTCCTGGACCGCCAGCACCACGGACTGGGCGGCGGCGATCCCGAGTACGCTGTAGGCGATCACCGAGAGCAGCACGTGGCTGTCGACCCCGGCGAAGCCCACCGGGTTGGTCGTATGGGCCACGCCGAAGAAGTACTGCGTCAGCACCGCGGCGGCGCTGACCGGGAAGACGAGCACGCCGAGGCTCTCCACCGGCTCGCGCACGGCGGCGAGCACCAGCAGCGCCGCCATCACCCAGCCGATCAGCGCCCCGGCGTTGAACAGCCGCAGATCCAGGCCGTTGCTCTGCCAGATGGTCTGGCTGAGGATGACGGCGTGCAGGGCCACGCCGGCCACTGCGAGCGCGATAGCGGCCTGGCGGGTGCCTTCGCGGGCCGGGAGCCGCCGTGTGAGGCGCAGCACGAGGACCACGGTGGCCGCCAGGTAGAGGGCGATGACGGTGATAGTCAGTAAGGGGTGAATCATTCGCGCCGGTGTGCGCTCCTTGAGTTGGCGTCGATCATCGCACACCTTGCTCCGGGCTTCGAGTCCCGGACACGGTCCTCGCCCCGGCATCGCCCCGACCGTTATACTAACGGGCTGTCGACGAATATCCATTGGAGCGCGCCATGTTCAGCAGTCTCAGCGAACGGCTCGAGGGCATCAGCAAGCGCCTGCGCGGCCAGGGGCGGTTAACGGAGGACAACATCCGCGACACCCTCCGCGAGGTGCGCATGGCGCTGCTCGAGGCGGATGTCGCGCTGCCGGTGGTCAAGTCCTTCGTCAACGACGTCCGTGAGCGTGCCCTCGGCTCGGAGGTGATGAAGAGCCTCTCGCCGGGGCAGGCCTTCGTGAAGATCGTGCGCGACGAGCTCGTGCGCGTGATGGGCGAGGAGAACACCGGCCTGGACCTGGCCACCCGCCCGCCCGCAGTGGTCCTGGTGGCGGGGCTGCAGGGCTCCGGCAAGACCACCAGTATCGCCAAGCTCGGGCGCTGGCTCGCCGAGCGTGAGAAAAAGAAGGTCCTCACCGTATCCCTGGACGTCTACCGTCCCGCCGCCATCGATCAGCTCGAGCGCCTCGCCGGCGAGGTGGGCGTGGATTTCCAGCCCACCCAGACCAGCGACGACCCGGTGACCGCGGCCGAGGCGGCCGTGGACCGTGCCCGGCGCGAGTACTACGACGTCCTGCTGGTCGACACCGCCGGCCGGCTGCACGTCGACGAGACGATGATGGACGAGGTCAAGCGCGTGCACGGCGCCCTCGATCCGGTGGAGACGCTGTTCGTCGTCGACAGCATGACCGGCCAGGACGCCGTCAACACCGCCAAGGCGTTCGACGAGGCGCTGCCCCTCACCGGTGTGGTCCTCACCAAGACCGACGGCGACGCCCGCGGCGGTGCGGCGCTGTCGATCCGCTACATCACCGGCAAGCCCATCAAGTTCCTCGGTGTCGGCGAGAAGACCGACGCCCTCGAGCCCTTCCACCCGGACCGGGTGGCCTCCCGCATCCTCGGCATGGGCGACGTGCTCAGCCTCGTCGAGGAGGTCGAGCGCTCGGTGGACAAGAGCGAAGCCGAGAAGATGGCTTCCAAGCTCAAGAAGGGCAAGGGCTTCGATCTCGACGACCTGCGCAAGCAGATGCAGCAGATCAACAAGATGGGCGGCATGGGCGGGTTGATGGACAAGCTCCCCGGCATGGGCAAGCTCACCGAGCAGATGCAGGACCAGGTCGGTGAGAAGCAGATCCGTCGCCAGATCGCGATCATCGACTCCATGACCCCGCGCGAGCGGCGCCGCCCCGACATCATCAGCGGCTCGCGCAAGCGCCGCATCGCTCGCGGCAGCGGGCTGCAGGTGCAGGACGTCAACCGCCTGCTCAAGCAGCACAAGCAGATGCAGAAGATGATGAAGCAGATGAAGAAGGGCGGGATGCAGAAGATGATGCGCCAGTTCGGCGGCGGCGGAGGCGGCGGCTTTCCACCGGGGGGCGGCGGCATGCCGCCCGGCGGCCCGTCCGGTTTCCTGCGGTGATGCCCCGTCGGGGCGGTTTTACATCGGCGCGGTTTCAAGTAGACTTGCGCGTTTTACATCGGTAGCCCAGTTCTGTTTGCCGATCACAGGGGATTAACGAACACGATGGTAACCATTCGTCTAGCTCGCACTGGCGCGAAGAAGCGGCCCTTCTACCACCTGATCGTTACCGACAGCCGCAACCCGCGGGACGGTCGGTTCATCGAGCGCCTCGGGTTCTATAACCCGGTCGCGACCGGTCAGGAAGTCTCGCTCAAGCTCGAGCTCGAGCGTGTCGACCACTGGCTCGAGCGTGGCGCCCGTCCGACCGAGAGTGCCGAGGGGCTGATCCGCAAGGCGCGCAAGGGCGCGGCCGCGGAGGCGTAACGACCCGGGAGGCGGCTGGTGCAGCGTGGCGCGCAGGATGACCCGCCCGTGGTGCTGGGCGAGATCGTGGGCGTTCACGGTGTGCAGGGCTGGGTCAAGGTGTATTCCTGGACCCGGCCGATGGATAACATCCTCGGCTTCACCGAGTGGCAGCTGCTCGACGATGCCGGCGCCGCGCGTACTCTGAAGCTGCGTTCGGGCCGGCAACAGGGCAAGGGCCTGATCGCGCATCTGGAGGGCGTCGAAGACCGCGATGCGGCGCGGGCGCTCATCGGGCGACAGATCGCCGTGCCCCGCTCGGCGCTGCCGCCGGCGGAAGAGGGTGAGTACTACTGGCACGACCTCGTCGGGCTCGAGGTCGTCAACCGCGAGGGCGTGGTCCTCGGCCGTGTCAGGCGGCTGATGGAGACCGGGGCGAACGACGTGATGGTCGTGGCCGGCGAGCGCGAGCGGCTGATCCCGTTCGTCGTCGACGTCTTCGTCCTCGACGTCGATCTCGGCGCGGGGCGCCTGGAGGTCGACTGGGACCCGGAAGACTGACGGTGCGCTTCGATGTCGTCACGATCTTCCCGGAGATGCTCCGGGCGATCACGGAATCCGGGGTGACCCGGCGCGCGGTGGAGCGCGGGCTGATCGAGATCGCCCCGCAGGACCCGCGGGACTACACGACGGACCGCCACCGCACGGTGGACGACCGGCCCTACGGCGGCGGTCCCGGCATGGTCATGAAGGTCCAGCCGTTGCGCGACGCGATACACGCGGCGCGTTCGGCGGTGCCGACGCCGGCGACGGTGGTCTATCTCAGCCCTCAGGGCCGGCCGCTGGACCAGGCGACGGTGAGCGAGCTGGCGCGGCTGCCGCGGCTCATTCTGCTGTGCGGCCGCTACGAGGGTGTGGACGAGCGCCTGATCGCCGCGGAGGTGGATCGCGAGATCTCGGTCGGGGATTTCGTGGTCAGTGGCGGCGAGCTGCCGGCGATGATGCTCATCGATGCGGTGAGCCGGCTGGTGCCCGGGGTGCTCGGGCATGTGGATTCCGCCGAGGAGGATTCCTTCACGGCGGGATTGCTGGACTGCCCGCACTATACGCGTCCGGAGTCCATCGACGGGCGCGACGTGCCGGCGGTGCTGCTCGGCGGCGATCACCAGGCGGTGGCGCGCTGGCGGCGCAAGCAGGCGTTGGGACGGACTTGGCTGCGGCGCCCTGAGCTGCTGTCCGGGCGGGAGCTGGACGGCGACGCGCAGGCGCTACTGGAAGAATTCATCGAGGAGTACCGAGGGGACTCGGAACGCTAGGGGTTTGTGGTCATGAGCAACATCATCAAAGAGCTTGAGCGGGAACAGATCGAAAAGTCCGGGCGCAGCCTCGACGCGTTCGCACCCGGTGACACCGTGCTGGTGAACGTCTGGGTCAAGGAGGGCAACCGCGAGCGTGTGCAGCCCTTCGAGGGCGTGGTCATCGCCAAGCGCAACCGCGGCGTGAACTCCGCGTTCACCGTGCGCAAGACCTCCCACGGCGAGGGCGTCGAGCGCGTCTTCCCGCTGCACAGCCCGGTGATCGAGAGCATCAAGGTCAAGCGCAAGGGCGACGTGCGCCGCGCCAAGCTCTACTATCTCCGCGATCGTCAGGGCAAGGCCGCCCGCATCAAGGAGAAGATCCGCACCAAGGGTGCGAAGCAGGGCGCCTGAGGCGCAACGCCCGTCCGTGTCCCCCGCGCCGGGGGGCGCGCGAGCGTGACGAAGGCCATCGGCACCCCGTGCCGGTGGCCTTTTTCGTGGCACCGCCGGATTTGCCATCGGCGCGGCTGCGCGCGAGAATCACCGACTCACCACAATCCGACCGTCGCCAGGGGAGTCCGTCACGGACTGAGAGTGCGCGCCGCGCAGACCCTGGAACCTGATCCGGATCATACCGGCGGAGGTAGCGCGACATGTACCTGACCCTTGCCACGCTCGGCGTGGCCCTCATCGCCTTTACCTGGATCGGCCTGCGTGCCCGTGCCACCTCGGCCGGGCTGGACGACTACGTCACCGCCCGCAACAGCCAGGGCGCGACCGTGCTGGGCCTGTCCTTCCTCGCCTCCGGCATGGGGGCATGGATCCTTTTCGCCCCGCCGGAGGTGGGCGCCTTCGTGGGGCCGGTGGCCCTCGCCGGCTATGCCGTCGGTGCCGCGCTGCCGTTCCTGGTCTTCGCGCTCTGCGGCCCGGCGATCCGGTCCCGGGTGCCCCAGGGGCGCAGCATCGGCGACTTCGCGGAGGCCTGTTACGGGACGGCGGTGCGGCGCTGGGTGGCGCTGATCTCCGTGCTCTACATGCTGTGCTTCCTCGCCGCGGAACTCACCGCCATCGGCGCGATCACCGCGCTGCTGTCGGATCTGGACGGCGGCGTGGTCGTGGTAGCCGTGGCGGTGGCGACCCTCGCCTACACCGCCGCCGGCGGACTGCGCGCGAGCCTGGAGACGGACCGCTGGCAGGCCTGGCTGCTGCTTGCCTTATTGGCCCTGGTGACCGGTGTCGCCCTGGGCGGGACGGGACGGCCGCCGGCGGCGTCGGCGATGCCCTCGGTGCCGCTGGCGGACGGCCTGGCGGTGGCACTGGCGCTGGTGCTCGCGGTGACCGCCGCCAACCTCTTCCACCAGGGCTACTGGCAGCGGGTCTGGGCCGCTCGGGACGCGCGTGTGCTCGGGCGCGGGGCGCTCCTCGGGGCCGGCACCACCGTCGTGGTGGTCGCGGTGATCGGTGCCCTGGGCATCGTCGCGGCGATGACCGGACTGTCCCTCGGCGATCCGCCGATCCCTTTCTTCGCGCTGCTCAATGCCGCCCCCGCATGGGTGACCCTGCCGGCGCTGGTCCTGGCGGTCACGCTGGTGGCGTCGTCCGTGGACACGCTGCAGAACGGCATCGCCTCGCTGGCGGTCACCGAGGCCCGCGGCCTGTCGCTCGGTGCGGCCCGCTGGGTGACCGTGGTGCTGATGGTGCCGGTGGTGGCCGTCGCGTTGCAGGGCCTGTCCGTGCTGCGACTGTTCCTCATCGCCGACCTGCTGTGCGCGACCACGGTGGTGCCGGTGCTCATGGGACTGTGGCGGCGGACCACGCCGGCCGCCGCGGTGGCCGGCACCGCCGCCGGTCTCGCGGGTTCCATTGTGCCGGGCTGGTGGCAGGGTGGCGGTCCCGTCGCCGGCCTCCATGCGGCCTCGTTCCCCGGTGGGGCGCCGACCCTGGGGCCTTTCGCCGGGGCGATGATCGCCTCTACGGCGGTCTGCCTGCTGGTGGCACTGCTCGTGCCCGGACGCGAGGCCGTCGCCCGGGCCTGAATGGTTCCGTGGCCGCCTTTCCGGGCGGCGGTTAGAATGGCGGTTTTTTCGACGGGGGAGTGCCCATGGCGGAGAAGACGGCCTACACGGTGGTGGACATGCACACGGCGGGCGAGCCGGTGCGTATCTTCACGGGCGGGTTGCCCGAGCTGGCCGGCGAGACCCTGCTCGATCGCCGGCGCGACGCGATGGATCACCACGACCACGTGCGCCGGCGCCTGATGCTGGAGCCCCGCGGGCATGCCGACATGTACGGCGTGTGGCCGACGCGGGCGAGCCATCCGGATGCCGCCATGGCGGTGCTGTTCACCCACAACGAGGGCTATAGCACCATGTGCGGGCACGCCACCATCGCCCTGGGTCGGTATGCGGTGGACCAGGGGCTGGTGACCCTGGGTCCGGACGGCGCCGACTTCGTGCTGGAGTGCCCCTGCGGGCCGGTCACCGTGCATGTGCACGCGGACGCCGATGGTGCCCCGGGGGACGTGAGCTTCGACAGCGTGCCGGCCTTCGCCAGCCACCTGGACGCCGACGTGACCGTGCCGGAGTACGGCCGTATCGCCGTGGACGTCGCCTATGGCGGGGCGTTCTACGTGATCGTGCCCGCCTCGCGGCTGGGGCTCGATCTCTTCGCCACCCCCTACGAGCAGCTGCTCCACGCCGCCCGCGCCATGACCGCTGCGGCCCGCGAGCAGCTCAGCGTGAGCCATCCGGACGCCGACGACCTCGGTTTCATCTACGGCACCATTCTCACCGACGACGTCCCGCCGAGCAGCGAGGCACCGAGCCACAACGTGTGCATCTTCGGCGGCGGGCAGGTGGATCGCAGCCCCACCGGCTCCGGCGTCACCGCGCGGCTCGCGCTCGCCCACGCCCGCGGGCTGATCGAGCCGGGACAGACGCGGACGTTCCGCGGCATCGCCGGGGTGGACTTCACCGCCGCGGTGCGCGGGGCCGCCGCCGACGGCAGCGTGGTCGTCACCGTGGGTGGCCGCGGCCACTACGTCGGTGAGGCGCGGTTCGTGGTCGAGGCCGGCGACCCGCTGGCCGACGGCGTCGCCCTGCCGGACGAGCTGTGGGGGCGGCGCTGAGCGCGCCCCCACTCATCCCTTGAGGGCCTCCCGGGGGGGCAGGTAGCGGTAGCCCAGCTCCTCGGCAACGGCGCGGTAGGTCACGTGCCCGCGGCAGACGTTGAGGCCGTCGAGGAGGTGCGGGTCCTCGGCCAGCGCCTGCGGGAAGCCCTTGTCCGCCAGGGCGAGGGCATAGGGCAGGGTGACGTTGTTGAGCGCGAGCGTGGAGGTGCGGGGCACCGCGCCCGGCATGTTCGCCACGCAGTAGTGGACCACGCCGTCGACGACGAAGGTCGGCTCGTCGTGGGTGGTGGGGTGGGAGGTCTCGAAGCAGCCGCCCTGGTCGATGGCGACGTCCACGAGCACGCTGCCGGTGCGCATGCGCGAGACCATCTCGCGACTGACGAGCTTCGGGGTCTCCGCGCCGGTGACAAGCACTGCGCCGATCACCAGGTCCGCGTCGAGGACCTGGTCCTCCAGGCTCTGGCGGGTGGCGTAGATGGTGGTCAACGCCGGTCCGAAGTGCGTGGCGAGGCGGCGCAGCACCCCGACGTCGCGGTCGAGCACGACGGTGTCGGCGCCCAGGCCGATGGCCATCGCGATGGCGTTCTCGCCGACCACGCCGCCACCGATCACCACGACGCGCGCCGGCGGTACGCCCGGAACCCCGCCGACGAGCACACCGCCGCCCCCGGCCGCCTTCTCCAGGCAGTGGGCGCCGGCCTGGATGGACATCCGGCCCGCGACCTGCGACATGGGCGCGAGCAGGGGCAGGCCGCCGTGGCCGTCCGTGACCGTCTCGTAGGCGATGCACACGGCGCCGCTGTCGACCAGGTCGTGGGTCTGCTCCGGGTCCGGGGCGAGGTGCAGGTAGGTGAACAGGATCTGGTCCGCCCGGAGCTGCCGGCGCTCCTCGCGCTGGGGTTCCTTGACCTTGACCACCAGCTCGGCCTCGGCATAGATGCGCTCCGGCGTGTCGCTGATCCTGGCGCCGGCGCGCTCGTAGTCCGCGTCGGCGTAGCCCACGCCGATGCCGGCGTCGTGCTCGACGAGCACCTCGTGGCCGTGGGCGACGAACTCGCGCACGCTGTCCGGGGTGAGGCCGACCCGGTACTCCCGGTTCTTGATTTCGCGTGGCACACCTACCTGCATGATCGCCTCCGCGCTAGTGTCGTGTCCGCTGCCGGCCGCCTCAGTGGGGCAGCTCGGCGTCCTTCATGCCCATAAGATAGAGGATTCCGTCGAGGCCGACGGTGGAGATCGCCTGGCGCGCCCGCTGCTGCACGAGCGGCTTGGCGTGGAAGGCGATGCCCAGGCCCGCGAGCTTGAGCATGGGCAGATCGTTGGCGCCGTCGCCCACGGCGATGACCTGGTCCAGGGTGATGCCCTCCTGCACCGCGATCTCCTCGAGCAGCGCGGCCTTGCGGCCGCCGTCCACGACCTCGCCGATCACCCGGCCGGTCAGTCGGCCGTCGGCGATTTCCAGCTCGTTGGCGTGGACGTAGTCCAGGTCGAGGCGCTGCTGGAGGTAGCGGCCGAAGTAGGTGAAGCCGCCGGAGATCACCGCCGTGCGGTAGCCCAGGGTGTGCAGGGTCTTGAGCAGTCGCTCCGCGCCCTCGGTGAGGGTGAGCCGCTGCGCGACGGCCTCCAGGGTGGTCTCCGGCAGGCCCTCGAGCAGGGCCACCCGCCGGGCGAGGCTCTCGCGGAAGTCGATCTCGCCGCGCATGGCCGCCTCGGTGACCGCGACCACCTGCTCGCCGACGCCGGCCTCCTTGGCGAGCTCGTCGATGACCTCCTGCTGGATCAGTGTGGAGTCCATGTCGAAGACCACCAGCCGGCGGTTGCGGCGGTAGAAGTTGTCCTCCTGGAACGAGATGTCCACGCCGAGGGCCTCGGAGATGCTGAAGAAGCTCGCCTTCATGGCGTCCGGGTCCCGGGGCGTGCCACGCAGGGTCAGCTCGATGCAGGCGCGGCTGCCGCCGTTGTCGTCGTGCAGCGCGCTGCGCCCGGTGAGGCGGACGATGTCCTCGATGTTCAGCCCCTGGTCGGTGATCACGTGGGCGATGCGTCCGATCTGCTCCGCGGTGACCCGGCGGCCGAGCAGGGTGAGCACCTGCCGTGGCGCCCCCTCGTGGGCGACCCAGCGCTCGTAGTCCTCCGCGGAGATCGGCGTGAAGCGAACGCGCAGATCCAGCTTGTGGGCCTCGTAGAGGAGATCCTTGAGCACCGGCGCGCTCTGCGCCTCGTCCGGGATCTTGATCAGTATGCCCAGCGCCAGGGTGTCGTGGATCATGGCCTGGCCGATATCGAGCACCCGGGCGCCGTAGCCGGCGAGGATGTCCATCAGTGCGGAGGTGATGCCCGGGTTGTCGTGCCCCGAGATATTGATCAGTACCACTTCGCTCATCGCGCGCGGTCCCGTCCTGCTGCGGAAAGCGCTCCATTGTAGGCCATGGGACCGGTCATTGCCCGGGTGGATTCGGGGCGGTGCGCTTCCAGTGCCATCACTGCCATTGGTATCTTGAGGGAATGACCGAGACATCCACCGAGGCGCTTCCCGCCGCCCTGATCGAGCTACTGGGCCGTGCCCGGCAGGTGCTCGCCCTGACCGGGGCGGGCGTGTCCGCGGCGAGCGGTGTGCCCACGTTCCGCGAGGCTCAGACCGGGCTGTGGGCGCGGTACGATCCGACCGCGCTGGCCACCCCGGAGGCGTTTTCCCGGGATCCGGGGCTGGTGTGGTCCTGGTATGCCTGGCGGCGCTCTCTGCTGGCGGGGGTGGAGCCGAACGCGGCCCACACGGCCCTGGCCTGCTGGCCGGGGCCGGCACGGCTGACCGTGGTCACCCAGAACGTGGACGGTCTGCACCAGCGTGCCGGCAGCGGGGACGTCATCGAGCTGCACGGCCGCATCGACCGGGACCGCTGCAGCGCCGGCTGCGCGGTGCGTCGTCCGGGGGCCACGGGTGAAACCCCGCCGGCGTGTCCGGAATGTGGCGCGCCGATGCGTCCCGACGTGGTCTGGTTCGGCGAGCCGCTGCCGGTGGCGGCGCTGTACCGGGCCGGCGTGCTCGCGGAGTCGGCGGACTGCGTGCTCAGCATCGGCACCTCGTCCCTGGTGCGCCCGGCGGCGGACTTGCCGTGGGCGGCGCTGCAGGTGGGTGTGCCGGTGGTGGAGATCAATACCGAAGCCACGCCGCTGACGCGGCAGGCGGACTGGTCGCTGCGCGGCGGTGCCGACGAGGTGCTGCCGCGCCTGGTGGCCGCACTCGGCGGCGGGCCTGGAGGATAAAGGCGATGAGCGATACCCGTGACAACGATACCCCGCAGGCACGGCTGACCCCGGAGCAGTACCGGGTCACCCAGCAGCACGGCACCGAGCCGCCGTTCTCCGGGGAGTACAACGACTTCAAGGGCGACGGCACGTTCCGCTGCGTGTGCTGCGGCGGGCCGCTGTTCGACAGCCGGGACAAGTACGACTCCGGCAGCGGCTGGCCGAGCTTTACCGCGCCGGCGGATCCGCAGGCGGTGGGCGAGTCCTTCGACGAGAGCCTGGGGATGCGGCGCACCGAAGTGCACTGCCGCCGCTGCGCCGCCCACCTGGGGCACGTCTTCCCCGACGGGCCGGCGCCCACCGGGCTTCGCTACTGCATCAACTCCGCGGCCCTGGATTTCCACTCGCGGGACGACTGATTGTCGCGCCGGTCCCGAAGGAGCGGTGCCATGCCGCTCCCGGGGAGCGGCCCCGCCGTCGCGGACGTCCGTCGCGCAGGCGCTCCCGGGCGCCCTGAAAGCTGGCATTACCTATCGTCACATTAGTATATTGATCGATCGATCCCCTGATGTTAGGGGCCACGGAGCCAGTGGAGACGAAGACCGACCATGACGGAACAAGCACCCCGCATCCCGCACAGTACCCAGCACCCCCTCGCCGGCGAGCAGATGAGCGGCGCGGAGATGGTCGTACAGGTCCTGGCGGATGAGGGGGTAGATACGGTCTTCGGCTACAGCGGTGGCGCGATACTGCCGACCTACGACGCCGTGTTCCGCTACAACGAGCGCCAGCGCGGCGATACCGGTGGTGCGCCGATGAACCTGGTGGTGCCTGCCAACGAGCAGGGTGCCGGCTTCATGGCGGCGGGCTATGCCCGCAGTACCGGCCGGGTGGGGGTGTTCCTGGTGACCTCCGGTCCCGGTGCGACAAACACCGTCACCCCCATCCGCGACTGCATGGCGGACTCCGTGCCGGTGGTCGCCATTACCGGCCAGGTGGCCCGTGGCGCCATGGGGACGGACGCCTTCCAGGAGGCACCCATCGTCAACATCATGGGCAACTGCGCCAAGCACGTCTTCCTCGTGACCAATCCTGAGGACGTGGAGGCGACCATGCGCACCGCCTTCGAGGTGGCGCGCTCCGGGCGGCCCGGGCCGGTGGTGGTGGACCTGCCCAAGGACGTCCAGAACTGGGTGGGGGAATTCCACGGCGAGGGGCTGCTCGATGTGCGCGGCTACCGTCAGCGCATGGAGTCGCTGCGCCAGGCCAAGCTCTCCGAGCGCAAGTGCCGGCAGTTCTTCGACCTGCTCGGCCAGTCCTCGCGGCCGCTGCTCTACGTCGGCGGTGGCGTGGTCAGCGGCGACGCCGGCGATGACCTCACCGCCTTCGCCAAGGCGTACGGGATCCCGGTGGTGACCACGGTGATGGGCCTGGGTGCCATCGACACCACCGACGACCTGTGCCTGCACATGCTCGGCATGCACGGCACCGCGTACGCCAACTACGCGGTGGAGGACTGCGACTTCATCATCGCCGTGGGCGCGCGTTTCGACGACCGCGTGGCCGCCAAGGCGGAACTGTTCGCGCCGATGGCCGAGCACGTGGCGCATATCGACATCGACGCCGCGGAGATCGGGAAGGTCAAGCTCGTGGACTGGGCGCATGTCGGCGACGCCGGGCGCTCGCTTCGACAGCTCGTGGAGTTCGGGCGCAGCGAGGGCTTCCGCCGGGACTTCACGCCCTGGCTGGAACACGTGCGCGGCCTGCGCGGCAGCTACCCGATGAACTTCGACCGCGAGACGCCGCTCATCCAGCCCCAGGAGGTGCTCGAACGGCTCAATACGCTGACCCGGGGCGAGGCGGTCATCGCCACCGGCGTGGGCCAGCATCAGATGTTCGCGGCGCAGTACCTCGATTTCCACCGCCCGCGCCAGTGGCTCACCTCCGGGTCCATGGGCACGATGGGCTTCGGGCTGCCGGCGGCCATCGGCGCCCAGTTCGCCAATCCGGACGCGCTGGTCATCGACGTGGACGGCGACGGCAGCATCCGTATGAACCTGGGCGAGATGGAGACCGTCACCACCTACGGCCTGCCGGTGAAGGTGCTGCTGCTCAACAACAGCTGCGATGGCATGGTGCGCCAGTGGCAGCGGCTGTATTTCGAGGACCGTTTCTCGGGCAGCGACAAGTCCCTGCATCGCAAGGACTTCATCAAGGCGGCGGAGTCGGATGGTTTCGAGTTCGCCCGCCGCGTCACCGACAAGGCGGAGCTCGGCGAGGCGCTGAAGGCCTTCGTGGGCTTTGAGGGGCCCGCATTCCTGGAGGTGGTCATCGATCCGGACGCCGGGGTGTACCCGATGGTGGGGCCGGGCATGAGCTACCGCGAGATGGTCACCGGCGATCACATCCCGTCCCGGGATTACGGTGACAGCCGTGACGGGCCGGAGCGGCTGGCGCCTTCGGAGGCCTTCTAGGCCGCGCCGTCCCGGATTGAGCGGGCCTTATTGGCGGCCGGCCCGGCGCCGGCCGCCGGCTCGCCGCGCCGCGGTTCCCGGGCGCGGGCCCGTTATCGCTGCCGCCGCCTAGCCCCGCGGCTGTTCCGTCTCTTCCGCCGTTTCCGGATCCGACTCCGATTCACCGAGGCGGGCCCGCAGCTCCTCGATCTGTTTGTCCTTCATCGCCATGACCTGCTCGATCTCCTCGGGCACGGAGACCCCGTCTGCTGACGCGTCCCCGCCGGCGTCCGGCGGATCGGCCTCCACGGTCTCCGAGAAACGCTTTTCCAGCTCTTCCAGGGAGGCCAGCCAGCGGGTCTCGGTCTCGCGGTAGGTCTGTGTCTCCTGTTCGTCGAGGCCGTGCGCCTCGACGTTCTCCAGCAGCTTGCCGGCCAGGTGGCGGACCCGGTCGTAGCCTACCCGCAGGGTGCGCAGCTCGTCGCGCAGCTCCAGCAGCGAGGCGACCCGTTCCTCCTCGCGGGTGAGCAGGCGTCGCAGGCGTGCCGATTCTTCCGCCGCGTCCTCGTTCGCCTTGTCCACGGAGGACAGGGCCGCGTAGGCGGACAACGCCTCCTCCCGGTCGTCGGCGGTGTCGGCGTCGATGGCGGCGATCTCGGCGGCCAGGGCCTGCCGCCGGACCTCCGCCGCGCTCCCGCTGCCCGATTCGCTCGCCGCCAGGGCATCGGCGAGGTGGGCGCGGGCGGCATCGAGCGGGTCCGCATGCCGCCGGCGCAGTCGCAGAGCCAGCCAGATCGTGATGGCAGCGAGCACGAGGGCGACCTCGGCAGAGATCACGAAGGCGATGAGAACGCTGTCGTAGGTGGTCATGCCGTCGGCCTTTGTGTCGTCGTCGTTGTAATAGAATCGACCCCCGGCTCTCCCCGGCCTTGAAATGGGATCGATCCGGCACCATGCGAAGATCGTCGCCGCGGTTACGATCGTACAGACCGCGGCCGTTGTGGACCACGTCATTGATCAAGAAGGGAATGCGAAGCGGTATGAGCGCAGAGGCACAGCAGGAGACCCTGGAATTCCAGACCGAGGTCCAGCAGCTGCTGGATCTGATGATCCACTCGCTGTACAGCAATCCGGAGATCTTCCTCCGCGAGCTCGTCTCCAACGCCTCCGACGCGGCGGACAAGCTGCGTTTCGAGGCGCTGAAGGACGAGAGCCTGCTCGAGGACGACCCGGAGCTCGCCATCCGGGTGCATGCGGACAGCGAGGCACGCACGGTCACGATCGAGGACAATGGCATCGGCATGAGCCGGGACGACGTGGTCGAGAACCTCGGCACCATCGCGCGCTCCGGCACGCAACGCTTCCTGGAGGCGATGACGGGTGACGAGAAACAGGACGCGCAGCTCATCGGCCAGTTCGGCGTGGGCTTCTACTCCGCGTTCATCGTCGCCGACCGGGTGGACGTCTACACGCGCCGCGCCGGCGAGTCCCCGGAGCTCGGTGTGCACTGGTCCTCCGACGGCAAGGGCGCCTACTCGGTGGAGTACGTCGAGCGCCCCGAGCGCGGCACCCGCGTGATGCTCCATCTCGCCGAGGAACGCGACGAGTTCCTGGAGCCGCAGCGGCTTCGCCACATCATCCGCCGGTACTCCGATCACATCTCGCTGCCCATCCGCATGCCCGCCGAGGCGGATCCGGAGTCCGACGAGGCCCCGGGGGAGGAGACCGTCAACCAGGCCTCCGCGCTGTGGATGCGCCCGAAGGGCGAGATCAGCGACGAGGAGTACATCGAGTTCTACAAGCACGTCGCCCACGACTTCGAGGCGCCGCTGACCTGGCTGCACAACAAGGTCGAGGGCAACCAGGCCTACACCTCGCTGCTCTACATCCCTGCGCGCCGGCCCTTCGACCTGTTCGACCAGGACCAGCGCCACGGCGTCAAGCTCTACGTGCGCCGGGTGTTCATCATGGAGGACAGTGAGCACCTGATGCCGCGCTACCTCCGGTTCGTGCGCGGCGTGATCGACTCCGACGACCTCCCGCTCAACGTCTCCCGCGAGCTGCTCCAGCACAACAAGCTCATCGACCGCATCCGCGGCGCCTCGGTCAAGCGGGTGCTCGACACCCTGGAGCGCATGAGCCGGGACGAGCCCGAGAACTATGCCACGTTCTGGTCCCAGTTCGGCTCGGTGCTCAAGGAGGGCGTGATCGAGGACTCGGGCAACCGTGAGCGCATCGCCGGACTGCTGCGTTTCTCCTCCACCCAGGAGGCGAAACAGGAGGCGGACGTCACCCTCGCGGACTACGTCGCGCGGATGCGCGAGGGCCAGAAGCACATCTACTACGTCACCGCCGAGGGCTTCAACGCGGCGCGCAACAGTCCGCACCTGGAGATCTTCCGCAAGAAGGGCGTCGAGGTGCTGCTGCTCCACGAGCCCATCGACGAGTGGCTCGCGAGCCATCTCCACGAGTTCCAGGGCTACCCCCTGCAGTCCGTCGCCAAGGGCGAGCTGGACCTGGACGAGCTGGAGGACGAGACCGAGAAGCAGGCCCGCGAGGAGCGCGCCGAGGCGCTCAGGCCGCTCACCGAGAAGCTCCAGGAGTCGCTGGGCGAGCGGGTCTCCGAGGTCCGTGTCAGCGACCGCCTCACCGACTCGCCGGCCTGCCTGGTAGTGGGCGACTACGAGCTCGGCATGAACCTCCAGCGCATGCTCAAGGCCGCCGGCCACGAGATGCCCCAGGGGGCGCCGGCGCTGGAGATCAATCCGGATCACGCGCTGATCCAGCGGCTCGAGGGCGGCGGCGAGGATGCGCGCTTCGACGACTGGGCGCAGCTGCTCTTCGACCAGGCCCAGCTTACCGGCGGCGGCCAGCTCGAGGACCCGGCGGCGTTCGTGCAGCGGGTCAACCGTCTGCTGGAAACGCCGGCGTGAGCGGCACCGGGCAGCCGTGGCCGTCGGCGGATGCCGGCGGCCACGACCCGGCGGAGCTGATACGGCTGTTCGACGACGAGTTCGCCCCGGAGAACACCCGGCTGGTGCGCGGCGATGAGGAGCCGCTGTACCTGCCGGCGGACGACACGTGTGCGTACCACCGGGTGGTCTTCGCCCATGGCTTCTTCGCCAGCGCGCTCCACGAGATTGCGCACTGGTGCATCGCCGGACCCCGGCGCCGGGCGCTGGTGGACTACGGCTACTGGTACGAGGGGGACGGACGGGACGCCGTCACCCAGGCCGAGTTCGAGCGGGTCGAGGCCCGCCCCCAGGCGCTGGAGTGGGCCTTCAGCATGGCCGCGGATGCACCCTTCCGGGTGAGCGTCGACAATCTGGACGGCGATCCCGGTGATCCGGACGGCTTCCGCCGCGCCGTCCGCGACGCCCTGGCGGTGTATCTCCGCGACGGACTCCCGCCGCGGGCCCGGCGTTTCGCCATCCGCCTGCAGGACCGCTACGGCGGTCATATCGAGCTGCCCGCGGATCTTCCTCGTTTATGATCGCGTTGGGTTGCGGTGTGAGTGATCCGCATTCCGGACTCGGCAACCGGAAAGTACTGAGGTAGGCTGATATCGCCCGGACCGGGCAAGCCTGGCCCGGTACGCACCGCCAGGAAGGCGGAAGGCGCATTATCGCGCGGGTTGATGCACTTCGGCTTTTGACCAGGGAAGGTGGCACATGGCTGACGATTCCTTCACGGGCATCCCGCCCGGGTTGTCCGGTTCCTCGCCGACACGACACACCGCACCGCCGGGACCGGCCGGGGGCGGTCACGGAAAGCCGGGCATCCCCGGGCCCGCCGGCGTGTCAGCATGACAGCACGCCGCTCGACCCCCCTCATCGTCTGGCCCCTGCTCATGGCCGCCCTGCTCACCGCCTGCGGCGGCGGGGA
>WBJT01000026.1_pt1 | contig 43617 bp, 41 predicted proteins | sample 5109881 | NCBI WGS metagenome assembly WBJT01 (sample SAMN11895465, study PRJNA545514) | wastewater metagenome | isolation source: saline BTEX enrichment culture, original innoculum from Kuwait petroleum... | place: USA:Stillwater, OK | collected 2018-09-01
AACGGCCGGGCGATCCGGTCGCTGCCCGAAGGGGACGACCCCTACACGGCGATCTACCTGGAACGCGAACAGTGGTGGGGCATGCTGGAGCCGGCGCTGGCCAATCCGGAGCTGACAGGGAGTCATGCCCCTGACAGGGAGAAGAAAATCCAGAGGGAATGGGATAAATACGTAAAGACAATGAAAGACAAAGTGAAGAGTTTTCACAAAAACATGGCCAACCGATTCAATCCCAATACCTATCTCTTCTACTCCGACAGCCCGGATCACATGAGTTATGGCGCCGTGATATGGCGGGGAAGGGAATCGGAATATAGCCGCCATCTCTGGAAGGCGGCACAGTCGCGCCCCCACTACAACCAGTATCGCCTGGCCATGGAAACCGACCGTCACGGTCACGAGCGTGTTTACCGCTACGAGATCGGCGAGCCCGAAGACCCCGGCGACGGGACGGTGCCGAGCCGCTCGAGCCGCGCCGGTGCCGAGCATGCCCGGCGCACCCTGGCCGTTGCCACCGAGCACCAGTCCGCCTACGACAACGCCGAGGCCCGCTGGTTCGTGCTCGGCGCCATCCTGGAGATGGCGCAACAGTGGCAGTAGCTCATCGCCACAGGACGACACCATGAAGAGGACCCGACAACTCTGGATCCGGGCCGGTATCGGCGTGGCCATAGCGCTGCTGGTATTGGGCTACGGGGCATACGAACGAGGCGTACCGACGATGAACGAGCAGGAACGACGCACGCTCGAGGGCTACACCCAGACCATGCGCCCCGTGTGCGTGGGGCGCTTTCAGCTACAGATGCCCGAGCGCATGCCTTTGAGCTCGAGCAGCCTGACGGTGAACGAGGCGCAAATCAGCGCCCGGCCGATGAGCCGGCAGATGTATGACCGGTTCATCGAGAAACGGAGAAACACGTTCGAGAATCAGGAGACCGTCAACAAGGACGATGCCCCTTATCTCAAGAACGTGATCAAGACTGACTCCGGACTCGTCATCTTCGACAGAAACGAAAGCCGTAGCGCCTATGACTCATCGAGAACCCTGGAGGGATACAAATTCGAGGGGTTCACGATGTTCTCCGTCGAGCTCAAGGCAACGGACCTGACCGACGAGCGCTACAAGGCGGACCGCGCGTACCTGACAACCAACAAGTCCGAGCGCCTCAAGCAGGTGCAGCACCTGCTGCAGCGCCTGCACCCGCGCGAGAGCGACGAGATACCCGAACGCCCCGGCCTGTGCTTCGGCCACGGATTCCTCGCCGGCGGCGCGGACGAGACGATCCCCGGCGCCGCCCTACCGTATCGGGAGGAATCCATCGGGATGACCTTCGTCGATAACGTCCATGAAGACATCTATCTCAACATCTATACCAACACCACGATCGCGGCAGAGACCACGCTGCTGGAGCGCAAACCGGGGGTAATAGCGCTCCTGTCCAGAGACCCGAACCACTCGATGCTCCGCGACGGTAAGGTCGATCTCGAGGGCATAAAGCAGGCCGAGGAGGTCCTGACAACCGGCACCACCGACGAGGACGTTCGCGGACATTATTTCAACATCGAGGCCAACAGCAGGATCGGCTCCCCCGAAACCCCTTACGTCGATATCACCCTTCGCACGGGGGAGTTCGTCACTGACGGGACGCACCCGCGAATCGACCAGGCTTCACTGACAGACGCCGAGGCCGCGGGCCTCTGGGATGCCGTCACCCGCACGTTCCACCCCCGCCCCAACGCCTTCTGAGCCGTTCCGAGGGATATGCCAACCACGCCCACCACAATAGCAGTCGCCCACGACCACGGGGTGAAGCCATGAAGACAGCGCGGCTGTGGGTCTTAGCCGGTATCGGCGTGGCCATAGCGCTGCTGGTATTGGGCTACGGGGCATACGAACGAGGCATACCGACGATGAACGAGCAGGAACGACAGACGCTCGAGGGCTACACCCAGACCATGCGCCCCGTGTGCGTGGGGCGCTTTCAGCTGCAGATGCCCGAGCGCATGGCATTGAGCTCGAGCAGCCTGACGGTGAACGACGCGAAAATCAGCGCCCGGCCGATGAGCCGGCAGATGTATGACCGGTTCATCGGGAAACGGAAAAACACCCTGGAAGCGAAAAAACCGGACAGTGAAGTTTATTCCCCTTACCTCAAAAGGGTAATTGAGAGCAGCGCGGGATTCATTATTTTCGACAGAAATGAAAGCCCCGGAGCTACCGATGCACTGAGGGTCCTGGAGGGATACAAATTCGAGGGGTTCACGATGTTCTCCGTCGAGCTCAAGGCAACGGACCTGACCGACGAGCGCTACAAGGCGGACCGCGCCTATATGTCGTCCAACAAATCCGAGCGCCTCAAGCAGGTGCAGCACCTGCTGCAGCGCCTGCACCCGCGCGAGAGCGACGAGATACCCGAACGCCCCGGCCTGTGCTTCGGGCACGGATTCCTCGCCGGCGGGGCGGATGAGACGATCCCCGGCGCCGCCCTGCCCTATCGGGAGGAATCCATCGGGATGACCTTCGTCGATAACGTCCATGAAGACATCTATCTCAACATCTATACCAACACCACGATCGCGGCAGAGACCACGCTGCTGGAGCGAAAACCGGGGGTAATAGCGCTCCTGTCCAGAGACCCGAACCACTCCATGCTCCGTGACGGCAAGGTCGATCTCCAGGGCATCAAGCAGGCCGAGGAGGTCCTGACAACCGGCACCACCGACGAGGACGTGCGAGGGCATTATTTCAATATCGAGGCCAACAGCAGGATCGGCTCCCCCGAAACCCCTTACGTCGACATCACCCTTCGCACGGGGGAGTTCGTCACTGACGGGACGCACCCGAGAATCGACCAGGCTTCACTGACAGACGCCGAGGCTGCGGGCCTCTGGGATGCCGTCACCCGCACGTTCCAGCCCCGCCCCAACGCCTTCTGATTCGTGCCGGATGAACGAACACACGGTTTTCATCAGGGCGGGACTACAACTTCGTCGCACAGGGACAGGTATCGGACCCCGGCCACCCATTCATTCTGATTCGCATGGAAGGCGGCGACGTGCCCGGGGACTCAGCCAACCGGCTGTGGCATTCCACCCTGGGCAGCCTGCGGCCACGCCCCGGGGCCTTATGAATCGGGGGGTTCAGCTAGAAAACCGCTTCCAGCGCCTCGTCGAGACGGCTGACGGGGATGATCTCCAGGCCCTCGGGACGCTGGCCCTTGGGGGGCAGGTTCTTGGCCGGCACCAGCGCGCGCCGGAAGCCGTGTTTGGCGGCCTCGCCGAGGCGCTCCGGGCCGTTCGGTACCGGCCGGATCTCGCCGGCCAGGCCGACCTCGCCGAACATCACCCATTCCTGGCCCACGGCGCGGTCGCGCAGGCTGGAGAGCACGGCCACGAGGCTGGGCAGGTCGCTGGCGGTCTCGGTGACGCGCACCCCGCCCACCACGTTGAAGAAGACGTCCTCCCCCGCGGTACTGATGCCGCCGTGGCGGTGCAGCACCGCCAGCAGCATGGCCAGGCGGTTGCCGTCCAGCCCGAGGGCCACGCGGCGCGGATTCGCCAGCGGGCTCTCGGAGACCAGCGCCTGGACCTCCACCAGCAGCGGTCGCGTGCCCTCGCGGGTGACCATGATCACGCTGCCCGGCACCGGCTGCTCGTGGCGCGAGAGGAAGATCGCGGAGGGGTTCTTCACCTCGTGCAGCCCGGTGTCGAGCATGGCGAAGACTCCGAGCTCGTTGGCGGCGCCGAAGCGGTTCTTCACCGCGCGCAGCAGGCGGTAGCGGCTGCCGGCGTCGCTCTCGAAATACAGCACCGTGTCGACCATGTGCTCCATAACCCGCGGGCCGGCGAGCTGGCCGTCCTTGGTGACGTGGCCGACCAGGAACAGCGCCGTGCCGGTCTGCTTGGCGTAGCGCACGAGCTGGGCGGTGCACTCGCGCACCTGGGCCACCGAGCCCGGCGCCGAGCTCAGCCCCTCGGTATGCAGGGTCTGGATCGAGTCGATGACCATCACGGCGGGACGTTCCGCGGCGGCGGCGTCGAGCACCGCCTCCACCGAGGTCTCGGCGAGCAGCCGCAGGCCCTCCGCGGCGACGTTCAGCCGGCTGGCGCGCAGGCCCACTTGGCGCAGCGATTCCTCACCGGTGACGTACAGCGCGCTGTGCGCGGCGGGCAGCCGGGCCACCATCTCCAGCAGCAGGGTGGACTTGCCGATGCCCGGATCACCGCCGAGGAGCACCACCCCGCCGCGGACCAGTCCGCCGCCGAGGACACGGTCCAGCTCGCCGATGCCGGCGCTGAAGCGGGTCTCCTCGTCGGAGGGCACGTCCGCAAGGCTGCGCACCCCCCGGTCGCCGGCGTACTGGCCCCGGGGCCGCCCGCCGGCGGCCGGCGTGGCCTCGACGATCTGCTCCTCCAGGGTGTTCCAGGCCCCGCACTCGGGACACTGGCCCGCCCACTTGGGCGAGGAACCGCCGCAGTCGCTGCACACGTACAGACGCCGGGGCTTCGCCGTCCTGGCCATCAGTCACTCCTCCCGGAAGGTCACGCGCGGGGTCAGCCGGCAGAACAGCTCGTAGGCGATGGTGCCGCAGTGGCCGGCGACCTCCTCCGCGGGCAGCCCCCGCCCCCACAGGGTCACCGGCGCGCCGACGGCGGCGCCGGGATGCCCGCGCAGGTCCACGCAGAGCATGTCCATGGACACCCGCCCCGCCAGGGCCGCGCGGCGGCCGTCCACCAGCACCGGGGTACCGTTGGGCGCGTGGCGCGGATAGCCGTCGCCGTAACCGATGGAGACCACGCCCACGGGCATGTCCTCCGGGCAGGTGAAGGTCCCGCCATAGCCCACCCGGTCACCGCGATGGTGGCGGTGCACGGCGATCAGCCGCGCCTCCAGGGTCATCGCCGGGACCAGCGGCGGGCGCTCGCCGCCATCGATGAACGGCGACGCCCCGTACAGGCAGATGCCCGGACGCACCCAGTCCGCATGGGCGGACGGCCAGGCCAGGGTCGCCGCGGAATTGGCGATGGACGCCTCTCCCCGCCCCGCCTCGCGGGCCCGCGCAAAGGCCTCGAGCTGGCGCGGCGTGGTGTCGTCGCGGCGGTCGTCGGCACAGGCGAGATGGGTGAGCCAGCGGATCTCCCCCACCGCGGGGCAGTCGCGCAGGCGACGGTAAACCGCCGCCGTTTCCTCCGGTCGGAAGCCCAGGCGGTGCATGCCGCTGTCCACCTTGATCCAGACATCCAGCGGCCGGGACGGCGCGGCCCGCTCCAGGCACTCGACCTGCCACGGGGCGTGAATCACCGCATCCAGCCGCTGGTGGGCGAAGTCTTCGATCTCGTCGGCGTCGAAGAAGCCCTCCAGCAGCACGATGCGGTGGTCATGCCCGGCCTCGCGCAGGGGCAGCGCCTCGGCGAGGCAGCTCACCGCGAAGGCGTCCGCTCCTGCCAGCGCGGCGGCGGCGCGGCGCAGGCCGTGGCCGTAGGCATCCGCCTTGAGCACGGCGATCGCCCGCGCCCCCGGCGCGCGCTCGCGCACCACGCCCAGGTTGTGCACGAGCGCATCGGTGTGGATGGTCGCCCGGGCCACGCGGCTCACGTCCAGCCCTCGCTCCCGTAAACGTCGTCGATGTAGTTCTCGAAGCGCGTGAACTGCCCGAGGAACGTCAGGCGCATGGTGCCCACCGGGCCGTTACGCTGCTTGCCGATGATGATCTCCGCGGTGCCCTTGTCGGGGCTGTCGTCGTTGTAGACCTCGTCGCGGTAGATGAACACGATCACGTCGGCGTCCTGCTCGATCGCCCCGGATTCGCGCAGGTCCGACATCACCGGGCGCTTGTTCGGGCGCTGCTCCAGGCTACGGTTAAGCTGGGAGAGCGCGATCACGGGCACGTCCAGCTCCTTCGCCATGGCCTTGAGCGAACGCGAGATCTCCGAGACCTCCTGGGCGCGGTTCTCCTTGAAGCCCGGCAGCTGCATGAGCTGGAGGTAGTCGATGAGGATCAGCCCGAGGCCGTGCTCACGCTTGAGCCGGCGTGCGCGGGCACGCATCTCGGTGGGCGTGAGCCCGGGGGTGTCGTCGATGAACAGCTTCGCCTGCGAGAGCAGGTTCATGGTGCTGGTCAGCCGCGGCCAGTCGTCCTCCTCCAGCCGCCCGGAGCGGATCTTCTGCAGCTCCACCCGGCCGAGCGAGGAGAGCATGCGCATGGCCAGGGCGTCCGCGGGCATCTCCATGCTGAACACCGCCACCGGCGTGCCGTCGTGCATGGCGACGTTCTCGGCGATGTTCATGGCGAAGGTGGTCTTGCCCATGGACGGGCGGGCCGCGACGATCACCATGTCGCCGCCCTCCATCCCGGAGGTCATTCGATCGAAGTCGCTGAAGCCGGTGGGCAGACCGGTGACGTCGCCGTCCTGGTGGAAGAGCGTGTCGATGCGGTCGACGACGCTGGGCAGGATGTCGCGCACGCCGATGAACCCGCGGCCACCGCGGCGCGACTGCTCGGCGATCTCGAAGATGGTGCGCTCGGCGAAGTCGAGCAGCTCCTCGCTGCCACGGCCGTCCGGCGTGTAGCCGGCACTCGCGACCTCCGTGCCCGCCTCGATGAGCTGGCGCAGCACGGACTTCTCGCGGACGATGTCCGCGTAGGCGCGGATGTTCGCGGAGCTCGGGGTATCCTTGGCGAGAGCACCGAGATACGGCAGGCCGCCGGCGTCCTCGAGCTGGCCGTTGGACTTCAGCCACTCGGACAGGGTCACCGCGTCCATGGGCTGGCCGCCCTCGGCCAGGGTCTCCATGGCCCGGAAAATCAGCCGGTGGTCGCGGCGATAGAAATCCGCCTCGGACACCCGGTCGGCGACCTGGTCCCAGGCACCGTTGTCCACCATCAGCCCGCCGAGCACCGCCTGCTCGGCCTCGATGGAGTGAGGCGGGACCTTCAGCGCCTCCGTCTCGGTTAGCGCAGCACGCGCGTCGGCCATCTCCAACCTCCGCGCCCGCCTCCGGGCGCCGGCTCACTGCCGGTGGCCGCGGCACCGCAGGGCGCCACGGTCACCGCTGCCCATCCGCACGGCCCCAGGCGGGGCCGCGATGCATGCCCGCCGGCCGGCGGGCATGCCGGTGCGGTCACTCCTCGGCGGTGACCGAGACCGTCACGGTGGCGTCCACGTCCGAGTGCAGGTGCAGCTCGATCTCGTAGTCGCCGGTCACACGCAGCGGCCCCTCGGGCAGACGCACCTCCTGGCGCTCCACCTCGACACCGGCGGCGGTCACCGCATCGGCGATATCGGCGGTGCCCACGGAGCCGAAGAGCTTGCCCTCGTCGCCGGCCTTGGCGGTGATGGTCACCGTCAGCCCCGCGAGCTGCTCCGCGCGGCGCTGCGCGGCGGCGAGCTGCTCCGCCGCCTGGCGCTCGAGCTCGGCGCGGCGCTCCTCGAAATAGCGGATGTTCTCCTCGGTGGCCATGCGCGCCTTGCCCTGCGGCAGCAGGTAGTTACGCCCGTAGCCCGCGCGCACCTTAACGCGGTCGCCGAGCCCCCCGAGATTGTCGACCTTCTCAAGCAGAATGACTTCCATTGCTAATCCCCAGAACCAGTCCAGTAATCGATCCACGCCCGCCGTCTCAGGCGGACTCCGTGACCCGGCGCCGCACGTCCACGAACACGTCCATCATGCCGGCGATGGCATAGATGCGCGCGAACGGGGCGAGGCTCACATAGACCACGACCAGCCAGGCCCGGCTCAGCCCCTTCGCACCGACCAGCGCGTGGGCAACCGCCAGGGCCTGGAAGACGAACACCGTGCTCACCACCAGCGCCACGTCGTAGAGCGCGCCGCCCCCGACGACAGAGCCGACGACGAGCACGCCCAGGCAGGCGAAGGTGAACCCGCGGGAGAAACGCAGGGCGTGGAACTCCGCGCCGAACCCCCCGGGATTGTACAGCAGCGCCTGCCACCAGCGCGCCAGCAGCAGGCTGGCAATACCCACCAGCAGCAGGTTACCGAACCACAGCGACGTCATCATCGTCGCGAGCCGGCCCGCCTGTGCGTTCAGCGCCTCGCGGGTGGCCGGGTCCGCAAACAGGCCTGCCGCCTGCTCCAGCATCCCCTGCCAGTAGGCGCCGGCGTCCCCCACCACCAGGTGGAAGAGGATCACCGCGACGCCCGCCAGGGCCGCGGCCGCCTCCAGCGCCCGCGGCAGTGAGACCGTCACCCGGAGGCAGGCGGCCACTGCCACCATCGGCAGCCAGACCTGCAGCGGCAGCTGCAGGGCCGGCAGCGGGCTGCCCACACTCGCCTGAGCGAGTACCGCCAGCACCGCGGTGGCACCAGCAACGGTGAGAACACCCTCACCGGCACCGCGGCGCAGGGTCACCAGCGCCACCACTGCCGAGCTGATCCACAGCAGCAGCGGCACCACGGCGGTCAGCGCCGTCACGGCGATGGCCGCTATGCGGCCGCGCATGACCAGCGCTGCCAGTGAGCGCATGTCAGTGCCGGTCGGTGTACGGCAGCAGCGCGAGGTAACGGGCGCGCTTGATCGCCCGCGCGAGCTGGCGCTGGTAACGCGCGCTGGTGCCGGTGATGCGGCTCGGCACGATCTTGCCGGTCTCGGTGATGTAGTTGCGCAGCGTGTTGAGATCCTTGTAGTCGATCTCCTTCACGCCCTCGGCGGTAAAGCGGCAGTACTTCCTGCGGCGGAAAAAACGTGCCATGTCGTCGTCACTCCCGATGGTTTGCGTCGCCGGCGGCAATGCTGATCCGCTCGGCGCTGATGATTAAACGGCTGTCGCCATCACGCTGACGCGCCCGGGCGAGGAATCCCTCCACCGTGACCGCGGTGCCCGGCGGCCAGTCCCCGGCCTCCGGGGCCAGGACCGCGCCGGCGGCGCGCACGCCGACCCGGAATCGGATCGGGCGCTCCACCCCGGCCTCCACCTGACGCGATTCGTGCTCGATGAGCAGTCGCGCGATGGGGACGCCGGCGGGCGAATACCGCAGCTGGACGGCATCGACCAGGCGGCCGGTGATGCACACACGGTTGTCGGCCATGGGCCGCGGCTCAGGCGTCGGCGGACTCCCGCTCGCCGCGCTCCTCCTCGCGCCGCTCCTCCTGGTTCTTGGCCAGCGGGGACGGCTCGGTGACGGCCTCCTGACGGCTCAGCGTCATGTGGCGGATCACCGCGTCGTTGAACCGGAACAGCGAGACGAGCTCGTCCAGGTCCTCGGAGGTGCACTCGACGTTCATGAGCACGTAGTGCGCCTTGATCAGCTTGTTGATCGGGTAGGCGAGCTGACGGCGCCCCCAGTCCTCGAGGCGGTGGATCGCACCGTTGTTGCCCTCGATAAGGCTGCGGTAACGCTCGATCATGGCGGGTACCTGATCGCTCTGGTCCGGGTGGACCAGGAATACGATTTCGTAGTGTCGCATTGTCACTCCTTGCGGTTGACTGACCGATGGGCCGGGTCACGAAAGCCGCCCGCGAATGCGAACGGCAAGGAGACGCCCGAAAGCAGGCGAACGCGGGATGATAACCCCGACACGCGGCGGGCGCAAAACCGCGTGTCAGCGCCGCTGACGAACGGCCTCGAAGAGCACCACGCCGGTGGCCACGGAGACGTTGAGGCTCTCCACCGCACCGGCCATGGGGATGCGCACCAGCGTATCGCAGGCCTCGCGCGTCAGCCGGCGCATTCCGGACTCTTCGGCGCCGAGCACCAGCGCCAGCGGCCCGGTGAGGTCGGCGTCGTAGAGCGCGGCGTCGGCGCCGTCCGCCGCCCCCACCAGCCAGACACCGCGCTCACGCAGCCCACGGAGCGTGCGCGCGAGATTGGTGACCTGGAAGAACGGCACCCGTGCCGCGGCACCGGCAGCGACCTTGTGCACCACCGGTGTGAGTCCGGTGGCCCGGTCCCGGGGCGCGATCACGCCGTGCACGCCGGCGGCGTCCGCGGTACGCAGACAGGCACCGAGGTTGTGCGGGTCCTGGACCTGGTCGAGCACCAGCAGCAGGGGCGCCTCGTCGAGGCCGTCCAGCATCTGCGCCAGGTCGTCCTCGCCCCGGGGGCGCTCGCCGCGGTAGTGGATCACCACGCCCTGGTGGGCGCCGCCCTCGGCGAGGCGGTCCAGGGTCCGGCGGTCGGCGGTATGGACGGGGCACCCCACCCCCTCGAGCTGTTCGCGCAGCCGGCGGCCGCGGGCGTCGCCGCGGCGCGCGTCCACCCAGGCCTCGACCACGCGGGTGGGATCGTAGCGCAGCGCGGCCCGTACCGCGTGCTGGCCGAAGAGGACCTGGAGGTTGCCGCTCAACTACCGCCGCCCCCGCTGCCACTGCCGCCACTACTGCGGCGGCGGCCACCGCGGCGACGGCCGGAGCGGGACTTCTGCTTCTTCTGGCCACCACCGCGCCGGCGCACGGCGGATTCCTCCAGCGGCTCGCCGTCCGGCCCGAGGGGATGGGCGACGGGCTGGAAGTCGATTTTGCGCTCGTCGATGTCTACGCGGGCGACGAGCACCCGGATACGGTCGGTGAGACGGTACTCCTTGCCCGTGCGCTGCCCCGTCAGCCGGTGACCGATGGGGTCGAAGTGGAAGAAGTCGCTTTCCAGGTTGGTGATATGGATCAGCCCGTCGACGTAGACGCCGTCGAGCTCCACGAACAACCCGAAGCTCGTCACCCCGCTGATCACGCCGTTGAACTCGGTGCCCACGTGCTGGGACATGTACCGGCACTTGAGCGTCATCTCCGCATCGCGGCTCGCCTCCTCGGCGCGCCGGTCGGTCATGGAGCAGTGCTCGCCGAGGGTCACCAGGTAGTCGTGACGGTAGCCGAAGTCCGCCGGCTTGCCGCCGTTGATGGCGTGCTTGATCGCACGGTGGACGACCAGGTCCGGGTAGCGCCGGATCGGCGAGGTGAAGTGCGCGTACGCGTCCAGCGCCAGGCCGAAATGGCCGACGTTGTCCGGACGGTACTCGGCGGCCATCATCGAGCGCAGCAGCACCGTCTCGATGAGGTGACGGTCCGGCCGGCTGCGCACGCGCTGCATCAGACGGGCGTAATCCTTGGGCTCAGGCGCATCGCCGCCCTCCAGGCGCAACCCGGTCTGGCTGAGGAACTGGCGCAGGTTAGTCAGCCGCTCCTCCGCCGGGCGCTCATGGACACGGTACAGCGCGGGTATCCGGCGGCGCAGCAGAAAGCGCGCCGCGGCCACGTTGGCGCGCACCATGCACTCCTCGATGAGCTTGTGCGCGTCGTGGCGCTCGGTCGGGTGGATACCCGCGATCTGGCCCTGGTCGTCGAAGCTCATCTCCGTCTCGGTGGTCTCGAAGTCGATCGCCCCGCGGCGATCGCGATCCTTGCGCAGGGCGCGGTAGACGGAGAAGAGGTTGTCGACGTGCTTGAGCACGCCGCGGAAACGCCGGCGCACATCCGGGTCGCGGTCGATGTGGATGGCCTTGACCTCGTCGTAGGTCAGCCGGGCGCTGGAGCGCATCACGCCCTCGTAGAAACGCGAGCGCCGGAGCTTGCCCTCGCGGCTGATCTGCATCTCGCAGACCATGCACAGGCGGTCCACCTTCGGGTTGAGCGAGCACAGGCCGTTGGAGAGAACCTCCGGCAGCATCGGCACGACGCTGCGCGGGAAGTACACGGAGTTGCCCCGCTCCGCCGCCTCGCGGTCCAAGGCTGAGCCGGGCTCGACGTAATGGGCCACGTCCGCGATCGCGACAAGCAGCTTCCAGCCGCTGTCCGTGGGCTCACAGTAGACCGCGTCGTCGTAGTCCCGGGCGTCCGGGCCGTCGATGGTCACCAGCGGCAGCTGTCGCAGGTCCGTGCGTCCCTGCTTCGCCGGCCCCGGCACCTCGTCGCCGAAGGCCTCGGCGTCGCGGGTAACCTCGGCCGGCCATTCCACCGGGATGCCGTGAACCCTCGCGGCGACATCGATCTCGCTGCCGGCGGGGATATGACGGCCCACGACCTCCGTGACCCGGCCGATGGGCTGGCGGCGCTTGGTGGGCTGGCTGAGCACCTCGACCACCACGAGGTCGCCGTTCTGGGCCTCGCCGCGGTTATCCGCGGGGATGATCACGTCCTGATGGAGACGCTTGTTGTCCGGCACCAGGAAGCCCACGCCGCTCTCTTCGAAATAGCGCCCGGCGATGGAGCGGTTGGCGCGCTCGAGCACCTCCACGATCTCGCCCTCGGTCCGGCCCTGGCGGTCGACGCCGGTGATGCGTGCCACCGCGCGATCGCCATGCAGGAGGTTGCGCATCTCCCGCGGCGAGAGGAGTACATCATCGCCGGGCAGGTCGGGGTGCAACATGCCCCAGCCCTCCGGGCCGGATCGTACCCGGCCGCGGACGAGCTCCTCGTTGTCCACCACGACGTACCCGTTGCGGCGGTTGCGCACGAGCTGGCCGTCGCGCTCCATCGCGCGCAGGCGGCGGCGCAGGCCTTCGAGGTCGTCCTCCTCCGCGAGCTCGAAGAGCTCGGCGAGCTCCCGGCGGGAGAGCGGCCGGGCCGCGGCCTCCAGCTGTTCCAGGATGAACTCGCGGCTGGGAACCGGGTTACCGTATTTTTCCTTCTCACGGGCAAGATGCGGATCCGTGTCCGGATCGACGCTGCGTTTTTTCGCCATTCGGCAGGTAGTCCTCGTTGCTTGGCGCTTGTAGTCAATCAAATCAGCATACGCGATCGCACCCGGGCATTGACAGGCCCGCGCACCCCGGTTAATCTCTGCGCCGCTTGTCGACGAGAGGCAATCGAGTCGACAGGAAAGCCGAGGTGGCGGAATTGGTAGACGCGCTAGCTTCAGGTGCTAGTGGGGGTAATCCCCGTGGAGGTTCAAGTCCTCTCCTCGGCACCAGACAACGGAAAAGGCGGGCCTGACGGCTCGCCTTTTTTTATGCGCGGCCACAGGAAGGTCGCCACCGCCGCTCCCCACCCACGCGTCACACGACCGCCCCGGCACCCGCGGTGCCTCCCCGGTGCGACTGACGCCGAAGTGACACCGGCGACAGCAGGCAACGCCGAATACCGCAATGCCTTCGGTGCTATCCGCGGCGGCCAGGGGGGGGTACCGACAACGTCGGTGATCGGTGCCAGCACGACCGGCGGCCCGGGACGGGCGCCGGCGATCCGTCAGGGGTCAGCCGGGCGGGGTGATGACGCCCCGCCCACGCCTGCTCAATCGAAGGGGTTGTTGAGCACGATGGTGTCGCGCCGGTCCGCACCGGTGGAGATCATGTCGATGGGCACACCCACCAGCTCCTCGATGCGGCTGAGATAGGTCCGCGCCGCCTGCGGCAGGTCCTCGTAGCGGCGCACGCCTACCGTCGAGCACCGCCAGCCCGGCAGCTCCACGTATTCCGGCTCGCACTCGGCGACGGCCTCGGCCCCCGCCGGCAGCACCGCGCTGGTGCGGTCGTCGCTGCGGTAACCCACACAGATACGCAGGGTATCGAGCTCGTCGAGGACGTCGAGCTTGGTGATGCACAGCCCGGAGAGGCTGTTGATCTGCGCCGAGCGGCGCATGGCCACGGCATCGAACCAGCCGCAGCGCCGCGGCCGTCCGGTAGTCGCGCCGAACTCGTCGCCCCGGCGGGCGAGATGCTCGCCGAGCTCGTCGAACAGCTCGGTCGGGAACGGCCCCGCGCCCACGCGGGTGGTGTAGGCCTTGGTGATGCCGAGCACGTGGTCGATGTGCCGCGGCCCGACCCCCGTGCCGGCGGCGGCGGCGCCGGCGGTGGTGTTCGAGGACGTCACGTAGGGGTAGGTGCCGTGGTCGATGTCCAGCAGCGTGCCCTGGGCGCCCTCGAAGAGCAGGTTTTCACCGGCGTCGCGCCGGTCATGGAGCAGCGCGGCGACGTCCGCGGTCATCGGCCGCAGCGCCTCGGCATGGGCCAGGCAGGCCTCCTGGATGCGCTGGAAGTCCAGCGGCTGCTCACCGAAGTAGTGCTGGAGCACGAAATTGTGGAAGTCCAGCAGCTCACCGAGCTTCGCCGCAAGGCGCTCACGGTGGAAGAGATCCCCGATCCGCAGCCCGCGCCGGGCGACCTTGTCCTCGTAGGCCGGGCCAATGCCGCGACCGGTGGTCCCGATGGCGGCCTGGCCGCGGGCGCGCTCGCGCGCCTGGTCCAGGGCCTGGTGCGAAGGCAGGATCACCGGGCAGGCCGGACTCACGCGCAGGCGCTCGCGGGCGGGCACGCCCCGCGCCTCCAGCGTCTCGACCTCCTCGAGCAGCGCCGCCGGCGAGACCACCACGCCGTTGCCGATCAGGCAGAGCACGTCCTGGCGCAGGATCCCGGACGGGATGAGGTGCAGCACGGTCTTCTCGCCGTCGATCACGAGGGTGTGACCGGCGTTGTGACCGCCCTGGAAACGTGCCACGGCGGATACCCCCTCGGTGAGGAGATCCACCACCTTGCCCTTGCCCTCGTCGCCCCACTGGGAGCCGACGACCACGACGCTCTTACCCATTGAATTCCTTCCGTTCAATCAAGCGATTCCACGACCCAGCCATCGCCCTTGTGCACGAGCACCCGGTCGCAGCCCATCTCCGCCGCCTCGTGCTCGTGGCCGGGCAGCAGCCAGACGACGCGTTCCCCGGCGGCACGCAGGGCGTCGATGCGCTCGAACAGCGCCGTGGAGTCGGTCCACGGGGCACCGATCGCCGCCGGCACGACGCCAGTGGCGCCCGCCTCGTCGGCAAGGGCGAGCACGTTGCGCAGATCGGCGCTGAAACCGGTCGCCGGCCGGGGCCGCCCGAACACGGCGCCGATTTCGTCATAACGTCCACCGCGGGCGATCTCCTGGCTGAAGCCGGGCACCAGCGCCGCGAAGACCACACCGGTATGGTAGCGGTAGCCGCGCAGCTCGCCGAGGTCGAAATGCAGCGCCACGCTCGGCAGCCAGCGCTCCAGCGCCCCGGCGATGGACCACAGCCGGCGCAGGGCGTCATGGACCGCCCCGCTGGCCTCCGCCAGGCGCTCGTTCGCGTGATCCAGCACCTCCACGCCGCCGGTGAGCTCCGGCAGGGCCGCGAGCATGCCCGCGACCGACGCCGGGACGCTGTACTCGCGCAACAGCGCATCCAGGTCCGCCACGGCCTTGCGCTGGAGGGCATCCCACAGCGCGGTCTCGGCCGCCTCGTCGAGCCCGGCCTGGCGGGCCAGACCGCGGAAGATGCCGACATGGCCGAGGTCCACGTGCACGCTCGCCACCCCCGCCGTGCGCAGGGTCTCGACCATCAGGGCGATGACCTCTATGTCGCTCTCGACGCCGGCATGGCCGTAGAGCTCGGCGCCCACCTGCAGCGGGTTGCGCGAACCGGTGAGCCCGTCGGGGCGCGTCTGCAGCACCGTGCCCGAGTAACACAGCCGCACCGGGCACTCCCGGCGGAGCTGGTGGGCATCGATACGCGCGGCCTGCGGCGTGATGTCGGCGCGCACACCCATCATACGCCCGGAGAGCTGATCGGTGAGCTTGAACGTCTGCAGATCCAGGTCGTGGGCCGCGCCGGTGAGCAGGGAGTCGAGATACTCGATCGCCGGGGGCATCACCAGCTCGTAGCCCCAGCGCTCGTAGCAGCCGAGCACGCGCTGGCGCAGCCGCTCCAGGGCCATGGCCCGGGGCGGCAGCAGCTCGTCCACCGCGTCCGGGAGCATCCAGCGCTCGCCGCGGGTCGGGATAGACTCGGTCATGAGTGCCTCCGCGCCGTCAGTGGCGCACCAGGTAGAGCAGGATGACGCCGGCGATCATGGTCGCCAGGCCGGTCCAGCGCAACGTCCGGTCGTTGTGCTGGACGATCTGGAAGAGCACCCGCCGCATGGTGCGCGGGCTGAGAAAGGGCATGATGCCCTCGATCACCAATATCAGCGCGAGCGCGCTCAGCAGGTCCTCCAGCATCATGGGATGTCAGGCCTCCGGGGTCGGGCGGCGGTGGTGGCGACGGCGCTCAGCCGTCGCCACCGCCAGCCGAGCCGCCGGACTGCGCATCACCGCTGGACTGGACGCCACCGCCGGGCTGGCGGAAGTAACGGAAGTACTCGGAATCCGGCGAGAGCACGACCACGTCGCCCTGACCGTCAAGGCTGCGCTTGTAGGACTGCAGGCTGCGGTAGAAGGCGTAGAACTCCGGATTGTCGGAGTACGTCCCCGCGTAGATCCGTGCCGCCTCGGCGTCGCCGGCACCGCGGATGCGGTCGGCGTCGCGCCGCGCCTTGGCGAGGATGACGGTGCGCTGGCGGTCCGCGGACGCGCGGATACGCTCCGCCGCCTCGGCACCCTCGGCACGGAACTCCCGCGCCACGCGCTCGCGCTCCGCGGCCATGCGCTGGTAAACGGACTCGCTCACGCTGTCCGGCAGATCCACGCGCTTGAGGCGCACGTCCACGACGTCGACGCCCAGGCTCTTGGCCGCCTCGGAGGCGCGTTTCTGCAGGATACGGGTGATCTGCACGCGGTCGCCGGAGATGATCTCGCGGATGGTGCGCGAGCCGAACTCGTTGCGCAGCCCCTCCTGGATGATCTCCGAGAGCCGGGTGTTCGCCGCCTGCACCGAGCCCTGCACGGTGGTGTAGAAGGCACGCACATCACCGATGCGCCACTTCACGAAGGCATCGACGATGAGGTTCTTCTTCTCCTGGGTCAGGAACCGCTGGGGGTCCTGGTCCAGGGTCTGCACGCGCGCATCAAAGTAGCGCACGTTGTTCACGAACGGCGTCTTGAAGTGCAGTCCGGGGGCGACCTTGGCGTCCACGATCTCACCGAGACGGAACTTGATCGCCTTCTCGGTCTCGCGGACCGTGTAGACCGACATGGAGCCGATCACCAGCGCCACGACGACGATGACGGCGACGATGGGCAATCCTCGTTTCATCAGCGGCTCTCCCGGGTTCTCAGACGGCTCTCGCTCCAGTTGCCCCCGGAGCTGCTCTGGCTGCCGGAGCTCGCGGAGCTGCCGGCACTGCTCGACGAGCTGCCACCGCCGGCACCGGACATGCTGCCGGTATCACCGTTATCGACACCGGCGCGGGCGCGCTGGCTCTGCTCCATAAGCTTCTCGACCGGCAGGTAGAGCAGAGACTGGCTGCCGTTACCCTTGCCGGAGTCGATCAGGATGTTGCCGGTGGCCGAGAGCACGTCCTCCACGGACTCGATGTACAACCGCTCCCGCGTGACCTGCGGCGCCATGTTGTACTCCTTGGCCACGGCGGCGAAGCGGTCGGTCTCGCCATTGGCCTGGGCGACCACCTGCTCGCGATAGGCCTCGGCCTCCTCGCTGATACGGGCGGCCTGACCCTGGGCCCGCGGGATGATCTCGTTCTGGTACGCCTGCGCCTGGTTGATCAGGCGCAGGCGGTCCTCGCGGGCCTTGATCGCATCGGCGAAGGCGTCCTGCACCTGCTCCGGCGGCTGGACGTCCTGGATCGCGACCTCGACGAGGTTGATCCCGGAGTCGTAGGCCTTGAGCGTCTCCTCGATGCGCTGGCGGGTCTGCATCGCGACCTCGGCACGCCCCTCGGTGAGGATGAAGTCCAGCTCGTTCTTGCCCACGGTCTCACGCAGGGCGGACTCGGTGACCGACTTCAGTGTCTGCTGCGGCTCGAGGAAGTTGAACAGGTACTTCGCCGGGTCCGAGATGTCGTACTGCACCGCGAGGTGCACGTTAACGATGTTCTCGTCCTTGGTGAGCATCAGCGCCTCGGAAGGCACCGTGCGGGTGTTGTTGGCGGTGGTCGCCTCGTAGCCGACGGTGATGCGCCGGCGCTCGGAGGTCCGCACCTTCTCCACCTCGCCCACGGGATAGGGCAGGTGCCAGTGCGGCCCGGGGCCGGTGGTGGCCACGTGCTGGCCGAAGCGCAGCTCCACGCCGCGCCAGCCGGCATCGACGATGTAGACGCCGGAGGCCAGCCACCCGAGCACGATCACGACGATGATCACGCCGATGCCGGTCGGGCCGATGGACAGTCCGCCGCCCCCGTCCGGGCCGGAGCCGCCGCCATTGCCGCCGGACTTGCCGCCGAACAGGGCACTCAGCCGCTGCTTCGCGCGGCGCAGCGCCTCGTCGAGATCCGGTGGTCCCTGGTTGCCGCCACCGCCGCTCCAGGGGTCCCGGTTGTCTCCGCCGGGCTCATTCCAGGCCATGATTGAAGTACTCCCAGTTGGACAGGCCCGCCGGGGCCGATCACAGGCACAGCGGCGGATTCTAATGACGCCCGCGCGCCCGCCGCAAGGCGGACGCGCCTCAGTCGATAAAGGTCGGCAATCCCTCGTGACGGCGAAGGCGCTCCATCTCCCGCTGAGGCAGGCTCACCTCCAGCAGGCAGTCGCCGTTGTCGAGCATGCGCTCCTCAAGCACCTCGCCGGACTGATAGACCAGTGCCCGCAGCCGCCCCTCGCTGGGCGGCAGGCGCAGCCGCCCGCGGGCACGGCGCTCGCCGACGCGCTCGGCCACCACCCCCGGCAGCAGGTCCAGCCCCTCACCGGTCTTCGCCGAGACCCACAGGGCCACCGGCTTGCCGTGCTCGTCGCGGTCCACCCGCGCGGGCTGGCCGAGCCGGTCGATTTTGTTGTAGATGGTGAGCACCGCCACCTCGCCGGCCCCGATCTCGCCGAGCACGCCCTCGACCTCGGTGACCTGGTCCCCGCGATCCGCCGCGCCCGCATCCACCACGTGCAGCAGCAGATCGGCCTCGATGACCTCCTCCAGGGTGGAGCGGAAGGCGGCCACGAGCTGGTGGGGGAGGTCGCTGATGAAGCCGACGGTATCCGCGAACACCGCGGATTCGCCACCCGGGAGCGGCACCCGCCGGAGGGTCGTGTCCAGCGTCGCGAACAACTGGTCGGCGGTGAACACGGTGGACTCGGCGAGCCGGTTGAACAGCGTGGACTTGCCGGCATTGGTGTAGCCGACCAGCGAGACCGCCGGCAGGTCGCGCTTGCGCCGCGCCTGCCGGCCCTGGCTGCGCTGGCGGCGCACCCGCTCCAGACGCTTCTCCAGCTGCTTGATGCGATGACCGAGCATCCGCCGGTCCATCTCCAGCTGGGTCTCGCCCGGGCCGCGCTGGCCGATGCCGCCCTTCTGCCGCTCCAGATGGCTCCAGCCCCGCACCAGCCGGCTGGCGATATGACGGAGCTGGGCGAGCTCCACCTGGAGCTTGCCCTCGTGGGTGCGGGCACGCTGGGCGAAGATGTCGAGGATCAGCCCGGTGCGGTCCAGCACCCGACAGCCGAGCTCGCGCTCGAGGTTGCGCTCCTGGGCCGGCGACAGCATGTGGTTCACCAGGACCAGGTCCGCACCGGCCGCGGCGATACGCTCGCCGAGCTCGGCGACCTTGCCGCGACCGAGAAAGTAACGGGGATCGGGGCGGTCCCGCCGGTTCACGACCCGGTCGACGATCTCCGCGCCGGCGGAGACCGCCAGCGCGGAGAATTCCTCCAGGGTCTCGTCCAGCGAGGCCCCACCGTCGTCGAGCTGCACCAGCACGGCGCGTTCGCCGCCCTCGGGACGATCGAATAGTTGTGCCGGCGCGGTCTCCGTCACCGGCTTACTGGTCGCTTTCCTCTGCACCCGACCCCTCTAGCTGGTGGGCTCTGACCGCGCGCGAGGGCACGATCGTGGAGATAGCGTGCTTGTACACCATCTGGCTGACACTGTTGCGCAACAGCACCACGAACTGGTCGAACGACTCGATCTGCCCCTGCAGCTTGATGCCATTCACCAGATAGATGGAGACCGGTACCTTTTCCTTGCGCAGGGCGTTGAGAAACGGTTCCTGAAGTGATTGCCCTTTGGCCATTCCAAATGCTCCTTCGTGCCTTCGGCCCTTGTTGTTATGCGCCGGCAGCCTCCATACCCGCGCCTGCTCATCGACGGTCGGGCGGCCTCCCTCGCCGCCCGAAAGCCCTAGGGCCCAACCGCTTGGCATGAGTCTAACACGCCGGTCATGGCTTCCCTAAGGCGTTGCCGCAGCGCCGGATCGGTGGCCTCGAAGTGCCTCAGATCCGGTTCGCGGCGCAGCCATGTGAGCTGGCGTTTGGCGAACTGCCGGGTCGCGGCGACACCCCGCTCGCGCAGGGTCTCGCGGTCATAGTCGCCGTCCAGGAAGGCCCAGACCTGGCGGTAGCCCACCGCACGCATCGACGGCAGCTCCGCATGCAGATCCCCCCGGGCCTTCAGGCCGGCGACCTCGTCGATGAACCCCTGCTCGATCATGGCGTCGAAACGCCGGGCGATGCGCTCATGGAGGATGCGCCGCTCGGCAGGGGCCACTGCCCACTTGACCACACTGAACGGCAGGGGTTCCGAGCGCGCCGCCCGCGTCAGCTCCGTGAGCGTGCGACCGCTGAGCAGGTAGACCTCCAGCGCCCGCTGCACACGCTGGGCGTCGTTGGGGTGCAGCCGCGCGGCGGTCGCCGGGTCGACGCCGGCAAGCTGGCGGTGCAGCGCCGGCCAGCCCTCGCGCCGCGCCCGCGCCTCGAGCTCGGCGCGCAGCTCGGCGTCCGCCTCCGGCAGGTCCGCCAGGCCCTCGGTGAGGGCGCGGTAGTAGAGCATGGTTCCGCCCACGAGCAGCGGGATGCGGCCCGCGCGATGGATGGCGGCGATCTCCGCCAGCGCATCCGCGCGGAAGCCCGCCGCGGAATAGCGCTCTGAGGGATCGAGGATATCGATCAGGCGGTGGGGGGCACGGGCCAGCTCGTTCGCCCCCGGCTTGGCGGTACCGATGTCCATGCCCCGGTAGACCAGGGCCGAGTCCACGCTGACGATCTCCACCGGGAAGCGCTCCACCAGGTCGATGGCTGCGGCGGTCTTGCCCGAGGCCGTCGGCCCCATGAGGAGGATCACCGGCAGCGGCGCGCCCATGGCTACTGGCCCCGCAGGAACAGCCGGTCCAGGTCGGCCATGGTCAGCCGTGTCCAGGTCGGCCGGCCGTGGTTGCACTGGCCGATATTGCGCGTGCGCTCCATCTCCCGGAGCAGGGCGTTCATCTCATCCAGGCTCAGACGGCGGTTGGCGCGCACGGAACCGTGGCAGCCCATGGTGGCGAGCACGTGGTTCACCGCGGCCTCCACCCGGCCACTGCGCCCCTCCGCCTGGAGGTCGGCGAGCACGTCGCGGACCAGCGTCTCGGGGTCGGCGGTGCGCAGCAGCGCCGGCAGGCGGCGGAGATGGACGACGTCCGGGCCGCCGCGGTCCACCTCGAAGCCCAGGCGGGTGAACACCTCGGCGTACTCCTCGGCGATGTCCGCCTGTCGCGGTGTCACCGACACCCGCACCGGCACCAGCAGCGGCTGCGAGGCCACGCCCTGCTCCGCCACCTGGTCCTTGAGGCGTTCGTAGACGATGCGCTCGTGGGCGGCATGCATGTCCACCAGGATCAGGCCGTCATCGTCCTGCGCGAGCACGTACACGCCGTGAAGCTGAGCCAGCGCGAAGCCCAGGGGCGGCGCCTCGCCGGAGACCTCCCGCGGCTGCACGGCGGACGGCGCATGCGCCGACGGGACGGCGCGGCCGCTGTCCCCGTCCGCCGCGGCGCTGGCCTGCGCCGGGCGTTCCTCCGCCCCGGCCGCCGGCACACCGCCCTCCTCCGGCCCGTACAGTGCCCGGGCCTCCGCCACCGGCAGGCCCATGGAGGCCTGCTGCGGCGGCCTGGGCGGCGCCACCGGCCCGCCGGCCGGAGCCGGGGGCGGTGCCGCTGCAGTCTCCGTTCGGGACGGCTCCGCAGCGGGCGCCACCGGCTCGGGCGCGTCCGCATCGCCGGCATGCTCCAGGGCGTGGTGGACCTGGCGCAGCAGGAAGTCGTAGACAAGGCGGCTGTCGCGGAAGCGGACCTCGTGCTTGGTCGGGTGCACGTTGACGTCCACCTGCCCGGGGTCGATCTCCAGGTAGAGGACATAGGCGGGGTGCCGGTCCTTGAACAGGAGATCGGCATAGGCCCGGCGCAGGGCGTGGCTGATCAGCCGGTCCCGGATCATGCGCCCGTTGAGGTAGACGTACTGCAGGTCCGCCTGGCCGCGGGAGGCCGTGGGCAGGCCCAGCCATCCCCACAGGCGCATGCCGGCGGCCTCGGTCTCCAGGAACAGCGACTGGTCCACGAAGGCCCGGCCGGTGAGCTCGGCCAGGCGCTGGCCCCACGCCGCACGGTTACCCGCTGCAGGGAGCTGCATCGCGGTGCGGCCGTTGTGCTCGAGGTTCACGGCGACGCCGGGATGGCTCATCGCCATACGCCGCACGAGCTCCTGGACGTGGCGGAACTCGGTGCGCTCGGCGCGCAGGAACTTGCGCCGCGCCGGCGTGCGGTGGAATAGCTCGCGGACCTCGACGGTGGTGCCCGCCGGGTGCGGCGCGGGCGCCGGCTCACCGGCCTCACCGTCCTGCACCTCCAGCCGCCAGGCATGCTCCTCGCCGCTGGCGCGGGAGGTGATGCACAGCCGCGAGACCGAGGCGATGCTCGGCAGCGCCTCGCCGCGGAAGCCGAGGCTGGCTATGTGCTCCAGGTCGTCGAGCTCACGGATTTTGCTGGTGGCATGGCGGCCGACGGACAGGCGCAGGTCCGCCGGGCTCATGCCCTGACCGTCGTCACGCACGCGGATCAGGCCCTTGCCGCCGGCCTCCACCGCCACGTCGATGCGACGGGCGCCGGCGTCGATGGCGTTCTCGAGCAGCTCCTTCACCACTGAGGCAGGGCGCTCGATGATCTCCCCCGCGGCGATCTGGTCGACCAGCAGGGGCGGCAGCTCACGTATTCGGGTTTCGGTCTCGGGGGTGCCCATGGCGTCCATTATGCGGGCTCACCCGGGCCACGGCCATGGCCCGGTTCACGGGATACGCAGGCGCGTCCCGGCGACGATGGTGTCGCCGTTGATCTCGTTGGCGCGGCGCAGACGGCTGACGCTGACGCCGTGATTGGAGGCGATCTCGCTCAGGGTGTCGCCGCGCTTGACCACGTACTCCTGCGACTTCGAGCCCGCCATGCGCAGCCGCGGCCGGTGGGCGTTGGCGTATTGGGTAATGCCCTCGGCTAGCGCCGAGGCCAGCTCCTGCTGGTGGCTGGCGGATCGCAGCAAGCGCTCCTCCTGCGGGTTGGAGATGAACGCCAGCTCCACCAGCACCGAGGGCATGTCCAGGGACTTGAGCACCACGAACGCGGCCTTGCCCACGTCCCGGCTGTGCATCCGCCCGACGTTGTCCATCTCCCCGATCAGCGTATTCGCCAGACCGGTGCTGGCCTCGATGGTCGCCGCGCGGGAGAGATCGAGCAGCACCGAGGCGACCATATCGTCCTTGTCGTCCAGCGAGACGCCGCCGATACGGTCGGCGGCGTTCTCGTTGCGCGCAAGCATGCGCGCGACCTCACCGGAAGCGCCGCGGCGGGAGAGGATGTAGACGGAGCCGCCGCGAACGCTGCGCTGGCGCACGGCGTCGGCATGAATGGAGACGAACATGTCCGCCCCTACCGCCCGGGCCTTGCGGGTGCGCTCGCGCAGGCCGATGTAGTAGTCGCCCTTGCGGGTGAGCACGGGACGGAACCCGGGCGTCTTCTCGAGGATCGCGGCGAGCTTGCGGGCGACCTTGAGGACGACGTCCTTCTCGTGGGTGCCGTGCGCCCCCGTGGCGCCCGGGTCCTCACCGCCGTGGCCGGCATCGATGGCGATCACCAGGTCGCCCTGGCGCTCGGACTGCCGCCGCACCTCACGCTCCGCCTTGCGGTTGGCCGCCTGCTTGCTCGGGCTCTCCAGGTCGACCACCAGGCGATGGCCATAGGTGTCGTTGGGGGAGACGGTGAACGCCTTCGCCTTGGCGGCGCCGTCCAGATCCAGCACCACCCGCAGGTCCCGGCCGTGGCGCACACCGGTGCGGATGTCCTTGAGCACGCCGGTGACCTCGTCGCTCCGCACCGCCGTATTCGCGATCCCTGCCTCCGGCAGATCGACGACCACGCGCCTGGGATTGTCCAGCGTGAACATCTTGTAATCCGACGCGCCGGAGAGATCGAGCACCACGCGGGTATGCTCCGGGCCCGACCACGTGCGCACGTCCGTGACCTGCGTACGGGCCGCGTGCGCCACGCCGACGATCAGGCTGAGCACTAGCGCGAGCACAAGGCGCATGAAGGGATTCCTGTTCTTCTCCGGGACGCTACAGGTGCCAGTTAGGCACAAACGCCCGGGTATTTCAATACTTTTCTCTTACTGAGCAGAGAGATAGACGCAGTTTCTGGATTAACACTTCAATCCGGGAGGTGTGCACGCAGCGCGGAGAGCACCGTCTCGCCCGCCTCGCTACAAGCCTCGACCGTCAACGTCCGCCCCGCCCCGTCGGCGTCGAGGGCCAGCCGCAGGTCGGGCGCCGGGAGCGCGCCGGCGCCGCGCTCCGGCCACTCCAAGAGCACCACGGCAGGCCGCTCGAAGAGATCACGCAGGCCGAGGAATTCCAGCTCCTCCGGGTCGGCAAGGCGATAGAGGTCCAGGTGGAAGACCCGCCGGCCGCCGCATTCATAGGGCTCGATGAGGGTATAGGTCGGACTGCGCACCGCGCCCGTGTGCCCGAGCCCGCGGAGCACGGCGCGCGCGAGGGTGGTCTTGCCTGCGCCGAGGTCGCCGGCGAGGGTCACCGTCAGCGCCTCCGGCAGGCAGGCGGCAAGCGCCGCACCCACCGCCTCGGTGGCGGCGGCATCCGGGAGGACACGCGTGAGCCCGCTCATTCCGGCAGACCCCCGGACAGCGCATCGATCACGTCCCGGGCGAGCAGCGCCCGGCGGCCGGTACGCACCGCTGCACGGTCGGCGGCGCCGCCGTGGACCGCCGCGGCCATGGCCGCCGCCTCGCCCACGCCGAGCCCCTGGGCCAGCAGCCCGGCGACCACGCCGGTAAGGACGTCCCCCATGCCGCCGCTCGCCATGCCCGAGTTGCCGGCGGTGCACAGCCAGCGCTGGTCGCCGGCACCGATCAGCGTCCCGGCACCCTTGAGCAGCGCGGCCCCGCCAAAGCGGCTGAGCAGCTCGTCCAGCGCCGCGAACCGGTCGCGCTGCACCTCGGCGGTATCGCGGCGCAGCAGGCGCGCCGCCTCCCCCGGGTGCGGGGTAATGACCCGGCGCGGGTTCGCCACCGGCCCCTCCGCGGCGAGGAGGTTGAGGGCGTCGGCGTCGGCGACCAGCGGCCCGTCGAACCCGCCGGCGGCGGCCAGCATCCCGCGACCCCAGTCCGACTGCCCGAGTCCGGGGCCAATGGCCACCACACTCGCGCGCCCGAGCAGCGGCTCCAGGGCGGTGGCGCTGTCCACTGAATGGGCCATGACCTCCGGGCACGCGGCGAGCAGCGGCGCGATATGGCGCTTGCGGGTGGCCACGCTCACGAGCCCGGCCCCCGTGCGCGCCGCGGCCTCGGCCGCGAGGCGTACGGCGCCGCCGAAGCCGTAATCGCCGCCAATCACCAGCACGTGGCCGAAATGGCCCTTATGGCTCGCGGGCGAACGCGGCGCCAGCCACCCGGCCACCGCCCCGGCGTCCACCCGCCAGGCGGCCGGAGGCATATCCCCGAACACCGCGGGGGGCACGTCGAGATCGTCATAGCGGACCGTGCCGGTATAGTCCGGCGCGGCACCGGTGAACAGCCCCTGCTTGAGGCCGATGAAGGTCGGGGTGACGTCCGCGCGGAAGGCGACACCGAGACAGGCGCCGGTGGTGGCACTGATGCCCGAGGGCACATCCACGGCGAGTCGGCCCACGGCGCGCGCATTGGCCGCCTCGATGGCCTCGGCGTACTCGCCGGCGACCTCGCGGTCCAGGCCGGTGCCGAGCAGCGCGTCGACGACGACGTCCGCGTCGTCCAGCGCCCGGGCATCCCACGGCTCCAGGGCGACCAGTTCGCGGCAACGGCCCATCGCGTCCGCCGCGGCACCGCTCAGGCGCTCCGGGTCCGACACCGCGGCCACGCGCACGTCCAGCCCCGCCGACGCGGCCAGCCGCGCGATCACGTAGCCATCGCCGCCGTTGTTGCCGCCGCCGCAGAGCACCGTCACGCGCCTGGCCTCCGGCCAGCGACGGCGCAGCAGCCGGTAGGCGGCGCGCCCGGCCTGCTCCATCAGCCGCTCGCCGGGAATGCCGTGGTCCTCGATGGCCCGGCGATCGAGTTCCCGGACCTGCTCGGGGGTGTAGAGTCGTGTCGGTAACGCTTCCATGGCTCGCTCCGCGCTCCAGCCGAACGGGAAAGCCTTGCAGTATAACGGTCAGGCCCGTGGACACTCACGCAGGACTGCCCCGGCGGCGTAGCACCCTCTTGATACGGCCGGGCCGGGCCGCCACGAGGACGGGGTGCCCGCGAGCCGTTCCGGTGTCCCGCCCGACACACGACAATCCCGCCGGAAAGACTAGTAAAATAGTCGTATGAGAGACGCCGCGACCGACACCGCCCCGTCCATGACCGATCTTGCCGGGGACATCCGGCGCTGGGCACGGGAGCTCGGCTTCAGCGACGCCGGCATCGCCGCCCCGGACCTCAGCCAGGACGAAGCGCACCTGCTGCGCTGGCTCCGCGAGGGCCGTCAGGGCGGGATGCACTACATGGGCCGGCACGGCGTCAAGCGCGCCCGTCCGTCGGTGCTCCACCCGGGGACGGTGCGCGTGATCAGCGTCCGCCTGGACTACCGACCCGACGACGTCGAGGACGACGCCCCGGTGCTCGCCGACGGCGCGCGCGCCTTCGTCGCCCGCTACGCCCTGGGCCGGGACTACCACAAGCTCATGCGCCGGCGCCTCCAGCAGCTCGCCCGACGCATCGAGGCCGCCACCGGCACGTTCGGCTACCGCGCCTTCGTGGACTCCGCACCGGTGCTGGAGAAGGCGCTGGCGCGCAACGCCGGGCTCGGCTGGATCGGCAAGAATACCCTGGTGCTCTCGCGCGAGGCGGGATCGTACTTCTTCCTCGGCGAACTGTTCACCGACCTGCCGCTGCCGGCGGACGAGCCGCCCACGGCGCACTGCGGAAGCTGCCGGGCCTGTCTGGCGGTATGCCCCACGGGGGCGATCACGGCGCCCTACCAGCTCGACGCCCGGCGCTGCATCTCGTATCTCACCATCGAGCACCACGGCACCATCCCGGAGGCACTGCGCCCGGCCATCGGCAACCGCATCTTCGGCTGCGACGACTGCCAGAGCATCTGCCCGTGGAACCGCTACGCCCGGCCCACCGACGAGGCCGACTTCCAGCCCCGCCACGGGCTGGACCACGCCTCGCTGGTCAGCCTGTTCCGCTGGGACGAGGCCACCTTCCTCAAGCGCACCGAGGGCTCGGCCATCCGCCGCCTCGGCCACGAGCGCTGGCTGCGCAACATCGCCGTCGCCCTGGGCAACGGCCCGGCCTCGGATGAGGCGGTCGCCGCCCTGCGCGAGCGCACCGCCCACCCCTCGGAGCTGGTACGCGAGCACGTGCAGTGGGCGCTGGAACGGCTGGGGGCACCGACGTAGCCGCTGCCCTGCGCAGGCCGCCGCTCAGGGGGCCTCGGCCGCCCGTTCGCGCAGCAGCTCGTGCAGCGCCGATGCCGCGGCGGACAGGGGCTGGCGCCGCCGGGTAATGACGCCGAGCCGGCGCTCGATGACCGGCTCGACCAGGGGTCGATAGCCGAGGCCGGCGACGGCGATCTGGCGGAAGCTGAGCGCCGGAAGGACGCTGATCCCCATGCCGGCGGCAACCATGCGGCCCACCGTGGCGATCTGGTTGACCTCGCACCGGATATCCAGCGTACCGCCGACCTCGGCCATGACGCGGTCGATCGCCTGGCGCGCACTCGACAGCCGGTTGATCCCGATGAACGGAACCCCCGCCAGCGCCACCCACGCCACCGCCTCCCCCGCCAGCAGCGGATGGCCCTCCGGGCAAACGGCCACGTAGCGATCGAGCAGCAGCGGCTCGAAGGCGAGATCGTCGGAGTCCAGCGGCGGCACCGACACCCCGATATCCGCACGCCCTTCACGCACGAGCTGCCCCACCTCGTCGGCGAGGACGTCGTGGACGCTGAGATTGACCCGCGGGTGGCGCTCCCCGAACGCCGAGATCACCGGCGGCAGCAGGCCCGCCGCGAGTGTCGGCAGCGCCGCGACGGTGACCTTGCCGCGTTGCTTGGAGAACAACTCGGTGAGGTCCGCGAACGCCTCGGTCCAGTCGTTGAGCAGTCGCACGGCCACCGGCAGAAAGGCCTGGCCCTCCGGGGTCAGCGTCATGTGACGCCCCGAGCGCGCGAACAGCGCACCGCCCACACCGGTCTCCAGCTTGCGGATGGAAAGGCTCAGTGCGGGCTGCGAGAGGTGCAGCCGTTCGCTCGCCTCGGCGAAGCTGTCCGACTGGGCGGAGACCACGAAGGCCCGCAGCTGCTTGACCGTCGGTGTCATATCCTTCGTCCCCTCGCCCTATTGTTTTATTTTTCAAAATATCAATCAGTAATAATAAATTAGACAAATATAGCAGCCCACCGCAACGATACCTCCGTGCCGTACGCCGGCACACCGCCAACGCCATAACGGCCGGCACCGCACACGCACGGCGCCGGCGGAGGAGGAGATCATGCGCAAGCTGACCGCTGCCGCGGCGGCCGCAATGGCCGCGCTCACCCTGAGCCAGGGCGCACAGGGCGCCGACGAGATACTCATCGGCTCGACGTCCACGTCATCCAGCCACTACAGCTACTTCGTCGCCGTCAATCAGGTCATCAACGACTACGCCGAGGGCGTCAACGCCTCGGTGGTAGAGACCGGCGCCACGGTGGACAACCTCCGGCGGCTCTCCCGCGGGCAGGTCGACCTCGGCCTGGTCACCACCAATGTGGGTTACCACGCCTACAAGGGCACTGGCGCCTTCGACGGCCACGCCGTCGACAGCCGGCTGCTCTGGGTCTATACGGTCGCACCGCAGAATGTCGTCGTACGCAGGGACGCCGGCATCGCGACGCTCGCCGGCCTGGACGGCCGCCGGCTGAATCCGGGCATTACCGGCTCGGCCACCGAGAAGACCACCGAGGCGGTGATGCGCACCCTGGGCATCTCGCCGGACTACGTGCGCGGTTCCACCAGCGACATCGTCAGCGCGATCAAGGACAACCGCCTCAACGGCTACGTCAAGTCCGGGGTAGGTGACCGCCTCGACGGCTCATCGCTGGACATCGCCACCTTCACCCCGATCCGCGTGCTCTCGCTGACCGGAGAACAGAAACGCACCCTGCGTGAGGAGATGCCGGACATCGGTGTGGTGGACGTCCCCGCCGGGGCCGCGGAAGGCATCCCCGCCTACGCCACCTGGGCCTTCGGCGTCGCCGTGCACGCGCGTCCGGGGCTGAGCGACGAGGCCGCCTACCGCATCGTCAAGGCCGTGATGGAGCACCAGGGACCGCAGGCCAACGCGTTCAAGTCGCTGGAGGGCGCCGACCTTGGGGCGATGACGATGGACTACGGCACCGTACCCCTGCACCCCGGAGCGGCGCGCTACTACCGCGAGCAGGGCATGGACATCCCCGACCAGCTCCTGCCCCGCTGACCGCGGCCGCACGTCGGGAGCACCACCATGCGCGAGCGACTCACCACCGCCCTGGCCCTCGTGCTGGGCGGCTTCATCCTCTACACCTCGGCGTTCGGCCAGTTCCCGAGCCTGGTACAGCGGCCGGTATTCCTGGCCCTGGTCCTCCTGCTCGGCCTGGCCGTCTACCCGCTGCCGGCAGGCCCGCGTCTGCGTCCGGCAGCGCTCGCCGTCGACGCGCTGCTGGGCGCAGTGGCGCTCGCCGGCTGCGGGTACGTGGCGCTCAACCACGAGCGCATCCTCACCGAGCTGCCCTGGGCGACGCCCGCGGACATGGTGATGACGGCCGGACTGGTCGCCGCGATCCTGGAGGTCTCCCGGCGGGCCATCGGCTGGCTGTTCCCGTCGCTGGTGGTGGTCGGCCTGGCGTACGCGTTCTTCGGCAACCTGCTACCCGGGGCCCTGGCGCACCGGGGCTTCGGGCCGGCGTTCGTCACCGAGACGCTGTTCCTGGGCGACCTCGGCGTATGGGGCCTGCTGGTGGGCGTCGCCGCGACCACCATCGCCGCGTTCGTGCTCTTCGGCAGCCTGCTGCTGCACACCGGCGGCGGCCAGACCTTCATCGACGCGTCCGTGCGCCTCGGCGGGCGCAGCCCCGGGGGCGCGGCCAAGGTCGCGACGGTGGCGTCGAGCCTGTTCGCGATGGTCAGCGGCAGCGCCGTGGCCAATGTGGCGACGACGGGCAACTTCACCATCCCGTTGATGAAGCGGCTGCGCTACCCGCCGGCCCTGGCGGCGGCGGTCGAGGCCGTCGCCTCCACCGGCGGCCAGATCGCGCCGCCGATCCTCGGGGCGGCGGCATTCGTGATGGCGGAGGTGCTCGGGGAGAGCTACGTACGCATCGTGCTCGCCTCGATACTGCCGGCGGTGCTGTTCTACGTCGCGGTATTCCTCACCGTCCACCTGCTGGCGCTGCGCCGCGGCCTGCCGGTGGTGCCGGAGGCGGACATGCCCGCCTGGCCAGCCATCCTGCGCCCCGGGCGACTCGTGCCCATCGCCGCGGCACTGGGCGGACTGTTCTACGGCGTGCTCACCGGCCACTCCATCCAGACCTCGGCATTCTTCGGCGTGGTCGCGGTGGTGGCGACCTTCGTGGGCTTCTCGGTGCACGCGGGCACACCGGTGCGGACCATCGCCGCACGGCTGACCGGCGGCATCGCCGACGCTGGCCGCGGCATGGTGATCATCGGCGTGCTGCTCGCCGGCGCCCAGATCCTGGTGGCAATGATCAACATGACCGGGATCGGCGTCACCCTGGCCGGGCTGATCGTCGACCTGGCCGGTCACTCCGGGCTGCTGGTGGCGGCCATCGTCGCCGCCATCTGCCTGATCATGGGCATGGGCATCCCGACGACCGCGGCCTACGTGCTGGTCTCCTCGGTGCTCGCCCCGGCGCTCACGGAGCTCGGGTTCCAGCCGCTGGTCGCACACCTGTTCGTGTTCTACTTCGCCACGATTTCCGTGATCACGCCGCCGGTGTGCGTGGCGGTGTTCGTCGCCTCCGGCATCGCCGGGACGAACTGGCTGCCCGCGGCGGGCCAGGCGGTTCGCCTCGGCGCGGCCACGTATGTCATCCCGTTCGTGATGCTTGCCTACCCGGCACTGGCCGGATTCGGCAACGCCGGTGACGTCGTCCTGGCCGCCTGCCAGGGCCTGGCCTTCGTGCTCGCCTTCGCGACCCTGCTCTCGGGGATCCGTCCCGCTCTGGGCCGGACCGCGGGCACGGCAGTGCTGCTCGCCGCCGGGGCACTCGCCCTCGCACCGGGATGGCCGAGCACCCTCGCCGCACTGGCCCTGCTCGCGGCGCTGCTCGTGATTGCGCGGCACCGGCGCGACACCACGGACGACGCCCCGGCGCACGCGGGGGACATGGCGGAAATCACCAACGCAGGAGACGGCCGATGACGTTTCTCGTGGGCTGCGGCGCCGGCTTCTCCGGCGACCGCACCGACGCTGCCGGGGCGGTGGTGGACGAGCTCGTCCGCCGCGGCGAGCCTTGTGCGCTGATCTTCGAGACCCTGGGGGAGCGGACCCTGGCCGCCGCCCAGCGGGCCATGGACGCCGATCCCGGTGCGGGCTACGAGCCGCTGCTGGCCGATTACCTGTCACCGGTGCTGGGACGCTGTCTCGATCACGGCATCCCGGTGCTCGGCAACTTCGGTGCCGCCAACCCCCGCGCGGCGTGCAACCGCATCGCCGCGCTGATGCGCGCCGCGGGCCACCCGCAGGGCCGCATGGCCCGGGTCGAGGGTGACGACCTCCGCGAGCGTCTGGCCACGCTCGACCTCGCCCCCTGGGACGCCGAGCACGAATCGCTGCCGGCACGCGACGCCATCATCGCGGCGAACGCCTATCTGGGCGCACCGCCGCTGGCCGAGGCCCTGGCACAGGGAGGCGACGTGGTCGTGACCGGCCGAGTCGCGGACCCGGCGCTGGCGCTGGCACCGCTGGTGAACCACTTCGGCTGGCCCTGGGACGACTGGGACCGCCTCGCCGCCGGGGCCCTCGCCGGCCACCTGGTGGAGTGCGGCGCACAGGTCACCGGCGGCTACTTCGCCGACCCCGGCTACAAGGACGTCCCGGGCCTGGCGGTGCTGGGCTACCCCATCGTCGAGGTCGATCGCGACGGCGGCATCGTCGTCACCAAGCCCCGCGACAGCGGCGGCCTGGTGACGACGCAGACCGTGCGCGAGCAGCTGCTCTACGAGATCCATGACCCCGCCGGCTACGTCACACCGGACGTGGTGATCGACCTCTCCGGCGTCGAGGTACACCAGCAGGGACCGGACCGGGTGGCGGTCACCGGGGTGCGCGGCCGTCCCGCGCCCGAACGCCTCAAGACCACGGTGTGCTACGACGCCGGCTGGCAGGGCGAGGCCGGGATCACCTACGCCGGTCCCAACGCCCTCCCCCGCGCACGGCTCGCGGCAGAGACCCTGCGCGAGCGTTTCACACGCCGCCTGCCGGCGGACCTGCGCTGCCGGTTCGACTACATCGGCCACGTGAGCGTGTTTGGCGACGACGACGGCACCCTGCAATCCGAAGCGCCGCCGACCGCGCCGGCGGAGGTACGCCTTCGCCTCGCGGTCGCCCACGCCGGGCGCGCCGCGGTGGAAGCAGCCACCCAGGAGCTGCTCGCGCTCTACTGCACCGGCCCGGCCGGCGGCGGCGGCGTGCGCCGCCATCACCGCCGGCGGGTGGCGACGGTGTCGTTCCTCGTCCCCCGCGCCCAGGTGCCGACCCGCGTACACACCCTCGATGCCGCCGGGGAGGCGGCCACGAATACGGAGACACGCCGATGACGGCGCGCCGCGTCACGCTCCACGAGATCGCCCACGCCCGCGCCGGGGACAAGGGCAACCGGCTCAACCTGTCGCTGTTCGTTTACGACCCCGTGGACTACGACGCCGTGGTCTCACAGGTCACCGAGCAGCGCGTGCTCGCGACGTTCGCCCATCGCGGCGCCACGCGGGTACGCCGCCACCTCCTCCCGCAGCTCGCGGGGATGAACCTCGTCATCGACGCGGTCCTCCAGGGCGGCGTCAACGGCGCGCTCAACCTCGACGGCCACGGCAAGTCCCTGTCCTACCGACTGCTGGCACTGGAGGTGACACTGCCCGGCTGAACGGTCGCCCCGCCGGGCTCAGCCCCAACCGCCAGGCAGGTCGTATACCGCAGGCGGGTAGCGTCCCGGCATGCCTGCGACGGGAACGGGCGTTGCAGGTTGGCTGCTCCCGGCAGCCAACATCCCCACACCGTGGCACCGGGGACGTCGGCTGCCTTCGAGCAGCCGACCTACCGCCACGTCATACCCCTCTCCCCTCGCGGTGGAAGGGTCGGGGAAGAGGGTTCTTCCAGGGACGGCGGGTCCTGTGGAATCGCTGTGCCGGATGCACTGCCGTGTAGGTTGGCTGCTCCTGGCAGCCAACATCCCGTCCCGCGGCGCCGGCAACGTCGACTGCCGGGCGCAGCCGGCCTGATGACGCCGGCACGCGCGTTCTGCCGGCGCCTGTGCCGGCGGCTCAGGCGACCTGGGCGGGGACCGCGTTGCGCGTGCCGGCGATACGGTTGTCCGCGTCGCAGTAAACGAGGGTGGGCGCGTGCTCCGCGGCTTCGGCGTCGTCCATGAGGGCGTAGGCGCAGATGATCACGCGGTCGCCGACGTTCGCCTTGTGGGCGGCGGCACCGTTGAGCGAGATGATCCGCGAGCCGCGTTCGCCGAGGATAGCGTACGTCGAGAAACGCTCGCCGTTGGCGATGTTGTAGACGTGGACCTCCTCGTTCTCACGGATCCCCGCGGCGTCGAGGAGGTCCGCGTCGATCGCGCAGGAGCCCTCGTACTCCAGCTCGGTATGGGTCACGCGGGCCTGGTGGAGCTTGCACTTGAGCATGCTCAGATACATGGGAAACCCTCCGGGGTAAGGGGTGATGCGATCCGGCCTGATGACCGCGGCCGGCCCTGACAGGAACCGGCGACCTGGGGCGCAGCGAACACCCGCGTCAGGACGCTAGAGCCGGACGGCGACATTGTCGATGAGCCGTGCCCGGCCGAGCCAGCCCGCGCCGAGGACGATCAGCTCCTCCTCCGAGCCGGTGGGGTCGCCGAGATCCCCGGGCCGGCGGATCCTGAAGTAGTCCGGGCGGAAGCCCGCCTCGGCGATGGCCTCGCTGCCGGCGGCCTCGATCGCGGCAAAGTCCCGCTCGCCGGCGGCGAGCCGTGCCGCCGCATCCCGCAGCGCCCGATTGAGCGCCGGCGCGCGGGCACGCTCGTCCTCACCTAGGTAGACGTTACGCGAGCTCATGGCGAGGCCGTCGGACTCCCGCGCCACCGGCGCACCGACGATCTGCACCGGCATGTTGAGATCCCGCGCCATGCGGCGGATGACCATGAGCTGCTGATAGTCCTTGCGCCCGAACACCGCCATATCCGGGGCGACCACATTGAGCAGCTTCGCCACCACGGTGGCGACGCCCTGGAAATGCCCCGGCCGGGTCGCGCCGCAGAGGATGCCGGACAGCGCCGGGACGTCCACCACGGTGGAGAGACCGCCGCCCCCGGGGTACATCTCCTCCACGGTGGGCGCGAAGACGACGTCCACGCCGGCCCCGGCGAGCTGCTCGCAGTCCGACTCCAGGGTGCGCGGGTAGGCGTCGAAGTCCTCCTCCGGACCGAACTGCGTCGGATTGACGAAGATGCTCACCACCACGCGGTCGCTGCGCTCGCGGGCCTCGTCCACGAGGGTCATGTGCCCGCCGTGGAGATTGCCCATGGTGGGCACCAGGCCGACCTCCTCGCGGGCGTCCCGCCAGGCACGGACCTGGGCGCGAAGCTCGGTGATGTTGTTGATGATGTGCATGGGATGCCCCGTGTTCCGTCGGGCGCCCGCCTGCCGGCGAACGCTAGAAGCTGTGCTCGTCCGTGGGGAAGCGATGCTCGCGGACCGCGGCGACGTAGGCCGCCAGCGCCGCGGGGATGCTGCCCGCCTCGGGCATGAAGTCGCGGGAGAACTTCGGCGGCCGGCCCCGGGTGACGCCGAGCATGTCCTGGAGGACGAGCATCTGGCCGTCGCAGTGCGGGCCCGCGCCGATACCGATCAGCGGGATGGTGAGCTCCCGGGTCAGCCGCCCGGCCAGCGCCGCCGGGATACACTCCACGAGCAGCATGTCGGCGCCGGCACGCTCCAGCGCCAGGGCGTCCTCCACCATGCGCTCGGCGGTCTCGCTGTCGCGGCCCTGCACGCGGTAGCCGCCGATCTTGTGCACCAGCTGGGGCTGCAGCCCGAGGTGGCCGCACACCGGCACGCCCGCACCCGCCAGCGCAGCGACCACGCCGGCCTGATCACCGGCGCCCTCGAGCTTGATCATCTGCGCACCGCCCTCCTTCATCAGGCGGCCGGCGTTGTGGAGCGCCGTGGGCACGTCGGGATAGCTCATGAACGGCATGTCGGCCATGACCAGCGCGCCGGGGGAGGCGGCGGTCACGCACCGGGTGTGGTAGACGATCTCGTCCACCGTCACCGGCAGGGTGGTCTTGCGGCCCTGCATGACATTGCCAAGGGAATCCCCCACCAGCATGACGTCGACGCCCGCGGCGTCCTCCGCGCTGGCCAGGGTGAAGTCGTAAGCGGTCAGGCAGGCGATGGGGGTGCCTTCACGCTTCATGCGGTGCAGCCGGGCGACGGTCACCGGCTGCGAACGGGGTTTTTGTTCTCCCGAATACATACCCTCACTCCCGTGTGGCCCGCACCGCCGGCGACCATCGCCGGGGCACGATTCAGTTCACACGTTGCAGCGCGGCATCATCGACCCGGGCGAGCAGCGCGTCAACCACTCCCTGCCCCGGCACATCCAGGCCGGGATCGATCTCCTGCAGCGGGCGGAGGACGAACGCGCGCTCGCCGATGCCCGGATGGGGCACCACCAGGCGCGGGTGATCGATGCGTTGCTCACCATAGAGCACGAGGTCGAGATCGAGGGTACGTTCGCCCCAGCGGCGGTGGCGCACGCGGCCCTGGGCGCGCTCGATAGCCTGCAGCGCATCGAGCAGCGCCAGCGGCTCCAGCGACGTGCGCAGGCGAACCACGGCGTTGACGAAATCCGGCTGGTCCTGGGGCCCCATCGGCGGGTTGCGGTACAGCGAGGAGCACGCCTCCAGGCGGGTCTCCGGCAGCGCCTCCAGCGCCGCCATGGCCTGGCGGACCTGCGTGACCGGGCCGCCGATGTTGCTGCCGACGGCCACCCAGGCGGGGAGGCTACTCCTCATCGTCACCGTCGTTGTCGCCATCGTCACCGCGCCGTCCCCGCCGCCCGCGGCGGCCGCGCTTGCCCCCGCCGCCGGAGGCGCCGGTCATGGCCCGCCGCCGCTCCGGGTCGGCGTCCTGGAACTCCGTCCACCAGTTCGCCAGCTCCGGGTCGGCATCGCCGATCTCGGCGCGGAGCAGGAGGAAATCGTAGGCGGCACGGAAGCGCGGGTGACCGAGCAGGCGCTGGGCACGCTTGCCGGAGCGCTTCTCGAAACGCGGCTGCAGCGACCAGATCTCGCGCATGGGCACGCCGAAGCGCTTGGGGATGGTGACCACCGCCACCTGCTCCTGGACCACGGCCGCGGACGCCTGCTGCAGCGCCTGGCCGTCGCTGTCGACGTCGTCCTGCCACTCGGCGGCGCGTTCGACGACCACCGGCCAGAGCATCGCGGCGAACAGGAACGCCGGCGTGACCGGGCGCTCCTCCATGATGCGCAGGTCGGTATTCGCGAGCGCCCGCGCGATGAAGCGCACGGCCACGTCGTCGCCGGCCTCGTCCAGGAGGGTATCGGTGGCGGGGAAGAGATAGCGGTAGAGCCCGAAGCGGCGGAGCAGCTCGAAGGTCCCCTCGCCCTGGCCGCCCATGAACAGCTTCAGCACCTCCTCGAACAGCCGCGCCGCGGGGATGTCGGCAAGCAGCGGCGCCAGCCGGGGCATCGCCTCGGCCACCTCCGGGTCGATGCGGAAGCCTAGCTTCACGGCGAAGCGCACCGCCCGGAGCATGCGCACCGGGTCCTCGCGGAAGCGCACCTCCGGGTCGCCGATGAGCCGGATCACCGCCGCCTCCAGGTCGGCCATGCCGCCGGCGTAGTCGACGATGGAGAAGTCGGCGATGTTGTAGTAGAGGGCGTTGACGGTGAAGTCGCGCCGCAGCGCGTCCTCCTCGATGGTGCCGTAGACGTTGTCACGCAGCACCAGTCCGTCCTCGGTGACGTGGTCGCCGTCGCTGTCCTCCTCACCGCCGTTGTTGAGGGCGCGGAAGGTCGCCACTTCGATGATCTCGCGACCGAAGTGCACGTGGGCAAGGCGGAAGCGCCGCCCGATCAGCCGGCAGTTGCGGAACAGCTCATTGACCTGCTCCGGGGTGGCGTCCGTGGCGATATCGAAATCCTTGGGTTCACGACCCAGCGAGAGATCGCGCACACCACCGCCGACGAGATAGGCCTCGTAGCCGCCGTTTTTCAGCCGGTAGAGGACCTTGAGGGCGTTATCGCTGATCTGCGATCGGGAGATCCGGTGGTCGGACCGCGGGACGATGACGGGCTGGACGTGTTGGGCTGGCTGTTCAAACACGGACTGGAACCGGCCTCTTGTGCGGGAATAAAGATTCCGTATAATAGCAGCCCTCAACACGCGGTGCACCGCGGACGGCGGCTCTTCAGGGGCCCCGGCGACAACACGCTCCCATCGTCTAGCGGTAAGGACGCCGCCCTCTCAAGGCGGAAACCGGGGTTCAAATCCCCGTGGGAGCGCCATCTTCGCAAAGGCCGCCTCAGGGCGGCCTTTTTCGTTCCGGCCGACCGGCGGCACAACGGAATACACACAGTGAGCGAGCCCCCACGCACCAGCGGCCTGTTCCGGCGCCTCGCGGCGATGGTCTACGACGGCCTGCTGCTGATCGCCCTGTGGATGATCGCCACCGGCGTGCTCGTCGCCTTCAACCACGGCGAGGCCATCCCGCCCGGCCACATCGGCTACCAGCTCGTACTGCTCGCGATCGGCGCGGTCTTCCTCTGCGGGTTCTGGTGGCGCGCCGGCCGCACCCTGGGCATGCAGGCGTGGCGGCTGCGCCTGGTGCGCCGCGACGACGGCGGCCCGGTGGGCCTGCGCCTCGCACTGCTGCGCTATCTCGCCGCCCTGCTCTCCTGGGCGAGCCTGGGCCTCGGTTTCCTCTGGTCGCTGGTGGACCGCGACCGCCTTGCCTGGCACGACCGCCTCTCGGGCACACAGCTGGTCGTCATCCCGCGGCGGCGCTGAGGCCTCGCCCCGGTCAGCGCAGCCGCTGCAGCCCCGCCACCGCCAGGACCATGAAGATCAGCGACGGCGCCATCGCGCTCAGCACCGGCGGGAACCCGTAGATCACGCCCGCCTGGTTGAGCAGGCGGTTGAGCAGCATGAACGCCGTGCCCACCAGCACGCCCACCACGATCTGCTGCCCCGCACCCGCCCGCGGGCGGACGTAGAGCACCAGCGGCACCGCGAGCAGCAGCATCACCATGGTCGCCAGCGGCGTGGCGAGCTTCACCCAGAAGGCCAGGCGGTAGCGCACGGTCTCCAGGCCGTTGCGGGTGCGGTAGTCGATATAGCGGTAGAGCTCCGGCAGCGGCAGCAGCTCCGGCGGCAGCGCCACCAGCCCGAGCAGCTCCGGATTGAGCTCCGCCTCCAGTACCTGGCCGTCCGGATGGCTCACGCGCACGCCGTCGGTGCCGATACGGGTCACCTCCACGCCGGAGAGCAGCCACTGGCCGTCCTCGTAGCGTCCACGCTCGGCGGTGACGATCCGGCTCAGCCGGCCCCCGTCGGTGCGGTAGACGCGCACACCCTCGATCTGGGTCTGCTCGCGCACGCGCGCGACGTGGATATAGCGCGGGCCGTCCCGCAGCCACAGGCCGCCGTCGCCGATACCCGCACTCCCGCCGCCGATGCTGCGTGCACGCAGGTCCTGGCCAAGGCGCGAGGCCGCCGGCGCCGCCCACTCGCCCAGCGCCACCGCGCCCACCGCGAGCAGCAGCCCGGTGATCACCACGGCACGGGTGATCCCGCCGATGGACAGGCCCGCGGCACGCATCGCCGTGAGCTCGCTGCGCGCGGCGAGCCCGCCCAGGGCGACCAGCGCCCCCACCAGCGTCGCCACCGGGAACGTCTCGTAGGCACTGCGGGGCGCCTGCAGCAGCACGTACACCAGCGCCATCAGGCTGGTGTAGCCGCCCTCGCCCACGTCCCCGCTCTCGTTGATGAACGTGAACACCGCGTCCAGCGCGACAATCACCAGCAGCGCCATGAGCGCACCGAGGATGACCTGGCGGCCGATGTAGCGCGACAGCCGGTTCATGATGGCCTCCGCCGCAGCCCGTACTCGCGCACCAGCATCGCCACGGCGAACACGCCGAGCGCGGCGTGCACCCACCACAGCCCGAGCCAGCCCGGGACCGTGCCGCTCTCGTACCAGTCCTGCGCGACCTTGAGGCCGTTGAAGTACACCACGTAGAGCAGCACCGCCCCCACCAGCTTGGCGTAGCGCCCCTCCCGCGGGGCGGTGCGCGCCAGCGGTATCGCCGCAAGTATCAGCGTGAACACGCTCACCGCCATGCCCAGCCGCCACTGCAGCTCCGCATAGTCGGCACGCTCGCCACCGGCGAGCAGCCGGGGCACGCTGCGGGCGTCGCGCTTGAGGTGCCCCTTCACCGGCGCCCGGGCGTCCAGGCGGATCCCGTGCTCCTTGAACGAGAGCATCCGCCAGGCGAGCAGGCCCGGCGAGCCGTCGTAGCGCCAGCCGTCAACGAGCACGAGGAAGCGCCCGCCGGTATCCGGGTCGGTGCGGCGGTAGGCGCTGTCGGCGACGATCACCCGGTCGACGCCGTCGCCGGGCAGGCGGGCAAAGACGTCGCGGAGCGTGCCGTCGTCGGCGACGGCGCCGGCGTACACCGCACCGCCGCCGTCCAGAGTGAGGAAGCGCCCGCCCTCCAGCCCCTGGAACTGCGAACGCTGGCTGGACTCGATCACCAGCCGCTGTGCCGTGGCCTCCGCCTGCGGCCCGAGGGAGATCGAGAACACCGCCACGAAGATCGACAGCGGCACCGCCAGGGTCATCAGCGCACTCAGGATATGACGGGGCCCGAAGCCGCAGGCCGTCATCGCCGCCATCTCGGAATCGCGGTAAAGCCGCCCCAGGGCCAGGATCACGGCGAGGAACAGGCTCGCCGGCAACACCATGCCCAGGTTCGCCAGGGCCTTGAGCCCGAGCAGCCCGAAGATCAGCTCCGCGGGCACCTCGCCGCGGGCGGCGGCGGCCATGAACTTGATCAGCCGGTTGGTGAGTAGCACCACCACCAGCACCAGCGTCACACCGCCCCAGGCGAGCAGGGTCTCGCGCACGAGGTAGCGTTCGAGCCGCCGCCTCAGCATGCCCGCCAGCACCGCTCACGCCGGGGGCCGGCATGGGAAAACACGGGCCGGACCGCGAAAACCGCCTCAATCTGCGTTACGATCCGGTTTTCGCCCGGGCCATCCGCAGCCGGCGCGGGCCGCCAGTCAGCAAAGGAGCAATCGATGGAATACTCGGTCAAGAGCGGCATCCCTGAAAAACAGCGCTCAGCCTGTGTGGTCGTCGGTGTTTTCGAGTCGCGCCGGCTCTCCGCCGCGGCGGGCCAGCTCGACGAGGCGAGCGGCGGCTTTCTCACGCAGCTGCTGCGCCGCGGTGACATGGAAGGCCGCCTCGGCCAGACCCTGATGCTCACCAATGTACCAGACACCCTCTGCGACCGCGTGCTGCTGGTCGGCTGCGGCCGCGAGCGCGAGTTCGGCGACCAGGCCTACAACAAGGCGGTCGCCGCCATGGCCTCCGCACTGCAGGACAGCGGCGCCGTCGAGGCCGTGAGCTACCTCACCGACCTGCCCGTGAAGGGCCGCGACAACCCCTGGCGGGTGCGCACGGCGGTGCAGACCACGGCAACCACGCTGTACCGGTTCGACCAGCTCAAGAGCCGCAAGGATACCCCGCGCCGGCCGCTGCGCAAGCTCGTACTCACCGTGCCCGGCCGCCGCGACCTGGCCCCCGGCGAGGCGGCCGCGCGCGAGGGCCAGGCCATCGCCAACGGCATGGACCTCACCCGCGACCTGGGCAACCTGCCCGGCAACCTGTGCACGCCGACCTACCTCGCCGAGCGCGCCGAGCAGCTCGCCGCCGAGTACCCGGCGCTGTCCGTCGAGGTACTGGGGCCGAAGGAGATGGAAGCCCACGGCATGGGCGCCCTGCTGTCCGTCGCCCGCGGCAGCCGCCAGGAGCCGCGGCTGATCGTGATGCGCTACGACGGCGGCAACAAGGGCGACAAGCCCCACGCCCTCGTCGGCAAGGGCGTGACCTTCGACAGCGGCGGCATCTCCCTGAAGCCCGCGGCGGCCATGGACGAGATGAAGTACGACATGTGCGGGGCGGCGAGCGTATTCGGCGCCGTGCGCGCCGCGCTGGAGCTGGAGCTGCCGCTCAACCTCGTCGGGGTGATCGCCGCCACCGAGAACCTCCCCGACGGCAACGCCAGCAAGCCCGGCGACATCGTCACCACCATGTCCGGGCAGACCGTGGAGATCCTCAACACCGACGCGGAGGGGCGGCTCGCGCTCTGCGACGCGCTCACCTACACCGAGCGTTACCACGAGCCCACCAGCGTCGTGGACATGGCCACCCTCACCGGCGCCTGCATCATCGCCCTCGGCCACGAGGCCCACGCAGTGCTCGGCAACCACCACCCGCTGGTCAACGAGCTGCTCACCGCCGGCCGCGACACCGGCGACCGCGCCTGGGAGCTGCCGCTGTGGGAGGAGTACCAGGACGCGCTGAAGAGCAACTTCGCGGACATGGCCAACGTCGGCGGCCGCCCGGCGGGCACCATCACCGCGGCGTGCTTCCTCTCGCGGTTCACCCGCAAGATGCGCTGGGCCCATCTCGACATCGCCGGCACGGCATGGACCAGCGGCGACAACAAGGGCGCCACCGGCCGGCCGGTACCGCTGCTCACGCGCTACCTGATCGACCGCTGCTGACGTGCAGGTCGATTTCTACATTCTCGGCGAGGCCGGCGCGGAGGCGCGTGCGCACTTCGCCTGCCGGCTCGCCGAGAAGGCCTACCGCGGGGCGTTCGGCGTCACCATCCTGGCCGGCGACAGCGCCGCCGCGGCACAGCTCGACGACATGCTCTGGAGCTTCCGCCAGGGCAGCTTCGTGCCCCACGCCCTCGCCCGCGAGGCGGATGACACGGACGCCGTCGTCATCGCCTGGGGCAGCGACGTGCCGCGGCGGGACGTGCTGGTGAACCTCACCGACGCCATCCCGCCGGACTGGCAGGGCTTCGAGCGCGTCGCGGAGATCGTCACCGCCGACGACGAGACCCGCCGGCCGGCCCGGGCGCGGTTCCGTAGCTATCGCGACGCGGGCGTCACGCCCACCAACCACACGCTATAGCGGCACGCCGGCCACCCCGGAATGTGGCCTACCGCACGAAACCAGGGCCTGGACCTACACACCGCGGCGTGGCTCCCCATAATAAGACCACTGTACGAGCGAGCGCCGCGCGCACCACCGCGCGGGCGAGACTACCGGAAAGGATCACGAGCATGTCGCACGGAACCGCGACCGCCGCCGGACGCCGACCACGGCCGCCGGTGCTCTATGACGTCGTCGAACGGGGACACCGCGCACCGGCCCCGACGGTGCTGCGCTATCGCCCGAGCCCCGCACTGCGCGAATGGCTCGCGAGCCACGTCAGCGCCGCGCTGGCCGTGGCCCTGACGCGCCGGCCGACACGGACCGCGGTGCCGGCCGGCCGCCACTACCACGCGGGCACGCCGTTCGCCGCCCGGCGCCGCTAGCCGCGTACCCCCTCAACCCCGAACTGGTACAAGGCCGGCTGCGCCCGCCAGACGATATCGTCGCGCCCGGGCACCACCCGGATAGCTCGTGCACGGCCGCAGGCCGTGTGCGACGCCGCCGGGACCGGTCCGGAATGTCGCACGCCTGCGGCGCACGACCTACCTGAACGCCTATCCTCTACCCGGGACCAGGATCGACAGACAACGTTGCGCACCCGGCCCTCCTGGCGGGGTGGTCCGGCTCGCACCTCCAATCGTCCGGGTGGCTTCCGGGGGAACACCCTACCGGAAGGTCTCAGCCCGCGTAGGTCGGGCACGGCCGCAGGCCGTGTGCGACGCTCCGGTACCGGTCCGGAATGTCGCACGCCTGCGGCGCACGACCTACCTGAACGCCTATCCTCTACCCGGGACCAGGATCGACAGACAACGTTGCGCACCCGGCCCTCCTGGCGGGGATGCCCGACCCGCACCGCCAGTCTTCCGGGTAACTCCCGGGTGAACACCCTACCGGAAGGTCTCAGTCAGCCACTCGGCCCTGCGCGGCGTGGGCCGCCAGCACCGAGGCCACGGCACCGGTGAGCCGCCGTGCCGTGGGCACGTGCAGGAACTCGTTGGGCCCGTGGGCGTTCGACTGCGGGCCGAGCACCCCGGTGATGAGGAACTGCGC
>WBJT01000023.1_pt2 | contig 41485 bp, 36 predicted proteins | sample 5109881 | NCBI WGS metagenome assembly WBJT01 (sample SAMN11895465, study PRJNA545514) | wastewater metagenome | isolation source: saline BTEX enrichment culture, original innoculum from Kuwait petroleum... | place: USA:Stillwater, OK | collected 2018-09-01
CAGGATGACTACATCACCGTCGCCCGCCCGGATGACGGGGCGCGGGATTACGAGGGCTATACCTACACCCGCGACGGCAACCCGCTGACCCTGACCATGCCTGCCGATCCGGGGACCTACGAGCTGCGCTACATCCAGCGCGAGGGCCGCAAGGTCCTGGCGCGGCGAGAGATCACCGTCGAGGCGGTGGGGGCGAGCCTGGATGCCCCCGAGACGGCGAAGGCGGCCGAGCCGGTGCAGGTGCGCTGGGAGGGGCCGGACTACCAGGACGACTACGTCACCGTCGCCCGCCCGGATGACGGGGCGCGGGATTACGAGGGCTATACCTACACCCGCGACGGCAACCCGCTGAGGCTGACCATGCCACCGGAGGCGGGGACCTACGAGCTGCGCTACATCCAGCACGAGGGCCGCAAGGTTCTGGCGCGGCGAGAGATCACCGTCGAGGCGGTAGAGGCCGGCCTGGATGCCCCGGAGACGGCGAAGGCCGCGGAGCCCGTCCTGGTTACCTGGCAGGGTCCGGACTACCAGGACGACTACGTCACCGTTGCCCGCCCGGATGACGGGGCGCGGGATTACGAGGGCTATACCTACACCCGCGACGGCAACCCGCTGAGGCTGACCATGCCGCCGGAGGCGGGCACCTACGAGCTGCGCTACATCCAGCACGAGGGCCGGAAGGTCCTCGCGCAGCGCCGGATCACCGTCGAGCCCGTGGAGGCGAGCCTCGACGCGCCGGCCAGGGCAGCCGCCGGTGGGTCGATCCAGGTGCGCTGGCAGGGACCGGACTACCGGGACGACTACGTCACCCTGGCGCGCCCGGACGACGGGCCGCGGGACTACGAGAGCTACACCTACACCCGTGATGGCAACCCGTTATCCCTGTCCACGCCGGCGGAGCCGGGCGCCTATGAGCTGCGCTATATCCAGCACGAAGGCCGGCGGATCATCGCCACCACGCCGCTGGAGGTCATCCCGGCGGAGGAGTGAGCCGCGAAGCTACGGTGGCGGCCGCTACAGGCGATAGATGACGCGAACCGCGCCCCAGTGGCGGCCGTTGACCGTCACCGGCGCGGAGGCGTCGCGCACCAGCCGGAACTCGCCGCCGCCCATGTCCCGGCGGTAGACCTGCAGCAGGAACGGCTTGCGGTTGCGGGCCGCGGCGAGACCGACCCGGTCGCTGAAGATCCGGCGGTTCCGCGCATTGGCCGCGTTCCACTGGGGCTCGCCCGGGCGCTGCGCGTGGGAGACGTGCAGCGCGTGGGTGGCGATGTAGCCGTGGTCGTCCGTGGTGCAGCACGCGCTGATGTGCTCGTCGCCGTTGTGCACCGGTTCCTGGATCGGCGGCAGCACCCGGTCCGTGAACTCCGTGTAGCGGCTGAGGTACTGCTGCGGGTCGGTCCCGTCGATAGGCCGGTAGTCCCGGTCGAAGAGGTCCCGCTCGCTGATCTCCCCCGCGGCGACGGCCGCCTCGAAGGCGCGGCTCACCGCGTCGGCGGTCTCCTGCGCCGTGGTGATGTAGGGGTGGTCCGGGGTCTCCGCCTCGCTCTCGCAGGTGATATTGACGATCTCCTCGGTAATGCCGAGGAGCCGCTGGACCCGCTCGTTGGTCTGGCGCAGGTTCTCCGCGGAACCGTTGACCTCGTCGGTCAGCGCGTTGAGCCCGGAGACGGTCTCGCCGCAGTGTTCGTCGATGGCTCCGACCGCCGTGCTGATCTCGCGCGCGTGGGAATCGACGTTGCTTACCGTGTCAGTCATCGTGTTGATGACCTGGCGGATGGTCTGGGCGCCCTCGGTCACCCGCTCGGCCTGGGTATGGCTCGCCTCACCGCGGGCGACGAGGTTGCGTACCCGTTCGCCCAGGTCGGAGAGGGTGTGGTCGATCTCGCCGGTGGCATCGCCGGTCTGGTCCGCGAGCTGCTTGACCTGTTCGGCGACCACGGCGAAGCCGCGGCCGGCCTCCCCGGCGCGGCTCGCCTCGATGGTGGCGTTCAGCGCCAGCAGGTTGGTCTGCTTGGCGATGGCCGCTATCCCCCGGGCGACCTCGCTGATCCGGTTCAGGGCCTCGTCGAGGCTGGAGAGCTCGCTGCTGGTCTCCGTGACCGTGCCTGCGAGCTCCTGAATGTCATCGATGGAGCGCTCGATGGTCGCCCGCGAATCCTCCATCTCGGAGGCTGCGTTGCTGGCGAGCTCCTGCGTGGTGTGTGCGGCCGTGCGCACGGTCTCATTGTTCTCCGCGAGGCGGTCGGCGAGCTCGCGCAGGCGCGAGAATTCCCCGGCCTCATGATCGACATGGGCGCTGACGCTCTCCACCGAGCCGGCGATATCCACCAGCTCGATGCCGAGACGGCCGGTCCGCTCGGCAATCCTTTGCATCAGCTCCTGCTCGCCGCCTTCTCCCGGGCGTTCCTCCGCGGCTTCCGCCGCATCGTTTCGACGCAACCAGCGCATGCCTGTCCCCTTCCTCATCAGTGTCGCCGATCCCGGCGTATGTTCTATTCCTATACGCACATGTTATCGGCACCATAAGAAAAATTTGAGGGGTGGGCATTGCGCCATCCCATGACCCGCGGACACGGATAATGCGTATTGGGTATAAAAATGGGGTTGCTTAATCCCTTTGAGTATATTTGAATACGCGCATCCAAATACCGGTTTCGTGGAGTCACTGCAATGATCAGGAACATGTTCAGGGCCGGCGTGGCCCTTGCCGTACTGCTCGCCGGCGGCGTGGCGGCCGCGGCAGTGCCGCCGCTGGTCGGTCCGGACTGGCTCGCTGGTCACCGGGGCGACGCGGACGTCGCGGTGCTGGACGTGCGCAGCCCGATCGACGGCGGTGACGAGGTCGCCTTCGCCGACGGCCACATCCCGGGCTCGGTGGACGCCGGCTACACCAGCCATCCCTGGCGGGTGACGAAGGACGGCGTTGTCGGCAAGCTGCCGCCCGTCAGCGAGCTGGAGTCCCTGGTCGGGGGGCTGGGCGTGGACAACGGCGATACGGTGGTGATCGTCCCTGCCGGCACGGGCCCGACGGACTTCGGCAGCGCCGCCCGCGTGTACTGGACCTTCCGCGTGCTCGGGCACGACCGCGTGACCATTCTCAACGGCGGCTATCGCGGCTGGGTCGCGGCGGGCAACGAGGTGGCGACCGGTACCGTCTCTCCCCAGCCGGGTGATTTCGATGCGGATTTCCGCGAGGGCATGGTCGTGTCCACGCGGGACGTGGAGAACGCGGAGACCCGCGGAATCCAGCTCGTGGACGCGCGGCCGTCGGACTACTTCAAGGGTGACAAGAAGCATCCCGAGGCACGGGTGGCCGGCACCATCCCGGACGCGGTCAACATCCAGCACCAGCGTTTCCTCTCCGGCGGCGACGTCTGGCGCTTCGACCAGGACCGCGTGGACGCGGTGCTCGGTGACGTCTCCCTGGATGGCGACCGCCGCCCGGTGAGCTTCTGCAACACCGGCCACTGGGCGTCGACGACCTGGTTTGCGCTCTCCGAGGTCCGCGGCGAAGACAACGTCGGCCTCTACGACGGTTCCATGGTGGAGTGGACCGCTGACGAGTCGCACCCGGTGCAGGTCGCCAAGCAGGGCCTGGCGCGGATCCTCGACTTCTTCGGCGGCTGACCATGGCCAGCGTCAATCCAACCTCCGCCACCACCTCACCGGGGGCCGCCGCCGTCGACGGCGCCCGCCGGGTGGATGGCTTCGTCGTTGCCACCGCGCTCGCCGGCCTGGCACTGCTCGGCGCGCTGATCTGGCTCGAGGCCCCGATCGACCGGCTCTGGCTGCTGCTCATCGGTGCCGGCCTGGGCGTCGCGCTCTACCACGCGGCCTTCGGCTTCACCGCCGGCTGGCGCAACCTGGTAACCAAGCGCCGCAGCGGCGGCATGCGTGCGCAGATGCTGCTGCTCGGCATCGCCACCGTGCTGATCGTGCCGGTGCTCGGCTTCGCCGGGGAGCTCGGGCTCGCCGGTATCAGCGGCACCCTCGCGCCGGTGGGCACGTCGCTGGTCGTGGGCTCGTTCCTGTTCGGTTTCGGCATGCAGCTCGGCGGCGGCTGCGGCTCCGGGACGCTGTTTACGGTGGGCGCGGGGAATGTGCGCATGGTGATCACGCTGGCGGCGTTCATCGCCGGCTCCGTACTCGGCACCATGCACCTGCCCTGGTGGCTGGACCAGCCCGGGTTCGACCCGGTGAACCTGGTCACCGGCCTGGGCGTGGTCCCCGCGGTGGCGTTGCAGCTTGCCGTGCTGGCCGCGCTGGCGTGGTGGTTCGCGCGCATCGAGCGCCGTCATCACGGCGCGGTGGACCGGGTGATCCTGCGCCGGCCGGAGAACGGCTGGGCGGCGACCCTGTTCAAGGGCGGCTGGCCGCTGCTCTGGGGCGCGGTGGCGCTGGCGGTGCTCAACCTCGCGACCCTGGTGGTCGCCGGCTACCCCTGGGGTATCACCTTCGCCTTCGGCCTGTGGGGGGCGAAGATCCTCCAGGCGGTGGGCGTGGATATGGCCCACTGGGAATTCTGGACCTGGGATTACCCATCGCTGGCGCTGAAAGACAGCCTGCTGGTGAACATCGTCTCGGTGATGGACTTCGGGCTGCTTCTCGGCGCGATGCTCGCCGCCGGCATGGCCGGGCGCTTCAACCGCGCCAGCCGGCGGCGGTTGTCCGCCGGGCCGGTGGCCTCCGCGGTGCTCGGCGGTCTGGCGATGGGCTACGGGGCACGGCTCGGCTTTGGCTGCAACATCGGTGCGATGTTCAGCGGCATCGCCTCGGCCAGCCTGCACGGCTGGATCTGGTTCGCCTGCGCCTTCGCGGGTTCGCTGTTGGGTATCCGGCTGCGGCCCCGGATGGGTCTCGAGAACTGAGGGGGCGGTAATGACACAGCGACGCGACTACAGCCGGTGGCGGGTGCTCGCGGTCCTCTTCGGGCTGCTCGTGCTCATCCTTGCCGACCATATCAACTCGGCGACGTTCGCGCTCAACAGCGGGCAGGGCGGGGTGGAAACCAGCTATTCCCAGCTCGATGAGAGCGCCTGCGCGCCCTGTGGTGCGCCGTGTCCCTCCAGGCGCGAGGGTGACGGATAGACAGGCCGGCCGCCGGGCCGGTGCCGGCCGTGCTGCCGAGGGGATGGGCGCGCCCTGTCCCCGGTGGTAACCTTGCTGCCATGACCGTCCTGCTGCGTTCACTGCTCGTGATGCTCGTTCTGGCGCTTGCCTCCGGCGGCGTCGGCGTCGCGTCGGTGCGGGTGCCCGCCAACGAGGCGCCCTGTGCACGGAGCGTTGCGGACGCCGATACCGGCGGCTGCATGACCGTTGCCCCGGAGCAATGCCCGACGTGCCCGCAGGCCGCGGTCATCTCCCGTTCCCCCGTTTCCGCCCTGAGGGCGTTCGCGCGGGCGGTGGCGCCCGTCCGGGCGCCGGTCCCGGCGCTGCGTGCGGCCTGGACCGATCCCCACTACCGTCCCCCCGCGCTCCGCGGCTGATTCCTCCCGGATTATCCGACCCGGTCGCCGCCGTTCCAGGTGCCGGTGTCGCCGTTCAGCGAATCGAAACGGAGTCTTCAACATGAATCATCGAATCGTACGGGTGCGCGGGCGTGCACGCCGGATGCTGTCTGCCATGGCCTTCGTCACCGCGGTGCTGGGGAGCTCGGCCGCCGTGGCCGCACCCGTCACCGTCTACAAGACCGCCACCTGCGGCTGCTGCGAGGCGTGGGTAACCCACATGCGCGAATCGGGCTTCGAGGTGGCGGCGAAAGACGTCACCCAGGCCCGCCTCTACGAGATCAAGCAGGCCGCCGGCATCGGCCGGGAGGCGGCCTCTTGCCATACGGCGTTTATCAACGATTATGTGATCGAGGGGCACGTGCCGGCGCGGGACGTGCGGCGGGTCCTGGCGGACGCGCCCGACGGCGTGCGCGGTCTCACCGTCCCGGGGATGCCGCTCAGCGCCCCGGGGATGGACGTGCCCGGCCGTTCCGAGCGTTATCAGGTACTGGCGCTCGACGGGGCGGGTGGTACCCGGGTGTACGCCACCCATGGCCAACGCTGATCGAATGGCTCGGTTTTCAGGAGGAATACACCGATGAGATACAAGACACCACTGCTTGCTGTGACGATGGCCGCGGCCCTCGGTGTGGCCGGCGTTGCCGCCGGCCACGGCGGCTCTGACGATGATATGCCCATGTGGCACAACGGCGCCGGCGGTATGCCCTCCATGATGGGCGGGCGTGGCGCCCCGGGTGCCGGCTACGGTCCCGGCATGATGGGCGGTGCCGCCCCGTATGGCGGTTATGGCCCCGGCATGGGCATGATGCACGGCGGCCCGGGCATGATGATGGGCGGTTACGGCGCCGGAATGGGTATGATGTACGGCGGCCCGATGATGGGCGGTGGCGGCATGGCCGGTGGCATGGGCTACTGGCTGCAGGCCCTGGACCTCAGCGACGAGCAGCGCGAGCGTATGCTCGAGCTGCGCCGTACCTACCGGGAGGCCGCCTACGAGCGGATGGCGAAGATGGGCACGCTGATGGACGAGTTCCGCGCCGCAATGGCCGGGGACAAGCCCGATCCCGCCCGGATCCGTGATCTCCACGACCAGATGGCCGATCTCCAGGGCGAGCAGATCGCCCAGGCGGTGCGCCTGCGCAACGAGCTCACCGGCCTGCTCACCGACGAGCAGCGCGAGCAGCTGCGCGAGGCCCCGATGCCCTGGGGCGGGATGCACGGCGGCTGGTGAGCCGCAGGGGCGGCCGCCGGCCGCCCCTGCACCGACTGATGCCGTCGGGCACGCGGGAACGGTTCAGCGTTTCCCTAACGCCCCGGGATCGAAGTCGTCCACGTCGATCACCGTCCGGCGGGCCCGCCGGGCGGTTCTCAGCTTCTCCGCCTCCGCGTCGTCCACCAGTTCCGCGGCCCGTGCCGCGGTGATGTCGTCGCCGTCCGCGTCGACCCTGAGGGTCCCGGCGCGCAGGGCGTCGTGCAGTCGCCGCTCCAGCGGCGCGGCCGCCACCGTGCGTTGCAGCGCATCCTCCAGCGCCCCGGTGGCTTCGGCGGGATCGGCACTGCGGTAGATACCGCGCAGCAGGCGGTCCCGGGCGCTACCGGGCTGCATCGGCACGGCGGCCACGGTGCGCCCGAGGGCGTCGTCCGGCCCGCGCCGGCGCCGGCCCAGGGGGAAGATCAGCCCCCGCAGCAGCCAGGCGAGCGGCCGGGCGGGGAGGTTCGCCATCACCGCATCCAGGCGCGCCTCGATCAGTGCCAGTGTCTCCGCCATGACCCAGCGCACCACCGGCAGATCGCTGCGGGGGGAGCCGTCGTCGTGGAAGCGCTTGAGGGTCGCCGAACCGAGGTAAAGCAGCGAGAGTACGTCGCCGAGCCGCGCCGAGAGCCGTTCGCGGCGTTTGAGCGCGCCGCCCAGCGAGAGCATCGCGGCGTCCGCGCACAGGGCGAAGGCCGCGGCGTAGCGGGACAGGGCGCGGAATTCGTCCCGGGTGGCGTCGGCGCGTTCCGGGGCGGCGGCGACACGGGCGCCCGTGAGCCCGAGGATCAGTGAGCGGGCGGCGTTGGAGAGGGTGAATCCGGCGTGGGCGAAGAGCTCGCGGTCGAAGGCCGCGCGATCGCCGTCCTGCAGCGCGCGCATCTCGGCGAGGACGTGAGGATGGCAGCGGATCGCGCCCTGGCCGAATATCATCATGTTGCGCGTGAGGATGTTGCTGCCCTCCACGGTGATGGGGATGGGCGCGGTCTGCCACGCGCGGCCGAGGTAGTTGTTCGGCCCGAGGCAGATCCCCTTGCCGCCGTGCACGTCCATGGCGTCGGTGATCGAGGCGCGGGCGCGCTCGGTGAGGTGGTATTTCACCACTGCCGAGAGCACCGCCGGCGCCTCGCCCTGGTCCACGGCGGTGGCGGTCAGGGCGCGGGCGGCCTCGGTGACGTAAGCGTTGCCGGTGATACGCGCGAGCGCCTCCTGGACGCCCTCGAACTCGCCGATGGGCAGACCGAACTGCTCGCGCACCCGGGCATAGGCACCGGTGGTCCACGCGGCCATGCGCGCCTGCGCGGTGCCCGCCGACGGCAGACTGATGGAGCGCCCCACGGAGAGGCAGTTCATCAGCATGCGCCAGCCCTCGCCGATGCCCTCGCGCCCGCCGATCACCTGCTCCAGCGGGATGAACACTTCGTGGCCGCGGTTGGGTCCGTTCATGAACGCGGCGTTCAGCGGGAAGTGGCGCCGTCCGATCTCCACCCCCGGGGTGTCCGTGGGGATCAGTGCCAGGGTGATGCCGAGCTCGCCGGGTCCGCCGAGCAGGCCCTCCGGGTCGCGTGCCCGGAAGGCGAGTCCCAGCAGGGTCGCTACCGGGCCTAGCGTGATGTAGCGCTTCTCCCAGTTGAGACGCAGGCCGAGCACCTGCTCGCCGTTGACCTCCCCGTGGCAGACCACGCCGGTATCGGGGATGGCGCCGGCGTCGGAGCCGGCGAGCGGGCCGGTGAGGGCGAAGCAGGGGATCTCCTCGCCACGGGCGAGCCGTGGCAGGTAGTAATCGCGCTGGGTATCGGTGCCGTAGCGCAGTAGCAGCTCGGCGGGACCGAGGGAGTTCGGCACCATCACCGTGGAGCCCAGGTCGCCGCTGCGGCTGGCGAGCTTCATCGCCACCGCCGAGTGGGCCTGGGCGGAGAAGCCCTTGCCGCCGTAGGCGGCGGGGATGATGAGCCCGAAAAAGCCCTGCTCGCGGATGTATTCCCATGCCTGCGGGGGCAGGTCCAGGCGCTCGTGGGTCACCGCCCAGTCGTCGACCATCGCGCACAGGGTCTCGCACGGGCCGTCCAGGAACGCCTGCTCCTCGGGGCTCAGCGACGGTGCCGGGTAGTCCAGCAGGTTGTCCCAGTCCGGCCGGCCGGTGAACAGCTCCGCGTCCCACCACACGGTTCCGGCGTCCAGGGCAATACGCTCGGTCTCGGAGATTGCCGGCATCGCCGTGGCGGCCCGGGTGAAGGCCGGATCGCTGAGCAGCCGCCGGCGCAGCCGGACGTTGTTCAGCACCACCGCGACCGCGGCGAAGGCGGCCCAGGCGAGGATGTCCCAGCCCGGCGCGTGCCGGCCGAGCAGGGTGAACAGCGCCAGGTAGGCGGCTAAGGCCGCTGTCGCCGCCGTCAGCCGGGTACGCCGGTACGCGAGTGTGCCGACCAGTGCGAGGAACGCGAATAGCCAGAATACCGGGATCATGCCCGCCTCCGTTGCCGTGCTGTCGGTATCGTCGCCGGGGGGCGACGTCATGACCATACCCTAGCGTATGGTGGCCCGTCGGGGAACGATGCGCTGCGGCGGTCTGCTACCATGCAGACCTCGTCAACACTGCCAGGTCCGCGTTGCCGTCCATGACCACCACACTCGTCGAACACCGCCGTGGCCTCAACCTCCTTGGGTTCGGGTTCTGTGCCGCACTGCTCGCCTTTGCCGTCTACCTGGAGCACGTCCAGGGCCTGGAGCCCTGTCCGCTGTGCATCTTCCAGCGCGTCACCTTCGCCGCGCTGGGGCTGGTGCTGCTCGTCGCCGGCCTGCACGCCCCGCGCCGAGGGGGCGGCCGTGTCTATGCGGTGCTCGGACTGATCATCGCTGCGGCGGGCGTCGGGCTGGCGCTTCGTCACCTGTGGCTGCAGTCGTTGCCGCCGGACCAGGTGCCGGCCTGCGGCCCGGGGCTGAATTACATGCTCGAGACCTTCCCGCCGATGCAGGCGTTGCAGATGGTGCTATCCGGCTCCGGTGAGTGCGCCGAGGTGGATCGCATCCTCGGCGTCAGCATCCCCGCCTGGACGCTGGTCGCCTTCGTTCTGACCGGGATCGGGGGCGTACTGGTCAACTGGCCGGCACGCCGGCGCTGACATGGCGGCGCGCAAGGGCAGCAAGGGCGGCCGCCGCGGAGGCCGGCGGCGTCAGCAGCGCGGACCGGTTGCGCGGTTCCTCCGGCGCGGGCTGCTGCTCGCCCTGGTGCTGGCCGTGGTGGCCGGTGCGGGATGGACCTGGTGGCTCAACCAGCGGGTGGTGGCGGAGTTCGAGAACCGCCAGTGGGCGTTGCCGGCGGACGTCTACGCCCGGCCGCTGGAGCTCTACAAGGGGCTGACGCTGGATACCGATGCCTTCGCGCGCGAGCTGGCCGCTGCGGACTACCAGCGTGTGCGCGACCCGAAGGCGCCGGGCTCCTACAGCCGCAACGGCGCGACCTTCGAGATCCACCGCCGGGCCTTCCGCTTCCCCGACGGCCGTACGGGCGAGCGCCGCATTCGCGTGACCGTCGACAACGGTCGCGTCGCCCGGCTGCGCGGCGCCGACGGCAAGGCCCTGGACCTGTTCCGGCTGGACCCGGCGCGCATCGGCAGCGTCCACCCGGGGCAGCACGCCGACCGCGAGCCGATGGCGCTCTCGGACATGCCCCGCAGCCTGGTCGCCGCCCTCATCGCCGTGGAGGACCGGCGCTTCACCGAGCACTTCGGCGTGTCGCCGCTGGCCATCCTGCGCGCGGCGGTCGCCAATATCCGTGCCGGCGAGATCGTGCAGGGCGGCAGCACGCTCACCCAGCAGCTGGTCAAGAACCTGTTCCTGAGCAACGAGCGCACCCTCTGGCGCAAGGCCAACGAGGCCGTCATGGCCGTGCTGCTGGAGTGGCACTACGACAAGCGCACCATCCTCGAGACCTACCTCAACGAGGTCTATCTGGGTCAGGACGGCGACCGCGCCATCCACGGTTTCGGCCTGGCGAGCCGGTTCTACTTCGGCAAGCCGCTGGAGCGCACCGACCTCGCCGAGCAGGCGCTGCTCGTGGCGATGGTGAAGGGACCGTCGTGGTATGACCCGCGGCGCCATCCGGAGCGCGCGCGCAAACGCCGCGACCTGGTGCTGGACGTGATGGCCGAGGGCGGATTCGCCGACGCCGACGCCGTCGCCCGGGCACGCAAACAACCGCTCGGTGTCCACGAGAGCCCGCCGGAGGCGCGCACGGCCTACCCGGCGTTCATGGATCTGGTCCGCCGTGACCTCTCCCGGGACTACCGCCGCGAGGACCTCAACAACGACGGCCTGCGCATCTTCACCACCATGGCGCCCTCGGTGCAGCACGCCGCGGAGCAGGCGGTGGTCCGGCGCACCGGGAACTGGAAGGACGATACCCAGGCGGCGGCCGTCGTGGTCGGCGTGGACACCGGCGAGGTGGAGGCGCTGGTCGGTGGGCGCGACCCCCGCTTCCCGGGGTTCAACCGCGCCCTCGACGCCGCCCGGCCCATCGGCTCGCTGGTCAAGCCGGCGGTCTATCTCACGGCGCTGGAGCGCCCGGGCCAGTATGGCCTCGGCAGCGTGATCCACGACCGCCCGGTGACCGTGCAGGGCGCCGACGGCCAGACCTGGACGCCGCGCAACTACGACCGCGAGCGCCACGGCGACGTCCCGCTGTGGGCGGCGCTGGCGCATTCCTACAACGTCCCCACGGTCCGCCTGGGGCTGGACCTCGGCCTCCGCGCGGTGGCGGATACGCTCTCGCGCCTGGGCGGATCGCTGCCGGACACGGTCTACCCCTCGATGCTGCTTGGTACGGTGTCGTATACGCCGCTGGAGGTGGCGGGGATCTACGAGACCATCGCCACCGGCGGCTACCACACGCCGCTGCGCGCGGTGCGTACGGTGATGACGCGGGACGGCGAGGTGCTCAGCCGCTATTCCCTGACCGTCGAGCGCACGGTCGAGCGCGTGCCCATGTACCTGCTGCGCAATGCCATGCAGCGCGTGGTCCGGGAGGGTACCGGGCGCGGCGTGCAGCGCTGGCTCGGCACCAGTCCGGGTGTCGCGGGCAAGACGGGGACCACCGACGATCTGCGCGACAGCTGGTTCGCCGGCTTCTCCGCCGACCGCCTGGGGGTCGTCTGGGTGGGCCGGGACGATAACGGCCAGACGGGGCTGACCGGGGCCACCGGCGCGCTTACGGTATGGGGCGAGCTCTTTGCTGCGTTACCCTACAAGCCGTTGAACCCGCGCATGCCCGACGGGGTCGAGCCGGCCTGGATCGATCCCGACACCGGACGGCTGGCCAACGCCGACTGCCCGGACGCGGTACAGCTGCCCTATGCCCGCGGCGCCGAGCCCGACGAGCGTGCCGAGTGCGCGCGCCGCGGCAACGTCGTCGAACGGGCCGGGGCATGGCTGCGCGGGCTGGTCGACTGACGCCGCCGCCGAGCAGGGAGAACCCCGACATGTCCGCAAGAGCGCTCCTCGCGACCGGCCTCCTGGCCGTCCTCCTCGCTGCCTGCTCGACGGCGCCGCCCGGCGGTGGCCGAGGCACCGGCACCGGCGAGACCGTGCCGGCGCCGCCGTCGCCGGGCGAGGGCGGTGCGGCGCAGCCGCCCGCCGGCGGCGGCCAGGCCCTGCCGCCGGCGGTGCGCGGGCTGGTGGCCCGGGCGGAGTCCGCCTCCGCCGCCGGCGAGAACGACCGCGCCGCGGACGCCCTGGAGCGCGCCGTGCGGCTGGCGCCGGACAATGCCGCCGTCTGGCAGAACCTTGCCGTGGTGCGCTACCGCCAGGACCGCTGCGACCAGGCCATCCAGCTCGCCCAGCGCTCCAGCGATCTCACCGGCGACCGTCAGCTGAAGGCCCAGAACTGGCGGCTGATCGCCGCCTGCCGGCGCATGAAGGGCGACGCCGAGGGCGCCAGCCAGGCCGAGTCCCGGGCCCGTGAGCTCGGGGGCGGGCAGTGATCGGCGAGCACGCCCGCGACGCCCTTGGCGGTGACGGCGCGCTCGCCCGGGCCGTCGACGGCTTCTCGCCCCGCGGCGAGCAGCAGACCATGGCGGAGGCCGTGGGCGGGGTGATCGAGGAGGGCGGTGTGCTCGTGGCCGAGGCGGGCACGGGTACCGGCAAGACCTTCGCCTATCTCGTCCCGGCGTTGCTCTCCGGGCAGAAGGTGATCGTCTCCACCGGCACCCGGACGCTGCAGGATCAGCTCTATCACCGCGACCTCCCGCTGGTCTCGCGGGCGCTGGAGCACCCGGTGCGCCGCGCGCTGCTCAAGGGCCGCAGCAACTATCTCTGCCTCTACCGCATGGAGGCCGCCGCCGCCGAGGGACGGTTCGACTCCCGCGAGGAGGCCTCGCGGTTCCAACGCATCCGCGAGTGGGCCGGCCAGACCCGCAGCGGCGATCTCGCCGAGGCGCCGGTTGCCGGGATCGAGGGCGGACTGCTCGGCAAGGTGACCTCCACGCCGGACAACTGCCTCGGCCAGGAGTGCCCGTTCCACGCCGAGTGCCACCTCATGGAGGCACGCCGCCGGGCCCAGGAGGCGGACGTGGTGGTGGTGAACCACCACCTGCTGATGGCGGACTGGGCGGTCCGCGACGGCGGCTTCGGCGAGGTGCTCCCCGCCGCCGACGCCTGGATCCTCGACGAGGCGCACCAGCTCCCGGACACCGCGGCCCAGTTCTTCGGCCTGTCCGTGAGCAGCCGCCAGCTCGTGGAGCTGGCCCGTGACGCCCGCGTGGAGCAGGTTCGCGAGGCGAAGGAGGCCACGGACATCGCCGATGCCGCCGAAGCGCTGCAGAAGGCGGTGCTGGACTTCCGCCTCACCCTCGGCAGCGCCGGCCGGCGTGAGCCCTGGGCGGGCATCGCCGGCGAGGAGACGGTCACCGACGCGGTCGCCACCGTGCGCGAGCGCCTGGCCGGGCTCCACGAGCACCTCGCGCCCCACGCCCAGCGCGGCAAGGGGGTGGAGAGCGTGTGGCGCCGGGCCGCGGAGCTCCAGGACGCCCTCGGGAGCTTCCTCGAAGGCGGTGACGACGACGAGCAGGTGCAGTGGTTCGAGACCCACCAGCAGTCGTTCATCCTGCGGCTCACGCCGCTGGAGGTGGCCGGCACGTTCCGCAAGCAGATGGCCAAGCACCCGGGGAGCTGGGTGTTCACCTCGGCGACGCTGTCGGTGGGCGGGCGCTTCGAGCACTACATCGCCCGGCTCGGGCTCGGCGAGCCGCAGACCCTGCGACTGGAGAGTCCGTTCGACTACGAGCACAACGCGCTGCTCTACGTGCCGGGCAAGCTGCCGCCGCCGAACGCCCCGGACTACCTCGAGCGCTTCCTGGTGATGGTGGAGTGGACCCTGCGCGAGAGCCGGGGCCGGGCGTTCGTGCTGTTCACCAGCCACCGGGCCCTGCGCGCGGCCGCCGAGTACCTGCGCGAGCGCACCGACCATCCGCTGCTGGTCCAGGGCGAGGCGGCCCAGGCGCGGCTGCTGGAGCGTTTCCGCGAGGCCGGCGATGCGGTGCTGCTGGGCACCCAGAGCTTCTGGGAGGGCGTGGATGTGCGCGGCGAGGCGCTGTCCTGCGTGATCATCGACCGCCTGCCCTTCGCCTCGCCCTCCGACCCGGTCACCCAGGCGCGCATCGAGGCGCTGCGTTCCGGCGAGGGCAACCCCTTCGCCCACTTCCAGCTCCCCCAGGCGGTGATCGCCCTGCGCCAGGGCGTGGGCCGCCTCATCCGTGACGCCTCCGACAAGGGGGTGTTGGTGATCGGCGACAACCGCGTCGTGACCAAGGGCTACGGGCGGGTGTTCCTCGACAGCCTCCCGCCGATGCCGCTGACGCGGAGCTTCCGCCAGGTCCAGGCGTTCTTCGCCGCCATGGGCGAGGCGGCCGCGGACACCGACGAGCGCGACTCCAGCCCCGCATGAGCCGCGCCCGGGCGTGGCTGCGCCGTGAGCGCCTGCTGGTGGCGCTCGCCGTGGCGGCACCGGCACTGGTTATCGTGACGGGGATACCGGCGGCCCGTCTCCCGGCGCTCGTCGACTGGTACACCATTGCCGCGCTCGCCGGGCTCATGGTCCTCAGCCGGGCGCTGGAGGACAGCGGCAGCCTGGCCCGCGCCGGCGGCTGGCTGCTCGCCCGGGCGGGGGACCAGCGCCGCCTGGCGGCGGTGCTGGTGGCCGTCTCCGCGCTGCTCGCCGCGGTGATCACCAACGACATCGCGCTGTTCGTGGTCGTGCCGCTGACCCTCGCCGCCGGCCTGATGACGCCGCTGCCGGTGGCGCGGCTGGTGGTCTTCGAGGCCCTCGCGGTGAACGCGGGCTCCGCCGCCAGCCCGGTGGGCAACCCGCAGAACCTCTTCCTCTGGCAGCACGCCGACGCGGGCTTCACCGCCTTCACGGCCACCCTGCTACCGCTCGGGCTCGCGCTCACCGCGATGCTGCTCGCGCTGGTGCCTCTGGCGTTTCCCCGTGCCGCGCTTGGCGCGCACACGCCACCGGCCGCCGGAGTGGACCGGACGCTGCTCTCGGTGGCGCTGGCCGTCTACCCGGTGTTCCTGGTGCTGGTGGATGCGGGCTTCGCGCTGGCCGCCGCGCTGGCGGTGATTGCCGTGATCGCGGTGACGCGGGCCGGGGTGCTGGCGCGGGTGGACTGGGCGACGCTGGCCGTGTTCGTCCTCATGTTCCTCGACCTCGCGCTCCTGGCGCGCCTGCCGGGGGCGGCGGCCGCCGCGCGCTGGCTGCTCGGACTGCCCGGCGGCGCGTTCACCGCTGCGGTGGCCGCCTCCCAGGGGATGTCCAACGTGCCGGCGACGCTGTTCCTGGCGGCGTTCACGGACGACTGGGGGCGGCTCGCCTGGGGCGCGAACGTCGGCGGGTTCGGGCTGGCCGTCGGCTCGATGGCCAACCTCATTGCCCTGCGGCTCGCGCGAGCGCCCGGGCTGTGGTGGCGCTTTCATGCCTGGTCGCTGCCGGTGCTCGCCGGTGCCGTGGTGATCGCGCTGGTGCTGATGCGCCTGCCGGGGCTCAGCTGAGCCCGGCTAGCAGCCAGTCCGGTGCCGGCAGGTCATCGTGGGCGTCCGCCGAGGCGACGCCGCTGGCGACCAGGGCATTGTCGATACCGGCGCGGTGGGCGCCGAGGATGTCGGTATGGCGCTGGTCGCCGATCATCACGGCGTTGGCCGTGCCCGCGAGCTCCAGCGCACGCCGGAACATGACCGGCTCCGGCTTGCCCAGGGGCGTGAACCGGGGCGGCGCGGCGTAGCGCAGCTCCAGGCCGCGCTGGATGAGCAGCGCCAGGGCACCGGCGGTGAAGCCGAAACGCCCGGGGGCGGTGGGGTAGATCACGTCCGGGTTGGTCAGCAGCAGGGTGACGTCGCGCCCGGTGTCCACGGCCCGGCAGACCCCACTCAGGGCGGCTTCCGCGTCGGCGAGGAAGTCGCCGCCGGCCTCGTCGCAGACGCAGAGTACGTCGAAGTCGTCCTCCAGGGCGACGACGTCGCCGCCGCCGCGGCGCACGTAATCCGCGCTCCCGGCGGGGCCGAGCACCGCACAGCGCCGTCCCGCGAGGCCGTTGCTCACGAGGTGGTGCGCCAGCATCGCCCCGGAGCTGATGATCCGTTCCGCGGGCACCGGCACGCCCAGGCGCGCGAAGCGCTCCGCCAGGTGCTCAGGCACGTGGGAGGCGGCGTTGGTGACCACGTACCACGGCCGACCCTCGCGGGTCAGCCGCCCGACCAGGGCCGGTGCGCCGGGCAGGGCGCCGTCGCCGGTGACGAGCACGCCGTAGGCGTCCAGCAGCACCGCGTCGTAGCGCTCGAGCAGGGCGTCGACGGTGGTGGTGGCGGTCATTGCGTTCCTCCGGTGCGGGCGTGGGGCGTATCGTGCGGTCACGGGTGCCCTGACGGTGGCGTCTCCCGTGAACCGGTTAGTATGTTACGGGATGAATCTTGAAAGCGGGATGACATGAGCGAACGACGCGTGCGCCTGCCGGTGTACACCTTCGTGATCGTCGGCGTCGCCGGCTACCTCTTCCTGGTCTTCGGTCACGAGGGCCTGCCGGACCCCGGTGGCGACGCCGGTGCGGTGCTGGGCGTGCTGGCGCGCCTGGCCCCGGTGTGGCTGGTGCTCTGGCTGATCGCCGCCGCCGGCGGGGCCGTCTACAACCGCCGCGGCGGGCACGGCCGCGGTGCGGGCCGGGTCGCCGGTGGTGGCTCGCATTCGCTGGTCTGCCCGGTCTGCGGGGCGCCCCAGGAGATCCGGCGCGGCCCGGGGGGCAAGCCCCGGCGGGTGTGCTCCGAGGCCGGCGAGGCACACAGCGGCGACGCCGCTGACCGCGGGGACGACGCATGAGCGTCGACGCCCTGTTCGCCGGGATCGCCTCGTGGACGCCAGCGCAGTGGACGGTGGCGGCCGTCGCCGCCGCGGTGGCCGCGGCGATGCTCGTGCTGCCCGCCGCGTTGCTCGGGGGGCGCCGGGCACGCCGCGCGCTGGCCGAGGCGGAGGCCCGCGAGCACGCCCTGCGGGAGGATCTCGCGGCCCGCGAGGGTGAACGCCAGGCCCTGGAGCGGGAGTGCGAGCGTCTGCAGCCCTACGTGGCAGAGCGCGACCGCCTGCAGCGCGAGCACGCGGCGCTGGCCAGCCGGGCCGAGGCGCTGGAGCAGCGTGTCGCCGAGCTGCGCGAGGGCTACGACGAGACCGTCCGCGAGCGTGACCGCCACGCCCGCGAGGCCGGCGAGCTGCGCGAGCGCATCGGCCGCATGGAGACCGAAGCGGAGGAGCGCCAGAGGGCCTTCGCCGAGCGCGAGCGCAGCCTGGCGGACGCGGAGAAGCGCCTGAGCGAACAGTTCGAAAACCTCGCCAACCGCATCTTCGAGCACAAGAGCGAGGCCTTCCGCCAGACCAGCAGCGAGCAGCTCACCCACCTGCTACGCCCGTTCCGCGAGCAGATCGAGGGCCTGCACCGGGACGTGCGCGAGGCCAGCAAGGAGCGCCACACCCTGCGCGACGAGATCTCGCGCATCGTCAGCGAGACCAGCGCCCTCACCAACGCCCTGCGCGGTGACACCAAGTACCAGGGCGACTGGGGCGAGCTGGTCCTGGAGCGGCTGCTGGAGACCGCCGGACTGCGCCGGGGCGAGGAGTACGAGATCCAGCCCCAGTACACCGACGGCGACGGTCGCCGCCTGCGCCCGGACGTGGTCATCCACCTGCCGGAGCAGCGCGACGTGATCATCGACTCCAAGGTCTCGCTGACCGCCTACGAGCGCTATGCGAACGCGGAGGACGAGTCGACGCGGGAGGAGCAGCTGCGTGCCCACGTGAGCTCGGTGCGCCGCCACATCGATGAGCTCGCCGGCAAGGGCTACGAGCGCCTGCCGGAGAACCGTACCCTGGACTACATCCTCATGTGGGTGCCGGTGGAGCCGGCGTACTTCGCGGCCATGGAGGCGGATCCCGGCCTGGTGGACCGGGCCATGGAGCGCCGGGTCATCCCGGTGTGCGCGACCACGCTGCTCGCCGTGCTCAAGACCATCGAGCGGATCTGGCAGTACGAGCGCCAAAACCGCAATGTCGAGCGCATCATCGAGCGCGCCGGCCAGCTCCACGACAAGTTCGTGGGTTTCGTCGAGGCCCTGGACGAGGTCGGCACCCACCTGCAGCGCGCCGAGCAGAGCTATCACACCGCCCGCGGGCGCCTCGTGGACGGGCGCGGCAACCTCGTACGCCAGGTCGAGCAGCTCCGCCGCCTCGGCCTCAATCCCCGCAAGCGCCTCAACGCGGACCTGGTGGCCGATGCGGGTGCGGATGAAGAGGACGAGGGCGGGGACGGGGAGGAGGACACCGGCAACAGCGGGGATGCCGCCTCCGGGCGGGGGTGACCGCCCCCCGGTGTCCGTCTCAGCCGGAGGGCGGCAGGCGTGAGGTGAGGTCCGCGCGCAGTGACGCCGACAGCGCCCCGTCGGCCAGCCAGATACCGAAGTAGACCCGGGCGAACGCCGCCCCCGGCACGCTGCCGAGGGTCCGGCCGTTGAGCGCCAGGCGCGTGCCGTGCCCGGGGCGGTAGGTCATGGTGTAGCGGTCGCCTTCCCTGACCGGTTTGTACAGGGCGTGGAAACGCCGGATCGCCGGTGCCAGCTCGCGGCGGGTGGCGTCGTCCAGCTGGCGCTCCAGCACGGTATTGGCCGCGCGCACCAGGTCGGCCGTGCTGATGTCGTAGAAGTACTCGATGGCGAGCTGCCGCGGGGTGTCGTCGTCCAGTACCTGTGACGACGGCGTCCCCGGCGGGACGTAGAGCGCCGCCGCGTAGACGGTGAACAGCACCCGGTAGGTCGCCACGCCGGTGCCCGCCAGGCGCAGCCGCCCCGCCTCGGTCTGCTGCGTGCGCTCGAACCGCGCGCCGTGCTCGAGCACCGGCGCCGCGTTGGCGAACGGGACGGCGAGCGCCAGCGCCAGGCAGAACGCCGCGAGCCGCGTCACGACGACGCCCCTTTTCTGAAGAACAGCGTGACCTCGCCCACGTTGATGCCCCATTTCGACACCTGCGCGCGGTTGATGACCGTGTCCTCGTCGATGCGGTACATCCAGTCGTCGAAGGCGAGCTGCCACTCCGTGCCATCGACCGCCAGCTTCAGGGTGTAGCGCCAGTTGAGCGCGAAGCCGTATTCCGAGCCCGCGGCGGTGCCCACGATGTCCCCGGCCTCGCCCTGCCAGTGGTGCGCGTCCACGCGCTCGATGCGCCACACCCGTTGCTGGCGTTCGCCGTCGGCGTAGCGGAAGCGCTCGTCGAGCACCAGCGTGTCGCCTTCCATCCGGCCCTCGATGTCCACGGTGAAGCGCCGGCGGACCTCACCGTCGCGGCCCTGGAAGATCCCCCAGGCCCGCACCGGGCCGGTGAAGAACGCGGCGAGGTCGAAACGGGGCCCGGTGTCGGCGTAGTCCCGCGGCTGCGGCCCGGCGCAGGCGGTGACGAGCAGCGCAGACATGATGATGGCGAGGAGGGCGGCACGTCGCTGCATGGCGTGTTCCATATTTGTATCGGTAATGTATAGGTATGATAGGACAGTAATCGGGCAGTGACGAGGCCGGAACGATGAACGACACGGCGTGGATGGACGAGATCACCGGCAGGGCCCGGGTCGTGGTGGTGCGCTCGCCGATAACGGACCTGGGCCCGCTGGGGGACGCTGCCGCCCGGCTGGGGCCGGACTGCGCGGAGGTGGTCCTGGGCATGGGCGACGAGACGGCGAGGGCCCGCTACCGCGCCCTGCGCGAGGCGGTGGACCATCCCACGCTGCCGCTGGTGTTCGTGGACCGGCGGTTCGCCGGCGGCATCGAGGCGGCGGCGCGACTGCGTACGCTGGACACGCGGATGCCGGCGGTGGCCGCGGCGTGCGGCTACGGCGGCCTCATCCCCTTCGCGGCCGGGGCGATCGCGCTGCTCGCCGGGGGCGGGCCGACGGTGGCGGCGGCGCTGCTCGGTTACGCCGCGGTGATCCTGAGCTTCGTCGGCGCGGTCCACTGGGGCATGGCGGTGGCCGCACCGGCGCCGTCGCCGCCGGGGATGGCGCTCTCCGTGGTCCCCGCGTTGCTGGCCTGGCCGGGCGTGCTCCTGCCGCCGCTCCCCGGGATGGTGGTACTGGCCGCGGCCCTCGCGGGCTGGCGGGCGGTGGAGCGTCTTGGCTGGGGTGATGACGGTTTCCCGGGCTGGTTCCGCCGGCTGCGCGATCACCTTACCGCCGGCGCGGTGGTCTCGCTGATGCTGGGGGCGGTCGGGATAGGGCTGGCCTGAGCGCAGTGGGCGGCCCGAACCGGGTTGAATAGATGGTGGCTATCGAAAGGGAAGGGAACTTCGATTGTAAATATAAATGCGAATCACTAATATTTAAATGAACGCATCGAACACCCGTCCCGGAGGGTAATGCCATGATCAAGACGCTGACCTTCGCCATGATGCACTTCAGTATCGCCGTCAGCGTCGTCTACATGCTGACGGGCAGCCTCGCCGTCGGCGGGCTGGTGGGCCTGATCGAGCCGATGTGCAATACCGTGGCGTTCTTCTTCCACGAGAAGCTCTGGGAGCGTCACCGCGCCCGCCGGGAGACCGGCGGCCCCCCGGCCATGGCGGCCTGAGCCCTGCGCGGGTCGATGGGTAACCGGGCACCGGGGTGCCCCGGGCGGTTCCGTCCCTCCTGCCGCCCGGGGACCCGGTGATCCGTTCAGCCGCCGCGCTTCTGGCGCTCCATCATGTCGGCCTGGAGGATCTCGATCCAGTAGCCGTCCGGGTCCTTGATGAACGCCAGGCCTTTCATCCGGCCGTCGTCCGGGCGCTTGACGAATGGCACGTCCAGGCGCTCGAGCCGCTCGGCCGCCTCGTACACGTCCGGCACGGTAATGCCGATGTGCCCGTACCCCTGGGGTTCGTCGTTACCGTTGTGGTAGCTGAACGCCGGGTCGTCCTCGGTGCCCCAGTTGTGGGTGAGCTCGAGCATCGCCTCGCGCCCGAAGGTCCAGGTGGTGCGCGCGTCGTCGTTGGCGGGCACGCCGGCCGCGTCGTTGCCGTCCACGTAGCCCAGGAAGTACAGCGTGAAGCGCATCTCCGGGAAGTCGAGCTTGCGGACCAGGCGCATGCCCAGCACCCGGGTGTAGAAGTCCAGTGAGCGCTCCGGCGACTTGATGCGCACCATGGTCTGGTTGAATACGTACTGCTGCGTCTCCGGGTCCGGGCTCTCGCACAGTCCCGGGGCCTGCTCGAAGTGACGGGACATGCAGTCCTCCTTGAGTCGTTGGCTGTATGATCGACCTGCCCCGGGATGGGGGCGGGGCGAGGGTTTTCAAAGGTAGGGCGTGAACAGCCAGAAGAAGGCGTCGCGCACCCGGGCGAGGAACGGCCGTCCCGAGAGCTCCGTGAGCGTGATGTTGTGGCCGTGTTCCACGGCGTGCCTGATATGGGCGGCGATGCGCCGGGCGAAGGCGGCGTCGAACACCTCCACCACCAGCTCGAAGTTCAGCCGCAGGCTCCGCGGGTCGAGGTTCGCCGAGCCGATCTGGGCGTAGTGGTCGTCCACGACCAGCAGCTTGGTGTGCGCAAACGGCCCGCGCTGGTAGTGCACGTGCACGCCCCACTTGACCAGCTCCCAGAGCACGTTGCGTGTCGCCCAGTGCATGAACGGCAGGTTGTTGTGTCCGGGCAGCACGATGTCGACGTGCACGCCGCGGATCGCGGCCGCCTGCAGCGCGGCGGTGAGCTCCCGCGGCGGCAGGAAGTAGGGCGTCATGATCAGCACGCGCTGGCGGGCGGCCGCGATGGCGCCCACCAGCACCATGCTCAGGCGGTCCAGGTCCTCGTTGGGGCCGTCGATGAGGGTGCGGCACATGGCCTCGCCTTCCTCGGCGGCGGGCCGCGGCGGGGGCCGCCGGCGGTCACCGGTCGTGAACTGCCAGTCGTCCAGGAACACCGTCTCGATCTGCTCCACCACCGCGCCGCGCAGGCGGAAGTGGGCGTCGCGGGTGCCGCCGCGGCTGCGGGCCAGGTGGCGGTCGCCGATGTTCATGCCGCCGACAAAGGCGGTCACACCGTCCACCACCAGTATCTTGCGGTGATTGCGCAGGTTCACGAACGGCCGTGGCGGCAGCAGCCCGGGTGGCAGGAACCGCGCCACCGGCACCCCCTCGCGGCGCAGCCGGTGACGGATGCGCGGCCAGGAGTACCATTCCCCGGCGCCGTCGAGCAGCACGCGCACGTCCACGCCGCGCTCGACCGCCCGGGCCAGTGCCCGGACGAAGCGTATGCCGGTGCGGTTGCTCTCAAAGATATAGGTGGCGAGGTAGATCCGATCGCGGGCCTGCTCGATGGCCTCGAGCATGGCGGGGTAGGCCTCCTCGCCGTCGTGGAGGACGGTCACTGCGTTGCCCGCGGTCAGCGGCACGCCGGTGACCGCCCCGGAGATGCGCGCCTGCTGGGTGAACTCGGGATGCACGGCGAGATGCTCGTCCGCCGGTACGCCGCTTGCCGGCGGCAGCTGCTCGGCGCGCAGGACCCGCGCCCGGGTACGTATGCGGTTGACTCCGAAGAGGAAATAGAGCACCGGCCCGGCCAGCGGGAAGAGCAGGCACACCGCCACCCACCCGAATGCGGCGGCCGGATCGCGCTTGTGCAGCAGCGCGTGCAGGGCGGCGGCGGTGGCGATCAGCCCGGAGGCGATGATCACCAGCCAGCCGGCAAGGCCAGGGCTGACGGTCTCGGTCATGGCGCGACGGTAGCACAGCGCCCGGTCGCAGGGCTGTCGTGATCGGCGTCACAGCTATGACAGAACTTGTAGGCGTAGCGCTAAATCGCGGTTATGCTTGCGAAATGGTGCACGTCCTGGGGGAGGGGGCGATGAGAAGGGTCCTTGTGACGGCGGTGGTGACCGCCTTGATGGGGCTGGCTTTGCGGGTGTCGGCCACGGAGCTGCCGCGGCCGGACAACCTCGCGCCGGAGATCGCCTTCTGGAAACGCGTCTACACCCAGGTGTCCGGTGATCAGGCGATAATCCACGACCGGCGCGAGCTCGGGCGCATCTATGCCGTTATCGATCTGCCGCCGCGCAGCGAGCCGGAGCCCCGGCGTGATGCGGTGAAGGCGGCGGTGTCGGTATACCGCGGCGTGCTCGAACGCCTGGCGGCGCACCCGGATGCCCCGGACTCGGCGCTGGAACGGCGGGTGCGGGCGGTCTTCCCCCGCGATGCCGTCGCCGATGATTTCCGCGAGGCCGCGGACCGCCTCCGGGTGCAGGGCGGTCTGCGCGACCGCTTCCGCGAGGGACTGGTCCGCTCCGGGCGCTGGCGTGGCTACATCCGCCGGACCCTGCGCGAGCACGGGGTGCCCGAAGCGCTGGCGGCGATGCCCCACGTGGAGTCCTCGTTCAACCCGGCGGCCCGCTCCCACGCGGGTGCCGCCGGCATGTGGCAGTTCACCCGGGGCACGGGCCGCCAGTATCTGCGCATCGACGGCGTCATCGACGAGCGCCTCGATCCCTGGAGCGCCTCCGAGGCGGCCGCCCGGCTGCTCGCCGACAACTATGCCCGCCTGGGCAGCTGGCCGCTGGCCGTCACCGCCTACAACCACGGCGCCAACGGCATGCAGCGTGCGGTGGAGACGGTCGGCAGCAGTGATATCGGCGCCATCATCCACCAGTACGACGGCCCGTATTTCGGCTTCGCCTCGCGTAATTTCTATCCGGCGATCCTGGCCGCCGTGGACGTCGCCCAGGCGCCCGGGCGCTACTTCGCGGACGTGAAGCCGGAGTCCGCCTGGGAGCCGGTGATCGTCAAGGTGCCGGACTTCATGCCCGCCAAGGCCATCGCCAGCGCCCTGGATATCGACGAGGATACCCTGCGCCGCTATAACCTCGGCCTGGGCCGGGGGATCTGGGCCGGCGAGAAGTTCGTCCCCGAGGGCTATCCCCTGCGCGTGCCCGCCCGCGAGCCCGGCGATGTGCGCCAGGCCCTGGCCGGGGTATCCCTGGACCAGCGCTACGCCGAGCAGTGGCCGGATCAGCACCACCGCGTGCGCTCCGGCGAGAGCCTGTCGGCGATCGCCGCGCGGCACGACGTCTCCACCCTGGCGCTGGCGGCGGTCAACGGCATTACCCGGCCCGACCACATCCGCATCGGCCAGCGCCTGCGCGTACCCATGGCCGGCAAGCCGCCGAAGCCGCTGTCGAAGCTCCCGGTGGACGAGGGCGGCGCGGTCTATACCGTGCAGAGCGGCGACACCCTGGCCGCCATCGCCCGGCGCTACGACATGGGTGTCGACGACCTGATCGCCACCAACGATATCGGCGATCCCGACCTGATCCGGCCCGGCCAGGAGCTTGTGGTCCGCGAGGCCCCGCTGCCGACGCGGGTTGCCGGTAACTACTAGGCCGCGCGGCGGGAGCCGACGGCGTCACGCGGGTCTCCCGCCCGGGCCGTCCGCCCTTCCCGCCCCGCCGGTTCTGCGCCGGCGGGGCGGTTCCATGACTTGCACTGAGCAAACCGGCGTCCGATATTAGAGTCAGGAGTCCCGCTGCCCGGACTCCCAGGCCCCGGTGGCCGGTCCGCCGGGGGGCGAAGGGCCAGAAAGCTGGCCCGGCGGCCTGCCGCCCGTGGTGGCACACGGGGCAGGCCGTGCATGCACGGAAACCGGGAGCCGACATGCTCGAGGCCATCAAGCGCTTCTACCAGGAGCGGATCCAGCTCAACGACCACCCCGAAAACGACCCTCAGCACCGCCTGCAGCTCGCCACCGCCGCGCTGCTCATCGAGATGGCGCAGGAGGACAACGAGCGGCACAGCATGGAATTCCAGGCCATCCACGAGGGCATCCGCGAGGTGTTCGGCCTGTCCGACGAGGACACCACCGCCCTCATCGAGCTGGCCGACCACGAGGCCCACGAGGCGACGGATCATTTCGAGTTCACCCGCCTGATCAACGAGAACTTCGACTACGAGCGCAAGTGCGGCGTGGTCGAGCTGCTCTGGCGCGTGTGCCTCGCCGACGAGGACATGAACCGCTACGAGGAACAGCTCGTGCGCAAGATCGCCGAGCTGCTGCACGTCCAGCACCGCGACTTCATCGCGGCCAAGATCCGTGTGCAGCAGGCCTACTCCACGAGCTACATGAACGAGTACGACCATTTCGAGTGATACCGGCGCGGGCCACTACCGGGCCCGGCAGATCGCGACGATCCGAGATGCCGTCGCGTCCGGGCGCGACGCGGTGCGCGCCGACCCGGAGGGCGGCGTGCTCGCGTTTGCGCAGGCGTTCGTGGGCGCCGGCGGGGTGCAGATCCCCGGCCGGCCGGACGCCGGGGACGAGGCCCGGGCGCTCGGCGAGCGGCTGATCCGCGCGTTACGGGCCGGCGCCATGCGTCACCCCGACGACCGCGACCTCCAGCGCGAGGTCGACCGTGCCCGCCGCGAGGCCCGCTGGGCCCTCGCCGGCGCGGACGACAAGGTGGTCGGGTTCTTCATCGTCCTGCCGCCCGGGGTGGAGGACGAGAGCGCCACCGCCGAGGCCCTGTCCCATGCCAGCCAGGGGCTCGGGCCCGGGGTGTTCGCCAAGGGCGACATCGTGGTGCTGCAGCCGGAGCTCGACGGCACGCGCTTCCAGCCCGTGCTCGAGGACGAGATCGAATGCTGAGGAGAGGCGGATGACACGGACCATTCTGATCACCGGGGCGTCGTCCGGTTTCGGCGAGGCCACCGCCCGGCGCTTTGCCGCCGAGGGCTGGCGCGTCGTCGCCACGGCCCGCCGGCGCGAGCGCCTGGCGCGGCTCACCGAGGAGCTCGGCGGGCCCGAGCATGTGCACGCCGTCGAGCTCGACATGCGTGACCGCGAGGCGGTGATGGAGCGCCTCGGCGCGCTGCCCGCGCCCTTCGACGAGCCGGACGTGCTGGTGAACAACGCCGGCATCGGGCGCGGACTGGAGCCCGCCTGGGAGTCCGATGTGGACGAGTGGGAGGCGATGGTCGACACCAACGTGAAGGGGCTGATGTACGCCACCCGTGCGGTGCTGCCCGGGATGGTGGAGCGCAATCGCGGCCATGTCGTCGACCTCGGCTCCATCGCCGGGCGCTGGCCCTATCCCGGCGGCAACGTCTACGGCGCGACCAAGGCGTTCGTCGCACAGTTCTCGCGCAACCTGCGCGCGGACCTGCTGGGCACGCGGGTACGGGTGACCAACCTGGAGCCGGGGCTGTGCGAGACCGAGTTCTCCATCCAGCGCTTCCGCGGTGATGCCGAGCGCGCGGCCTCGCTGTACCGCGGCAACGACCCCATCGTGGCCGACGATCTCGCCGAGATCATTCACTGGGTGGTGCACCTGCCGCCCCACGTGAACATCAACAGCATGGAGATCATGCCTGTCAGCCAGTCCTGGGGGGCGTTGCCGGTGAAGCCGGTGCGGTGAGGTTTATAACGATATAGTTTGAATATAGAGGTATTCATTCCTTTATCGATTAAGGGCCGTTGCTTATCGTGACCCTCACGCGAACCGCCCCTTCAGGCGATGCGGAGGATCAGGATGACGGCAGCAACGGCCATCGATACGCACACCCGCCACGACGCCCCCGGGGCGGACGAGCTGGAGGCGCTCAACCGGGAGCTCGCCGGTGCGGACGCCACCGCGCGGGTCGCCTGGGCCCTTGCGCACTTCCCCGGCCGACTGGTGCTCTCGTCGAGCTTCGGCGCCCAGGCGGCGGTCATGCTGCACCTGGTCACCCGCCAGCGCCCGGACATCCCGGTGGTGCTCATCGACACGGGTTATCTCTTTGCCGAGACCTACCGTTTCGTAGACGAGCTCACCGAGCGGCTGGCGCTCAACCTGCACGTCTACCGCAGCCCGCTGAGCGCGGCCTGGCAGGAGGCGCGATACGGCCGTCTCTGGGAGCAGGGGGTCGAGGGCATAGAGCGCTATAACCGCATGAACAAGGTCGAGCCCATGCAGCGCGCGCTCAGCGAGCTTGGCGCGGATGCCTGGCTCGCCGGCCTGCGCCGCCAGCAGGCGAGCTCCCGCGCGGAGCTGGACGTGGTCGCGGTGCAGAACGGGCGCTACAAGGTCCACCCGATCATCGACTGGAGCGACCGGGACGTCTACTACTACCTCCGCCGCCACGGGCTGCCGTACCACCCGCTGTGGCACGAGGGGTACGTGTCCATCGGCGACTGGCACACCAGCCGCCCGCTCAGCGATGACCTCACCGAGGAGCAGACGCGCTTCTTCGGGCTCAAGCGCGAGTGCGGCCTGCACGAACACGTCTGAAGCCCCGCAGGCGCGTTCGACACCGGTATAATCCCCACGGAGACAATCACAAACCCGTCGCAACCGTGGGGATGACATGCGACATCTCGGCTCGATACTCCTCGGCGTCTGGCTGATCGTTCACGGCCTGCGCGACATCATCCACCTCACGTTCCGCTACGACGACCTCGCCATGGGCGCGCTGGCCATCGTCGCGGGTGCGCTGCTGTTCATCCGCCGCTGACGGTGATCGGCCGCCGTCACTCGACGGAGCGCCCCACCGCGGGGCTGGTGCTCACCGGGGGTGGTGCCCGCGCCGCCTACCAGGTGGGGGTGCTGCGTGCGATCGCGGACATGCTTCCGCCGCGGGCGCCGTCCCCGTTCCCGGTGATCTCCGGGACCTCCGCCGGGGCGATCAATGCCGCCGCTATCGCCACCCACGCCCGGCGCTTCTCCACCGGTGCCCGGGGGCTGGAGCGTGTGTGGCGGCACTTCCGTGTGGGCCAGGTCTACGAGGCCGGCGGCATGCGGCTGACCCGCAGCGCGGCGCGCTGGCTCGCGGCGCTGTTCTTCTCCGGGCTGGGCACGCAGCGCCCGGACGCGCTGCTGGACAACGCCCCGCTGCGCGGGCTGCTGGCGCGGACCATCCGGTTCTCGTGGCTGCGCGAGGCCATCGACCGCGGCGATCTGCGCGCGCTCAGCATCACCTGCTCGTCGTACACGACCGGGGAGTCCGTGGCCTTCTTCCAGGGCGCGCCGGACCTGGCGGGCTGGCGGCGGGCCCGGCGGGAGGGGCGGCCGGCGCACATCGGCGTCGCTCACCTGATGGCCTCCAGCGCCATCCCCGCGATCTTCCCGCCGGTGCGCATCGGCACGCAGTACTACGGCGACGGTGCGGTGCGTCAGCTCGCGCCGCTTAGCCCGGCACTGCACCTGGGCGCGGACCGGATCCTGGTCGTGGGCGTGGCGGACAACGAGGCGGCCGCGCCGGCACAGACGGTGGCGTCGCATCCGCCGTCGGTGGCGGAGATCGCCGGCCACATGCTCGACAGCGCCTTCCTGGACTCACTGGCGGCGGATGTCGAGCGCCTGGAACGCATCAACCGCACCCTCTCGCTGGTGCCCGGCCGGGCGCGGCGCCACGGCGAAACCGGCCTGCGCCCGGTGGAGACGCTGGTGATCCAGCCCAGCACCTCGCTCACCGGCCTGGCCGCCGCCCATGCCGCCGAGCTGCCGCGGGCGATGCGCTTCTACCTCCGCGGCAGCGGTGCGGACGACCCGGGGTCGGTGGTGATGAGCTACCTGCTCTTCGAGGCCGGCTTCTGCCGTGCGGCCATTCGCCTGGGCTACAGCGATGCACTCGCGCGCGAGGCGGAGATCATGCGCTTCCTCGGCTACGAGCCCGCCGTCAGCCGCGGGCCCGGCGGCGCGGTGCCGCCGGACCTCTGGTAGCCCTGCCCCGCGCTACCGCGGTCTAGCGTTCCGGCGCGGCCTCGAGCTGACCGTTGCAGTATTCGATGGCGGTCTGCCCGGAATCGTAATCGTAGTCGGGGTGTTCGACCCGCTCGTCGTCGCGGTATAGCGGGCAGTCCCGGAGTTCACCGTTGTCGCGGTAGACGGCCCACAGACCGGTGCGTCGGCCGGCGTCGTCGTATACGCCTTCCTCCACCGGATAGCCCCGGGCATCGACGATCCGCCAGCGGCCGCGACGCTTGCCGTGGCGGTAGTCGCCCCGCCAGTGATCGCCGAGCCGGGCGGGCTCGATCCAGGGGCCTTCCCGGTCGCCGTCGACGTAACGGCCCTTCTCGAGGATGTTGCCCTCGCTGTCGTAGCGCACGTGGGGGCCGTCTTTGACGCCGTGGTCATAGTGACTGCGCTCGACGGTGCGGCCGTCCCTGGTGATTCGGTAGGCGCCATCCAGCTCACCGTCGACGTAGTGGCCTTCAGTGCGACGTCCCTCGGTGTCGGTCCGGTGGAACGGACCGACAGGACTGCCGTGGACGTAGGTCACCGAGGTGACCGTGCGGCCGTCGATGACCTCGGTCTCGGTGCCATGGCGGCGAGCCTGCGCGTCGTAGTGGCGGCGGACGTAGTGCCCCGGTGAAACGGTCTCGATAAACAGGCCCACCCGATGGCCGTCGCGGCGCTCGCGGCGATGGCTGACCCGCCCGTTGGGCGCGAAGCGCACGTCGATCTCGCGCGCCAGTCCGGGGAAGACCGTGTGCCGCGCGTTTACGTAGCCGTAGCCGTCGATCTCCTCGTGGATCTCGCGGCGGTCGCTGCCGGTACCGACGGTGCGTATACGCGAGCGCGGCGCCGCGGCGTCGTGAACGGCCCCTGTTCCGGCGGTGGGTGCCGCCGCCGGGTTAGCGTTGGCCGCCCCCTCGGCGGCGGGCCGTTGTGCGGCGACCGCGACGCCGCCGTGGCACAGCGCAACGACGGCCAGCGGGCCGAGCAGTCGGAATCTGAACCGGGGATACGTCATTCCTGCAGGCCTTCCAGCCGTTTGTGCCAGGTCCGCTCGATGGGCTCGCCGGAGAACGTAATGGTCTCAACCGCCGTCACTTTCCCCCAGAAACGGATCGTGCCGTCGTCGGCCAGGTAGTCGGCAAGCGTGGTCTGCATCTGCTCCCTGGACCACGGGGTGGACGGGGCATCGGGGGAGGCATCCAGCGGCATGGGACGTAGTGGCCGGCCGCTGGCGTCAAGGAAACGCGTGCCGCGGAAGAAGAGCGCGGCCGGGGTTTCGGGGTCGACGTCATCGCCGACGGCGGCGGCGATGTCCACCAGCCAGGGCCTGTCCGGCGGTGTGGGGGCCGGTTCCGTGTGCCACGCCGGCTGGCCGGGGCAGCTCAGGCGGGTGTCCACCTCGATCCCGTAGAAGAACACGCGCACGCCGTCGTCGGTCATCAACAGCCAGTCCGTGGTCTCGCCGTCCGGGGTCCAGGTCTCGCTGATGAAATCCGGGTGGCGCTGAAAGGCGGGCTGCCAGACCAGTTCGTGCCCCTCCAGCGGCGGCGCGCTGGCGGTGAGCTCACAGGCCGAACCGATACCGCGCGGCAGCGTCAGGCGGAGCTGATTCCGGTCTGCGTCGCGGACGGCGAGATCGTCCAGGTTCAGCGGTGCCTTGCCCGGCGTCGTGGACCGGTCCAGGTAACGGGTTTCAGGGGGCGGCATATCGCGATTGGAGAACCGCAGGGCGCGGCTGGTGAAATGGAGGATGTGCCTGCTGCTCTCGGTGCTTTCGGTGAACAGCGCCAGGCCGAAGGTGTCCCCGTCCCCCTCGACAGCGTACTGCTGAAACCAGCGGTCGGGCTCATCCACGCGCTGCATGAGCGTCCGGTCGGAGGCCGACAGGCCGCCGTCGACGGCCTGGTCGATGAGGCGTCCGGAGAGACCAGCGTAGTTCCGCGTCCTGTCGTAGGTGTAGTAACGGTTGTCTTTGCCGGCGAACAGGATGCGCCAGTGACCGGGCTGGCCGTCGACCGGCACTGCCCGGGCGGAGACCGACCCGTCGCGGATTTCCGTCGGTTCGTCGGCCAGGGAGAGTTGTGTATGCGTGGGTTCCTCCGCCGGCCTATAGATAACGGTGGCATCGACGCTGGCGATGCGTTCCAGCCCCGGGTCGGCCCAGCCGAGCGGGAGTAGCCGGATGACGGTGTTCTGCCGGTCGTCGTCGCCGTAGTCGATGCCGATGGACTCGAGTACCAGCGGAATCGTGAGGGCCTGTCCATCGGCGTCTCGCAGTGTCAATTCCTGGAGGGTCAGTTGGCCGAGCTTCCCGTCGCCGTTGATGCCGTGATCGATGGTGAGCGCGAGCGCGTTGTCCTTGCCGTCGATACGGAAAGTGGTGCCGGCGTCGGCGAGCGGGGCCTCCGCCGGTTCGATCAGCGGCAGGTCGGTGGCCTCGCCGTCGGTTTGCGGCAGGAACAGCGAGTAGCCATCGCTCACGCCCGCCAGTCCGCTCGTCCAGGTGAACCATTCCAGGCTGTCCGCCCAGGCGCCGGTTGTCGGGTCATCGTCGGCGTTCATGGCGAGCTGCGTGTGAACGTTCAGCGCCGTGCCGAAGCCGTCGATCCGTTGATCGCTGATCAGTGTCAGCGACTGGATCCAACCACTGTCGCGCTCCAGGCGCATGCGTCCGGACACGTTGGTGAACTGTATGAACAGGTTGTGACCCATGATGCGCAGGGGGTCCACCCTGGTGGACCCGTCTTCGGCCCTGGTGATGTCGACGAACACGCCGTCCTCGTCGATATCGGCGACGGTCAGACGCAGCCCCGGCATGCCCTGGAATCCGTCCAGCGTGACCTGCGCGCCCTCGCGTGCCGGCAGGCTCAACGGCACCGACGGTGCGAGCATGTGCTGTTCCAGCTGCCTGCCCAGCGCGCCGGTCAGCTGTTTGGTAATCAGGTTCCAGGCGGCGCGGTTGGTGGCGGTCAGCCGTGTTTCACCGTCGGGCTCCATGGTCAGGTCGAATCCCCCGGTGATCAGGTCGCGCACGGGGCCGCGGAACAGACCACCCGAGCGGGCACTCGAGAAGAAGGTTTGCCGGCCTTCCCGGGCCCGAATGAAACGCGGGTCGAGATGCACCGTCAGGGACGGGCGGGCCGAGTCGACCCGGTAGCGCATGATGCTCTGCATGGTCACCGCCTGCGTGTCCGACGATGAAGACTGGCTGTCGTCCTCCCGCATCACCGCACTCACGTCGATGCGGTAGTCGCGCTGCTCGCCGACGGCGGGGCTGAAGCGGATCTCGTCCGGTGCGGACAGCTCCACGATGGTGGTGCCGACGCCGATGAGCACGGCGACCGAGAGCACGGACAGCACGATGGTTCTGGTAGACACGAAGAACTCCGGAACAGGTAAAGGGGCCGGCTAAGCGGCGTTGGTGAGACCCGCGAAACGGGCAATGGGGTGTCCGTTGCCCTGGTCCCGACGGGAGTCAATGCGCCACGGGCCCGCCACACCGGCGAGCGGGCCCGACAGGGTGTCCATGCGTGGCGCGCGATGTGCGGTCGTCGGGATAATACGCTGAAGGCGCGACCCGAAATCCTGAATTGCCCGGTTGAATCCGGCGGTGGGCGGTAACGGCGACGGATTGCGATCGGCGGCCCATGTCGAGGTGTCGCCGGCGACACCCGCAGTTTCCGGTATCGGCTGGGTAGAGGCCGGGCGTGTGAGCGATGGGCCCGAAGAAGGGACTGACGTCATTGTTTCCCCGTTGCAGCGTCCATTGCAGCTCTATGAGCCGGGAGAGATCAGTCCCTGATGGGGACGGAAGGACAGCCTGCGAGGCCCGACGCGACCTTCGGGAAAGCGCGTTTCCGGGGGCACGGCGGGTGAAGCCCATTTCCCTGGGCCGCAGCTTCCTCCGATTCTCGGCTAGCGATTATAGCGACGGCGGGGGAAACCGGGCAACGCGCCGCCCGGCATCCATGGTGCCCCGGCGGGCGGGCCCGCCCCACGGGGGGCGGGCGGTCCCGGCCGGGGCGATCACGTCGTCCGCCCCGCCGCCCACTCGCCGGCGGAACGGTGTTAGAGCAGGTTGTAGACGAACACCACCACCACCGCGACCGGCGCGACGAAGCGGATCGCCAGGTGCCAGAGCCGGAAGCCGAGGGTCTCACCCAGGCCCAGCTCCTCGCTGGCGCTGGCCGTGGACATGCCCCAGCCAACGAACAGCGCGACGCCGAGCCCGGTGAGGGGCAGCATGATGTTCGCGGTGAGGAAATCGAGCGCGCCAAACAGGTTCTGGCCGAACACCGTGTAGCCGGACCACACGTTGAACGACAGCGCCGAGGCCACGCCCAGGGCCCAGATCGTCACCGCCGCCTTGATCGTCGCCGGCCAGCGGCCCTGGCCGCGCTCCTGCAGCCACTCCACCGTGGGCTCCAGCAGTGAGATCGTGGACGTCCACGCCGCGAAGGTCAGCAGCAGGAAGAACAGCGCCCCGAACAGCGCACCGCCGGGCATCGACCCGAAGGCCAGGGGCAGGGTCTGGAAGATCAGGCCCGGGCCTACGGCGGGCTCCAGGCCGTTGGCGAACACCACCGGAAAGATCGCGGTGCCCGCCATCAGCGCGATGACCGTGTCGAGCACCACCACGGACAGCGCCGTGCCGGCGATGGAGGTCCCCGGAGCGAGGTAGGAGCCGTAGGCGATCATGATCCCCATGCCCAGGCTCAGGGTGAAGAAGGCGTGGCCCAGCGCGATCAGCACGGAATGGGTACTGAGCTTCGAGAAGTCCGGGGTGAATAGGAAGTCCACGCCGGCGCTGAAGCCGGACGTGGTGGCGGCGTAGCCGATCAGGATCACCAGCAGCAGCGCCAGTCCGGGCATGAGTATCTTGGCGGCGCGCTCCAGGCCGTGGCGCACCCCGCGGCCCACCACCACCGCCGTCAGCGCCATGAACGCCGTGTGCCAGAGCACGAGCTGCCACGGGCTCGCCTTGAGCGCGTCGAAGGCGGCCTTCACCGTCGCGGCGTCGGCCCCGGCGAAGGTGCCCGTGGCCGTGCGGCCGACGTAGGCGAGGGCCCAGCCGGCAATGACGCTGTAGAACGAGAGGATGACGAACGAGCCGGCCATGCCGAGCAGGCCGACCCCGGCCCAGGCCGGCGAGCGGCCCTCGCGGCGGGCGGTCGCCGCCACGGCGTTGATCGGGCTCATGCGGCCGCGGCGCCCGAGCAGGATCTCGGCGATCAGGATGGGCAGGCCGATCAGCGCGATGCATGCCAGGTACACCACCACGAAGGCGCCGCCGCCGTTCTCGCCGGTGATGTAGGGGAATTTCCAGACGTTGCCGAGTCCGACCGCGGATCCCACCGCGGCGAGAACGAATGCCAGCCTGGAGCCCCAGTGCTCGTGTGCCGTGGTCTGCGTGGTGCCTGCCAAGGCGTCGCCCTCCCTAGTTCGCTGAGGCGCAAGGGTAACGCCTGCGGCCGCGGGTGTCGCGCCGGGATGGCGTGCACGGGCTGCCGCGCCGGTATGCCGGGCGATATGCCGCTTCGGCTGTCGGTTGCCTTCGAGCAACCGACCTACCCGACGTCACGGCTGTGCGGTTATGCCCACTGTCTCGTTCCGGTAGGTCGGTTGCTCCTGGCAACCGACAGGACCGGATTGCCGCAGCGCCCCGGTCCGTGGGCATTGTTCGGGGTATGACGCCGCGTGGGCGGTGTTACGCCGGAGGTCGTGCGCGGGTGTCGCCACGGTACACCGGGCGATACCGCCACTTGGCTGTCGGTTGCCTTCGAGCAGCCGGCCTACCCGACGTCACGGCTGTGCGGTGATGCCCGCTGTCTCGTTCCGGTAGATCGGTTGCTCCTGGCAACCGACAGGGCCGGGTTGCCGCAGCGCCCCGGTCCGTACGCATTGCCCGGTGCCGCGAGGTCGGGCACGGCCACCAGGCCGTATGCGGCGTTCCTCTGGAAAAGCACGAAACGTTGCATGCCTTCGGCGCACAACCTGCCGGCTGAATGGCGGCGCCGGTCGTGGTCGGCGCCTCCCGCCGCTTTGCACTGAACCAAAAAAAACGGCCGGGTCCGAAGGCCCGGCCACGCCGCTTGCGCGGCTCCTCGTCGTTGTCGAGGAAGGGAAGAGACAACCGTTCTGAACGCAACCCCGTCCGTAAGGTTGTACAAAGCGTATAGGGTTTGTTTATTCCTGTCAAATACCTGTACACAAACGTCACATCACCGCCATCCGGCGCGGCGTTGACAGCGACGATTTCTGGTATACCATTTCGGTACCAACCACAACATATGGGGCCGACTGGGGATGGTCGTGTTTATATGTTGTGGAAAAACGGCATAAGCCGTTGACTACTCCACTGTTCGAATCTGTCAACCCGATTCAGGGGGAATGGCCACATGAGTTCCGCTGCGAAGGTGCGCGTGCTGCCCAAGAGCGTTAACGAGATCCCGATACAGCCCGCCTCCCAGGACATCTGGGACAAGAAGTATCGGCTCAAGACCAAGGACGGCACCGTCCTGGACGAGACCGTGGACGACACCTACAAGCGCATCGCGCGCGCGATCGCCGAGGTCGAGGTGCCCGAGAAGCGGGACGAGTGGTACGAGAACTTCCTCTGGGCGCTGCGTCACGGTGCGATCCCCGCCGGGCGGATCACCTCCAACGCCGGCGCCTGGGACCACAAGCCCGCTACCTCCACGATCAACTGCACCGTGTCCTCGACCATCGGCGACTCGATGGACGACATCCTCGACAAGGTCCACGAGGCGGGGCTGACGCTGAAGGCCGGCTGTGGCATCGGCTACGAGTTTTCCACCCTGCGCCCGCGCGGGGCGTACGTCTCCGGCGCCGGCGCTTACACCTCCGGGCCGCTGTCGTTCATGGACATCTACGACCGCATGTGCTTCACCGTCTCCTCCGCGGGCGGGCGCCGCGGCGCGCAGATGGCCACCTTCGACGTCGGCCACCCGGACGTGCTCGACTTCATCCGCGCCAAGCGCGAGGACGGGCGCCTGCGCCAGTTCAATCTCTCGCTGCTGATCACCGACGGCTTCATGAAGGCCGTGGAGAACGGCGAGATGTGGCCGCTCGCCTTCCCGCTCTCGCCCAAGGAGGCGGAGATGGACGGCGTCGACCTCAACGACCCGGAGCAGGTGGTCTGGCGCGAGTGGCCGCGGCGCGAGGGCTACATCACCCGCGAGGACGGCCTCGTCGCCTGCCGGATCTACAAGCGGATCAAGGCCCAGCGCATCTGGGACATGATCATGACCTCCACCTACGACTACGCCGAGCCCGGGTTCATCCTCATCGACCGCGTCAACGAGATGAACAACAACTGGTTCTGCGAGGAGATCCGCGCCACCAACCCGTGCGTGACGGCGGATACCTGGGTGCAGACCGATGAGGGGCCGCGCCAGGTGCGCGATCTCATCGGCCGCTCGTTCGTCGCCCGGGTCGACGGACAGGCACATGCCTCCGGCGAGGAGGGCTTCTTCCGCACGGCCACCAAACCGGTCGTGCGGCTGCAGACCGCAGAGGGCTACAGCCTTCGGCTCACCGAGGACCACCGCGTGCGCCGCGTGAGCCGCTTCACCCGCTACACCACCGAGACGGAATGGTGCGCCGCCGGCGAGCTCCGTGCCGGCGACCGGGTGCTGCTCAATGATCACCGCGACAATGCCGAGTGGGGCGGTGCCGTCAACGAGGACGAGGGTTACCTCCTTGGCCTGCTCGTGGGCGACGGCACGCTCAAGGCGGACAAGGCCGTGCTTTCCGTGTGGGAGTCGGCCGCCGTCGGCAACGGCGATGAGGGCGGGCTGAGCGCCGGCGCCCGTGCCGTGATGGACGCCGGCATGCGCGCCGCCGGGACGCTCCCGCACCGCGCGGACTTCGCGGGCTGGCAGCAGGTCGCCGGCCGTGGCGAGTATCGCCTTGCGCTTGGTGCACTCAAGCAGCTCGCGGAGTCGCTCGGCATGTCTCCCGGGGACAAGGCGATCACCCCGGCGCTCGAGCAGGCATCGAGCGATGGCTATCGCGGTTTCCTGCGCGGCCTGTTCGACGCGGATGGTTCCGTGCAGGGCACCCAGGCGAAGGGTGTGAGCGTGCGGCTCGCCCAGTCCGATCTCTCGCGCCTCGAGGCCGTTCAGCGGATGCTCCTGCGCCTGGGCATTACGGCGACGATCTACCGCGACCGCCGCCGTGCCAACGCGGCGCGCATGCCCGACGGCCGTGGCGGCCACGCGGACTACGCCATCCGGCCGCAGCATGAGCTGGTCCTCGCCGGCGAGGGCATCGCCCGGTTCCGCGAGCGGATCGGTTTTTCTGACAGCGACAAGATGAGCCGCCTCGACGCGCTGCTCGACAGTTACTCGCGGCGGCTGAACCGGGAGCGCTTCGTTGCCCGCGTCGCGGGTGTCGAGGACGACGGCGTGGAGGACGTCTATGACGTCCAGGTGCCGGGGATTAACACCTTCGATGCCAACGGCCTGCACGCCCACAACTGCGGCGAGCAGCCGCTGCCGCCCTACGGCGCCTGCCTGCTTGGCTCGATCAACCTCACCAAGTTCGTGCGCGAGCCCTTCACCGAGAAGGCTCACTTCGACTGGGAGGAGTATCGCCGGGTGGTGAGCATCTTCACGCGGCTGCTCGACAACGTGGTGGAGATCAACGGCCTCCCGCTGCCCAGGCAGCAGGAGGAGATCATGCGCAAGCGCCGCCACGGCATGGGCTTCCTCGGCCTGGGCTCGACGCTGACCATGCTGCGCATGCGCTACGGCGACGAGGCCTCGCTGGAGTTCACCGAGCGCGCCGCCAAGGAGATGGCGCTGGAGGGCTGGCGCACCGGCCTGTCGCTGGCGGACGAGAAGGGTGCGGCGCCGCTCATGGACGAGGAGTTCACCGTCACCAGGGAAATGCTCGCCAAGCGCCCGGAGATGGAGAAGGACGGCTACGCCCCGGGCGACACCATCGCCGGCAAGGTCCTGTGGGCGCGCTACAGCCGCTACATGCAGCGCGTGGCCGAGGCCGAGCCGGAGCTCGTCGACGAGCTCGCCGAGCGCGGCGCGCGTTTCACCCACCACAGCTCCATCGCGCCCACGGGCACGATCTCGCTGTCGCTGGCGAATAACGCCGCCAACGGCATCGAGCCGAGCTTCGCGCATCACTACACGCGCAACGTCATCCGCGAGGGCAAAAAGTCCAAGGAGAGCGTGGGCGTCTACAGCTTCGAGCTGCTCGCGTACCGCTACTTCGTCGACCCGGAGGCGCTGCCGAGCACCGATCCGGAGACGCGCAATCTCCCGGACTACTTCATCACCGCGGACGACGTCACGCCCAAGCAGCACGTCGACATCCAGGCCGCCGCGCAGCGCTGGATCGACTCCTCGATCTCCAAGACGGCCAATGTCCCCACGGACTACCCGTACCAGGACTTCAAGGACATCTACCGCTACGCCTACGAGCAGGGGCTGAAGGGCTGCACCACCTTCCGCTTCAACCCGGAGGCGTTCCAGGGCGTGCTCGTCAAGGACAGCGACCTCGCCAACACCACCTACCGTTTCGTTCTGGATGACGGCAGCGTCGTCGAGGCCAAGGGCGGTGACGAGGTGGAGTACGACGGCGAGATCCATACCGCGGCGAACCTCTACGACGCCCTCAAGGAAGGCTACTACGGCCGTTTCTGACGCACACACGGTCCGCACCCTCGGGTGCGGGCCAACCGAGCGAGCGAGTACGATGGCAGCACGACAGGACAACATCGGCGCGGACGCGCCCGACGGGGAAGAGACCATGGCGATCCACATCGGCAGCAAGATCGTTGACTACGAGGTGGTGAAACCCGAGGCGGCGAACCAGACTCAGGGGCAGCAGTCCGAAGCGCCGGCGGAGTCGTCGATCCAGCACATGCACGAGCGTATCGAGCGGCCGGAAATGCTCGAGGGGTCGACCTACAAGATCAAGACCCCGCTGTCCGAGCACGCACTCTACGTCACCATCAACGACGTGGTGCTCAACCAGGGCACGGAGCACGAGATCCGGCGGCCGTTCGAGATCTTCATCAACTCCAAGAACATGGACCACTTCCAGTGGATCGTCGCGCTCACGCGCATCGTCTCCGCCGTGTTCCGCAAGGGCGGCGACTGCACCTTCCTCGTCGAGGAGCTCAAGAGCGTGTTCGACCCCCGCGGCGGCTACTTCAAGCGCGGCGGCCGGTTCATGCCCTCGCTGGTGGCCGAGATCGGCGACGTCATCGACCAGCACCTCAAGAAGATCGGCATGATGGAGCAGGACGGCCTCGACGAGCACCAGAAGGCGTTCATCGAGCAGAAGCGCGCCGAGGCCGAGGCCAAGGCCGCCCCGGAGCCGACCGCCGCCGACTGCGACGACAGCACCGACGCCTACCCCGAGGGCGCCCAGCTCTGCGGCAAGTGCCACACCAAGGCCATGGTCGTCATGGACGGCTGCCTGACCTGCCTCAACTGCGGTGACTCCAAGTGCGGGTGACGATCCCGCGCGGGATCGCCCCGGCCGACTGGATAGCACCATGCCGGCCGGGGCAGCCTTGAGCTAACCGGGCGTGCGCCGGCACACCAGGGGGTGAGGGGATGAGGGAATGGACATCAGCCACGGACGGCAGCGCGCACAACTAGCCCGGGGACGCCAGTCCCCGGTGGACAGACTGCCGAGCAGCCGCTCACCGCTCCCTTCAGGGAGAGGGGCCGGGGGAGAGGGTCTCTCCGAAATCCGCACGCACCCGCCCGGCAGCCGATCAGCCCGTCCGCCCCACCAGAGCGCGATCCGCCGTTCACCCCTCTCCCTGCAAGGGAGAGAGGCCAGGGGAGCGGGCGTCCCCGAAATCCGCACGCACTCACCCGGCAGCCGAACGACCCGCCCGCCCCAGCAAGGCGCGACCCACCGTTCACCCCTCTCCCTTCACGGGAGAGGGGCTGGGGGAGAGGGTGTCTCCCGAATCCGCTATCACCGACGCAGTCGCCGCGGCCACCTTGCGCTCCACCGCCAGGTATTCGAGGAACACCCGCAACGTCCGGCGGACCTGATCTATCAGCCGGCGCTTGCGTGTCGAGTCCATGACATCACCTCCATGTTGAATACTGTATATATATACAGTATCAATGACGCGGACTCAAACTGCGCGCACGATATTGCGGCAGGCCTGGCGGCGCGGAGGCGGATGGTCTATAAAATCAGTGGGTTACAGTGGAAAATGCAAGCCCGCAGCCTGCAATATCGTGCGCGCACGTTTATTGAATATCCGTGCGCGCTACCTAATCACTGTTGGAAGGACAAAGCACATGTATAAGACTCTCGAAAATCCACTCCCACCTCGGTTTGGTCGCATGTATGTAGATAAGGAGCCGCCGGATATGGGGCCACCCCGAGCAGGTGATACGGTCACCGTCGGCGTGACAGAGGAGGTTGATTTCTACATTCAAGTTCACTCCGTAGAGGGAGATCAGCTTGCGGGTGAGGTTGTCGCCATCGGCCCGAATCCACGAGCGGAGTACGAGGGGTGGTCAAGGGGAGATCGCATTCAGGTTACCGAATCGGCAGTGAGGGCGATAATCCGAGATGATTGATCCCTTCCAACATGTCGCTCAACCGGACGCTCGTACCTCGCGCCGGTTAGTTATGCGTTGGGCGGCAGGCGCGAAGACGATAGAGGTTGCATAAATGAAGCGGGCTCATTCCACAGTCCAGATCACCAATCCGAACCCTCATCGCCGGGGGACACAGATATGGCGTGCCGGACAGATAGTGACCGGCATGGAGGGGTGTCGGCTTGAGAGCATTATTAATGCGTTAACAGCTATGGAAGAGGACACGAGAGACGTAGGTGTGGCAGACCCTGCGCGATGGCTTTCTCACTTCGCTGGACTAGAGAGTCGTGAGTCAGGGAAAGAGGTGGAGCCTTGGATCGAAATACTGCACGGCCACCGAGTCGTCCAAAGCACCGCCGAGTTCCGAGAGCTACTCAGGGCAAAGCGCTAATTGCTATGCATCGCCAACAGCGCGCCCAACAATGCGCTTCATCCGACGCCGCGAACGCGGCGCGGCTGAGCTTCATCGTTAGGAATGATCCATGCTCACAGCCGAAGTTAAGGACTACCTGAAGAAGGTCACATTCCTTGCTCCTAGCGTACGGGAGTTATGGATTATCGGCTCTCGGGCGAACGGGAATGCTCGGGATGAGTCCGACTGGGACTTTCTTGCTTTTGGCGAGCTTGGAGCACTTGAGGAGGTTGCAGCGGCGCCGTCATTGCACCTGGACTACATTGACCTTCTCGTAGTGCGGCCCGACGGCACATTTGAGCGGCCGTGGGGTGAATCGAAGTCGGGCTCCTTGGGCGCGTGGGAGTGGAGCCCGGTTGATGCAACCCATGCCAAGTATGTTGGGACGAAGTGGATACCGGACAGGGAAGCGGAAGAAGAAGGTATCGACACATTGGGTGAC
>WBJT01000031.1_pt1 | contig 40117 bp, 36 predicted proteins | sample 5109881 | NCBI WGS metagenome assembly WBJT01 (sample SAMN11895465, study PRJNA545514) | wastewater metagenome | isolation source: saline BTEX enrichment culture, original innoculum from Kuwait petroleum... | place: USA:Stillwater, OK | collected 2018-09-01
ACCCCACAACTCCCGTAGGTCGGCTGCTCCGGGCAGCCGACATTCCCGGTGCTACCAGGCGGGATGTTGGTCGCCGGGAGCAACCAACCTGCAACACCGCGGGCCCCTCTCCCTTCACGGGAGAGGGCTTGGGGAGAGGGTGCGCCGCCGGTCGCCCGGCGACGCTAGTCACGTTGTATCCACTGCCGCTGGAAGGCGGCGGCCACGCCGGCCGCCATGAGCAGGACGATGACGGTGCGGCTCGACGTGTCGTCGATCTGTATCGCCAGCCCCAGCATCACCAGGACGGCGGCATTGGCCCCGAGCATGGCCAGGACCCACGACGTCGGCCATATCCGGTCCCGCGCCAGGACGATGAACTGATAGAGCACGCCGACAACCACCGCCGCAAACAGCGCCATTCCGACCAGACCGAACCCCACGGCCACCGCCCCGTACAGCGTGTTGTACTCGCGGAAGGCGGACAACGGTCCGTCGAACTGGCGCGGCGACATCCGCGCCCAGCCGAACACCGGCCGCTCGGCAATGCGCTCCGCCGCGCCCTGCCACAGCTGCAGCCGCCGGCCCGTGGATGGATCCAGCGCCCGCGCCTGCTCCACTTCGCCGCCGAAATACAGCGCCGCGGCCTGGATCGGCTCGGCCAGATCGTCCCGCCACGGGCCACTGCCGGTGATCACCACCTCCCAGGCCCCCAGCCCGACTACCAGGAACATGACCACCCCGCCGGCCAGCCCGAGCCACTGACGGCGATCCACGCCGTAGGCGATCGCGCCGAGGCCGATCACCAGCGCCCCGGCCAGCGCCCCCACCCAGCCGGTGGTGTAGCGCGAACCCACGAGCACGGTGATCACCGGCACGCTGAGCACCACGCACACGGCAAGGGTAAATACCGGCCGCCAGCCACGGCCCAGGCGGTGGACCGCAGCGATCATGCCACCCAGCAGCAGCATCAGGATCACCGCCCCAAGAAAGCCCGATGTCGACGCCGAGCCCCAGGCGGCCGGGTCGCTGAGCACGCCGGCGTTGAGCTTGCCCCAGTTCGCCTGGGCGACGAATGCCACCGCACCGCCGGCCACGAGCGACATCAGCATCCAGACCCATTGCGCACGCGCCCCCGCCAGCCACCACCCCACCGGCAGACTGATCAGCCCGGCCACCCGGACGAGATGATCCCAGGACGGCGTACCGTCCACCGGCGCGCCGCCGATCAGCGCGCGCGCCACGATATAGCCGGTGAGCGCGAGCATCAGCCACGTGAGCACCAGTCGGCGGGCGTCCCGCCAGAAGGCCGGCAACGCCATTGCCGTGGCGGCGAGCACGAGCCCGAGACCTATATTCATTCCTGCCCGGGAGAAAGGCAGGCAGAAGATGGCGAGGTAAATCCCGAACAGCGCGATGGAACGGCGCCAGCCGTTCACCGGTGGATGCATGATCACCCGCACCGCCCCGACGCTCCCGAAGGGGCCGTGCCCCCCTTCCCAGCCAGCGTGGAGCCGGCGCAACGCCCGCATCGTGTACCAGGCATGGCGGATGAACACGTAATGAAGCACGACCACCGCCACCAGCCCGACGAGCAGCAGCCAGTCCGGCATGCCCGCGAGCCCGCCAAGCACGCCGATCGCCCCGAACGCCGCGGCGATCAGCACGAGACAGGCGCTCGTCTGCCCCGGGGTATAGCCGGCCCGCAGGAAGATGTGATGCAGGTGCTCCCGATCCGCGGCGAAGGGGCTCTGGCCCTTGCACAGCCGGCGAATCATGAGACTGACGGTGTCCACCACCGGCAGGGCCAGTACCCAGCCGTAGGCCACGGGGGAGAGCACGGAGTCCTGCGCCTGGGAGAGCTCGATCACGATCCAGCCCACCGCGAGTCCGAGGCTCATGCTGCCGGCGTCTCCGAGGAAGACACTCGCCCGGCACCGCCACGGCAGGCGCATGTTGAACGCGAGGAATCCCGCCACGCCCCCCATCAGCGCCACGATGACCAGCGATACCGCCCCGGCCTCCTGGAGACCGGCCACGAACAGCAGCCAGCCGAGCATCACGAACACCACCCCGCCGACGAGGCCGTCCAGCCCGTCGAGCATGTTCGTGGCGTTGATCAGCCCCACGAGGGCAAACAGGGTCAGGGGGATGGCCCAGGTCGCCAGGACCAGATCGCCCACCAGGGGGAAGCCGCCGACGTGACGCAGCACCTGGTCGCCGGAGGCCACCACCACCGCGGCGGCGGCGGCCTGTAGAAGGAGCTTGCTGGTGCTGCGCATGTCACGGATGTCATCCAGGACGCCCCCGAGCAGCAGCAGCGCCATGGCCGTGAACAGCGCCCCTCTGGACGCCAATGGCCCCGGAACCGCGGCCACCGCGACCAGAAAGCCACCGAACACGCCGATACCGCCTATGAGCGGCACCGGCGCGGCATGGCGCTTGCGCCCACCCGGCCGGTCGATCAGACCGATACGCCTGGCGTATGGCCGAAGCAGCGCGATCAAGCCACTCGCCCCGACAAGGGCGAGAAACGCGACCACCAGCAATTGAAGGGGCGACGGCTCCAGACTCATAGGTCGCGATCAGATCCGGCTGACGGCCCGTTCCGAGACCACCACACGCTGCGCCCGACGCATGAATTCGAGGAGTACGACGACCCGCTCCTCGCCGCTTCGGGCCTGGAACACCGCCTCGAAGCCGGCAAAAGGGCCGGAGTCGATGTGCACGTGTTCGTTGGGGCGGAAATCGCTACTCGCGGCGACGGGATCGATGGCGCCATGCTCGTCGCACCGCACTCGCAGGCCCTCGACGACCGGATCCGGCACCGACGGGACGTGGTCGCCCCAGCGAACGAGCCCGGCGACGCCCCGGGTCGAGCGGATCGGCGTCCAGCATTCGTCGACGTCGTCCAGGCGGACGAACAGATACCGCGGAAACAGCGATTCCGTACACCAGGCCATTCCGCCGGCACGGCGGCGCCGAACCCGCGTGACCGGGCGAAACACCTCATAGTCCTGATTGCGCAGATGCGCTTCCGCGCGCGCATCCTCGCGGGGCTTGCAGTGGATGACGTACCAGCGCTTCATGTCGTCTCCGCCTCATGCGTATGGCACGTCATGCCCCGCCACACCCCCTATCGAATTCTCGTCCATTCGAGAAGGGCATGCGCCGCCTTGGCGCCGGACGGCTCTCCTGCGCCGACATCAGGTCTCCCGCATGTGCGCATTGGCGCGGCTGACGAACTCGACACCGAACGCCGCGAAGACGCCGAGCATCAGGCCCAGAATGGCACCCAGCACGACGATCACCGCCGAAGAGGGCCCCTGAGGACTGTCGGAACGGCGTGGCGGTGCCGCCAGTCGGGTACCGGTGATCGCCGCGAGCTGCTCGGCCAGCAGGGCGACCTCCTCCTCCCGGGACGCCACGTCGTCGCGGGCCGTATCGAGCCGCCCGTCGAGGTCGTCGCGGCGCCGTGGCAGGTCGGTATTGAGGGTGGTGCGCAGGTCATCCAGGCGCTGACGCTTGAAGATGATCTCGTTGTCCAGCAGGCGCCGTACCGCACTCACGGCGTCCTGTGAGTCGGCGATCTCCCCCGGACGCACCGCCTCCAGGTCGCCCAGTGCCTGCTGCTGCATTTCGATCTCCCGTGTCAGACGTGCGGCCTGCTCATCGAGCATCTTCTGACGCGCCTGGAGTTCATCGACCGAGTTGCGCGCGGTAGTCAGCCGCCGCTGTGCGCGGGACTGTTGCTGACGCAACCGGTTACGCAGACGTTCCGTGACCGAGGCATGGACCTTGGTCAGCCGCGCCACCGCGTCCTTCATGAGGGCCGTGTAGGCGTCGGCACGGGCCTCCGTCCCCTCGCCGCTGAGGCGCACGAGGTCCGCATCGCCGGCCGCGTTTGCCTTCACCTTCGGCGCAGGGTCCTCCGGATGCGCCTCGCTCCAGGCGGACGTCGCCTGGGGGATATAGATATCGTTGAACCGGGCCGCCACCGCCGACGGCTTCTCGATGGGAGTCGTACCATCTGCCTGGGAGGCGATCTCCACCAGGGCACGATATTCGTATACCGGCACGCGTGACAGGGCGTACGCCACCGCCGCGAGCAACACCACGACAGTGACGCCGAACAGCCATACGCGGCGGCGTATCAGCACGGCCCACAGATCCAGCAGGCTGATCTCGTCGTCAGTGTAGGTGGACCAATCCGTTCCATCGGAACGTTGGGCGACAGGGCGAGGGGGCTGGTCGCTCATGGTTCTGGCAGCTTTCCGATACTGTTGCGGGTAGTTATCTCAGTCGGAGCGGGACGATACCACAGCCCTGTGACGCCCCGGCTCACGGCCCGCAATCTAACATCACACGGTGACTGAACTCACACTATATAGTGCGAGAAAGACACACATTAGGGGCATTCTGTAGAATTATCGTCTCCGGTCCCGGAAGTGTCGGGGCTTCCCAACAGACTGACCAAAAAAGGCGCCGAACCAGCTCCGGGACGCGCTCCGCACGCATTGACGGGCGCCATGGCGCTGCATACCGCCCCCCTTTCCAGAACCCGGCTCATGGGAGAATTTCGGCGGCGTTTAACGCTCCCGGTATGCCTGAGCACTGTGCCCCGCTTCGGCGACAACCACCCGGTCGCGTCCCGCCGACTTGCCGTCGTAGAGCGCGGCATCCGCGCGGTTGAGGGCTGGCTCGATGTCGTGCTCATCGGGTTGGACCAGGGAGACACCGACGGTCGCCGTGAGCGCGAGCGGGCCGGCAGGGCTGGCCACGGGGTCCCGGGCAATCGACTCGCGCAGCCGTTCCGCCACCTCCCGGGCACCGTCGAGACTGGTCCGCGGCAGGAGCACCACGAACTCCTCACCACCGAAACGGCCGATGATATCCGGCTCGCGCAGTACACCGGCGCACCGGGCGGCAAAGGCCACGAGCGCCGCGTCGCCGACCGAGTGTCCGTACCGGTCGTTAATCGACTTGAAGTGGTCCACGTCGATCATGCACACGGCCGTATCACCATCGCCACGCCGGCGATCGCGCAGCACTTCGGCGGCCAGCTCGAAGAAACGCCGGCGTGAGCACAGGCCGGTCAGCTCGTCTTCCCGGGCGAGGCGCTCGAAGCGTTCCTGCAGCCGCTGGCGTTCGGCTATCTCTCTGAGCAAACGGGCATTCGCCAGACGCTCCTCCCGCAGCAGCGCGAACTGCTCACGACGCAGATACGCCAGTCGCATCGCCGTAAGCAGTCCCACCGTATTGGCCAGGACCAGCAGAAGCACCACCGTGGGAACCAGCCGCGCGTGTCCCGGCGCCCATACCAGTAGCGCGGCAACGAACCCCACCCCGAGGAACTGACTCTGCGCGAACATCCAGGGCACCCGGTTGGGGATGAACAGGTAGATGGATATAACCACGACCATCAACGCGGGAATCTGAGTGTTGAGCGTTTCCGGGCGTATCGGCACCAGCAGAATCACCACGGTCATGGCCATCGCCAGGACCGTATTCACCGGCCACGTTCTGTCAGCCAGTTGCGGGCGTATATGAACGGCAACCACGACGGCCACGGCGAACACCACCATTATGACCCGCAGGCCAAGCAGCACCGCCAGGCGGGGACCACTCCCGAGCAACGCGTAATCTGAGAAACCGAACGCCAGAAACAGCGCCGCCCCCGCCAGCAGCGACGTACGTAGCTGCGTCGCCGTGGTATCACGGACATAACGCCGATACCGCCACTCCTGGCGGCGGTTGACGAACTCGCCCGTCCACCGGGAAATAGCGTGCCGTGATGATAACCCCGTCATGATTTCGGACTTCTACCGTGTAGCACACATCGGCGCAACAACGGTATCGATCGTCGCCGCAAGCCGGCGCCACACATCGACCGCCTGCGGTGTCCGACTACACGAACGGCCGATATGGCAAGAATGTTGGCTGCCAGGAGCAGCCAACCTACAAGCGCCCCCGCGCGACCAGCGCCGCGCTCTCCACGGGGGTGTCCCGCGGGGTGCCTGCAAACGACCGGTCCACGGCCTATATGGAAGGAATGTCGGCTGCCAGGAGCAGCCGACATTCGGGAGCTGCGGGGTTACCGGGTTTGCCGACAATCCCCCTTACGGCACGCCGGTGAAGGGAACCAGCGTTGTAGGTTGGCTGCTCCTGGCAGCCAACATCCCGTCCTGCAGTGCCGGCAACGCCGACTGCCTTGCGCGACCGACCTCGCAACCCCGATGTGCGCGTTCTGCCAGCGCCACACAGGCGCGGCAAAGCCAGGATGGCCGCCCTGGGGCGACCATGCGCAGACACGTCCACATCGGCTTCGGCGCCATCGCCGTGCCGCACCCGGCTCGCGTCCCCGCTGCCGTTACGCCGGCTCCAGCGTCACCGTGTGGAGCGTATCCCCGGCGACGTCCTTGAGCCGCACGCTCATCACGCCCGTGTCCCCGGCGATATGCACCTCGCCGAAGAACTGCATACCGGCGCTCGGCGGCAGGTTGGACTCCCCCTCCGGCGGGGCCTTCACGAAGGCCACCTCCGGACCGAACGTGTCGTCAAGCTCGTTGGGCCCGTACGTGCCGGCATTCAGGGGCCCGGAAACGAACTCCCAGAACGGGGCGAAGTCCTTGAAGCGCGCGCGATCGGGGTGATAGTGGTGCGCGGCGGTGTAGTGCACGTCCGCCGTCAGCCACACGACATTGCGGATGTCGTTGTGCTTGATGAAGCGCAGCAGCTCCGCGACCTCCAGCTCCCGCCCCCGCGCGGGGCCGTCATCGCCGTTGGCCACGGCCTCGTAGACGTCCTCGCCGGCCCGCACCACCAGGCCCAGCGGCATATCGGCGCCGATCACCTTCCAGGTGGCCCGGGAGGCGAGCAGCGAGCGCTTGATCCAGGCGAGCTGGGCGTCGCCGAGAAAGGCCGTCTCCGCTCCTTCGCTGGCCTGATCGTTGGCGCCGTTGGGCCCGCGGTAGCTGCGCATGTCCAGCATGAACACGTCCAGGGTCGGGCCGTAGGGGATGTGCCGGTAGATGCGCTCCGGATCGCCGGCGGGCATGCGGATGGGGTGATACTCCAGGAACGCACGCCGGGCCCGGGCCGACAGCAGCGCAGCGCTGCGCTCGGTGTAGCGCTCGTCACCGAGGCGCTGCTGGGGGTACCAGTTGTTGTGGGTCTCGTGGTCGTCCCACTGCACGAGCATCGGCACCTCTGCCCCGAAGGCGCGGACGTTGTGGTCGAGGCGGTTGTAGGCGTGGGCACCGCGGAAGTCCGCCAGCGTCTCGGCGACGTGGGACTTCGCCTGCGTGGTGACGTTCTTCCAGATGCTGCCGTCGGCGAGACGGACCTCCGGCTCGATGGGCCCGTCCGCGTAGATGGTGTCGCCGCTGTGGATGAAGAAATCGGGACTGGACCGGCGCATGGTCTCGAAGATCCGCATGCCGCCCCACTCCTCGTTGATGCCCCAGCCCTGGCCGGCACAGTCGCCGGACCACACGAACGTCACGTCCCGGGGCACCTGCGAGGCGGTGCGGAAATGCCCGATCACCGGCTCGCTCAGGGTCCGCTCATCGGCGAGGTCCCGGAACCGTACGCGATAGAAGACGTTCTCCCCGGCGGGCAGCCCGGAGAGATCGACCCGCGCGGTGAAGTCCGTATCCGCCAGCGCCGCCGGGCCGACCACGCGGCGCGCATCCCGGAAGCTCTTCGTCGTGGCGTACTCGACCATCATCCGTGCCGGGCGGTCGCTGCGGCTCCAGATCATGGCGCGATCCCCCACCACGTCACCGCTGCCCACGCCATAGGGCAGCATCGGACGCGATGCCTTCACCACGGCAGGGGCACGCCGCGGCATCAGCATACCGGGCAGCGCCACGCTCCCGGCCACGGCCCCTCCGGTGCTGAGAGCCCGGCGGATGAAGTCACGACGGCTGATACGCTGATCCTTGAAGCTCGACATTGCTGCACTCCCGTGCTGTCCAGGAGCGAATCAGCGTAGGCAAGGCAGGTGACAGGAGCTTTAAGGGAAGATTGCCTGACACCGTGGCAACGGCAGTCGGCGGAGACGACGGTGGGACGCTGCGGGGTATCGCGCCCGGCGGTTTACGGGATTACCGTGGCGCGGGGGACAACGATTCGAGGAGAGGACCGAGATGGCAACGCTGTACACCTACCACGGCGCCCCGAGCCCGCGCCGTGTGCACATCTACCTGGCAGAGAAGGGGCTGGACGTCGCCATGCAGGAGGTGGACCTGCGCGCCCGCGAACAGCTCGGCGACGACTTCCTGCGAGTGAACCCACAGGGCACGGTTCCCGTGCTGGAGCTCGACGACGGCACGTGCATCGGTGACAGCAACGCCATCTGCGCCTACTTCGAGACGCTTTACCCGGAGCCGTCGCTGACCGGCACCGACGCCCGCTCCTGCGGCGTGATCCGCGCGTGGGATCGGTGGGTGGAGTTCGAGGGCTACTTCGCCGTAATGGAGGCCTTCCGCAACCGCCTGCCGGGCTTTCGCGACCGCGCCCTGCCCGGCCCGCACCCCGTGCCCCAGATCGAGGCCCTGGTGGAGCGCGGCACGCAGCGTTACCGCCATTTCCTCGCCGATATGGATGCCCGCCTCGCCGAGCAGCCGTTCGTGGCCGGGGACGCGTTCTCCATCGCGGACATCACCGCGCTGGTGACGGTGGACTTCGCTGCCGGCACCCTGGAGATCCAGCCGGACGATACACTCCCGCACGTACGGCGGTGGCACGAGCGCGTCAGCGCACGACCGAGCGCATCCGCCTGAGCGCAACCCATCCTCACCAACCACCACCCCAGGTAGGTCGGCTGCTCCTGGCAGCCGACATCTCGGGCGCCGCGACAAGGGACGTTGGCTGCCGGGAGCAGCCAACCTACGACACCCAGCAGGAACGTCGCACACGGCCTATGGCCGTGCCCGACCTACGCTCAGGTAGGTCGGCTGCTCCTGGCAGCCGACATCTGGCCCTGATACGCATGAGCCATTCTTCCGGCACGTTGCACGACGTCGGGGAGATCAGGATTCCGCCTCTTGCAGGCGCACATCCAGAACACGAGGTCGGCTGCCCTCGGCAGCCGGCATCTCCGCCCAACAGATTCCCGGTAGAACAAGGTGGGCTGCCCAAGGCAATCGACGTCGCCAGCCCCGTGGCCCGGATGTTGGCGGCTGCCAGGAGCGGCCAACATCCGGCACTCAGGCGCAGAAACGTCGCACACGGCCTACGGCCGTGCCCGACCTACCCCTCATCAGGTAGGTCGGCTGCTCCTGGCAGCCGACAATCATGGATACGCTGTAACCCGCGTCACGTAGCTGGATTGCTCTTGGCAGCCGACACCTGACCCACAGACCCGAAAATTCCCGATCGGTAAATTTCTGTTGCTGAACGCCACGTCGTCCGATATTTTTTACTGAACGGTAAAATCTATCGGTGAAATGTTGGCTACGCCTCAAAAAAATACTGATCGGTAAAACCATGTCCCCAAAGTACGGCATCATTCACAATCCGGACGAGCTCGGCGCCCTGGCCCGGGCCCACCGCAAATCACGACATCTAACGCTGGCCGACACGGCCGGCGTCGGCGGCACCGGCACACGCTTTCTCTCCGAGCTCGAGCGCGGCAAGCCGACGGCGCAGCTCGGAAAGACACTGGAAACGCTTCGCCTGCTCGGCCTTGAAGTCGCGGTCGTGCCACGGGGCATGGCCGACCGCATCCAGGCCATCGTCGATGAGTCCCCGGAGACGGGACGTGATTGACCCGGATGGCCTCACTGTCTGGTTCGAGGACCGGCTCGTCGGGTTCCTCTGGCGGGACGCCCGGGGCCGGATCGGTTTCCGTTACGACGACGCCTGGCTGACCGACGGATTCCGCCTGTCCGTACGCATGCCACTACGCAGCGACCCCTTCCCGCCGGAGGCGGGGTCGGCCCATTTCTTCTTCGCGAACCTCCTTCCCGAGGGGCGCGCCCGGGAGCGCCTGATCCGGACCCGGCGCATTTCGGATGACGACTTCACCCTGCTCCGGGAATTCGGGGGAGACTGCGCCGGCGCCCTGTCCATTCTTCCGGTGGAGATGGAGCCATCCGATACGCCGGAGTATGCCCCCCTGTCGGAGGACGAACTCCATAAGCTGATCCTCCAACACGGGCGCGGCGCTTACGCACGGCGCACTGACGCGCCTCAGCCGCGCCTGTCACTCGCCGGGGCCCAGGACAAATGCCCTGTCTACTTGCGCAACGGCCGCTACGCACTGCCCACGGGCACGGCGCCCTCGAGCCACATCCTCAAGTTCCAGATAGAGGGATTCGCCAACGTCCCACTCTACGAAGCATTCATGAGCCGCCTGGCGACGGCGATCGGGCTGACAACGTCGGAGACCGTTCTGGACACGGTTCGTGACCAGACCTTTCTCGTCGTCTCGCGCTTCGATCGCCTATGGCGGAACGGATACGGAACGCGGCTCCACCAGGAAGACTTCCTCCAGGCGCTGGGCCGGCACGCGTTTCAGGCGAAATACGAGATCGAGGGCGGCCCGGGGTTTGCCGACTGCGCACGGTTGGTGCGCGAGCACTCCGAAGACCCCGTGACGGATCTGCGTGCCCTGGTGCGCTGGCAGATCTTCAACGTGCTCGCCGGCAACTCGGACGGCCACGCCAAGAACCTTGCCCTCGTCCAGGCACAACACGCCACCAACCGCTGGCGGCTCGCCCCCTTCTACGACCTGGTCTGCACGCGTGCGATCGAGCACGTGGACACCCATCTCGCCATGAGCGTCGGTGGCGAGTATCAGCCCGAACGAATAACCCGCGAGCACTGGCAGGTGCTCGCGCGGGAGAGCGGTCTCCCTCCGAGGCTCATGCTCGATACGCTCGCGGACACCCAGGAGCGGCTGGCGCACGCCTTTGACACCACGCGGGAGGCATTCGAAGCGCAGTTCGGCCCCGTTCCCGCACTTCAGCGGATCCGCTCGGTACTCCACGCCTCCGGTATCGCCATATAGGTTGTCGCCGCGGGGACAAAGGTGGCCCCGCTCCGGGCATGCGACATCCCGGACACGCTCCCGCACGTACGGCGGTGGCACGAGCGCGTCAGCGCACGACCCAGCGCATCCGCCTGAGCGCAACCCATCCTCACCAACCACCACCCCAAGTAGGTCGGCTGCTCTTGGCAGCCGACATCTCCGCCGAACAGGTTCCGGGTAGAACAAGGTGAGCCACCCAAGGCAATCGACGTCGCCAGCCCCGTGGCCCGGATGTTGGCTGCCAGGAGCAGCCGACCTACGACACTCAGCAGAAACGTCGCACACGGCCTCCGGCCGTGCCCGACCTACACCTCAGGTAGGTCGGCTGCTCCCGGCAGCCGACAATCAATCATAGACACGCATTAACCCGCCTCAAGTAGGTCGGCTGCTCCTGGCAGCCGACAGAGCGGGTAGGTCGTGCACCGCAGGTGTGCGACATCCCAGGCCTCCGAACCCGTAGCTCGGCGACTCCCGACAGGCCCCCGGCCCGACTACTCCCGCGCATAGGCATCCTCGAAGCGCACGATATCGTCCTCGCCGAGGTAGCTCCCGGTCTGGACCTCGATGAGCTCCAGCGGGATAACGCCGGGGTTCTCCAGCCGGTGGGCCGTGCCGAGCGGCACGTACGTCGACTGGTCCTCGGTCAACAGGAAGCTCTCCTCCCCCCGCCACACGCGGGCCGTGCCCTTCACCACGATCCAGTGCTCCGCCCGGTGATGGTGCATCTGCAGCGACAGCTGCTGCCCCGGATTGACCGTGATGCGCTTCACCTGGAAGCGTACCGCCGCGGCGATGCCCTCATAGGCGCCCCACGGACGGTTCACCCGGCGATGGACCGTGGCCTCGTCCCGGCCCTCCGCCTCCAGGCGCGCGACAATGCGCTTCACGTCCTGGACGCGCTCGCGGTCGGCAACGAGCACCGCATCCGCCGTCTCCACGATCACGGCATCCCGCAGCCCCACCGCAGCGACGAGGCGCCCTTCGGAACGGATATAGGAACCGTGGGTATCCTCGGCCACGACATCCCCAATCAGGACGTTGTCCGTCTCCTCGCTCCGCTCGCCGACGGCGTGCAGCGTGTCCCAGCTCCCCAGGTCGCTCCAGCCGCAGTCCATGGGCACGACCGCGGCGTCCCGCGTATGCTCCATCACCGCGTAGTCGATGCTCTCCGCCGGACAGGCCGTGAACGCCGCCTCGTCCAGCCGGATGAAGTCCAGATCCTCCTGACGCCCGGCCCACGCCGCCGTGACCGCCTCGAGGATATCCGGCCGGTACGCGGCAAGCTCGTCCAGATACCGCTGCGCGGCGAACAGGAAAATCCCGCTGTTCCAGTGATACCCGCCCTCGGCAAGGTAACGCGCCGCCGTCTCCGCATCCGGCTTCTCGACGAACGCATCCACCGCATGCACGCCGTCCGCGATGGCCGCACCGCTTCGGATATAGCCATACCCGGTCTCAGGGGCATCGGGAATGATCCCGAACGTCACGAGGTGACCCGCACGGGCGTGATCCATGCCGCGGGAGACCGCGTCGTGAAAGGCATCGACGTCCCGTACGAGATGATCGGAAGGCGCGACGAGCAGCACCGCCTCCGGATCCTGCTCGAGGGCCCACATCGCCGCGGCCGCGACCGCCGGCGCCGTATTCCGCGCCGCCGGCTCCAGCAGCATCGCGCCCGGCGCGACGCCCGCGGCCTGGAGCTGTTCGGCGACGAGGAAGCGATAGTGCGCGTTGGCCACCGTCACCGGTGGCTGAACCCCGGGCAGCCCCGCGGCACGGAGCACGGACGCCTGCAACAGGCTGTGCTCGTCCACCAGCGGCAGGAACTGTTTCGGATGCTGGCCGCGCGACAGCGGCCAGAGGCGATTGCCGGAGCCGCCACAGAGGATAACCGGGTAGAGCACTGCCTTCCTCCGCGTCCAACTGGTCAAAGTCCCGGTGAATATTGCCGAACAAACACAACCCGGAGCTGGCAGCGCCGCTCAACAATCAAGCGTGTAACGGAAACCAACCCGTGCCGAACGGGAACTGAGGAAGGCGGGAAGGCCAGCTCGCGAATTACAGCTTGGGGGCCAACTCGCGCGGCGGCCTCGGCAAGCCAGGGAATAGCCTCCATACAATGCCACTCCGGGGAAACAGCACTATCCAGGCCGTGAGCCCGATCAACAGGAAATACAGCCCGACTCCCCGTCGGGCCACATACCACCGTTCCAGCTCCCCCTTGTAGGGCATGATCAGCCGGTCATACAGGTCATCCGGGTCGTCTACCCCGGAGTAGAGCGATTCCTCACCGCGGAACACGATGGAGCCGATGCCGGAAAGCCCTGGACGGACTTTGACAATATCGGCCTGCGCTTCCTCTGGGAACGCGTCGAAGCACCGGCGCGTCTGGGGCCGGGGTCCGATAATGCTCATATCCCCGGTCAGGATATTCAGGAGCTGCGGGAGCTCGTTCAGCTTCGTCTTGCGCAGAAACCGCCCGAACGGGAGAACGCGGGGATCATCGGTCACGGTAACCGTGCCGGTCCCGAGGTTGGGGCTATCCTTGAGCATCGTCGCGAACTTGAGCAACCCGAAGGGCTCCCCCGCCTTCCCGATACGCTCCTGGCGAAAGAAGATCTCCCCTTCGCCCGTAAAGCGCAGAACAACCAACACCGGAACAAGCAGCGGGGCAAGCACCAACAACGCGAGGCCAGCGAACAGGATATCGAGGATCCGTTGCATGCCTATTCCTCGGATTCCGGGATGAAACGGAGCGTCGGCAACGTCACCGGCCCGTGCACCGAACGAGCGGTCAGCGTGGTGACCATATCCCGAATGGCACCCACCAAGAGGGAGGCCCCGTTGATTTCCACGATGGTCTTTCGCCGCGATGCATCCAGGCCGGGTGCGATCCGAAAATGGCCACGCGCCCCCATATCAAGGTGATAGGGAAAACGATGCTCCCGTACCTGCTCATCACTCACCCAGAGGCGAACCTCCACCGTATAATCCCGGGGATCATCCCCCTGATCCGGCAACTCGCCGAAGCCCACATTGCAGTTCAGGCTCAGGCTGTCGAACTCCGACGAGGCAGGCGCATGCGCCGTTGGCTGTACGTGAATTTGCGTGTAGACAAGGCTCACCAACTGCAAGGGCGAGCCTTCCATTCTTGCCACCGCCATTGCCCTACCCAATCACCGAGACCGGCCCATCGGAACCGTCCTCGTTCGCCGCATTGCCCGATCGAAGCATGACGCCCTCCACGGCCGACTCCTCGGCAAGGAAGTCACACCACACATCGGCACCGCCTGTCACGGTCGACTGCGGGAACTCGACGGTGTAGGTCCGACTCACGTGCACGCCGGCCTCATCGGGCAGCCCGGCGTAATCACGCAACCATGTGAGCACCACCTCAGGCATGGCATCGGCAAGCCGAAGCAAACGGTCCATCGCCTCCGATTGCGCCACCTCATCGTTCTCGTACTTGGAAAAGGCCACGGGCCCGCCCCCGAAGAGTGCCGCCGCCTGCTTCTGGTTGATCGCCAGGCGCTCGCGCAGGTCTCGCAGCTCCTGCCCGGTCAACAACCCATCCACGTGCTTGCGGAAGGCAAGGGTCTCCCGCTTGTTACGCCGCGCCTGCGCGGCGGTGGTCTGCTCCACACCGCAGACATCGCAGCGGGAGTACACGGAAGGAAGCCTCTCGGAACGGCCCCGATACTCGACCTCACACTCATCCTGATGCTCGGCGAGATGCCCCTCGCCGCAGACGGGGCACAGCTCCTTGTCGCATTCCCGATTCATCTCATCACCCCCTGGAAAGGTGGCAGGACACCAGCAAGAGCAGATCACCGTTCTGCCCGATGGCCCATTTCAGATAGTACTCGCAGGTCATTTCCATCCCGGCCGGTACGCGCTCTCTTCGCCGGTAGTGATAGGCATCGCACGCCGCCATGGTCGCGTTGCCACTCAATGCACACCACTCGGACCCGAGATAGGATACGGCGCCAAGGATCCCCTCGATGACCTCGGCCACGTCCGAAATCGCCCATCCGAGCCCCTGCATGTCCTGCCGAGAGCGGTGGGTCACCGGCCTGATCCTCGCCTCGGCATCGCCGGACAGGATCTCTGCAATGGCTTCCGCCGGATAGAGAGGCCGTTCAGTCGGGATAGTCCGTTCTTCGCCCTCGCCAGGCGGAGTACCTGAATACTGACTGACGTTCCTTGTCTTTACCATAATGGTAACAGATCACATCCGCCCGTCGAGATAACGCCCGGTCTCCTTGTGGGCGAACTCCGGCACCATGTCGTGGAAGAGGCGGACCAGGTCGCCCTTCTCCCAACGGCCTGCGGCGCGCAGGTCATGGATGGTCTGGAGGAAGTGGTCGAGCTGGTCGGCGTCGTACTCAGCCGGGTTGCGGATCACACCCAGGTTCTGGAACCGCTCCCAGTCCAGGTCCTCGTCGTCCGTATAGAACTCCTCGAAGTCCTTCTCACCGGTGGTATCACTGGCAAAGAAATAGCAGGGCCACTGCCCTCGCGCGGCCATCGTCTCCACGCTCGCACGCGCCTCCTCCTCGCTGGCGCACGGCACCGCCTCGTAGCCCAGAGCGGCCAGGTAGCGCTCGGCAATCTCCGAGAAGGTGGTCAGGTGCAGACGCTCGCTGAGCTTGGGGAAGAAGATGTCCCGGTTCTCGCCCAGCAGGCAGGAGAGCAGGCAGAGCTCCCCCGACTCGCGATCAGTAACGAAATAGCGACGCACATCGTTGGGTGCGGACAACGGCTGGCGCTTGAGGATCCGCTGGTTGAAGCCGTGGAGCAGGCTGCCATCGGAGAAGGCGACGTTGGCAAACCGCGCCATGGAGAGGGGCACGGATTCGCTCTCACGCATGAGGAAGAGCTCCATGATGCGCTTGCTCGCGCCCATCATGTTGGCCGGGGCGGCGGCCTTGTCCGTGGACACACAGAAGTACTTCCCCGCCCCCTTCTCCCGGGCCCAGCGCGCCGTGCGCAGGGTATTCTCGATGTTCACCTCCACCATGCGCATGAGGCTGTAGGGGTCCTTCTCCGAGCGCACATGCTTCATCGCCGAGAGGTTGAGCACATAGTCGTAGCCGCCCTCCTCCCGCATGAGCGCATCAAAGGGGACCGAGCCGGCATCCAGGGCGAAGGTGCGGAAGTTGCCGTCGATATAGCCCAGGCTGCTGCGCAGGTCGCGCACCAGCTCCACCAGGTTGTTCTCGCTGAGGTCAACGACATCCAAGGCGGCCGGATTACGGCGGAAGATCTCGCGGACCACCGCCTGGCCGATGGTCCCCGCCCCGCCGATGACCAGAAAGCGGCCCCCGGCCACCCGCTCGGCCAGCGCCTCCCGGTGCTGTGTCAGGTCTTCATCAAAGAGAGGCGCGTCGCGCCCGATGAGGGAGAGTACATCCATTCAACGCACTACCATGGGTCGATATTTCAAGATAATGCCGCTCTTCAGGCCCGATTCCAGCGCCCATGGAAAACCACCCCAAGAACGAAGACGCGACGCTCCCACGCTCGGCGGTCCAAACCTTCAAAGGCACTGAAGGCCCTTTCCGCTTTCCCGAGCAGTTCCCCTACATGGTCCCGGGAGAAACGGCGGTTCAGATCGTAATCCGCCTCGTGGCGAGCCTGCTGTAGATCCGCGAACGCCCTGGCAACCTGACGCAAGGCATCCGACGGCGGATGCGTCATAACCTCCGCGAGAGCCTGGGGAGGCTGCCTTGCATCCCAGTTCGCGACGGCATGGCACAGTTTTTTCATACTGTTGTGGTCGCACGCCCGGGCCACGCGCCCGCGCAATGCCTCGGCATCGTTCCCGGAGACAACCTCACGTGCCGCTGCATCCACCAACAAATGGAAAAGGGCATAATAGGCCGTGGAGACTGCCCGCCTCAGGCTTGCCTGTTTAGGTCTTTTCGGTTCCCGATAAGCAAGCTGTCGGGCCTGCGACAGTAAATCGCGAGCCAGCGCCATGAGTACTTCCTTGTAATGCTTGCCTCAATTCTCCAGCCAGATATAGGGCCAGATCCCGGGAACGAGTTCCCCCAACCGATTCCGGATCCGCTCGTTGAACGTCTCGATGTCCTCCAGCGCCCCCGGCTGGGCCGTCACCCCTTCCGGCACGCGCACCCAGACCCAGACGGCCTCATCCCCGGTGGCATCCTCGCCCCATTTCAGGCGCAAACCCTGCACAAACCCCGGCATGGGCAGACGACGCAACTCCGCCTCTACCTGATTCCAGTCCACCAGCTGCTCCGCGTGCATGGCGCCCTCCACTCTCCTTCGTACGAGTTCCCTACATCCACTCTAGGCCCACTCTACAACAAGCCCCGACCACGGTAACGCGCTCCCGCCGGATGCGGGGTCATCCCTCGTGATCCCATTGAAAGCGTCGCTTCAGGCGATTCCCCCAGTCCCAGCCAACAACACGCTCATGCTGCAAACGACCGACCACGATGCCGGGGGCGACTCCCATGCGCTCGGCGAAGGCGCTGACCTGCTCCAGGGTGGGGCGGCCCGGGGCGACAAAATCCCTCCATTCGCGGGGAGGAATGAGGAGATCGGCGGCGAAGCGATTGGCTTCGGCCTCCTTCTCCTCGTCCAGCCCGTTGCCCCCTTCCAGGAAGATCTCTCGCTTGCCGTGCAGCAGCAGATGCCCCGCCTCGTGGAAGAACGAGAACCAGAGCTGGTCATCGCTGCGATAACGCAGGGACACCTGGATCAGGGCCTTGTTCGAGGTCAGCCAGCGCGTGGCCCCACTGACCCGGGACTTCGGCAATGAGGGCACGAATTCAACGGCCACCCCCACCCCTGCACACCATTCCTGCAACCGCGGCTGGAAGACCTCCGGGGCCTCCCGGGTCAGTGCCCGGCATTCCTTCAACAGGGACCGGAATGCCGACGCATCGTAAGGCGCGCACCGCCGGGCATGCCCCTGTCGCTCCCCCTGCCGAAGCCAGGCCGAAACGGCTTCCGCCGCCGCCTGGAATCGCTGCGACTGGCGATACGCCACCTGATGGTTTTCCCAGACCGCCGCCCACTCCCGCGAGGAATGGACGCCGAAAAAGCGCAACAACTCATCGAGCTGCTCCCGCGTGTCCTTCCAGCTGTTGATCCAGCCTAGCTCCCTCATCTTCTTGATGGGGAAGCGCTTCATCCACTCCAGCTGCTCATGCTCCGCCTCAGCCGCGCGTGCCCGCGCAAGGGCCTCCTGGTGCTCCACCTCCAGCTGATTCCAGAAATGGGCCGGCCGCCCCAGCACACGCTCCAGGCGCAGGGCCGTATCCTGGGTCAAGGGCGCTTTCCCCTGGATGATCTGATTAACGGTCTTCGCCGCCAGCCCCGTACGCTGCGCCAGCTCCGCCTGACTCATGCCGGCGGATTCCAGATACTCCTCCAGGATCTCCCCCGGAGGCACCGTGTAATCCGGTGCGAAAGTCGCTTCCTGCATTTCAACCATGAGTATCCTCCACCGCGAGGATGCGGATCGCCGTCACACACGCCCAGTTCAGACCGCCTTCCTCCAGACGAGGAAACGGGTCATGGTCCGGGCAAAAGATCAATCGATAGGGATGGTCCAGATCCATGGAAAGCTGTCCCTGCCGGTTGCCGGTTAGTTCGTGGCAACGCTCCGGGCCAGAGAAGGGCGGATGGAAGTCTGCCAAGCTCTGTGCAGCCTGCAATGCCCGCAGGCGACGCTGCAGCAATCGGGCCCGGCGCTCACCATGTGCCTTTTGCAGTTGTCGCGCTTCGGAAAGCTGCTTGCGCAGGCGGTTACTTTTGAACCCCACATCCATATGGTAGTTTTCTTTACCTCATGCGTAAAGACAAAATAGCCCCATGAAAGAACCCGATCTCAAATAGCTACCCCAACCACCCCGCCGGCACCGACGAGGGCAGATTCACGATGCGCTCCTCCAGCCAGCGGGCGTTGGCCAGGCCGTCGTGCTGGCAGTGCTGGTACATGGGCAGCTCCGTCATCAGTCGCCAGATGGGGCGGGTCATCACCTCGCGCTGGTTGGTGTACTCCAACAGCGCGTCGCGCTCGGCGCGGGAGGCGAGCTGCACGGCGTTGAGCCAGTAGTTGGCCGTGGTGCCGGCGCGCTCGGTGAGGAAGGCCTCCCGCCGGCCCTCGAAGAACTCGGCATAACGCCGCGCCACCTCACGCTTGGCGGCCAGGATGTCCGGCAGGCGCTCCATCTGGGCCACACCCAGGGCGGCGTTGAGGTTGGGCAGACGGTAGTTGAAGCCCAGCTCGTCGTGGAAGAACTCGTAGCCATGGGGGGCCTTGGCGGTGGTGGTGAGGTGGCGGGCACGGGCGGCCAGATCGTCATCATCGGTGACGATCATCCCCCCGCCCCCGGTGGTGATCACCTTGTTGCCGTTGAAGCTCAACGTCCCCAGCCGGCCGAAGGTGCCGGTATGCCGCTCGCCCACCCAGCTGCCCAGGGACTCCGCGGCATCCTCCACCACCGGGATCCCGTACTCGTCACAGACGGCCACCAGCTCCGCCACCCGCGCCGGGTGGCCAAAGGTGTGCATGGGCAGGCAGGCCGCAATGCGCCGGCCGGTAGAGCGGTTGATGCAAGCCCCGCCCTCGCCCACCTCGGCATGGGCTTCGAGATAGCGTCGCACCGCCTCCGGCGAGAGGCCGAGGGTGTCCTCGTCCACATCGACGAAGACCGGCTCCGCCCCGGTGTAGGCCACCGCGTTGCAGGTGGCCACAAAGGTCAACGCCTGGGCCAGCACCTCATCCCCCGGTTCCACCCCGGCGACCACCAGGGCCGCGTGCAGGGCAGCTGTGCCGTTGACCGTCGCCACCGCATGACGGGCGCCCACGAAGTCCGCCACCCGCTTCTCGAACTCCGTTACCCGCGCCCCCACGGAGGAGACGAAGTTGGAATCGACGCAGTCGACGAGATAGTCCTTCTCGGCCCCCTCAAAAACGGGCCGGTGCAGCGGGATGAAGCCCTCTCCGAAGATGGCGCGGACATACGCGATCAGGGCATCGATGGAAGGTGCCTCGGATGCCATCAGCTTTCCTTCTCCAGCGGATTCATCGCGCCCGCGACCAGCGGCTCCAACCGACCGACCGCCTCGTCCCCCAGGGCGGCCCGTCCCTTGCCCAAGCTGGCACTGCTCACGCCGGCCACGGCCGCACGGCGCGCCTCGTCCTCCGCCGATAGGCCGGCGAAGTCAAGGACGCGGCCCAGCTCCCTCTCCGGCTCGCGCACAAAATCCTCGTAGCTGACATCCAGCCAGCGCTCCGCCGGCATGCTGGCGAAGGCCTCGGCCGAGGCCTCCACACAGCGGCGCCATTGGAGGGCACAGACCTCGTCCAGCGGGCGCTCGGCCAGGAGCTCATCCATATCATCGAGCTGCGGCCCCCAGAGGCCCACCCGCCCCTCGCGGGAGAACAGCCGATGGATCCGGCTGCCGAAATAGCGAGCGGCGTACCACGGCAGATCCGTGGCGGGCACGAAGCGCGCCTTGCACGCCAGGTAGGGAATATCCAGCGGCGCCTTCCAGCGCGCCATCGCCGATCCGACCGCATCCAGCCCATCCCGATGGATGAAGACGTAGCGCGCCTCCGGCACCACCCGGTCGACAAAGGGCACACGCAGGGAGTTGGCGCAGGTCTTCTCCACGACCACATCGGCACCGTACCGACGCGCCACCCAATCGAACTGCCGTCGGATATAGCGCCGGACATCCGGCCGCGCCCGATCGGCGGGAAACTCGTCGGACGGATAACGGAGGTTGCCGTGGCGCCAGATATAGTTGATCTCGTCACACGGCCAAGTGGCCACGCCCGGGAATTGCGTGAGCACGTCCCGGAGCATGTTGGTACCGGAGCGGGGGGCACCGATGATAATCAGCGGGCTGTAATTCATCCGACCTCGGCTCCCAACTCACGGTAGACATCAAGATACTGCTGCTGGATGGCGCGTACGTCGAAGTCGGCCTCGACCATCCGTCGGGCCGCCTGGCCCATGACCAGCCGCTGAGCCTCGTCCTCCAGCAGTGTGCTCACCCGCTCAGTCAGCGCATCCACATCGCGGTCGGCTACAAGGAATCCGGTCTCGCCGTCCCGTACCGCCTCACGGACGCCGGGGACATCGAAGCCCACCGTTGGCAATCCGGTGGCGGCGGCCTCCAGGACCACGCGGGGCGTCCCCTCGCGATAGGAGGGGAAGAGCAATAGGTCGGCCTCCGCCAACAGAGGCCCAACGTCCGATAGGCGGCCAAGGTACTCCACACCGTCCTGGTCGCGAACCCAGTCCGCCGTGACCGCATCGGGATGAACCGGATCCTCCTCCCCCGCCAGGAGAAAGCGCGCCTCCGGCCAGCGCTGCCGGATACGGCGCCCCACCCCGACAAACTCCGGGATGCCCTTCTGGTTCAACAACCGCCCCAGCATCACCACCACTGGCACCTGCCCTTCTCGGTCGGAACGGTCCACCACCGTGAAGCGCTCCACATCCACCCCGGAACTCGCGATCAACCGCACCTGCCCATCACTGACCCAACCACGATCCAGAAACAGCTGGCGATCATCGCGATTCTGGAAGATCGCCACATCACCGCGCGGCATGGATGCCGCATAGCCCCAACCGGCCAGTCGCGCACCGACCCCGCCGGTGATAAACGCGTGGCCGAGGCCGGTAATGGCATTGGCAATGCTCACTGAATCCCCCAGCACCCGCCGGGCGGCCAGCGTACCGAAGATCACCGGCTTGGCATGAAAGTGCTGGATCAACGACGGCTGCCACCTGCGGTAGATCGCCAGCAGGCGCCGGTAGGCCTTCCAATCAGCGGCAGGAGACAACCCACCCCGATTGAAGACCACCGGCTCCAGACGCGCACCCAGCTCCACAAGGGAACGGCTCTCCGCATCATCCGCCGTGGCCAGCACTACCACCCAGCCCTGGTCCAGAAAGCACCGAATCAAGGCTATCCGCGAACTGGTAAGCGCGTAACCCCGGTTGGCAGCAAAAACGACGACTGGCTGGCTCATCGGGCCGGATTCTCTTCCAACCACGCCTGAAACATCAGCACATCCCAGAGGTAATAGTGCCAGCGCCGCTTGCCAGAGACGTGCTCCTGCCACATGCGCCGAATCGGAGCTGGGTCAAAGAAGCCCTCCTCCCGCAGACGCCTCTCATCCAGCAACTCTTCCGCCCATTCGCGCAGTGGGCCGCGCAACCAGTGCTCGATGGGCACGCCAAATCCCATCTTGGGGCGATCCATCAGTTCCTGGGGCACATAGCGATAGAGGACCTGACGCAGCAGCCACTTGCCCTTGCCGTCCCGGTACTTGTACTCGGTGGGCACCCGCCAGGCGAACTCCACTAATCGATGATCCAGCAGCGGCACCCGCGCCTCCAGGCTCACGGCCATGCTGGCACGGTCCACCTTGGCGAGGATGTCGTCAGGCAGGTAGGTCATCTGGTCCAGATACATCATCTCCTCGCGCAAGCCGGGTAACTCCGGCATCCGCTCAGATTGAGTAAGCAGCGTATCCGGCTCGCTCGCGCCCAAAACCACCGATGCCGGGTCCTTCCAGTGGGAAGTTAGCGAGCGGTAGAAGTCCAGTCCATCCTTGGCGTTTAGCGCCTCACCCAACTTCTCCAATTTGTTCGCTACATTGGGAATACGCCATTTCCTAGGCAGCACCTGCGCCCAGCGCTGGACATCCCGCTGGGCCAAACGGTCAACGCCCCATCCAAGCCCTCTACGTAGCGGCCGTGGCAAGCTCGACGCTTTAGTCCAGGTCCCGGGGCCAACAATGTGCCGATTGTAGCCGCAGAACAGCTCGTCTCCGCCATCCCCGGACAGGCTGACCGACACATACTGATGCGCCAGTTGGCTAACCAAGAAAGTCGGGATCTGGGAAGAGTCCGAAAAGGGCTCGTCATAGATGGCGGACAGCTTAGGGATGACCGCCATCGCCTCCTCGGGCGTGACATAGAGCTCCGTATGCTCGGTCCCCAGATACTTAGCCACGGCTCTGGCGTGCTTCGCCTCGTTGTAGCCCTCCTCGTGGAAGCCGATGGAGAAGGTCTTCACCGGCCGGTCGCTCTGCGCCTGCATCAGCGCTGCGACAACGGTGGAGTCGTACCCCCCGGACAGGAATGCACCCAGCGGCACGTCGGCCGCCATCCGGCGGCCGACGGCATCGCGCAAGAGGGCGTCCAGTTCGCCGGCCAGTGCCCCCGGCTCACCGCCAGCGTCGGCTACGCCCTGCTCCGCTATACGACCGAGATCCCAATAACAGACCGGCGGCCCCACATCCCGGCCATCCTCGCGGATGGCCACGAAATGAGCCGGCAGCAGCTTGGCGATACCCAGGTGGATGCTCCAGGGCGCGGGCACGTAATTGTGGCGCATGTAGAGCGCCAGGGCGTCCCGGTCCACCTGGCCCTGCCAGTCCGGGTGGGCGGAAAGCGCCTTGAGTTCGGAGCCGAAGAGGAAGGTATCGCCACTGCGGCCGTAGTAGAGCGGCTTCTCACCCATGCGGTCCCGGGCCAGGAACAGCGCCCGCTCGGCGGTATCCCAGAGGGCGAAGGCGAACATGCCGTTGAGCCGTTCCAGCGCCCCTTGAACGCCCCAGTGGCGCAGCGCGGCCAGCAACGTCTCGGTATCGGAATGGCCCCGCCAGTCAAAGGCGCCGCCTTCGCGCTCCAGTTGCGCTCGCAGGTTCCGGTGGTTGTAGATCTCGCCGTTGTAGACGAGCACGTAGCGCCCGCAGGGCGAGTGCATGGGTTGGTGGCCGGCGGGAGAGAGATCCAGGATCGAGAGGCGGCGGTGGGCAAGGGCCAAACCCGCCGAGCCATCCGTCCAGGCGCCGGCGTCGTCCGGGCCGCGACTCTCCAGGCGCGCTGCCATGCGCTCGGCAACTTGCTGCTCGGGAGCCGGGCCGGCCCAAAAGCCGATAATTCCGCACATCAGCGCACCGCTCCCTTAACCGCAGCCAAGAAGCGCGGCGCCTGCGCCTCCAGGGAATACCAGTGTTCCACCCGCTCCCGGCCAACCGCGCCCATGGTCCGGCGCCCCGCCTCGCCTCTCTGGAGCAGCTCCTGCAAAGCCTTTTGCCATTCCTCGGCGGTTTCGGCCAGCAGACCGTTCTCTCCCTGGGTAACGATCTCCCGATTCACACCGACCGGCGATGCCACCACCGGGACCCCGCAGGCCATGTACTGGATCAGCTTGTAGCCACACTTGCCCCGCTCCCAGGGCGAATCCTGCAGCGGCATGATGCCGATATCGAACTTCTGGATGGACGACACCTCAGTCTCCACGGACCAGGGCCAGGCTTCCACGGGGGTCCCGGCAAAATCCGCCTCCCGGGCCCCGACGGCCGCGAAGCGCACCGGAACCTCCCTCTGCAGCGCCTCGAATACCGGCAACAGGGCTTGCAGGTAGCGGCTGGTCCGGGGCGTGCCGATCCAGCCCACCACCGGCACCTCGTTGGCCGGCCCCGGCAGGAGGCGGTAGCGCTCCGTATCCACCACCGTGGGGATCACCTCCACACGGTCCGCCCCGGCCTTCCGGGCCCGCGCCGCCAGGTATTCGTTGCCGGCCACCACCACGGCGGCATGGCGCATCACCGCATCGATCTTGCGCCCCAACAACCGGCGCACTAGCGCTCGGGGATGGCGGTCGTAGCGGTGGAACAGGGCGTCGTCGTAGTCCGCCACATAAGGCACGCCCATCGCCCGTAGCAGCCGTTCCACCACGGCAGGCAGGAACGGATACAGCTCCTTCTCCACGATCAGAACATCGAACCGCCGTGCCCGCCCCAACGCCCCAAACCGGCGCATGTAACCGGCCAGCACCTCCCGCCACCGCGACCCGCTGTTATACAGGGCCTGCAAATAGGCGTCCGAGAACAGGGGCGCCACCTCCACCGTCACGCCCTGGTCGCGGAAGTAGGGAAGGTACTGGAGATACCGCACCCGCGAGCTGGCACCCAGCGAGCCGTAGCGGGAAAAAAGCAGGACATTCATCGCTAAAACGGCGTGTTGCCGAAAACGCGAGCTCTTTGCTTGGCGCGTTTTCGGGCACTGGTCGCGAACAAGTTCTTGTCAGAGCTAGGCGAACCCATAGACCTTTTGGTACTCCTCCAAACGCGCGTCGCTGTCCATATAAGCTTTAGCAAGCCGCTTCCCTTGGCTTATTAACGCCTCACCCAGCGCTTCATCACACACCAGGGCGCTCAATTGCTCGGCAAGGTGTGACGGATCCTCCATATTAAACAGCATCCCCGTTATTTTATCTTGCACAACCTCATTTAGGCCTGGAATATCACTAGCAATCACGGGAACCTCTGCCTCATACGCTTCCAGCGCCACTAGTCCAAATGATTCCATCCGTGATGGAATCACTAGTGCATCGTAGATCGGCAAAATAGAACGGACATTTTTATGGCGCCCCGCTAATTTGACGCACTCCTTCAGACCATACCTATCAATTAATGCTGCCAAATTATTTGCTTCAGAGCCATCACCAAAAATATCACAATTAACGTAAAACCCTTTTTCCACCAATATACGTACAGCATCAACTAACACATCAAACCCTTTCTCGTTAGCCAGTCTCCCTATTCCGATTATCTTTATGGCACCCGCAGGCGCCGGTTCCGGATTTGGTTCACACTCCGCCGGCAGGTCATTAGCGGGTGATATCCAATTCTTGATTACCTCGACCTTGTTTGCATGATTAACACCAAGCCTGCCCCTGACCTCTCGGCCAAGCGCTTCTGAGACACAACAAACCTTCTTGACCAAATGCCGCCAAATAAAGACTTCCACGCCGTTCTTCCATGCGAAAAGACCTGGGTTCCCCGTTCCTGAAAATTGATGCACCGTTACCACGAACCGCCGGCCCCGAAGCATGATCATGCTAAGCAGGGCTACGAGGAGTGGGAATCGTCCGTGAAAATGCACCACACCGGCCGATTTTCGGCGGATAAGCCAATAGAAAAGCCTGATGTTCGAATACACGAAGCGCGATGGCTTATACGATAGCTTAACGACCTCAAACGGCACGCCGTCTATCTCCAGCTCCTTGGCTAACCATCCATCAGCTGGACATATTACAGCTTCCAATATGCCAGCGTCCCTGAGAAGGCGTGCCAAGTTAAGCACATGCGTAGCGACCCCAACTGCCTCTACCGATGAAGGTATCAAAACGACTTTCATCGGAGACTCCAACCACCTTGCTGGGCTCGTTTACTTGGCAGCCGTGCAGCACATGCCCCATACAGAACCAAGAAAGTCGAACTACCATACAATGGGCCCACAAGTACGTTGCCCGTAAGCGATACCACCATGGCCACCGAGAACGCAGCAATACCAAATCGGCTACACAGACCACTTTCCGAATGGGCCTTCCCAACTTCCCTTCTATTGGAATTTAACGGCAGAATAGGCCAGATCAGCAAAATCAGAACCAGTATAAGCCCGACCAATCCCAACCACAGAGACACGTTAAGGAAAAAATTATGAGCTGATTCCAATGCTAATAAACGCTCCCCTGACCCAAATCCAATGCCCAAAAATATGCGAGGCGTTTCCGCAAACCATCCTGCAAATGCCTCCCGCCACAAAACGAGTCGCGTGACCATGGAGTGATACTCGCTACTTCCCGAAACAAACGTCTGCGTTAGCCGGTTTACTCCCGCCATCTCTTCAGAGCCCAGGATGATGCCTATCCCAACCATCACAACGACCGCAGCGCCACCGAGCAGGCGCTTGTTCAACTTCCCGTATATTGCAAAACGCTTTGTTTCCGGAATGAATATGGCCAAACATCCTACTCCAAACGCAAGAAACCCACTTCGTGATTGCACCAATATTAGGCCGATAAAGTTCAGCGCGAACCCCACGCCTAGCATAATGCGATTAGTCCACAGCAAGCTTCTCTTGTCCCAAAGCAAATAGCATAGAGACAATGTCGCTGCCAATGCATACAGTGCCGCAATACCATTGAAACTGGCTTGACCACTATAGCCGGCACCCCCAGCCGAAGAGAAATAGCCCGCTACTCTATGCAGGCCCGCCTGTTGGCTATATATATATATGGACGAAAGACCCAAAAACGCCCCTGCTAACACAATATTTTTAGTAACAACCCTTAGTTCACGGGGTCTGGTTATAAACGCCAACGCTAATGCGCCCCATAGAAGAGTTTGCGTAAAACGAAAAAAAGGCGCCCATTCCACCCTGTAAAATGGGGAGATCAAAACCCCTAATGCAGCAACCAAATAAAGACCGAGCACAAGACCGATAAATAAAAGCACCCTGCGATTTATCGCGCCCTTACCGGAAACGTGTAGCAGCCAAAGCGACCATAGGACGACAAAAAGCAGATCAGTCGCTCGAATGGAAAGGCCTGATACTGTCGCAAGCTGCCACGGATTCGCGAGACCAACCAAGGGCATCCAACCAAGGAGGATGGTCCCAAGCCTTTTGATAGACCAGCCTACCTTTATACTTGTTGCGACCTGAGTGACCATATACCCTCGAGGAATTACACTCTATTCTAGGCCCGCTTCGCATTGCAGGAGCTGGGTGAGACCCTGCGAGGCGAACGCCGAGGAGGAATCCCTTGAGCGGCACCACCATCCATAAGCAGGCCCGGACGACCCCGCAACTGCGGGAGGAAATCCGGAACTCGACGCTGTCCGAGCGGGCGCTGGCGGAGAAGTACAACGTCTCGCGGTCCACGGTCCGCAAGTGGAAGTACCGGGAGACGGCTGCGGACCTCGGCCACCGCCCGCATCGACTGCACACGGCGCTGTCGGCGGCGCAGGAGGCCATCGTAGTGGAGCTGCGCCGGTCGCTGCTGCTGTCCACCGATGACCTGCTGGTGGTGGTCCGGGAGTTCATCCAGCCGGACCTGAATCGCTCCACGCTGCAACGGCTGCTGGTCCGCCATGCGGTCTCCAATATCCGGGACCTGGTGCCACAGCCCGAGGGCGAGGCGAAACCGAAGACCTTCAAGGACTACCAGCCCGGCTACGTCCACGTGGACATCAAGTACCTGCCGGCGATGGTCGATGAGGACAGCCGGACCTATCTGTTCGTCGCCATCGACCGCGCCAGCCGCTGGGTCTACCTGGAGCGCCATCGGGAGAAGTCGCAGAAGGCCACCACGCGTTTTTTGAAGAACCTGCAGGAGAAGGCCCCGTTTCATCTGCGCATCCTGCTCACGGACAACGACCAGGCCTTCACGGACCGGTTCACCCAGAAGGGCCGGCAGCCCTCGGGGAGCCGCGTCTTCGACCAGCTCTGCGCCGACTTCGGTATCAACCATCGGCTGACGCCGCCGCGCCATCCCCAGACCAACGGGCTGGTGGAGCGCTTCAACGGCCGGGCCGCCGAAATCCTGCGGACGACGCACTTTGACTCCGCGCCGACCTGGACTCGATGCTCTGGCACTACAACCGGCTCTACAATCATCACATTCCGCAGCGGGCCCTCGGTCATCTGACGCCGGTCCGGAAGCTCAAGGACTGGCAGACCGAGAACCCCGAGTTGTTCCGGGGCAGGTCTACGATCAGTCAGGTCTCGACATATACTAGGTAATGCCGCAGCCGCCTCACTCACGTATCGTTATCTCGCATCCGGTTTCGGAAATCAATCAACATTTCTTCACTAATCTTGTCAGTACGAGGTGCATCGCGCACAGCTTCTATCATTGCCTGTCGTAATACGTTTACTCTAACGCCTTGGAGGTATCTCCTCTTATGCAGCCGGTATTTAAAACTAAACAAATGCCGTACATACAGTTTGTAGATAGCGAACCACACCCAAAACTGGAGCTTTGCCAAGTTTCTCCTCTTATACAATATCTTCGATAGGGTCCCGTTGTAGACATACGTTGGATCACGCGAATCGTGCGAATTACTGGCCTCATGATATACGGAAAAGTTCGGATGATATAACAGACGATAACCTAACCTTGCCGCACGCGTAGAAAACTCCCACTCTTCTTTCCCGAAAAAATAGACCTCTGGCAGCAAACCCAAATGATCAAAGATTTCCCGCTTGATCAGCATCAGTGCGCCGGATATGAAACGCCTGTCCGCTGCCCGGTCATACTGCCCCTTATCTTTTTCACCATGACCAATGTGTACCTCACTTCCCCAGAACTTAATATAACCTCCGGTACTCCAAATTCTCTGCGTATCCGGCCAAAACAAGATCTTACCCCCAACGATTCCGATATTTTTATTCGACTCGGAAGCCATCACGCTTTTTCTTATAAAGTCTTTATCATAAACAATACAATCATTATTCAAAAGAAGGATGTAGTCGCAACCATCGTCTAATGCCTTTTTGATGCCTCGATTACATCCCGCAGCGAATCCGAGGTTCCTCTCATTGAAAACAAACTGAACGCCCGAATCGTGAAATTCGTCAAAAAGTTTTTTGCCCGAACCGTCTTGGGAGTCGTTGTCGACTAAATAGACGGAGTGACTGTCATAGGTGATTGCCTCCAAGGAACTGAGGCAGCGTGCGCTATCCTCGTAGTTATTCCAGTTAAGGACGACAACCCCCACCTCTGGCCAAAGTGAATTAGTCCTCGTTTTTTGCGATACGGACGTTTTATTTTTTAGTGTTGCGTTCATAGCATCTCTTATACGCATGTAGTGTAACAAACTCTGTCTTTCTGGTGTCCCATATCCCCGGTACACCCAACCCTACAGCCTGAAGTTTATCCACCCAGGTCGGTTTGGAGTGGGAATCCGATCGGGAGTTACTTTGGATGGCGCGGCTTTGGCTCGCCAAGCCTAAATAGATTGAGGCATTGGAGCGGGTGAAGGGTGTAACCCCGGAAAAACCACTCAATTGAAGTAGGTGGTTCAAGGAGTCCCAATTGAAAAGCACCAAGTGACGCGGAACTTCCAAACCGCGCCAGCTTTCCCGGAAACGTTGATGTCCATAGGCCTCGATATTGGGGGTCTCGATATAGAGTATGCCGCCAGGTTTCAACAGGGCATGAGCGCGCTGAAGCAATCCGGCTGGATCGTGGACATGCTCGATGATGTGGCTCATGGTAATGACGTCGAATGCCTCTCCGGCATCGTCGAAGGCCTCAATTCCTCCTTGCCGCACTTCCAGGCCCGCCTGGCAGACAACCTCCACGGCCTTGGGATCCGGGTCCACGCCCGCCACTTGCCACCCCGCGCTGGCCGCGCGCCGGAGAAAGGCCCCGTTTCCGCAGCCGACGTCGAGCAAGCGCTGGCCTGACTCGGGTTGCGGGAGGAAGTACATCGATTGAGCCACCTTGGCGGGGAACCCGGGGGTGAGAACTGGAGCAAGAACGCCGATGGGGCTGGCCGGCCGATACCTGGTGCCGTATTTCCAGTTGCGGTAGCCGTTACCCAAGGCCCGCCGCCACCGCCGCAAGGCCGACAGTTCCTCGACTGCTGCCGCCCCTTCTTCGTGGGTGTAATAGCTCTGGTAGGCAAGAGAGATCGTGCCCGCCGTAGGACGCGGGTCCAGATAGGCACTACGACAGCTGCCGCACTGATGCAGGTCCCAGCGCCCGGGTGCGCTCCGGAATACCCTGTCGGTCAGCCCGCGATAAAGGGTCTTACGTTCTTCGGAACCGCACACCGGGCAGCGATCCATTTGCTCTAGTCCGTCAGAAGGCCAGTTTCTGTGCTCAAAGGCGGCTGCCATGGTGGTGGGCGTATCTCTATTCTGCATATCCCCGGTCATTCCCGAGCCCACCCCGAAAGATCCCGGCCGATCAACTCCCCAGTGCGGCCGACGTCCTCCCGGAAGTACGCAGCCAGCTCGGCGCGGAACGCGGGATCGAGCGGCGGGCGCTTGCTGTGCCTAGTGGTTATCCGGGTCGCCAGGCCCAGGCTCCTCTTCCATCCCATTGCGCGTTTTGTTTTTCCTGCCCATTGGAGGCCGCGCTGCAGGATTGGCTGAAAAACAGGCCAACGGGCTTTCTTGGAGGCATTTATTCGCTCATAACTCGGCAAATGAATGGGCTCCAGGCCCAGGAAACCCAGGGTTTGCTGGTAGACCGCATCGGTATCTTCTTTGAGGTCATCGTACAGCAGAACCAGGACACGCTCACGGCCAGCATGGTTAAACAGCCGATCCAGCTGCTCACTGTAAGTGAACATGGGCCCGTACTGCAGATTTTCCCTTTTCCAATTCCAACGGGAAAGTCGACGCCCTTCAGCGCGAGCGCTTTGTGCGTGCCAAGCAGATTCGAAACTTTTTATGTCTTCCATTCCTTCCCATATATTGTACCAGTATAGCGAGCAACTTGCTTCCACGGGGTCACGGAGCAAAACGATAAAGCGCGCTTCAGGCACCCAATTTAATATATTGGGCACAGCCCGGCAGGAATACAAATAACCATTTGATCCTTCCCCCACCGCCATCTCCCGCCCAGTGCCATGGCTAAACGACCGAGCGTAGTCTTTCCAGGACTCAACAATGCTGTAACTAAAATCGTCATTAAAAAAATGCGGTTCCTTAGGTCGCGAGAACAACACCTGGGGATGCTGGCTCAGATAATAGGCCAAGGCTGTTGTTCCGCATTTCGGAGCCCCGATCAGGAAGAAATTGGGCCATTGCTGCATTAAGCTCTCCGTTATTCTCGGGTTAGCGGACGGGGCGCCCTGGAACCGGGAATGGGCCCGGTACAATGCGGAGACGCCGTACGACCCAAAAGGCGGTGGCCGCGTTCGTTGCTACCAGGCCGGTTGCCATAGCGATGGCGCCGCCCTGTGCGCCGAACGGCGGTATGAGCGTCAAGGCGAGCGCGGCGTGGACAGCTAAACCCACTACCGTCCCGCGAATGGAATCGGTCTCCCAGCCGGTCATGTTCAGAAGCCAGCCCACCGAGCCGAAAGCCACGTTGATGGTCTGACCCACCACCAGCGCCGCCAGGGGCCAAGCGGCGATCCTGGCGTATTCGCTACCAAGTGCCCAGCCGAGCAAGGGCCCACCCCAGGCGATAAGAATCAGGGCGGCCGGCCCGGCCACCGCCAGGGCCACCTGCGCCGAGCGCCGGGAGAGCGCCTGGAGCTGGCCTTTATCTCCCTGGTGGTAGGCCCGAGCCAGGTAGGGCCCGATAACCATGTTGACGATTACCAGGGGCAGCGCTACCAAAGTGCCCCCTTGAATGGCGACCCGCAGGGCCGCCACCTGCTGATCACTGCTCACCGCCCCCAAAAACAACAAACCGAGCTGGGCGTTGAGCCCACCGGTAACCATTAACAAGGTGAACCGCCCCCAGGCGCTCCGCCAATGCTTGTGCGCGCTTGTCTCCGGGGTGTTGCGTCCCAATGGCCGCGCGTAGCGCCATAGCGCCACCGACGCTGCAAAGGCAAGCCCCGTAGCCGCTACAAACGCCATCACGGCCGCTCCGGCACTGAGGGAATCTACAGCGAAAAGAATACCAAGGATGCTGAGCAGGGCAACGGGCCGAACAAGCATTTGGGGAAACTGAGCCCGAACCACCCGATGCAGGCCCGCCAGCCCGCCGGCGCGCAAACCCTCGAAGCCCATGAAAGGAAGGGCCACAACACCGAGCCCGACCAAAGGCCACCGCGATTCCGAACCCCCGAACCAGAAGCCGGCACACACGATTACCAAACCGACGAGGGTCGCCGCCACCGCCACCTGCCGATCCCCCCAACGAAGCAGCGCCAGGATGCGCTTGCCATCATCGGAGGCATAGCGAGTAGCGGCTTCACGGGTGACAAGCTGCTGAAGGGCCGGCCCGAATGGAGTGGCCAACGCCGTCACCACCGCAACCACGAACGCGTACTGGCCGAATGCAGCCGGCCCCAATCCCCGAGCCAGCACGACGGTCACCAGCAATCCCAGAGCCATGGATACAGCCTTCAGGGCCCCGGCACCCGCTCCGGCACGGATCAAGAGTGCCGCCAGCCCATTGCCACGAGCTGAGCCGAGCAACCGCTGCACTTTTCCTGCGCTCAAGGAAAACATCTGGTTTGTTAAGGGCTCGCGTATGGGGTAACGGGCAAGTTAGGGGTTGCCATTCAGGCTTTCCCGATTACGGCCATTTAAAATATCCGCTCTTCCAGCATCTGCAGGAGGTACTGGCCGTAACCGGTCTTTTTCAGGGGCTGGGCAAGGCGCTCGACATCTTCCGAAGTGATGAAGCCCATGCGGTAGGCGGTTTCCTCCGGGGAGGCGACCTTCAGCCCTTGCCGCTTCTCTACCGTCTCGATGAACGTTGCGGCCTCCAGCAGGGACTCGTGGGTACCAGTATCCAACCATGCCATGCCCCGGCCCATGACCTCGACATGGAGGCCTCCGCCCTCCAGATAGGCACGGTTGACGTCGGTGATCTCCAGCTCGCCGCGGTGGGACGGCTGCACCTCGCGGGCGACTTCAGGTGCGGCTTCGTCATAGAAATACAAGCCAGTAACCGCATACCGCGACTGTGGCTGCTCGGGCTTTTCCGTCAGGCTGACGGCTCGCCCCTGGCTGTCGAAGGCGACCACGCCGTAGCGCTCCGGATCATGGACCGGGTAGGCGAAGACGGTGGCACCTTCGGCGCGCGCATCGGCATTGCGGAGCAGGCCGCGCAGATCGTGGCCGTGGAAAATGTTATCCCCGAGGATCAGGGCACAGGGTTGCCCGTCCAAGAAGTCCTCACCGATGACGAGGGCCTCGGCCAGGCCGTTGGGCTCACGCTGGACGGCGTATTCGATCTGCAGCCCCCACTGCCCGCCGTCGCCCAGGAGTTGGCGGAATAGCGGGGTGTGCTCCGGGGTGGAGATGACCAGGATCTCGCGGATGCCGCCCATCATCAGGGTGCAGAGCGGATAGTAGATCATCGGCTTGTCGAACACCGGCAGCAGCTGCTTGGACAGGGTGTGCGTTACCGGGTAGAGCCGGGTGCCACTACCGCCGGCGAGGATGATGCCTTTGCGAGCCGTCATAGGATGCTACTTTCTCTGTGAGATAGAACCGTCAATTCAAATAATGGCTAATCAAAGATCTCGGCCTGTTCCAGTGTCCGACCCCCCCGATCCTTGCCGGAAACCAAGGGCTCGCCTTGCAGCGGCCAACCGATGGCCAGGGTCGGATCGTCCCAGCGGATGCTGCGCTCGTGCTCCGGGGCGTAGTAGTCGCTGCACTTGTACTGGAACTCCGCCAATTCGCTGGTCACGTAGAAGCCGTGGGCAAAGCCCGGCGGCACCCACAGCATTCGCTTGTTATCCCCCGAGAGATGCTCTCCTACCCACTGGCCGAAGGTCGACGAGCTGCGGCGGATGTCGACGGCGACGTCAAACACCTCGCCCACCGTGACCCGCACCAGCTTGCCCTGGGGCTGCCGGATCTGATAGTGCAGGCCGCGCAGGGTGCCCCGGATGGAGCGACTGTGGTTGTCCTGGACGAAGTCGTAATCGATGCCGGCTTCCGCGAACTTGCGTCGCTGCCACGTCTCCATGAAGAATCCGCGCTCGTCGCCGAACACGTCGGGCTCGATAAGCAGGACATCTCGGATCGCGGTGGGGATGACATTCATTCTTCGGTAGCCCCTTCACAGGCGACGATTTCGGTAAGCGCGTGGTCCACGCCCCGCTGCCAATCCGGCATACTCAGGCCGAAGGTCCTCTCTAGCCCGCTGCAATCCAAGCGAGAGTTCCGCGGCCGCGCAGCCTGGACCGGAAAGGCCTCGGTCGAAACGCGGGCAACGGCCTCATCCGCTACACTGACCGGCCAACCGGCAGCCCGGGCCTGCTCGATTACCCAGCGTGCATAACCGTGCCATGTGGTCTCGCCGGCGGCGGCCAAATGATAGAGACCGGCGCACTCAGGTTGAGCGGTGACAGTCGGCAACGCATGCGCTGTGACATCGGCAATCAGTTCAGCCCCCGTGGGGGCGCCATACTGATCGTCGATTACCTGCAGAGCATCCCGCTCCCGGGCCAGGCGGAGCATTGTGCGGATGAAGTTCTTACCCCGGGCGGCGTAGACCCAGCTGGTGCGGAAGATGAGGTGGGTACAGCCGCTGGCCCGGATTGCATTCTCCCCTTCCAGTTTGCTGCGCCCGTAGACGCTGAGCGGCCCCGTCACGTCGTTCTCGCACCAGGGCCGATCGCCACTGCCATCGAATACGTAATCCGTCGAGTAATGGACCAGCAAAGCCCCCTGTGCACGAGCCTGCTCAGCGATCACGCCTGGGGCCGTGGCATTGATCGCCTCCGCGCGCTCGGGCTCGGACTCTGCACGATCCACGGCCGTGTAGGCAGCCGCGTTGACGATGACAGCTGGCCGCACCGTCCGGATGGCCTCGCGCAGGGCGTCCGGGTCGGTAAGATCGCCACGCAGGCCATCACGACCGTGCCGATCTAGGGGGATAACCTCGCCCAGTGGCGCGAGCGCTCGTTGCAGCTCCCACCCTACTTGCCCATTGGGGCCGAAAAGCAGGATTGTCATATCAGCGCCCCGCGATGACCGTAATTCGTCTCGATCCATTCCCGATATGCGCCAGTGCGGACGCGCTCGGTCCAAGCCTGGTTCTCCAAGTACCAGCGCACCGTCTTTTCCAGGCCTGTATCAAAGCGCTCGCGGGGTTGCCAACTGAGCTCATCGCTAATGCGAGAGTCGTCGATAGCGTAACGCCGGTCATGGCCCGGGCGATCTTCGACAAACTGGATTAGGCGCTCGTAAGCTCCCTCGCTGTCCGGCGCAGCGCGATCCAGGGTGGCGCAAACCGCGCGGACCACTTCCAAGTTTGTGCGTTCACTGCGACCGCCGATGTTATAGGTTCGCCCGTCGACACCTTTCTCCAGCACATGGCGCAGGGCGTAAGCGTGATCCTCTACGTAAAGCCAATCACGAACGTTGTCGCCCTGTCCGTAAACGGGTAACGGCTTCCCTTCCAGGGCGTTAAGGATCATCAAAGGGATGAGTTTTTCCGGGAACTGGTACGGACCGTAGTTGTTCGAGCAGTTCGTCAATACCACCGGAAGGCCGTATGTACGGTGCCAGGCTCGGACCAAATGATCGCTCGCCGCCTTGCTGGCCGAATAAGGAGAACTCGGCGCATACGGCGTGTCCTCGGTGAACGGCGGGTCGTCCGGGTCCAAGTCGCCATAGACTTCATCGGTCGACACGTGGTGAAAACGGAAATTGTCCCGTTTTTCCGCATCCTGTTCAGCCCAGTAGGCCCGTGACGCCTCAAGCAGGTTCTGCGTCCCAGCGACATTGGTTTCCACGAAAACCGCCGGCCCTTCAATCGACCGATCCACGTGAGACTCAGCAGCCAGGTGCATGACCGCATCGGGCTTATTATCTCGGAATACCCTCTCCAATTCAGCACGGTTGCGGATATCGACCTGCTCGAAGACGTGCCTCGGGTGATCCCGGGCCTCTGCCAGCGATTCCGGATTGCCGGCGTAGGTCAAGGCGTCGACGTTTATGACGACGTTGTCCGTCTCGCGTATGAACTGCCGGACGACGGCGGAGCCAATGAAACCGGCTCCACCTGTAATGACAATGCGTTTTCTACTCATGAGATGAAGACGTCGCATGGCCAAGAGGGCCGCTAAAAGGTGACTGGGTACGTCGACCGGACACGCTACCGCCTGAGATGCAGCGATCCCATCGCGCAGGTGTCTGATTTTACGGCACCGTGTTTGTCGCACACGGCCTTTGGCCGTGCACGACCTACGGCGGGGGAGTCCCTCTCCCCTGCCCCTCTCCCATCGAGGGAGAGGGGTCGAGAAATCGTGCGCCAATTGTCCGTTGCACCGTCGCGCTGTCCAGTCCGTCGCCGTAGATTGGCTGCTCCTGGCTGCCAACATTACACGTCGCACCGCACTGGAGACGTCGGCTGCCTTGAGCAGCCGACCTACACGCCCGCCGACCTACGTACCTCCGTCGTCCCTGTCTCCGCCGGACGACACGTCGCCCTGTCCGGCCACTTCAGCGCGCAGGGTCTCGATCTCCGCGAGCAATTCGCGGTGCTCGCGCTCCTTGCGGCGGAGAAAGCGCACCGCCAGCGCTGCCTTCTCGCTCGCACCCTTGGGCGTGAGCGTGTAGAGATAGGCGCGCTTGTTCGGGTTACGCCGGAAGTTCTCCGCTTTCACCAGACCACGGTCGATGAGCGCACGCAGGCAGTAATTCGTCCGCCCGAGGCTGACACCGAGCGCACTCGCGAGCTCCCGCTGGGTGAGCTCGGGGTTGTCCTCGAGCAGGCGCAGGGCCTGCAGGCGTAGCTCGTCGGATGCCATGACGGTGTTCAGCGCCTGAACGATGGTTTGAGTATTGAACGCACTGTGGCCAGCTATTGCAAGGACGCCGTTCGCAGTACACCAACAGGTAGACGCCTTCCCTGATTCGGTTCGGTACAAAGGGGCAACGGGTTCCGGAGGGACAGGGTTTCCGGGAAGTATGGTGAGAGCTGACGGCCGGAATCCGGGACGGAGCCAGGGCGTGAACGTCGACGCTCTCGTGTATTTGCCGATGTCGGCTGCCAGGAGCGGCCGACCTACGGCTCCCTCGGTGATGGCTGTTCAGGGGCCGTCGTCTGTTTACGGCCACAGACCGTGTGGGGCATCCGGGGGCGGCCGGACCTGGCACGCCGTCGTACCGCTTCCCGCAGGTTGGCTGCTCCTGGCAGCCAACATCCACGCTCGGCACCCGCCGGGAGCAACGTCGGCTGCCTTCGAGCAGCCGACCTACACGCGCCAGTCCCCGTAGGTTGGCTGCTCCTGGCAGCCAACACCCACGCCCGGCACCCGCCGGGAGCAATGTCGGCTGCCTTCGAGCAGCCGACCTACACGCTGTCACGCCGCCCCTGCAACAGCGTCCGGAGGAGCCAGGGCCACGGCGTCGCCTCCGGACGGGATCAATCGTTATTTTATCGTTGCATAAATCGTTTCATACTATATCGGTAACAAACCGATATTGTTTTCAAAACCAAACGATTATATATTTAAAAATCGTGAAATTATTGTAGTGTAATAGAATCCATGGCCGTGTCCGTTACCACACTCACGGAGCAGCTCAGGGCGTTGGGGGTAGCGTCGCGTGGTGAGCTCGCGCGTCTGCTCGGCGTGAGTGCCACCACCGTCTATCGCCACCTCCGCGAAGCGGAGCGTGCGTCGATGGTGGTGCATTTCGGGCGGGGGCGAGGGACGCGCTATGCCGTGCGGGCCCCGCTGTTCCAGCGTGCGAGCGGTGATACCCCGCTTTATCGCGTGGATAACAAAGGCGTCGTCCACCAGGCAGCAACGCTGACAGGTCTCGATCGGGGGGCGGTTCTCGTGCGTCCTCCCGCTAGTGGCGACCTGCCTCGCCTCATGCTCGGTGAGTCCGGCGACGGCCATTTCGACGACCTGCCCTTCTATCTCCAGGATCTTCGTCCGCAGGGGTTCCTGGGGCGTCAGTACGCCCATTCCCTGCCGGAGCTGCCGGACAACCCGGACCACTGGAACGGCAATCAGGTTGGCGGCTACCTCCTCGACCACGCGGTGGATTTGCCGGGGGATCTTCTTCTGGGCGATGCAGCGGTGGAGCGTCTGCGGCACTGGCGGCCGGCGCAGTGCACCCCGACGGATTTCCCTGACATGGCCGAGCACGCACTGGCCGGCGAGATCGCGGGATCATCTGCCGGCGGCGAGCAGCCGAAGTTCCCCGCGTTCGTGGATGGTAACCACGTGCTCGTCAAGTTCTCCGCTGCTGACAGGACCTCCGTGGCGGCGCAACGCTGGCACGACCTGCTCGTCTGCGAGCACCTGGCGCTCACGACACTCGCCGAAGCGGGCCTGCCGGTTGCCGCTACGCGCCTTTACGATGAAGGGGAACGGCTGTTTCTCGCCTCCCGCCGATTCGACCGCGCCGGCAGGGACGGACGGCGGCCCGCGCTATCCCTCACTGCGGTCGATGCGGAGTTTGTGGGCCTGGGATACGGCTGGCAAAACGTCGCCAACGCGCTGACCGAGCTGGGATTGCTCGACGCTCACAGTCAGGGGCATATAGGATTCCTGGCGGCCTTTTCCGACTGGATTGAGAATACGGACCAGCACCTGGGGAATATCACGCTCCAGCCGCATCCCGCGGGCCATCTCGTAGTCGCACCTGCTTACGACGTGCTGCCCATGCGCCATGCCCCCCGGCAGACCGAGCTGCCGCCCGTGCCTCCCTTCCGAGTGCCGGTGTGCCGCGGGCCTCGGCCGCAGTGGCAACGAGCCGGGGAGACCGCGATGGTGTTCTGGCAGAGGGTCAGCCGTGATGAGCGAATCAGTGAAGGATTCCGGGAGCTGGCCGCACAGCGGCACAAGGCCGTCGCGGACGCCCTGAATTGGGGCGACTCAGGGCTGGATACCACCGAGGAAGACACCATCGGCTGGTGAGCCGGTACCGGCGCCCAGGGGACGACTGAACCTTGCCCGCTGTCGTACCGCCTCCGCTAGGTTGGCGGCTCCCGGCAGCCAACATCACCATGCCGAGGTATTGGAGCGGGGAATGTCGGCTGCCAGGAGCAGCCGACCTACCGCTGCCTCGGTGACGCTTGGTCAACGGCTCTCGTCTGTTTACGGCCGCAGGCCGTGTGCGGCATCCCGGGGGCGGCCGGACCTGGCACGCCGTCGTACCGCCTCCGGTAGGTTGGCTGCTCCCGGCGGCCAACATCACCATGCCGAGGCATTGGAGCGGGGAATGTTGGCTGCCAGGCGCAGCCGACCTACCGGTGCCTCGGTGACGCTTGGTCAACGGCTCTCGTCTGTATACGCCCGCAGGCCGTGTGCGGCATCCCGGGGGCGGCCGGACCTTGCCCGCTGTCGTACCACCTCCGGTAGGTTGGCTGCTCCTGGCAGCCAACATCCTCATGCCGAGGCATTGGAGCGGGGAATGTCGGCTGCCAGGCGCAGCATCCGTAGGTCGTGCGCCGAAGGCGTGCGACATAGACCTACGGAAGATGGGGTATCGTCCGGCACGGGTCAGGCGCGCGACGTCTCGGGCGGTGGCGGGGGATGTCGCACACGGCCTTTGGCCGTGCACGACCTACCGGAGGTCGGCGACGGTGGGCGGGTTGACTGCCCTCGCCCGGCGCGGGATCAGGCCC